>Ga0180007_10002318_pt1 | contig 22972 bp, 23 predicted proteins | sample MM_PC_MetaG_FD_121122 | JGI IMG/M metagenome (GOLD analysis project Ga0180007, IMG submission 121122) | Groundwater microbial communities from the Aspo Hard Rock Laboratory (HRL) deep subsurface site, Sweden - MM_PC_MetaG | ecosystem: Environmental > Aquatic > Deep subsurface > Groundwater... | reverse complement strand
GGAGCCAGATTAGATAGAGCAAACTTTTTATTTTGAGAAGACCTCTGGTCTTCTTTTTGATTGAGAGGGTTTGTTGTCCCGCCCTTGCCCCAGCTCACCCATGCGCGGGCAATAAATTATTACTTCCTAAAATTTTGACCGAAAATATATTTTATAGTATCATTTAAATAGTACTAAATTATTTAATATACTTCAATATAATAGTACTACCATAAATAAACTATATCGAAACAAGAATACCCACTATCAAAAAACCTCAAGAAATTAAGAAAAAAAGGGACTTTCGCAAGATCGGCTCGCAAAGCTCGCCGATGTTGCCAACAACACGATTATTAAAATTGAGCAGGGCGAGAATATAAACCCAACGCTTGATACACTAAAGAAAATTGCGAAAGCCCTTAAGGTTGGTTTGGATGGAATTAAAAAATATGATCATAGTTAAAAACGAGGGAATAATTTTAAAGAAAACAAATCTTGAATTTGAAAATAAGGGTGTTTTAAACCCGGCCTGCATCCTGGTGGATGACATTATTCACATGTTCTATCGGGCAATTAATCATAACGATATTTCTTCCATAGGCTACTGCCAGTTGAAAAATAATAAAGTTATAAAAAGACTTAAAGAGCCGGTTCTTTTTCCAGAATATAATTATGAGAAAAATGGCGTAGAAGATCCCAGAATTACTCTTTTAGATGGAACATACTATCTTTTTTACACTGCTTATGATGGAAAAAACGCTCTCATTGCATACGCCACAAGCAAGGATCTTGTCAATTTTACTAAACAGGGGCTTATCTCGCCGAAAATCTCTTACGATGAAGCTGAAGATATTTTTCGCGAGTCAAAAGTCAGGGAAAGATATATCATGTTTGAAATGCTTTACAAAGAGACAGGGGGAAAAGATATTTTGTTATTTGAAAAAGATGCTGCTCTCTTTCCCCAAAAATTTAACAATAAATTTGCTCTTCTTCACCGTATTTTGCCCGGGATTCAAATTATTTACTTTGACAAATTCTCAGATTTGACTTCCAATTACTGGCGCGATTATTTCAAGAATTTAGGTGATTTTATTGTGCTTGATCCCTTTTTTTGGTTTGAAGGCCGCAATATTGGCGGTGGTTGTTCACCTATTGAAACAAAAGACGGATGGCTTATTATCTATCATTCAGTGGAGGATACTCCTTTTGGAAAAATCTATCATGCTTCCGCTGCCCTGCTTGATCTTAAAAATCCTCTAAAAGTTTTAGGGAGATTAAAAGAACCTTTGTTTTCTCCAGAGGCTTCTTGGGAAAAAAGTGGTATTACAAATAATGTTGTCTTTCCGACAGGAGCAGTAGTAAGAGATAAAAGACTTTATATTTATTATGGAGCTGCCGACAAGTTAATCGCCGCAAGATCTGTTGACCTCGCAGAGCTGTTATCTGAACTCAAGTCCACAAAATTATGAGCACTAATAAACAAAACAAATCATGGATTGTCTGTCTGGCCACCTTCCCGCCACGACAGTGCGGTATAGCTACCTTTTCCGCTGACCTTACCAATGCTATTAATCAAATATTTGAATTGTCGGTTAAGTCAAAGATTGTTGCAATGAATCTTACTGAAGTAAGTCATTTTCCCTATTCTGACAAAGTAATTTTCCAGATAAGCCAGCCTCGTGAAGAGGACTATGTTAACGCTGCCAACAAGCTCAATCAGCTCAAAGAGGTAAAGATTGTCAGCATTCAACATGAATTTGGTATTTTTGGAGGGGAATATGGTTCACATCTGCTTCTCTTTATGAAAAAACTTCAGAAACCGATTGTTACTACCTTTCACGCCGTTCTTCCTGCCCCAGATAAAAAAATGCGCAATATCGTTCAAACTATAATGAAATATTCAAAAGGAATAATCGTCATGACCCACTCTTCAAAGGAAATTCTCAAAAATGATTATGGGTTAGATCCTGATCAAATTCAAGTTATTCCTCATGGAATCCATCATGTTCCCTATAGAACCAGTCAACACGCCAAGTCTGCCCTCAACGTTTCTGGCAAACTAATCCTTTCAACCTTTGGGTTTCTTAGTCCTGGCAAAGGGGTTGAGTATGTAATTGAGGCTTTGCCAAAGGTAGTAGAAAAATTCCCTAATGTTAGATTTCTTATCGCTGGTGTGACTCATCCTGTTGTTCTGGAACAGGAAGGCGAAAACTACCGTAATTTTCTTACTAAAAAAGTACATCAACTTGGTTTAAACAAATATGTTTCTTTTTATAATACCTATTTTGATGTAAATAAACTTCTTCAATTTTTAGAGGCTACTGATGTCTATATTTCCACCTCTTTGAATCCAAACCAGGCTGTCTCCGGAACTTTATCTTATGCTCTTGGCAGCGGTCGTTCAATCATATCAACAGCCTTTGCTCAAGCTAAACAAGACATTACAAAAGAAGTCGGCATATTGATTGACTTCAAAAACCCACAGGCTTTTACCGATGCTATTATTAAATTAATAAGTGATAATGAATTATGTTTACAGATGGGTAAAAACGCTTATTTTCGCACTAGGCATATGACCTGGGAAAATGTTGCTCATTCCTACATGAAATATTTCTCGCAATTTGCGCCAGAGCTAACCATGGGACAAAGAAAACTTCCATCTATAAAACTTGAACATTTGGTTAAATTGACTGATAATTTTGGCATTATTCAGTTTGCCAAGCTGACTGAACCAGATTTGTCTTCTGGATATACCTTAGATGATAATGCCAGAGCTTTAATCGCAGCCTCTCTTCATTATAAAAAATTTAGAACTAAATCTGCGCTAAAACTTGTTTTCACATATCTTAATTTTCTTTATCAAGTAGCTAAACCTGATGGTTATTTTAATAATTATATTAATTCAAACCATATTATTGATAAGCAAAGAAATATCCAGGAAAATTCAGAAGATCCCAGTTCTAGGGCCCTATATGCGCTTGCTTTAGTTTCAATTACCAAAGAAATTCCTAAACGTTTTAGAAAACAAGCCCATTCTCTCTTTGAAAAAAGTTTTCAGAAAAACATTACTTTTTCCTCGCCTCGCGCTATTGCTTTTTACATTAAGGCTCTTCATTGTTTGCTTTCAAAATGGAAAGAACCAAAGACTCTCGCTGTATTAAGATCATGCTGCGAACAACTTATAATTTTATATGAGAAGAGTTGTTCATTAGATTGGGAGTGGTTTGAGCATTATTTAACATATTCAAATGCCATCCTACCAGAAGCACTCATTCTCGGGTACAAAATAACTGGAGAAAAAAGATATCTCGAAGTGTCTGAAAAAACTCTAGACTTCTTAATTAAACATACATTTAAGGATAATACTTACATTCCTATTGGCCAAAGTGGCTGGTTTCCCAAGGAAGGGACAAGGCAGTATTTTGACCAACAGCCTGAGGACACCACTGCCACTGTAGAAGCTCTTAATGTAATGTTTCAGGTAACAAATGAGAAGCATTATAAGGAATTAGCGCATATCGCATTTAATTGGTTTCTAGGGGATAATGTTCTTGGGCAGGTTGTATATGATCGAACCACTGGGGGATGTTATGATGGGATTGGGGAAAAATTTATTAATCTCAATCAGGGTGCTGAATCTACAATTTCTTATCTTTTTGCTCGCCTCTCTTTTGAGGAATAAATCTAAAACTTATGAAAAATAAAAATAAAACAATTTTAAAACCTTGGGGAAAATATGTTATTCTGGAAAAAAAGAAGGACTATTGGATTAAAAAATTATTTGTGCGCCAATGTGAAAAATTAAGTCTGCAAAGTCATAAAGACCGATTTGAGATTTGGGTGGTGCTTTCTGGAAGGATTGAGGTTATTAAAGGAAATTCGCATCTTTTTCTTAAAGAGGGAGAATTTGTGAAAATAAATAAAAAAGAAAAGCATAGAATAATTGGGCTCAAAGATTCATGGATTCTTGAAACGACCTTTGGTCAGATGCGAGAAAATGATATAATCCGTTTTAAAGATGATTATGGACGAATTAAATAAACCATTATCGGATTTTCACTAAAAAAAGTTCGGATTTCGTTCAGCGTTCGGAGCCAGATAGTTTTCCACACGTAAAGAGCTTGACAACTATAGAAAATTAGACTATATTTAATTATAGAAAGTCACCTGCGCCTCCTTTCGGAGTGTGCAGGTCTTTTTATTTTGTGTTATAATTATAGATATGGAAAGAATTTGTATTTTTATTGATGGTGCTAATTTTTATCATTTAGTATTAAAAAAGCTTGGATTTCAAGAGATTGATTTTGATTATGATAAATTTGTTATTTTTTTAGCTAATGATAAAAAAATTTCAGATAATGGTAAGAGATTTTATGTTGGAACGGTTCCTGAAAAAGTTGGAGATATGAAAACTAAAAAAGCGATGTCTAATCAAACAACTCTTTTCACGATTTTAAAGAAAAATAATTGGGAAATAAAAACGAGCAAACTCAGAAGAAGAATAGAAGAAATATCTATAGATAGTCGTGTCATTGAATACGAAAAATTTAAAAAGATGGGATTGAAAAAGATACAATATGAGAGATATAGAGAAAAAGGTATAGATGTAAAATTAGCAGTTGATTTAATAGTTGGGGCAATTGATGACAAATATGATACAGCTATTGTTGTTAGTTCTGATGGAGATATCATTCCTGCTATTGATTGGGTTAGGAATAGAACCGATAAGAAAATTGAATATGTAGGATTTTCTATAATTGATAAAGAGAATCCTAAAAATTCAACAAATCCACTTTTATCTATGATTTCAAAGACAGATATAAAAAGGATTTTAGTAGAATCTGATGTAAGGCCATTTATTCAGAAAACCTTATTTGATAAATAAAATAAATTCGAAAATCGTCCCATCGGGGGAGCTTTTAAAATAACCGTTTATTTATGCGGTTATTTTCAATAGGGGGCGTGGACGTTAGAACTTTTTGGTGATAAAATATGATTTATGGATAAAAAAGAACAAACAATACAGACATATAATAAGAGTGCAAAAGCTCTATCTAAGAAGTTTTATGATATTGGAGTTAGAGTAAAAGATATAAAAAAAGGATTTTCTTTTATTGAAAAAGATAATCCAAAGGTTATTGAAATTGGTTGTGGAAATGGACGAGAGGCAGAGGAAATATTAAAACATACAAATAATTATCTTGGTATAGATATTTCTGAAGAATTGATAAAAATAGCGAAAAAAGAAAATCCTAATGGTAAATTCAAAATTGCTGACGTTGAGAGCTTTTCCTTTCCTCAAAATATAGACATTATTTTTTCTTTTGCTTCATTATTACATTCGGATAAAGATAATGTAAAAAGAATTTTAGACAGAGTTTATAAGTCATTAAGTAGGGATGGTATTTTTTATATATCCCTTAAGTATGGTGATTATCAAGAAAAAACGGTAAAAGATGAATTTGGAATAAGGACTTATTATTTTTATACTCCAGAATTAATTAAAGAGTTAGCGGGTGATAGATATAAAACTGTTTATATAGATATTCAAGATTTAAGAGATCAAAAATGGTTTAATATTGTTTTGAAAAAGTTACAAAATAGGTTCTAACGTCGTTCAGCGTTCGGAGCCAGATAGGATTTTAAATAAAGATCTATTATAATTAAAACAGGTTTTTTATTTCCACAAGCTAGCTATTGACATATATCATATATGATATACAATGAATATAAGGTTTATTACTGTAGAAACAGTCAGAATAATAAAGTGCCTGTTTTAGAATATATTGGGAAACTATCTTCAAAAGAAACAGCTAAAGTTTTCAAGTATATAGATTTTCTTAGGGATAATAAAGGAATATTGGATGAACCTTATTCTAAACATATTAAAGGTAAAATTAGGGAATTACGAGTAGATTTTTCTCAGAATAAACATCGTGTTCTCTATGTTGCTGTAATAGGAAAAAAGATAATTCTTTTGCATTCTTTTTTAAAGAAGACGGTCAAAACGCCAAAACAAGAAATTAATAGGGCTTTAAATAATTTTAGGGATTATAAAATAAACAAAAATTTAATTGAATATGAAAAAGAAAAATAAGAAAATTGAATATCCATCTTTTAATAAGCTTTTAGCCGAACAATTAAAAAACCCTGAATTCAAAAGGCAATATGATGAATATGGTAGGCAATTGGAAATTGCTTATCAGATTTTGCAGTTGAGGAAAAAAGCGAAGATGACCCAGGCTGAATTGGCTAAGAAAATTGGCACTAAGCAAAGCAATGTTGCTCGAATGGAAGCAGGTAATCAGAATTTTTCAATTGATATACTTCAGAGAATCGCTTCTGTCTTGAAAAAGAATCTTAAGGTTGAATTTACGAAATAAGTTCGGATGTCGTTTGTCTCCTAGGGCATTTGAAATAACCGTTTATTAGTGCGGTTATTTTTAATAGAGAGCGTGGACAGTAGAACTTTTTGGTAAAAAATAATATAATTTAATTAATCTAATTATAAAAAAAATGAGAAAAGAAAAATTGCTTGATTTGTTTTTTAAGATTAGCGTTATTGTAAAAGGGATAGATGGTTTTTTTGAAATTATCGGCGGTTTTATTTTACTTTTCATTTCTTCTCAGAATATAAACAGGATTATTATTTGGATGACTCAACATGAATTAACTGAAGATCCAGGTGATTTAATTGCTAACTGGTCTATTCAATGGGCGCAAGGTTTATCTCTTAATACAAAGATATTTGGTGCTATTTATCTTTTTACTCATGGAATAATAAAAATAATCTTAGTTCTATCACTTTTACGTCAAAAACTCTGGGCCTATCCAACCGCCATCGCTATCTTTTTTATTTTTATCGTTTATCAAATCTATCGGTATATTTATTACCCTTCATTTGGTTTGATCGTATTGACTATTCTTGATGCGGTAGTTATTATGCTTACCTGGCGAGAATACAAAAAGTTAAAATTAGCATGAGTTTAAGTTTAATAAATAGGTTCTGACCTCGTTCAGCATGCGGAGCTCTTCGATAAACTCAGGGCAAGCCCTGATACAAACCGCTCAACAGCGCGGTTTTTTTATTTAATACTATATACTAATATGTACAGACTTAAAACAGAAACTTTATACACAATCATATATTGACAAACTATATAAAGTCTTGTAAACTATCTGTATATGAAAATATCACAGAAATTACAAATGGTAAAAGATCTGTCTGGTTTAACCCAGGAAAGATTAGCACGTCAAATAGGTGTTTCTTTTGCGACTTTAAATAGCTGGATTAACGAAAGATCCTTACCTCATAAAAGACATCAAAACAAAATTGATGAATTCTACTATAAGCACACAGGACAGAAAATAATTATTGAGGATGTTTTATTAGCTAAAAAGAATATAATTAAAGACAAGTCAAAAAAAATTAATGATATTATTAAATTCATAAAAGAAAATTCTGATATTTATGATGAATTTATTTTAGCTTTGACATATAATTCAAATAGTATTGAAGGTAGTACTTTGACTAAAGAAGAAACTGCTGATATTTTATTTGAAAATTTAACATTACCCAATAAAGACTTAAAAGAACATTTAGAAGCTAAGAATCATCAACTAGCTTTGAAATACTTATTTGATAATATAGATTATAAATTTAAAATAACCGAAGATTTTATTTTAAAATTACACGAGATATTAATGAAAGGGATTCTAGAAGATGCAGGTAGATACAGAAATCATGCAGTGCGTATTTTAGGAACAAATGTTCCCACAGCTAATTTTTTAAAAGTACCTGTTTTGATGAAGGGATTAATAAAGGATATTAATAAGGAAAGCAAAGATACTATAGAACATGTATCTCAAGTGCATAGTAAATTTGAAAAAATACATCCATTTTCTGATGGTAATGGTAGAATTGGACGTATTTTAATCTATACCATGTTACTTAGGAGAAAAATAGCTCCAGCTATTATTAAACAGAAAAGAAAAAGGTTATATTATAAATATCTAAGAGCTAGTCAGTTTAAAAACGAACATAAACAATTAGAGGAATTTATCTCTGATGCTATTTTAACTGGTTTTAGGATTATAGAGAGAAAAAATTGATTAAAAATCCATAAGATCTTATTGAACATTAAACTGTTTCAAATCGGGGATATAAATCTCTCCTGTTTAATATAATAATATCGGATTTTAAACATTTTAGCAATATTTTTTTAGGGAGTTCTTTAATGTTGCTCGCGAGCAAAAGGAGTCAAGGCTGAGATTGGCGTTTTCTTTTTGATGATTTCGAAGAATGGGTTAGTTGAATCTAAATGTAAAGAACTTGGAGCAACAATGCCAGACGAATGTTTTCGCCTTCTTTTAATTTCTTCATCATCAGCTTAACATTCTGTCGAACCAATGTTTTGAAGATTGACAGAATAGTTTCTTTTTGGTATACTAATATCATAGCAAGTGGCTCGAAGGGCCATATTTTTTTATGACACAATCAAAATTATCTTTTGGTCATTTTTGTGACCTGGGCATAAGCGAAAAACTCCTGACGATACTTGCCAGGAGGGGTTTTGATATCCCTACGCCAATCCAACATCAGGTCATTCCAGATGCTTTAGAAAAAAAAGATATTGTTGGTATTGCTCAGACTGGGACGGGTAAAACCTTGGCTTTTGGGATCCCAATGATTCAACGTCTTGGTCTTCATGGAGGACAAGGATTAATTTTAGTTCCGACACGTGAACTTGCGCTTCAGGTAGAACAAGCCATCGAACAAATTGGAGCTCCCTTAGGTTTACGTTGTGTTGTTATTATCGGAGGAACTTCTCAATATGCACAAGTCAATGCTTTAAAACGTAATCCCCATATTGTTGTTGCTACTCCGGGACGTTTGGTTGATTTATTAAATCAAGGGGTTTATAGACTGAGTCGAGTCAACATTATCGTTCTCGACGAAGCTGATCGGATGCTTGATATTGGGTTTTTGCCACAAATTAAAAGAATTTTACAAGCGACACCAAAAGAACGTCAAACAATGTTGTTTTCTGCAACAATGCCGAAATCTATTGCCTCACTGGCCAGTGCCTTTATGAAAATGCCAATCAGAATTGAAATTGCCCCACAGGGGACATTGTCAGAAACTGTCGAACAAGAATTATTTGTGGTTACGAGGGATAATAAGATGCGTTTACTTGATTCTATCTTAGAGCGGTATCAAAAAGATAAAATACTCATTTTCTCACGAACTAAATATGGATCAAAACGTATTGCTCGTGACATTCGGAATATGGGTCATAGGGCAACAGAAATTCATTCTAATCGATCTCAAGCGCAACGTAAAGAAGCACTTGAGGGATTTATCAATGGGAAATTCCGTATTTTAGTTGCCACAGATATTGCTTCTCGGGGCATTGATGTTAAAGATATTTCATTAGTGATTAACTTTGATTTTCCAAGTAATTCAGAGGATTATGTTCATCGTATTGGAAGAACCGGGAGAGTTGGTCGCTATGGAAAAGCCATTTCTTTTGTGACTTCATCTAACAAAGAAGATATTCAAAAAATTGAACTATTGATTCGTAAATCATTACCGGTATTGTCACTTCCAGCACTCCCTCCAGAAAGAAAGAAATCACTTAACCAAGAAGAACCTCAAATTAGAAGAAGGTTTCAAGGGTATCGTAATAACAATCGCCGCAGAAGATAATATTATAAAAGGCTCCTGACACCTTTTACCTCGAGAATTTAAATTTAATTTCTAATTTACCTTTTTTTCTTTTTGCATTTTCTGAATTTCTTTTTTCAATTCCATCATCTTTAATTCTCTTCCCACGGCAAGTTTGTAGAATCCTTCCAGTTCTATTTTTCTTTTATTAATTTCTTCATAAGCAAGGGCGTTATTAAGCGCAATAGCTGATTGAGAAGATAAGGTGGATAAAAGATTAATGTCTTGTATCGTATAATTTTTTTTAGACATCTTGCCTCCTAATATAATAATGCCGATTAGTTTGTCTTTAATAATCAAAGGTGTAAAAACTGATATATTAATTTTGTCTGCGGATTCTTTCAAAGAAAGAAGCTTAGTTGAATATTTTTGCGTTTGTGTCCATGTCTCGTCTTCGTGTTTTAATATTTTTATCTCGTCAATAATAAATGGTATTTCTTCTAAAATCAGCGGCACTTTTGTATTCTGCAAATATTTAAACAAAAAGCAGTCTTTTGCGGTAAAAAGAAAAGAAATATCTTTTTCGCTTAGTTTAATTAACAATTGGGGATAAAAATTTTCTTCTTTCGGCTGTTTAAGAATAATTCCAATCATATCTATTTTTAAAGAATTTAACAGGGATTGCGCGATAAGGACGGTGAGTTTATCTAGTTCTATTATTTGATTAAACTTTTTTGTCAGTTCTTCTATGGTGGTTTTGAGCCTGTAGAAAGTATAATAAAAATGTTCGCCGGCTATTTTTTGATATGAATTAAAGAGATAAGGGAAAAGAAAAATTCCAATAACTAAAACAGAAAACCAGGCAAGATGTATTGGGATCGGGTTGTTTAATTTTTCGTTTAAAAATATCAATAAGACACCAAACCCTATTATACTAATAGAGGAGAAAAAATATATTATTATTCTGCCGATCATAAAACGAATATCCATCAAACGGTATTTTAAAATCGCGTAAAAGATAGAACCTACATAAGTTAATACAAGAATATTGGCCACGGGAAGTATGGGAATGTCATAAAATAAAAAATAATTTGTTGAACCGCTAATTACGGCTATAGTAAAACTAACGGCAATAATTTTAGATTGGATAAGCTTAATGCCGGTAAGATGTTTCAGCTCTTTGAATAATAAAATCATAGAATATATCCAAAAAGAAAAAAAATGTAAGAGATAAAAGGGGTATAATAAGCCCGGTACCGCCCAAAAATTAAAGATTGATTTAGGCACTATGTCTTGAATAAAAAAAGAAGAAAACATTGTCGGGACAAACATGGCGGCGGTAATATACCCGAAGATTAATAATGCTCGTTTTTGTCTATATTTATCAAGCCAAGTGATAATAAAATGAAAGTTTGCTACTGATATAAAAACCGCGCCTACATGTAAAAGTTGAAATGAGAGAAGAGCAATTTCTTTGCTTTTGGCAATAGGAAAAAATATATAAAAGAAAGACCAGATACTAATACTAAAACAAATATAGCTGAATGTTCGGTTAATTTGGCTTTTCTTGTTTTTCGTCAGTATAAAAATACCTAATATGAAACTGGCGATAAAGTTTAAAAAACCTGATATTGCGATATAAAGTGTAATCATAAGCACTAAAGCACTAAACTTTAACTAATATCCTATTAAGTATATTATATATTATAATCTTTTATTATTAAAACATAAAGAGATTATACCTGACGGGTACAATCTCTTGATTTTTTGGTTGAATAGTGACATAATTAGAAATGACCAAAAAGCAGGACTTTTTATTAGAACATAACAGATTAGCTCCATTGAATCTACATACGACTCTAGCTATGTTGACGTGTTTTAAAAAAGATAAGCCAAATCTTTTTAAGGATGAGAATTGGTCTATTGATAAATTACGCAGACCCTTTATTTTGTGGTTAACTTCTTCGGCTGGAGAAATGCCAGAAAATATTAAGAAAAAAGATAAAAATGATAGGAAAATCAGTTCGGCAAAGTAAATTTAATAAAAATTATTACTTTGGAAATATTTATTCAAATTACGATGAATTTTTAGATTGGGAGAAAGTAGCCAAAGACTTGATTAAATCTTTTAAATTTAATTCTTTTTTAGATATTGGTTGTGGTTGTGGCAATCTTGTTAAAGAGATTAAGAAACAAAAACAATCAAACTCTAATATTCGCGGTGTTGATATCAGCCAATTTGCGGTTAAAAAAGCGAATTCTCCTTTTATCACCTTAGCTGATTGTCGAGATTTACCGCTTGAGGACAATTGTTTTGATCTGGTTCACATTTTAGGAACTTTTTCCTATCTCTCAACGCTTCAGGAAATAAAGCAGGCTCTCCAAGAAGCTTACCGAGTTACTAAAAAAACAATTCTTTTTGATGATGTTTATACTAAGCCCGATAAGAAAAGTGATGATTACGATCCTTATCGTCAACAAGTCTTTTCTCAAAAAAGATGGCTAGGTTTCTGGAAAGAAATTATTAACAAAAATGATACTATCGAAACATTTAAAGATGAAATAATTATAAAAAAACATGCAACATAAATTCCTATTTATTTCTAAAGATGCGCTTATTGGTGATATTGCTTGGCAGGTTGTCAAGGAAGGACATGAAGTCAAGTTTTTTATTGAAAACAAAGAGGAAGATGATATTGCTGATGGTTTTGTTCCTAAAACTAAAGATTGGCGAACGTGTTTGGATTGGGCAGATGTGATTGTTTTTGATGATGTTTTGGGTCATGGAAAAATAGCTGAGGAATTGAGAAAAAAAGGCAAAAAGGTAATTGGAGGAACAGCTTATACGGATATGCTAGAAGATGATCGTTCTTTTGGACAAAGAGAGCTTAAAAAACATGGAATTAAAATTATTCCTTTCTGGGAATTTTCAAATTTTGATGAAGCAATTGTATTTGTTAAGGAACATCCGGATAAATATGTGATTAAACCAAGTGGAGAAGCTCAAAATATAAAAAGACTTCTTTTTGTAGGACAAGAAAAAGATGGAAACGATGTTATTCGAGTCCTTGAATCTTATAAAAAAGTTTGGTCTAAAGAAGTAAAAATATTTCAATTACAAAAAATGGTCAATGGCGTTGAAATAGGCGTAGGCGCTTTTTTCAACGGCAAGGATTTTATTTATCCAGTTAATATTAATTTTGAGCATAAAAAACTTTTTCCTGGAAATTTTGGACCTTCTACTGGAGAAATGGGAACAAGTATGTTTTGGAGTCAATCAAGTGTTTTATTTTCTTCAACTTTAGAAAAGTTAAAAGATACTTTAAGTCGCGAAAATTATATTGGTTACATCGATTTAAATTGTATCGTCAATGGTTATGGTGTTTATCCGCTTGAATTCACTAGTCGTTTCGGTTATCCAACCATCAGTATTCAACAGGAAGGAATGATTACACCTATTGGAGAATTTTTCTATCACTTAGCTAATGGTAATGATATAGATTTAAAATATAAAAAAGGATTTCAAGTTGGTGTTCGACTCGTTGTCCCACCATATCCTTTCAGAGACAAAATGACTTTTGATTCTTTTTCTAAGGGGGCGATCGTGGCTTTTAAGGGAAATGATCAGAATAATGGAATTCATATTGAAGATGTAAAACTAGTCAATGATCAATGGATTATTACCGGTTCATCTGGAGTGGCTTTAATTGTTGTTGGCACGGGATTAACAATGAAAGAAGCTCAAAAGCAAGCTTATTCTCGAATTGAAAACATTCTTATTCCCAATATGTATTACCGGGATGACATTGGAGATCGTTGGTACGAAGAATTCGATAAATTACACAGCTGGGGGTATATCAGATAGATTTGAAATATGGAAATAAGAAATATTGCAATTATTGCTCATGTAGATCATGGAAAAACAACTTTGACCGATGCCTTAATGCGTCAGACAAAAATGTCTGTTGAAGGTGATAGTATGGATTCAAATGCATTGGAAAAAGAGAGGGGAATTACAATCTATTCCAAAAACACCTCTTTGATCTATAAGGAGACAAAAATAAATATTGTTGACACTCCCGGCCATTCTGACTTTAGTTCAGAAGTCGAGAGAATTTTAAGGTCGATTGACTCTGTTCTACTTTTGGTTGATGCCCAAGAAGGACCAATGCCTCAGACAAAATTCGTCTTAAAAAAGTCACTGGAACTGAATTTAAAACCAATCGTTGTGATTAATAAAATAGATAAACCGGCAGCTAGACCGGAAGAAGTTTATGATATGATTCTTGAGCTATTTATGGATTTGGGAGCCAGTGATGAACAACTTAATTTTGAAACAATTTACGCCATATCTAAAAAAGGGATTGCTAAAAGAAATTTAGATGACAAAGATGAGGATTTATCTCCGCTTCTTGATTTAATCTTAGAGAATGTAAGTCCGGCTTCAAGTGATGAGGCAAATGAAAAACCCCTAAGAATGCAACCTTTTAATTTAGCTTATGATAATTATCTTGGGAGAATGGCTATTGGGAGAATATATGAGGGCAAGATAAAAAATGGTATGACTGTAATTGTTAAGAAAAGTGAAGCCGAACAGAGAACAGGGAAAATAACTAATTTGTATACATTCTATGGATTAAACAGGGAAGAAGTTGATGAAGCTGTGGCAGGTGATATTGTTATGGTAGCTGGATTGCCGGACATCTATATCGGAGAAACAATTTGCCAGGATAAGGATCAAGAGATATTACCGGCGATTAAAATTGATGAGCCAACAATTTCAGTTGATTTAATGATCAATAATTCTCCTTTTGCTGGTCAAGAAGGAAAATATGTAACGAGTAGTAAAATTAAAGAAAGACTAGAAAAAGAATTAGAAGTTAATGTTGGTTTGAAAATTGATTTTAATGATCTTAATGGACGTTATAAAATTTATGGCCGAGGAGAATTACATATTGCTATTCTTTTAGAAAATATGAGAAGAGAAAATTTTGAAATGCAAGTTTCTCAGCCTAAGGTCATTATTAAAGAAGAAGATGGAGTTAAACAAGAACCGTATCAAGAAGTAATCATTGACGTTCCTCAAGAGATGGCTGGCCTGGTCATTGAGAAGCTATCTAAGAGAAAGGGGAAGATGATTGAGATGAGGTCAGGACAAGATTCTCAGAGATTAATTTTTGAAATTCCAACTCGTGGTATTCTAGGTTATCGTGGAGATTTTATTATTGATACAAGAGGTGAGGGCATTTTTACTAGTCGGGTGATTGGGTTCAGAAAATACGCTGGTAATATTGATAAGCACGAGTTTGGATCTATGGTCTCTATGGAAAATGGGAAAGTTTTAGCTTTTTCTTTGTATAATTTGGAGGCCAGAGGTGCTATTTATATCCATCCAAATATTAATGTTTACAGTGGTATGGTTATTGGCAATGTGGCTAAAGGAAATGATATGTGGGTTAACCCAATCAAAGGGAAGAAACAGAGTAATGTTAGAGCAGCAGGATCTGATGAGGCTATTGTCTTAACCCCTCCATTAGAGATAACATTGGAAAGAGGTCTAGAAATTATGAAGGATAATGAATTCCTAGAAATTACTCCCAAAAGCATCAGATTAAGAAAAGAGTATTTGACTGAATTGGAAAATACTAAAAAAAACAAAATATGAATCAAGATCTTAACCAAGAAAAAAGAGAAGTATCACCTTGGAAGTGGTATCTTACTTTTTTAATTATTGGTATAGTTATTGGTTTCTTGGTTACTTATCAATTTAAGGATCAATCAGCTGCAATTGTTTCTCAAGGATCTGAATTGGTACCTAATTTTACTTCTCAAGATGTTTTTGGCAATCAAGTTTCTCTATTTGATTTTAGAAATAAAAAACCAGTTCTTTTGATTTTTTGGTCAACTTTGTGTAGTTATTGTCATCAAGAATTGCCAAATTTAAAAGAATTTTATCAAAAACATAAAAATGAAGTTGAAATTATCGCTATTGATAGCGGCGAGACAAAAGAAGTAATTAAAAGTTATATTGAAGAAAACAATATTGAATTTTTAGTCCTTTTAGATGAACAAAAAGAAATTTGGAATGAATATTTAGTTAGTGGGTCTCCTTTTCATTTTTTAATTAGTAAAAAGGGGGAAGCAGTGATTGCTTTACCTGGCTTAACCACTATTGACGATTTGGAAGAGGTGTTATTAAAGGTTCAATGATGATAAACAATAATCAGGAAGTAAAATCAGGGGTGATTATTGCTTTTGGAGAGCTCTTTTTGAAGTCAGAAGGAGTTCAGAAAATCTTAAAACAAAGACTAGTTAATAATCTTTTTTATTTTCTAAAAAAAGAGGGAATAAACTTTAAAATTCATGATTGGCGGGAAAGAGTTTTTGTTGAAACGAAAGATCTTAAAAAAACTATTAATGTTTTAAAAAGGGTTTTTGGTTTTTCTTGGTTTGCTCAAGCAATCTTTTTAGAAGGAGTTGATTTTAAGAGTTGTAATGACTTTATTAAAGAAAATTATCAGGATTGGATTAAGAAAAATGAAACTTTTGCCTTAAGGATTAAAAATGGATCTGAATTAATAGATCAAGTTGCTAAGAATGTTAACAGAAAAGTTAATTTAGATAATCCTAAAAAAACAATTTTTGTTGAAAACAGGAAACAGGGTTGGTTTATCTATTTTAAAAAGCAAAGGGGAGCCGGAGGATTTCCAGTTGGCAGTCAAGGAAAAGTTTTGAGTTTAATCTCTGGAGGAATAGATTCGCCAGTCGCTTCTTATTTAATGGCTAAAAGAGGAGCTGAAAATATTTGGCTTCATTTTCATAGTTTTCCTTTTGTTTCTAATGCTAGTATTGAAAAAGTTAAAGAAACAGCTCAAATATTTTTAGATTACCAGCCCAAGTTAAAAATATATTTTATTCCTTTTTCAGAAATTCAGAAAAAGATAAAGATCAATATTCCAGCTAAGTATCGAGTCTTATTCTATCGTCGGTTAATGCTGGAGATGGCCCAAACAATCGCTCAAAAAGAAGGTTATCAGGCCTTAGTCACTGGTGAAAGTTTAGGTCAAGTTAGTTCTCAAACTTTAGCTAATCTTCAAATAACTCAGGAGAATATATCAATACCACTTTTAAGACCTCTGATTGGTATGGATAAAGAAGAGATTATTGATCTAGCTAAAGAAATTAATACTTTTGATATTTCGATTAAACCTCAAGAAGATTGCTGTACTTTGTTTGTTCCTAAGGGACAAACAGGGGCTGGTAACTTGGAAGTAATGCAAAAATTATCTAAAGACCTTAAATTAAAAACTTTAATTTTAAAAGCGTTTAAGGAAACTCAAGTCGAGAGTTTTTAAGGCGAGTCAAGACGAGGTCGGACCTCAGGAGAGGTCCGACCTCTGCGGAACATAGCAAACGCATATCTTGAAGGTCGGACCTTATCACTAAAAGATTTTATAGAAAGGGGGTGAGAATATGAAAATAACAAAAATAGTTTATTTAATTTTAGGACTGGTTTTAGTATCGGGTCTTTTTGCTTTTAACGCCTTAGCGGCTGAGTTTAGGATTAATCAGAAAATAGGTAATGTTATTGTTGGACAAGACGAGGTAGTTAAGAATCTATATACAGCCGGCAATATGATTTCAATCAATGGAGACGTTAAAAAGAGTTTATACATTGGTGGTAATATTATTACCATTAACGGTAATGTTGAGGGTAGCGTTAATGTTGGTGGAAATACCATTGTCATTAGAGGTAATGTCGGTGATAGTGTTCATGCTGGCGGTGCTAATATCTTAATTGAAGGGAATATCTCAGAGGATTTATTTATTGGTGGCGGAAATATCGCTATCTCAGAAACGGCTTCAATCGGTGGTGATTTAATCATTGGCGGGGGAACAGTAGATATTCAGGGTCCAGTTGCTGGTAATATTCTTTTAGGCGGTGGGCAAGTGACGATTAATAGCAAAATTGGTGGAGATATTAAAGCCAAAGTCGATAGATTGATTATAGGCAGTCGAGCAGAGATCGCTGGTAATCTTAAATATGAATCTCCTAAAGAAGCCGAGATGGAAGAGGGTTCAACTATTTTAGGCGCGATTGATTATCAAAGTAAAGCAGTTAAGAGTCCGGCAATCCTTTTTGGTATTTTAACTCTAGCTTTCTTGGTAAAAATATTAGTTATGATCGTAGCTGGTTTGGTTCTAATATATTTCTTCAAGAATATTACTAAACAGGTTGTTAAGGGAAGTTTAACTGATTTTTGGCCTAGTTTAGGTCATGGTTTTGCGACTTTAATCTTAACGCCGATAGTGGCAGTTATTCTTTTAATTACTGTTATTGGTGTCTGGCTAGCTGGATTAGTTGGTCTATCTTATGGCTTGATGATTTTCTTAGCTGGAGGTTTAACTAGCATTGTCTTTGGGAGTTGGTTGATTAAAGTAGTTAAAAAACAGTCGGAGTATTCAGTAAACTGGCAGACGGTTGTCATTGGTGTTATTGCTTTATCTTTAGTTACTCTAATTCCTTTTGTTGGTTGGTTAGTTGGATTTGTCTTTATGCTCATCACTTTAGGAACACTTTACCGAATGGCTTTCCAAGGTTTAGTTGTTTAGCACGTTGCTATATTCCGCAGAGGTTAGACCTCGGCTGAGGTCCGACCTCAGATGCAGACCTCTTGGGTTTCTTATCTTTTAATGTTAGAATAAAAATATGATAAAAATACCAATATCAAGAGATGAATCAGGGAGAAAGGCAGTCAATAGTTCTGATAAGGGTATGTTTGGCGACATTAAAAAACCAACTGATTTAAGAGGAATGAAATTTGGTTCAAAAAATAGTTTTAATTTTAAAAAATTCCTGTTAATAACCATTTCCATTTTAGTTGTGGTTTTTATTTTAGCTGAATTGGCCAATTGGTATCGAGATTATCAAAAAGGTACACCAATAGAGATAGAAACAGAAGAACCATATCAACCAGTAGAAGTAGAGGAAATAATAGAGGCGACTTCCACTCCCGAAGAGATAATAGAAAAAGTTACTATTCAAGAAACTGAAACAGGTTGGTTGAATGTTAGGGAAGGTGCTGGGACTAGTTATCAGGTTATAATAAAAGTTTATCCGGGCGAAAGTTATCTATTATTAGAAGAAGTTGAAGAGTGGATGAAAATACAAATTTCAGATGAGCAAACGGGCTGGATCTTTAGTGAATATGCGATTAAACAATAGTTATGTTAGAACAGATTGTTTTAGGAATTGTTCAAGGAATAGCTGAGTGGTTACCAGTCAGCTCTGAAGGGATTTTGGTTTTAATTAAAACTAATTTTTTTCCTATTGAGCAAGGACTAGAAAAAACATTAAGAGAAGTTTTGTTTTTACACTTAGGTACCTTTCTGGCTGCCCTTTTGTATTTCCGGAAAGATGTTTGGCAACTAATTACTTTAAAAGGGGATAAGAAAGTTTTTAATTTTCTATTAATAGCTACTTTAGTTAGTGGTATTCTAGGTTATGGCTTATTAAAACTATTTGTTAATTTAGAAGAAGATTTAGCCCTATCAAGTAAAATAATTACTTTAGTGATTGGTTTATTGCTATTAATTACAGCTGGCTTAGAGCTTAAGGCATCTGGAAAAGGGAATAAAGAGTTAAAGGATTTAACTAATCAAGATAGTTGGTTATTGGGTTTAATGCAAGGTTTATCTGTCTTGCCGGGTTTATCTCGATCTGGCTTAACTGTTTCAACTTTATTATTAAGAAAGTTCAAGAGTCAAGATGCTTTGAAATTAAGCTTCTTAATGAGTTTGCCAATTGTTTTAGCTGGGAATATCGTCCTTAATTTTGGTTCTTTTTCTTTTTCTCTAGAATTATTTGTTGGTTTAATCTTTTCCTTCATTTTTGGCTTATTAACTATTAATTTATTATTAAAAATAGCCAAAGGTATTAACTTCGGCTATTTCGTTTTATTTTTCGCGATCTTGGTTATTATCTCAATTTTCTATTGAAAAAACATATTATTATAGTATAATGTATATTAATGCCATCTAAGAACAAATTAGCCAAGGAATTAGAGAAACTTTCTAAAAAGTTTTTAGATAAAGACAAGAGAAAGGTTCTTTTGGATTCTTTGAGAAACGATAAGACAGAATGGTTTGTTTGGGTTGCTCAAATGAAGGGGATTTTAAAGAATATCGAGAATAACGAGGCGATCAAGTTTTCTGGCCTTTTGTTATTACTAGAACAAAATCCAGAGAGTGATTTTCATCAGAATAATTTTAAAAAGTTTTTAATTGATAAGTCAGAATTTTACAAGCATTATGATTTTTCTCTGGAAGAAGAATTAGCTAAAAAAGAAAGAAGCGAGCAAAAGATTTGGGTTAGTAAGTTTTTTCGGTTATTTATTAGTCGTTCTTTCTTGGGAATTTTAATTTTGGTTTTAATTGTTTCTTTTATTGTTTGGTTCTATTTAGATCGAGAAAGTTGTTTGGAGTTTGTTAATGGGGTAGTCGGCCCCTTCTTAAAGGCAATTCGTTAAATTATGAAGAAAAAACTAATTATCATCATTAGTCTTGTTGTTATTATCTTAGGAGGATACTTGATTTATAAAGCTGTTGGTGGCGAAGATCAAGGTGAGACCACTATTTTAGAAGTGGTTAGAGGTAAGGTGATCGAGAATGTTTCTGTAACCGGAACAGTTATTCCGGCTAAACAAGTTGATTTGCAATTTGAGAGTTCGGGTAAAATTAATGGTATTAGTGTTAAAGTTGGCGATCAGGTAACAGCTGGTCAGGTTTTAATTAGATTAAACGCAGGTGAACTTTCTGCTCAATTTCAATCTGCTCAAGCTGCTTTAGATATTGCTCAGGCGAAATTAAATCAAACCTTATCTGGGAGTCGATCAGAAGATATTCAAGTTTATCAATCAGCTCTTGATAAGGCCAATGTAGATGTGACTAACAAAGAACAGGCCTTAGTTGATGCTCAAAGTAATGCTGATAATGATTTAGACGGGACCTATCAAGATGCTTTAAATGTTCTTAAAACATCTTACACTAAAGCTGATCAAGCCCTTTTAATTGTTTTTGCTGGAATGAGGGATACATATTTTAATGGAAGTGGATTTTTAGCTATTAATGTTAAAAATAAGGAAAATGGAGCTAAAGAAGATTTGTCTTTGGCTAAAACCTATTTAGACATAGCCGAAGCAAATTCAAGTTATGATAATATTGATCTGGCATTACCAAAAATGGAATCAGCCCTAAGAAGTATTAGAGATGGTTTGGCATATTTAAGAGCAGCTATGGATGATCCTAGCGTTGATAGTTTGGTCACAACTACTCACGAAACAAACGTTGAAACTGAAAGAACTAGTATTGATACTCAATTAACTAATTTGACTACAGCTGAGCAGAATATTAGCTCAACTAAAGTAACCAATCAAGTTAATCTCAATAATGCTCAAGCTGATTTAGATGATTCTGAAGCAGCTTTGCAAAAGGCCCAAGATGAATTAGCTCTTAAAAAAGCAGGACCTCGTCGAGGAGATATTGATTTAGCAGAAGCAACAGTCAAACAAGCTCAAGCTGATCTTCTTCAAATTCAGGAAAAGATTAATAAAACTGTTCTTAGGGCGCCAGTTAGTGGGACAATTACTAAGATAGATAAAGAAGTGGGTGAAGTAGCTGAGGTGAATAAAGTTATTGTTTCTATGATTAGCACAGGTAATTTTCAAATTGAAGCTAATATTTCTGAAACAGAAATTGCTAAAGTTAATTTAGCCAATCAGGTAAAGATGACTTTAGATGCTTTAGGGCCAAATCAAGAATTTACTGGACAAATAATTAAAATTGATCCGGCCGAGACAGTTATTTCTGGGATAATTTATTATAAGATAAATTCAATTTTTGATCTTGAGGATGAACGAATTAAATCTGGGATGACTGTTAATTTAGATATTGAAACAGGTCATCGAGAAAATGTTCTTTATTTACCCTATTACGCTGTCAAAGAGGTTAATGGTCACAAGTATGTTATGGTTATCAAAGACGGGAATTCAGAAGAAAGAACTATTAAAACTGGATTAGAAGGCGAGAATATGATTGAGATTATTGAAGGATTAAGTGAAGGAGAAAGAGTAATTATAGAGAGATAGGAAAGCTAAGACGAGGTCAGACCTTCCCCAAAGGTCTGACCTCTGAGGAATGTAGTAAACAGCTAACTCGAGGTCGGACCTTATTTTGCTGAACCTTTACTGAAGGTTCAGACAAAATAAGGTCGGACCTCTAAAAAGTCATGTTGATTAAAATAGAGAATGTCACCAAGGACTATATTGATGCTGAATTAGTGACCCCGGCTTTACGCGGGGTTTCTTTTGAAGTTAAACAAGGTGAATTCGTCGCGATTATGGGTTCTTCTGGTTCAGGTAAATCAACTTTAATGCATATTATCGGATTTTTAGATCAGCTAACTTCAGGTCAGTATTTTTTTGACGGAGAAGATGCTAGTCATTTTAATGATCAGAAATTAGCTGATATTAGGAATAGTAAAGTTGGTTTTATCTTTCAGGCCTACAATCTTCTACCTCGGATATCTGTTTTGGATAATGTTCTTTTGCCGACTATTTACACGCCAAACTTAGATAAGAAAAAAATTGAACAAAGAGCTAATCAACTTTTGGATAAAGTCGGTTTATCTCATCGGATCAAACATCGGCCGAATCAACTTTCTGGAGGAGAACAACAGAGGGTTGCTGTGGTCAGGGCTTTAATCAATCAACCCCGTTTAATTTTAGCTGATGAACCAACGGGTAATTTAGATAGCAAATCTGGTCAAGAAGTAATGGAGGTTATTCAAGATCTTAACGAAGAAGGCCATACTATTTTAATGGTTACTCATGAGAAATACGTAGCTGAATGTGCTCGTCGGATTATAGAATTAAAAGATGGTCAAGTTCTTTCTGATCATGTTGTATCTAATCGTCACATAGCCAAAGATGGATTGGAGAAGTAAGGAAAAATTAAAAGACAAATAAAGATGAGGTCATTCTGGTAAGGTCGTACATTATTTTGTCTGAACCTTCAGTAAAGGTTCAGCAAAAGAAGGTCCGACCTTAATTCTGAAGCAGGTTGCTACATTCCGCAGAGGTCGGACCTCAGTAGAGGTCCGACCTCATCAATGCTTACCAATAATTATTCTTTATATGTACATATTTAAAACCATTAAAGAAAGTTTAGGAAACTTGATTCTTCAGAAGAGTCGATCTTTTTTGACAATGCTAGGTATTATTATCGGCGTCGGGGCCGTTATTTCAATTATGGCTGTTGGAGCTAGCG
>Ga0180007_10002317_pt1 | contig 22972 bp, 31 predicted proteins | sample MM_PC_MetaG_FD_121122 | JGI IMG/M metagenome (GOLD analysis project Ga0180007, IMG submission 121122) | Groundwater microbial communities from the Aspo Hard Rock Laboratory (HRL) deep subsurface site, Sweden - MM_PC_MetaG | ecosystem: Environmental > Aquatic > Deep subsurface > Groundwater... | reverse complement strand
TCCCCAAGAAGGAAATACCAAACCTTCATATGATTTAGAATAAGCCAACGAGTTTTCTCGCTTATTATATCACCCAGAATATCAATACTGTGCTGCTCATGACCATATCCCTCAATCATCTTACCTACATCATGGAGCATAGCTGCAAAGATCAAGTCAATATCTTTAGTTTCTCTTAACGCTAAATGAAGACTTTGCAGGGAATGATTAAATACATCACCTTCTGGATGAAATAAAGGTTGTTGCATAACACCTCTTGTTTTTTCAATGGCATCAAAGAAAAAATTTAAGTGTTCCGTCTTATCATAAAACATGGGTATATATTGTCCTGATAATGAAGTCTTCCCAAAACGTCCGATTGACTTTGTTGGGAAAAAGGCTTTTTGAAGCAAGAGCAGTAATTTCATCCATTAGTCCTTCAAGTATTGGTGCCACTTCTTTTACGTAATGTAACTTGCCTTGTTTGATTTTAATAAGGAGATCTGCATCCTTTAATGGTAAGATAAGGTTCCCTGTTAGGAATATTTCTTTTAATTGAAGTGCGGCACGAATAGCATGAGAAACTGCCTTCCAATCAATGCCTTCATTGGCCTCTGCCTGCCGGGCTCGTTCTCCATATACATCAACAAACTTCTCAAGAATTGGAATTGTATATCCAATGGTTTGTGTTTCTTGACATATCTTACCACAAATCTGATACTGCCTTATCCCGTTTGGACTATCCTCAATATACTTTGAATACTCATCAATTGGTAATTGTTCCCAAGGAACAGCAAGTTTGTCTTCTGAGGTATAATCTTCTGAACGTAAAAACTTAATTAAATTCTTTACAGAATGCAATCTCCCAGATTTGAGACCATATTTTGCGGCCTGACGATTTGCATAACCCACAAAAGCATTCATGTTTTTTGTATAGAATTTAGAACGAAGACTTTTAATTTCCTCCCAAGGATCACTGGTAATATATGTTTTTTCCAAAGGTGCATGAAGCATATCTATAGCTACTGTTTGTCCTTGTATAGCCAGCTCTATAAAATAATGTAATGAATATATCTCAACATCAATATCCCCGGATGTGTTCTTACCTTGTGGGTCCGCTTTTGTCTTATAGGACCATGCTTTTGGAATCTTCCCAAGAAACAATTCCCTTGGGGTTGGCAAGAAGATTCCTTTGAAATCATCGTCTGATTTTTTTGTAGAAGTTCCATATAAGGTAGATCCATAATCCATTAAGACAACAATAAATGAACGTTCTCTTACTCGTTTAAATTCCGACATTGCTAATTGTAAGCCATTCGGCCAAAAGGTTTTTGTTGAACGAAACATTATTCCTCCTTTTCGTATCGATCTTTTTCTGGAATATCGTCCCAATCTTTCTGGGGGAACATATCCGGTATTCTGCGTTCTCTCCACAGTGTATAGACAGTCTCTCCAACCACTCCCTTGGTCGTATCCTTTCTTCCCGTAACAACATACGGGATATCACGTTCTTTAAGATATTGTTCCCTCGATTTCAATGTGGTAATATCTTCAGGAATATTGGAGTGTAGCGTAACGAGGCTTTTCATAAGTCTCCCAACATCTCCATAGGATTCTATTATCCGAGGGCCGTTTGTTAATTTCTGAATTTCTGACTCTTTAAATACCCTGACTATCTTCTCGTGCATTTTTCCCATTATTTTCTCCTTTACTTGGTTATATTTTTCTATTTGGGTCTGCGTCGTTAAATAATTCCATATCCTCACCCCATCCTTGATTTGGATCGTCATAAGATCTTTCGCAAGGAATTTCTCCATGATAGCATTTGGCATGAATGGCGGCAATGCCATTACTTCGATTAGGATTAAACATTAAATCACAAACATCATTCCATGGAAGTTTCCATTTAAGTTTCGATTCGTCTTCTGAACCAAATACCCCACCATAAGAATCATATTTACCTTCCATTTGTTCAATCGTCTTGCCTTCTTTAAGAAGAAAAAGTTTTACGGATTGTCCTGTATAAGAATTAGACAAAATTGGATTGCCACATTTTTTACATAAAAAACTAAAACATCCCATCACTTTCTCCCTTTATAATTGGTTGATATAACCTATATTTCACTCATATCATATCACAAAGAATCAGGATTTCTATATATTTTTTAAGAAGAAAGAAATTTTTCTATTTCGTCTCGATGTCTACAAAGCTCTGCAAGATCGTCTATGGTAGCAGAGCATTTATGGTCCGGGCCATCGGCACCCTGGTCAAGTGTTATATGCTTTTCAATACACCTTGCACCGTAACACATTGCAACAATAGCAGCATGAATGCCAATTGTATGATCCGAATATCCAAAAAAGTTGGTAGGGAATATTGATGTATGATCGTCCTTATCTATAAAATTAGTGTTTTCATACCCGGCAGGATATTTCATCTGGCAATATAATGTTGTAAGAGTTATAACCATGGAGACAAAACCATCCTTAATGATGTTTCTATGTGCACTAAATAAGGTTTCTCTTATTTGTCGTCTTTTGGCAGTATTTATAGTTCCATTATCATTGATTGCCAACCCAAGAGATAAACAAAGCGGCTTTCCGGTTTTAAGAATTGCTTCATATAATTCAAGATTCAACGCAGTCTTGCTTGCCATCTTGTACCGTTTTACATCTACTTCCTCGGTCCATGCAACTCTGTCTGGATCAATAACACTAAAAAAGACTTCGGTATCAATCCTATTCCCATGTTCCATAATTTCGTAAATCTGACGTCTTTTTAATTCACAGGCAAACAGAAGATCTCTCCAAGGATGCTCCTCAATATCAGGTCTTTTCCTGGGATCATAAATCTGGAATTTAACCGCATCTGCACCTGCAGTTACAGCCCCCGTCATTAACTCCTTGGCAACTGTAAGATCCCCATTATGGTTAATTCCAACTTCTGCAACAATCTCTATTGGTCTATTCATAATTACTCCTTACACCATACGTCCATTAAAATCGAAACCGTTAGTCTTGAAACCAACCCATACCATTGCGCCTTTTGTTCTTCTTTTACTGTTGTTCTATGTAATGGTCTTATCCTATGTCCAAGCTCATGCCCTATAAGTTCCGCTATTTCTAGTACGTCTGTTTTATCATTAAACCAAAGATGAATTTCATTATCCCCACAAAATCCCCAAAATCCTTGCTTGTTGGCTATATCCACAAGTTCGGTTACAGTTAATGTAATTGGATTATCCTCAATGTAAAACAATTCTGATAAGTCTTCATCTGCATCCAATAGTTCTGAAATACTTCTTCCATGATATAGGGATAGGCACTCCATTAGATCAGAGTGCCTTGTTATCTTTAGACCCCCAAGCTCCTCAATATCAATACTTATTTCCTTCATGACATCCTTATTGATTAAGTATTATACCCTTTGGTTTATTGCTTCCTCGTTTCCATCTTATTGCCTTACATTTTATCCAACGGTATGTTCTCCAAATACGAGCCCCATAATAATGTCCAAAATATATTCCAAGTATAAATGGTAGAATTATTAAATTTGCAAATGAAATAAATGTTAGTATAGGTCCCATCTAATCCCTCCATTTGTTCTTTCTTATTTTCTCTGCATTGTATTTGCCCCTAAGTATTCGGCCACGTTTTGTACGTCGAAACAATGACGCTTTTGATATGTATCCTGGTGGTGCATCCCGAAACCAGTTTCTTTCAACCGTAACCAAAGTTATATAATCATCCTGTTGCACAAGTACAAATCTCCAATCGTCAGCAAGATAATACATTGCAGGCGAAAATTCATTTTCTATTATTCTACGAACAAGCCCTGATTTCTTGTCTTCTTCGATGGCATCCTTCAATAATTGTTTAATCTCATCTCTTGCATTATTGTCAGTTAATAATGCTCCAAACCGTTTACCCATTTCTGTTTTGTATTTCTTCACTGCATGTCTTGTAATACATACGTCCTGGAAATCATCCATTCACAAAGACACCTCCTATGTTTTGTTTGATGGGCTATTGCCCCGGATAGCCCATCATTTTATCCCTGAAGCCCTATATTGTATCGCGACAATCGTCTTCTATTTTTTGAACATCCTCTATCCGCCCGATCCTTTAACGAATTTCTTAATTCATATAAAGCAATTAAGAAATTGGCCCTAAGACTAGTAGGGTCTTTTAGTGTTATTTATTATTATTTAATGGGGCACGAATCCTCATTTATTTTTCCTATCATCCATCAATTCCCTAATAGCTTTTTGAATGTCCTCAAGGCGGCTATCGTTAAATATGGTCTCTCCATATGGATAAAAACAGTATTGCCTCCATGAGCCGTACCACCTGATCATACCAAGCGGATAGCCAGTTTTTTTGTTCAAAACGTTATACACATCCGTCTTACTATTGATCCAGGTAGCTTTCTCAACATTATACACACCCGTCTTACTATTGATCCAGGTCGCTTTCTCAAATTCCATGTATTTGCTTGTCGTATTCACTGTACCTCCTTGATTTGGTTTTGCTTCTTTTTCAACTGATGTTCCATCAATGCTTTTGCTATGATAAAATCAGTTTCAGTGTTAATATCAATTGATCTTTCTTGTGGCATTATGTATCCATATGTTGGATTACCATACAATCCTTTATACTCCCTTAATTCTTCAACTGTTATAACCTGAACACCACCATTACTATGATATGTTTGTGGAAAAGAACGTTCATTAACCGCATTCAAGTTATAGAAAAAATGAGATGTAAGCTTTTCAGATTCCACAAGAACAAATTCTTTGTGCATTGGATGTAATGACGGCGTAATGGTTCTTACCGCACTAAAGTCTTTTTCTTTATGGAGTTTATAGCATTTCTCAATATCTTCTCCCGTTATAAACGGATTTGAAGGTTGTATCATTACTAACGATTTGAATTCCGTATGTTCCAATTGCTCAAGAACATAAATAGCAACATCGGCAAGTTGATATGGATCATGGTTTAAATAATCTGGTCTCTCAAGCCATCCATCCACATCAAGAAATAACTCAACACCAAAACAAATAGCTTGGCCCTTTTTAATATCACTTACAGATACAATAATCCGTATGTCGTTACAAACTTTATGTTTATGTAAAGATATTTTTGCTATCGTTGCTGCTCTAACAGCATGACAGAATAATGGCATACCGCCAATACGTAATTCATTTTTATTGGGCAATCGCTTTGAATCCCATTTTACAGGAATTAAAAACAAGGCATCTGCTTTTATTGCAGCCATTCATTTATCTCCCATTTACCATCATTCCTAATCCATATTTCTGTATTTCTTGCAGCCTCAGCAAAATTCATAAACACTTCTTGTTCAATACCGGCAAAAAGACAGAATTGTCTTATCTCATCTTCTGTAGGTGGTATAAGATCATGTTCAACAATTAAAGCTCGTGCCTCTATCTTTGTTAATTCGCCTTTTCTAATGAGTTCACATGCATGATCTGTAGCACGTCCATACCCAAACTTCAATACCTTAAACCACTGATGTATTCTTGTGCATATTTCATCAACACCTACAAAATTCCTGAATGAACCCGTAGTGCCTTCCGTCTTTGTTTTAAACCCTAAATCCTTTGCGATTTCATAATGAGCATCGGCATCCCATTTATCAAAAAAACCAAGGAAAATGGCCTTGTTTTTGTTTTGATCAAATCGTTTGGGATAACTATAATACTTCATTAGGTTTGGATCAATACCATATAATTCTGCAAATGTAAGCGGATCACATTGGCTTACGACATACCGATTAAACCATCCTAAACTAAGCATGGAATCCCCTGCAAATCCTTCATCCCCAGTATATTCAGCAGCCGGATTCTCACCATATACCACAAGTGGTATATCCATTTCAAGAGCAAACCATAACGGATATGCATACAATAAACAATGACTCATTAAATCCGGGTCTGAAAATTCAATTGTGGCCTTTCGTACAAGCCCACGATGAAAATTTATTGGGGGTCTATATGTTATTACAGGTATATTAAGAACATCTGTAATGATAGATAAGTTTTCTCTACCTTCCGGGGTTCTTACACCATAATCCACACAAACCCCAAGAATCTTTATTGGCTCTTGTTCCTTGTAATAGTCGTCCCAAAGTTGTTTCATAAACCAACATTGATAGATACTATCCTTACCGCCACTTACAGGAACCAGTACATGATATGGACAGTTTCTTTTAACCATAGCGTCTCTTGTGGACCCAAGAATCAATGCTAATGTCTCACGTCTTTTCTTATAGTTAATGATTACAGTTTTATCTTTTTTACAGGCAAAACAAATACCATCATTACCAAATTCAAGATTTGGTCTTGTATCCGGCATCCAACATGATCTACAATATTTCATTCCTCCCCCTTATTCACTTATTTGCTTGAAAGTTATTGTTTGTGCTTGAATAATCGACATGATATGAGTAGCTTCTTTTGCCAGTTCTTCCTCAGATCCATATCCCCATGTCACACCAATTCTTGTGTTAATACATAATTTAGTACCTACCTCCATATCTATAACACTATCCCCAATAAGTGTTGTTGGTTTTGTAAGGTCTGGTTCTAATGCTAAAATTAAATTATAAAGCATCGATTCTTTTGTTTGAAATAAAAAGGGTTGTGGTGCCAAAATAAGACCAAATATATCAGCAAGTTCAAAATGTTCAAGAATAAGAATTGTTGCCCTCATAGGTCGTGATGTAAGTATTATCAGTTCGGCTTTATCCTCATGTAATTTATGTAAGCACTCAACCACCCAAGGATATGGATATATCATACTTAATTGTTTATTTTTCTCCTTATAAAATAGATTTAAATATAATCCTGTTATTAAATTAGCAAGATTCTCAAGTTCCGCAATAGGTTTTTGTTGTTGTTTATATACCTGATCCATATATTTAATGGTTTCTATAACAATCGATTTTGCAGGTCGCCCTATTTTCGATTTTATTCTCTCAATAAAATCAGTTTGCGCAGAGGCATCTAAGTTCCATATCCCAAAAGATGTTTTCATTCTATCAATAACACTATCAGCACTATTAACTATTGTTCCATCAAGATCAAATATAAAATATTTATCTTTAACATCGCCCCCTACTATTTTCTTAATTGCATTGTACATAATACCTCCTTACGCGAATGTGGAAAAATCATCATCAATTGCTCTATGCCTTTCTCTATCAAAAAACACTCTCTTCTCCCGGCACTCCTTACAAAACTTCATCGGCTTCCCTCTACCACTATATCCAAACTCAAACCAATCATAATGGTCCTTCTCGCATTTAGGGCATTTACATAAATGTTCTTCCGCAATGCTCTTTATTTTTACATGCCCACTTATATATGTCTTTCCAGGCTTACCATTAGGTGGTTTTCGTGCCATTAACTATTATATCCTTCTTGCTATCTTGAAATCCATGTATTGTTGATTAACATAGCATCCAAATCTGATCTCTTGAAAACGTCTATAGCATCATCAGCCGTACAAACTATTGGGGAACCGTGAAGATTTGCTGACGTGTTTAAAAGTCCCCCTACCCCCGTCAGTTTCCTAAATTCATAAAGGATATCGTAATAATCCCCATCCGGTTCCTGAATTATCTGTGGCCTTACCGTCTTATCGGAAGGGTGAATTGCAGCAGCAAGATCCTTCTGAGCATTTAGAGTCGTCTCGAACCCCATCGTCATGAACTCACTTGTTACCCGACGCCAATGCGGGGCTAACAAATAATCGTCAGCACAAATATCCAAGATTGATGGGGCAAACGGCATCCAGAAATCTCTTTTCTTAATAGTTCTATTGAGCTTCTGAACAAGATCTGCTCTTCTTGGGTCCATAAGGATTGACCTATTCCCTAAAGCCCGATGTCCAAATTCCATTGGGCCACAACAACGTCCAATAATCTTCCCCATAGCTAATTGAGAGGCGACAAATTTCGGAAGAATATTTGTATGAATACAACTTGCACTTATACCACTTGGGATTCTAACCGGCCCTGGGGATGGACCAAGACAAGCCGTTTCCAATTTGACTGGCTTACATCTCTTCATAGACATTGCGTTTGCCTGATAACAGGCCCCGATACTAATTGAAGTATCCCCGGTAGCCGGAAGAACATAAAATCTAATAGGCACAATTTTAGCCATCTTCATACACGCTTTCATGTTTTGGGCCACGCCACCAGCAAAACAAACTGGCCTCTCATATCCTTCCGAATCTTTCCTACCAACTTTATCAAGAATGGCTTTCATCCATTCAACCAACAGTTCCTCAACAAACTGTTGAAGTCCCGCAGCAATTCCATCAAACCGATGTCCCTCTAAGGATTCCAAGAAACTAAAATACAAATCCGTTGGTTTTTGATCCCAGGTGATATTCAAAGTTTCCTTATCTACCTTTAGAATTTTCTTGAATACCTCATAACTCTTTTGACGTTCATATTCGTTAGCATATGGTGCCAACCCCATAACTTTATATTCATGTTGTGCTGGCTTCATGCCCAGAATCAAAGTAATATATTGATAGATATGACCAATATGATTATCTCTTGTGTTGGCAAGTCCCTTAGTTTTCCAGCCCTGCATTAAGGATACGGTTCCGTTACTATAATCCCCAATACCTTCAGCGGTTAAGACCAAGGCTTCTTCATCAAATAAACCAGCCCCATAATACCCGTATGCTTTATGACAACTTTCATGATCAATGAAATGAATTTTTCCCCCTGGAACCTCAAGATACTTCGAGACAGCCGATAATCTAATCTTCTTCATCTCGATCATTTCAACAACATCCATATATCCTTCCAGAAGGTGATCCATTGGATAGAAATCATCGTACCTCCATCCAGGTCGCTCCTTATAAATATCATAATACTTAACTTGCTTGTTTTCTAAAAGAGTAGGTTTCCAAAATTCCCTTTGCTCCTGAACCCAATCAGGTACATCGAAGTTCGCATTTCTTTTAATCTTCACCAAGACCGGATTCCAGTAATAAGAAGCTAAGGCAACAATATCAATATCCTTTGACCTTATCCCCTGACTATCAAGACAGAACCTAACAGATTCTTTTGGAAACCCATAGTCTCCTTTAACTCTAGTAAAGCGTTCTTCTTGACACGCGGCAACAATCTTGCCGTCAATCATCAATGCGGCTGAAGCATCATGTGCTTCTTGTATTCCCAGTATTATCATTATCCCCCCTTGCTATGAGTTTTACGATGTCTCTTGTTTGCTTCCTCGTATAATTTCTTCATTTCAGCAGAATATTCTTTTGGGTCGCCAATCCCCATTATAAGGAAAATACCAAAGAGGAAAATCGCAATCAATGCTCCAATTGCTATCACTATCATTTTAAGTATTATCATTATTCCTCACCCCCCCTTTTTCTTCTTTCTCTGCCATTACTATTACTTCTTTTATTCCAACTTCATAAACTCCAATACTATTTATACATGGAAGAGTAGAAACCAACCATTCTTTACAGTTTTCATTATCCATTACTACAATCCCGTTATCAAAGAGCCTAAATCGATCCCCTATTTTTAATTCTTTAAATTTTATTCTTTCCCATCTATCTTTTTTATATATTTCGACCGTTCGTAATAATTTAGTCTCGTTTTCCATTTTTTATTATTCCCCCTTTTTTTCTCTTGAGCAAACCTCACATATAGATGTTGTACTAGAAACCATAACAATCGGTGTAGTGCAAGTATTTATTCTTCTTATAATCGGTCTTGCAATTATATAAGCAAGTATTGTTCCAATCCCATAGCAAATTGCACCAATAAGTATCCAAGTTCCACTATTCATCATTCCTCCATTTTTTCTTCATTTTCTGCCATTTCTATTACTTCTTTTATCATCTCTCTCATTTCTTCTCTGGAAACAAACTCATACTTTCGTGCACCATCACGAGCAGAGTGTGCGTTTTCTAAGGCAAAATCCAATAACTCTGTCTTACTATCAAATGGTTCCGGTACTTCTTCTGGGTTCAACCTCTTACATGCGGCTTCATATTCATCGAATAAATCCTCATCGCAAGCCAATGGAATAACCTCATCATACGAAAAATCTAAAAAATAAATAGTTTTCATTATTTTCCCTCCGCATATTGTATTTCTGATTCAAGAATATTTGCGTGTTGAATTTCATAATGCCACCATTGTTTGTGGCGTCCATACCATTTAAAGACCACCATATTAGAATCTACAATTGCCAAGATATGAATTTTGTATGGTTTGCCCGTGCTCCTTAGAATATAATATGTATTACCCTTGATAAAATTCATCATTCCCCCGTTCTTGTATCTTCAACAGCATCAATTAGTTTATCTGCTATGTATATCATATCCTCATCTGTTAGGTGTGGGCCTATAGGAATTGCAATTGTATGATCTGCTATTAATTCTGCCATTCTGTATTTTATCTTGCCGTATCCATATCTCTTTTTGTAATATTCTAATCTTGGCACTGGGTGCGGATAATAAACTGATGTTTCAATTCCATTTAAAGAAAGAAATTCCCTAATGGCGTCCCTGTTTTCACCAACATAATAAACCTCACAGTAATATGCAGAGTCTACGGAACCATTTAAACTATAAGAATGGGCATTTCTTAATGATGTAATTTCACACTTTTTCTTGAGAAGTTCTCTTGCTAATACAAATGCGTTATGTCTTCTTTTTGCAAGATTGTCTTCTATATTTATCATTTGAAGACAACCAAGTGCAGCTGAAAATTCATCCATCCTGAAATTAAAGCCAACTCTATCTACATCATAAAGATGAGTTTCCGAGGAAATCCTGCCAAACCGGGAACATATCCTTGCACGTTCATATATTTCTCTATGTCTTGTAACAAACATACCCCCTTCCCCGGTGGTTATATGCTTTGCAGGATAGAAACTAAAGCACCCAACATCCCCATTGGTTCCAACATGCCCATCCTCGGTTCTTGCACCAAGCGCAAGCGCACAATCCTCAATTAGAACAATACCATTATCTTTTGCGAATTGTACAATTTGATTATCGGCTGGTATTCCAATATAATGAAGTAGCATAATAGCCCTAGTTCTTGGGGTAATTGCTTGCTCAATATTATATAATGACATATTACCTATAGGAGTGCAATCAACAAATATGGGATTCGCGCCAACTGCTTCAACAGCATGGACCGTTGCAACATGGGTCATTGCAGGAACAATAACATCCACATTGCCACCAAAAACCTCGTTACACCATAAGGCTAAGAATAATGCGGAACCACAGGAACTTACGGGTAAGCAATATAGTGGTTTTTTATTATCGGGGATGTTTAAAAACGTAGTAAACAATGCTGCAAATTTATCACAATATTCACCATCTGTATATCTTCCAGAATCCAATACTTCTTTAAAATAAGTCATTACAAATTGTGTATCAACAACAGGTTCTGCAAACTTAATACTTCTTTTCATAATAACTCCTTTAATTGTCAAATGTAATTGTATTTCTTAGCATCCTGTATGCTCTTTCAATAGCGTCAAGACTTTCATAATGCTCAATTATCACTAATGGTTCATAATACAATTTGTCCCACAATTCACGTAATATACTTATTGTTGTCGTTGGAAATGCATGAGCATCCCTCCAATATCCCCAGTTATTATCATATACTGGATCACCAAGATGGATCTCGGAACATCGTTCAAGTGGTAGCTTACCAATATATTCCAATATACCCATTTTAAGATTTCCTGCACTTACTATAGCATGTCCAATATCCAATGTAAAGAATACTTTTGGGCCAAGTTCTCTTATGGCATGACTTATAAACTCTGGATCACATATTGTAGTGTATGCAGGCATTGGATAATAATTCGTGTTTTCTAAAGAAATCGTATTAAAAAATTCTGTAAGCCAACAAGTAGTATTTATCAATTCCTCCATTAACTCGTCAGGTGCCATTATAGGCGAATCACAAACATATTGTGCATCCCTTACCTTAACTTGTTTGCAAGCCGGGGCAAGGTTTACAGAATATTCTCTTATGTGTTGATACCACGGAAGTTTCAATATCCACTCAAACAATTTATCGGTTTGTTGCGTTCTGAAATCTTCACTTAACATAGGTCTTGAATCATGAAATGTACACATTTTATGTTGAAGAACTGCAGGTAACGGCTCACCTCGTTCTCTATACTGCAAGACCATAGGATTTATTTGGTGAACAATATCTACCATATTGTTAAGTGTAACAATATGGCTAATTGGTAATCCTATTGACATTCTTACTCCTCTTCAAGTTCTTCTGCACGTTGCGCCATCTTCTGGGATAAAAGATCAAAAACCTCATCATCATCTGTTTGCAACGCTATTGCCAATGCCGAGATCATAAATGCCCCCATGGAAAGTTGACCACCCTCTTTCTCGGATGGGATAATCAATTCAATCTTGCCATCTTCTCTAATAACCAGGGCGCAATCTTCTTTATCAAGTTCTATCCATGTTTCTTCTTCTGATGTTTTATGTTTATTTGATACCATCACTCCCCCCTTTTATTGACATGTAGTTGTTTGCTGTGAAATAGAATGAATAATTGTTTCTATCGCATCTTTATCTGCAATAAGGTCCTGTTGATCTATCAATACCTGAAGTATTTCAATCAACTCACCACTTGTCGGCCCATACAATTCATCGAAATTGGTTACATCGATAAACGCTTCACCAATATCTGTAAGGTTCATTGCGAAATGTGCTTTGATTACTCCACTATCTATTAACTCAATTATTCTTTTTATTACCCAAGCTATAACATAATGCTCCCTTACGATTTTAATTTCTTCGCCAGTCTCGGCCGTCATTGTTTTCATATTATTCTTCCTTAATGTTTTGTATGGTATCCAACAAACCAGCACCCAAGTCATATATAGTCTCTGGAATATATTTCACGGCAACATCAGGCTGCAACCTATATGGAGTTACAGAATAATGTTGTGGATGATCTTCATGCCGGAACTCTGTCTTGTATTCATCGCCAAGAATTTCTTTTATCATAATAACTAAGTCATGTGCTTTTGTAGGATTTAAGCCCGTAATGGTGTATGTATTATTCCATTTGGTTTTATCCTCAATCAATGTTTTTGTTATTTCAGCAACATCCCTAATGTGAATGTATTCCCTTACTTCTTCTCCTGTTCCATAATATGATACCATTTTGGTCTGTAAGGCATGAAGTATCATCTTTTGTATTGAATTATCATCTCCCGCACCAGGTCCATAAATAGTGCCATATCTACAGATAATATACGGGATGTCATATTTGTTAGCATACCATTTCACAACATCCTCACAGGCTCTTTTTGTTATGCCATATATACCTCCTTGATGACTGTTTACATACACAGATGAAGCATGGAAGAATAATGGAACGTTTGGCGTTGGGGTACGACTATATACTACACTATAATCATGAATGGCATCAAGTATTGATGCACAACTTATAATATTCGCCCTAATTGCTTTAATTGGATTTATATTGCATTCCTCAATTGAAGCCATTGCTGCGAAATTCAGTATTGCATCTGGCTCAAATTCATCAATACTGGCGATAATTTTAGGTATATCTAAAGCATCAATTGTTCTTTTGTTTTCATTTAGAAACGGGGCTCTACGATATCTATTATCTACCGCCATCACCGCATCCCCGTTTTCAAGAAGTTTCTTGGTTACTGCGGATCCTATAAACCCATCGCCCCCAAAGATTATCACCTTCTTTGTCATTCTTGTAATCCTCTAATCAAGTTATCAATTGCCATCTCTTCCATCTTTTGCCTTGCCTCCCTCGTTGAAGATGCAATATGAGGGGTCAAAAGGACGTTTCTCAACAATGAGGCCCCATACATATTCCATGGTGAATCGGTCCATCCCCCATCAACATCTGAAGCGTAACCTCCAATACCCCCCATCGCAAGAGCACGAGCCAAAATCTTCGTATCCACGCACCCTTTCCTGGCGACGTTCACTACATAAGTCCCAAATGGCAAGATATTGATTTCGTTTTTGCCAAGAACACAATCATTCCCAGAAATACAAACACAAACGATGTCTGCTCTTTCAAGCAAGGCATAAAGATTATTGCCACTTGGACTAAGAATTGGGTCATTATCATACCACAATATTCTTGTTCCAAAACCATAAAGAAGATCATCTAATTTTGTGCCAATATTACCGTATCCAATAATGCCAACAGTCATTCCTGACAAGCATTTTCTTGGCGTAATAAATAAGTTCAACATTTGTCGTACTATAAATTCCGCAACCGCATAATACAATTCCTCGCATGGTGTATTGTATACTTGTATCCCACGTTGTTTACATTCTTTTAAATCAATGTTATCAAGACCAACTCCAACCCTTGAAATTACTTTCAGATCTGGGTATTCATCAAGATTGATTTTTCTGGTATCAAGGATAACACCAGTAACTCTTTGATCTTTACTTTGGGATTCTATAGTATCCAACATATCAAGTGGATAGACTACTTGAAAATCATAAAGACTCTTAATCATTCTTGGGTCTCCGTATTGTTAAATGCTACTGTTCATTTCAAGGTTTTGGATATTTTCTTCCCTGATCAAATAACCAATAGGTGAACATCATCCCTCCACAATCTTAGGCATCTCTTTCTGGCTACAAACCCAATTGCCACACACAAATTTAGAATCAGTATATACCGTTTGAATATTTGTGACTGTCGGTGATGATATATATCGACAACGTCTTGCCTCAATCAAGTCACGGCTCATATCACCTTGCGTACCCGATATGCGTACAAATACCCTATCATGATAATCATGCCACCATGTACAATCTTTACACTCTTTAATCTTCATTTTTCTATCTCCTTTTAAAAACTTATATCCTTGGAACTCCAAGGTAACTGATCAACCCGATGAGGTATTTTAGGAATAGGCCATAAACCTTCCTTTGATAGTTGCAAAAATTGGCTAATAGCTCCATGCTTCTCGCTTGGGGTATCATATATTTTAATAGAAGGCCCAAACATCTCTAAAACAGATTTTCTCACAGGGGATGCCTTCTCGGGCCTCACACAAAGAGTAGGTATCCCTTCCTCAGCAGCATCATAAGCCGTGGTTGATACACAATCAGAAAGTAGCGCCCTACATGACCCAAGCAGTTTCGAGAAACTCTTGTCATCAATGTATTTGATATTACATACTCGTTTGTGTTCCCACGTTTTTTTTACTAACGCTAATAGAAAATCGTGGATAGGATACTCAACAAGATTTCCAGGGGAATCCACCTTCCAAACCATATCCGTTTCCCATAAAACTTTCATCAATTCCAGGTCTTCAAAAAAACGTGCCGCATCAGGATAGCACTGAGAAAACACTTCCCCGGCTACAAACTGTGGGGCGTACAAAAGAGAATTGTTTCTAATCATCTTTCTTTTGATTTGAATAAGTCTTCGCCATTCTCGGATATCGACTTTGAAATTCCCGAACTTTGCAACTTCATCATAATAGTTCCTTGATTCCGTATTTCCCGTATAAATTACATCATACAACCAACACCGATGAAAGACGGTGTCAGGATACTCGGTTCCCGTCTCACCATGGTCAAAAAGAATTAACTCAATATTAGGTGAATATTTTGCAGCTAAAAGTGCAGCCCCAAGAATCAAATCACCACGAGCTGCACGATCCACAACAAAATGTGTTATTTCGTTATCTGTAAAATACCGTTGCATACACTCATAATGAGTCATAAATTTTTCTTTTAACTCATTTTTAATTGAAACAGGATAGTATGGAAAATTGTATCCAGTGACAAAACGAGTTTCAAATTTCCAATCAGGTGACAAAAAATGAACTTGACCACGGGTTTTTATCACACTCTTGATTAAAGGATATAATGTGCGATTGAAATGAGCAAACATAACCCTTGGTCCCTTATGCCTTCGGGTACCAAACTCAATTGCCTTTTCAATCTTCCTTCTGAATCCACCCGTGCCGGCCTGTCGAAGTACCGAGAATTTCTCGGTAGTTCTACTGACATGATAAAAGCCACGATGCCCTTCAAATGCAGCAACTAATGATTTAAAATGATCCCCATAATAAAAAACACTTCCGGGAGGAAGGCTTTTGCGAATTTCTTTCCAGTAGTTCATAGCACGAACAATTTCTAATTCGGTTGGAATTTGAAAGTTTTTAAATGGGTAAATATCCTGGTTGACAAATTGTGCTAATTCGTTCCATTCAAGATTCTTAGGCCAAAGTTGAACAGGAGAATCTTGACCAAGCACCCTAAAGGCTGTTACATCCCATTTTTGCAATCCCCAAACAGCAGAAGGGGACAAAGCAACAACCAACTGAGACTGAGGCAGAAGATGAAAGCCCTGTTCAAGAAATAATTGAAAATCATCCACCAAAAGAATGGGTTTCATATTGCCGCACCTTGAATAACTCTCAAGAACGTATCAGAATCAAATGGCCTTTTGGTATCCATTACATTCCTCAAGTATTTCTGAAGAAGCGCAGAAACTATAACTCTCCGTCTGAATGGAACATCAGAGTAAAAAACATCATACATAGCAGATGCAAATGTATTTAGAATTTCTGTAGAAAATTCTGGTCTCGTTTCTATGTAATCAAAAGCCTTCTCGGACCTCTCTCCTTGTTTTCTAAGAATAAACCTGAGATCCCCGGTGCCCATCCATTCCTCTTCATTAAAAAGTAAGTTACGATAGCAGGTATCATATCGCATACCATACTCTACTCGTTCCAATACCCTCATGTTTAGATGAATTACGGCACGTATAAATTTCTCAAGACTCCATTTATCCAATACGGGACAAAACCAATCATCAATGAATTCTGCAATCTTCGATGTAGGATAACCCTCTTCGTCAAGAACTCCAATTACGGACAGTGGATCATACCCCCGCATCCATTGTCTGATGAAATTTATTAAATACCAATAGATACCACCATCCCCATAGACATAAATCCACATCAACCCTTCTGGTTTTAGTACCCTGCAAATTTCACTAAATGCCTTGAAGGTATCCCTGGTATGATGAATTACCCCATTACACCAAACAAAATCAAAAGTGTCAGATGCAAAAGGCATATCTAAAACATTTCCTTGTTTTGTTTTTAGAATATTGGAAAAGCCAAATTCTCTGAAGAACTTTTTAGTAGTTTCTAAGTTATCCTCTGCCAAATCAAAGGCAGTGATTTCTTTTGCACCCCCCTCGGCCATAAACAATACGCCACGACCACCGCCGCAGCCAGCATCAAGACATTTTCTTCCCTTGAAAATATTCGTGGAAATCCCATTGACTTCAAAACGGGTTCTAAAAGGAGATATAAACTCAAGCATATCGTTCCTTGTATATCGTTTGAAGGTCTCCCCAAAAACAACCTTTGTTTTTTCTTCAGTTCCTATCATTACCACTATTTACCTTTCACACTAAGTATACCACAAAAAATGAGTTTTTCTATGTTATGCTCCCAATAAGTCCAAAAAGATTTTGGCGTTTAGGACCGAGAATAAGAACTTAGATTCCTCGTTATCCAGAGGTTCCTTGCCTATCATGGACATAATAATCTGCTTATCCACAAGCTCCCAAATAGTACCTCCCCCTGAAAATGCCTCGTTAAGGTCACAGACTTCCTCTAAGGCCGCATTAAAGCCTACTTTTTTATGGCTATCTATCACGCAGTCAGGAATAATGCCACGCATAGCCTCACGCATAAGCCCTTTGCCATATCCATAATTCAAGTCAAAGTGTTTATATGATGGTATGGATAAAAACACATCAAAAATCTTTGAATCAAGAAGCGGGGATCTGTTTTCAATGCTGAATTGCATAGCGTTAAGATCATCCTCGTATAATACAACAGGAACCACCTCATAGAATAATTCAGACAGCATTCTTGATTTGAGAAGACCTACATGATCCCATATTAAATCATCAACCTTATTACAATCCTTATTGAATTTAAAAGCATCCTGAAATCGAATTGAGGCTTCATATAGATGTCTATCTCGTATTTCTGGATGATCTCTAAATAAATATGGGTCTTTAAGTAACGGATTTCTTATGATGGGTTGTATATGTTTCTCCCAGTTTGCAATTAACTGTAGTGGAACATTATCATTTCCACCAAGTAAATATAGAAAATGATCGTAGTATCCAGCAAAGAACTCATCGCCACCAGTACCACTGATTGATACTTTATATCCATTCCTTGCAATTTCTTTTATAAGCAACCAGTGCACATAATAACTTATTGTACTAATTGGAGACCAATGATAATCTATCATTGTTGTAAGATTCTCAAGGAAGTTTCCAGTATCCGCATCTACATAGGTATGCTGTATATTAAGGTCCTTTACCACTTGATCCACAATATAAGATTCATCATATCGTTGATCCTTCTGTCGTATTGTAAATCCATGAACATTGTAGTCATGTATTTTCTTTGCTATTGCAACACAAGTATTACTATCCATCCCGCCACTTAAACAAAATGCTAATGGAACATCAGACCTTAACCTTAAATGTACAGCGACTTCTAATGTGTGTTTAATATGGCTTATAAGAGACCTGTGTGGAAGTGTTTCTAAGCAATCAATATGGTGTCCTTTATCCTTTAAATCTGTTGGTGGCTTCCAATATGAATAGTTCTTATGTAAGATCGTCTGTGTATTACCTCTATTAAATATCCTTACACACCCTGGTGCAATTTCATAAATACCTTTAAACCATGTTTGCCCAAGATTGCGCGCCTTAAATATGGTTCTGTATCCAAACGCAAGATACCTTTTTATATGATCCATATTTACTGTTAAGGCAGTACCGGAAAGTGCCGAGAGAAACTTTGGTTCACTTCCAAAGAAAAACCCATGTTCAGGTCTTCCCGTATAATATAATGGTTTTTCGCCAAATCTATCTCGGCCAAGATAGAGCACCTTTTCTTTATCGTTCCAGAGCGCAAAAGCCCACATTCCTTCGGCATGTTTAAGTTGGGTAAGGTCTACCCTACCTTGAAATGTCAGAAGCCGTAGAAAGACCTCTGTATCACTATCAGACCTGAATTCAATATCAAACTTATCTTCAAGAAATTCTCGTTGTTCCTTATAATTATACATCTCCCCATTGAAAATTATGGTATAAGACCCGATAGTCATAGGCTGATCTGATCTATCATGTAAATCAATAATTCTTAATCTTGTATGAAGCAGACATACATCATCCTTCAGCCATGATCCTTTTGCATCCGGTCCACGGTTATTCATTAACTGAAGACATCTTGTAATGTTGTTATGCTCTATTATTTGGGATCCAAAGTATCCTGCAATTCCACACATTCGTCAATTTCCTCTGCTATAATTCCCCATCCTGTCGCATATTCAAGTTTACTATCATCATTTGGATTATTAAATCCAACCTCAAATAATGCAATTTCATGTTCACTCGTTGGGTCTTCCTTTAATTCTAATGCGGCAATAGTAAATCCAGGATGTTCATTCCGGCTTTCATCTCCATATCTACCACCCACCGTTGTAAATAATATATTTTTTTGAGGAAGAAAAGAAACACCACGACACCAACTTGGTGTTCTTACACGAGTATCCCCAAACATTTGGTATGTTTTTGGTTCCCCGTCATTCTCGTTGTCATCATCAAGATGATCAATTAGCTTAATGCCTCTTAACGTTGTTGGAAGTGCCGTATTATAAAGTGTCTTCTCCATATTTTTTGATGCGATTAAAACATTACCATTGATTGATGTAAAGTAAAAACTATCCCCATAAAGATCACCATCATGAATTAAAACAGATTCGGCCATCATCAACGGTTGTATTCTTGCGTTTAATGGATAGTTACCATCCATTTTAATAACGATAAATGCATTGATGTTTCTTGCCGTAAGCCATAATTCATCCTCTATTCTCTGGATATTGTTTATATGCCAATATCCACAGGGTCCACGATTTTGCTTCCCAATAAATCGCCAGTCTTCTTTTATCAGTTCTTTATCATTACGATTTATACTCAAGTCTTGCCGAACACTAAAATAATTTAAGATATTGCCAGAAAAATCATTGAAGACTACGGTGTCCTTACCAGTAAGTGACGTTATTATTCCATTCTTATCCACCCAAATACCATGAAGATCACACATAAGTCTATTAGTTATAATTCCGTGCATTACTAAATCTTTATCAATAACATAAACGCCGTTCCAAGAACCCGCAAAATAATAATCCCCATACTTCCTGAATCCCGTAAGTCCAAATTTATGTTTTCTATCAAAATCCTCAGCATTGACATTTGGCATTTCACCAAAAAACGAATCGGAATAATTAGTTGCCATAAGTGTAAAATCAGTTGGGGTGCTTGGAAATGGATATGTCCCGAATTTTACACCGTCCCGAGTAAACTTAAATTTGTCAGGATCAAAATCAACATACAATAAAGCCGCACCAACCGAAATTCCATCAGATGTCTTTGTTATCCCGTCTTTACCTCCCTGTATACCATATACAAATGTAACTCTAACTCTCATCATATATCCCCCAATCAAATCCTTCATTGCTGTACCATGCTACATATTGTTGAAGTCCTTTTTCTGTATTAAACTGTGGCAAATACCCTAAAATTGCAGTTGCCTTATCAATTTTAAGAGTTCCACGTCTTGGCGTTAGTTCCTCTCTATCCTTAGAATGAATAACATCAATTGATTTGTTATAAATCTCGTGAAACATAGTAACTATATAGTTTGCTACATCAATAATCCGTTCTGCCTTCCCAGTGGTGATATTAAAAACTTCACCATAAGCCTTTTCATTTCCTACCATTAGCCGTACACCACGAACAACATCTGCAACATGGGTGAAGTCAAGGGCTTCGTTTTCATCCCCTTGAACAAAAAGGTTACTGCCCATAAATGCATTTTCAACCCAAATTTGAATAACTCTTCTTGATACGCAATATGGACCATACAATGCAGAGGGTCTTATAATCGTCCATGGTAAATCAAAGACTTCACCATATGCCCTGACCATCAACTCCCCGCTTAGTTTAAGAGCCCCGTATATCCCTAACGGCCTAAGAGCTTCTGACTCATATACATATCCACATTCCGGGAATTCACCATACACCATTGAAGAGCTAAAGAAAATAAACTGACTTGCACATGCTATTGCAGCATCTAACGCGTTTTCCAGGGTTCTAAGTGAATGATCAAATGTCGAAAATGGATCTTTGTTCGACTTACCCGCATGAGAAACTGCTGCAAGATGTATAACAATTTCGGGCTTCCATTCTTCAAATACTTTAGAAAGCCGGTGATAGTCTCTTGCATCATCTGCAATAATTGGTATATCGTATTCAAAAAGACATGCAATTCTTTTGTTGATAATTCCAAGACTCCACAAATCTCGTTGTGTTAAATGATATCCAAGATTATTTACTTGAAACGAATCGAATATCTTAACGTCATGCCCATAATTCTTTAGCTCTATTGCAAGATGCGAGCCTATAAATCCAGCACCACCTATAAGTAGTATCTTCATTCTATTTCTCTTTTCATTATTTCAGAAGTCCTAAGATAACAGCCGTCACAAGCGTCTATAAAATGAGAAGTACCCTCCTGATGATTCATTCTGATAAGCTTCATCCCACTACTATGCCATAATTTCATAATGGAATCAGTTTGTACATTCCCTAATTTAGCCAACAGTCTATCGTCATGGTTACAAGGTAATACAGTACCATCATATAAAATACTCATACGTTGCCATGGTTGCGGGCATATCCAATTGGATTCAAGCCCATAAGTTCTTGACATCATGTTTTTGTAATCAATCATAGAGATTTCATCCGCCCAAGGACTCCAAAAACTACAGTATGTATCGAAGTCTATATTGGGGAAATTTATTGATTGAATTCTAATCAGGGTATTATATCCACCTCGTTCCCGGAGTGTATATAATCGTTGTATATTTTGCAACAACCCATTAAATACAGCACCCACTCTACGTCTTTCGTAATCCTTAGCGTTATATGCATCAATTGAAATAACAAGTTTATCTAACCCACCTTCAAATAATTTATAAGCCAGTCGTTCCGTTAATAAAATACCATTCGTGTTTACCCATACATCAATAAGTCCCCATTTCTTTGCAAATGCAATCATGTTTGGTAATGCAGGATGCATTAAGGGTTCGCCACGGCCTATGGTATGAAATTTACAGCCATACAGGCTATGTTGAACCCCTTCCATGATTATCTTCTCGAATAATTGAAAGTCTATAAATCCTGGGTCCCAGTTACTTCTTGTCTGATAACAATGTGGACATTTAAGGTTACACATATTTGTTGCTTCAATATCTAAGAATAATGGGAATTTGCCTGAATCAAATTCTATTGGTCTTCGGTCCCATTCATTTCTGTATTCAGTATAGACCGCATCTTTTTTTTCTGGTTCGCGTTGTACAAGAAGATGAAAGTTTGTATTTATGTTGCTCATGATTTCCTCCAATTTAAAGGCCAATAGAATTGATTTCCGCAATTCTTTTTTCTGCAATTTCACAATATTCTTTTGAAATCTCACTACCAATATAATTCCGATTATTCAATAACGCCATTTTTGCCGTGGTCCCACCTCCCATCATTGGATCATAAACCAAATCACCTTTATTACTCCAAGATATTATATGGTCATTAGCAAGTTGTTCAGAAAATGAAGCCGGATGTTTTGTATTTAATCCCCTTTTTTGATTATATATAAGCCAATGATTAAATCTAATACCAAATTCCCCCGTGATATTCCCCTGGCACGCTTTTATTTTTCTTAAACCACCATCCTTCTTTCTTTCTGGTCCATGAACAACCCGACTCGTTGAAACATTTTTCCTATCTTTTATTGGATTA
>Ga0180007_10002316_pt1 | contig 22977 bp, 18 predicted proteins | sample MM_PC_MetaG_FD_121122 | JGI IMG/M metagenome (GOLD analysis project Ga0180007, IMG submission 121122) | Groundwater microbial communities from the Aspo Hard Rock Laboratory (HRL) deep subsurface site, Sweden - MM_PC_MetaG | ecosystem: Environmental > Aquatic > Deep subsurface > Groundwater... | reverse complement strand
TGCAAAAAGTCGCGAAAGAGCCTGAGTGTCATTCCCGCGAAGGCGGGAATCCATTCTTTTCACATAGTTAAAAAGGCATGGATCCCCTTTTTCAAGGGGATGACGACTTTTTGCAGTGATATCATATTAAGGGCAACGTAGATGGGAGTTCCCGTCATATTTTTTAGCCGTCATAGCACACCTCCTTATGGGTAATTTACTGTGCGTTTTTTGCCTTCACCGCGTGGTGAATTGATGTAACACCACAAAGATGGCGGCGAGTACCAATGCAAAGCCGACAACAAAAACGCCGCGTGGCACTGGCAACAGGTCGGATAGCTGCACTTTGCCCAACTCGCCCCATTTCTCGATCGTCCTTTTGGTCCATCCAGAAAGTTCGGCAAACATCCATGAGCCGGCGATAAGCCCGGCCATGCCAAAGAGCGCGTCCCAACTCCCCTGCCCCAGTGCGGCGGCAACAGTTCCGGGGCAATAGCCCGTCAAAGCAAAACCAGCGCCGAACACAAGCCCACCGATGATGTTGGCACCGATCCTGGTCGGTTTGATATGCAGGTTCACTTTGGCGAAGTGGTGCAACGTGAGTACGCCGATCATGCCGACGACAATTGCGATGAGCATGATCTTCGCGACGGTCCAATCCTGAAGAAGCAGCTGGCCGATGAGCACGTTGTATTTTCCAACGTCCCCAGGGGGCGTCCGGATGATCCTTTTCTGAGAGAAGATAGGCCATGTGCTCTGGCGAGTGGCCGGGCGTGTGCCGAGCGGCAATGAGAGCGGAACCAAGTTCGAAGACATCTCCATCTACGATCCCCTCATGTTCGAAGCCGTAGTGCGCGCCTCCTTCATGACTGAGATATATCTTCGCTGACTTGGCACGCGCACAAAGTTCACGTGAACCACTGACGAAATCGACATGAATGTGCGTTTCAAAGATATGCGTAATCGATACCTTTTTCTCGCGGGCGAGCTGCAGGTAGCAGTCAACACCCGGACGTGGATCGAACACTGCTGCTACGCCTTCGGAATCATCGCCGATCATATAGGAAAGCTCGGCGATACCATCGGTGTGAATGCGTTCAAAAATGAGTGACAAAGGATTCCTGTTCTGTGTTAGCATGTTTCAGCGAACAAGCGATGTCGCAACTAGCGTGCCAGCGCAGGCCTGCGGATGCTGCGATACAACGTGTTGATTATAAGGAATAATAAAAAGAGAGCGGGCAGGAGAAAGGGGAAAGTAACCAGGGGAATCCTACATATTTAACATAGCTGTCATATATAACGGAACACATTGTGGCAACATTTCTGAACACTCTGGGCGATACGGCTGGTTCTTGATAACTAAACAATTCGTGAGTCATTGATTACCATCGAGGATGCCCATGCCGGGCAGTGTCCCGAATCGTAAGGGGATGCTCAAAATGAAGCAGTCCCAAAAACAGGCATTCAGGATGACTACTTTGCCGCACCGCCCTCCGGCTTGTAGAATACATGTTTCCCGATAACGACCGTCTTCACGTATTCTGCAGCCCATTGCGGCGTAAGGTCATTTCGGTGAAAATATAAGGCTCCGCCAGTTCTGTCCTGCGATTGTTTGTTAAGGGCTTTCCGGGCTATTTCCTTGGCCGCAGAGTAGGCTTCTTCCTCCTGCGCGTCATCGGAGAGGCCATCGCACCACCATGAAAACTGACAGGCGCCTTGTTCCAGGCCTTGCTTGACAACTTCGCAGATAGTGTCCGGAAAGCCTTCATGGCCAAGGCGGTTCATGACGACATTGGCTATCGCTTCGATACCCGCAGCCTCTTCGCCCCGTGCCTCCCAATAGATGGTGCGCGCAAGGCAGGTCAGCGCGTCGTCCAGAGGATTTTCGCCGGACGGGTCCACCGCCTGCGCTTCAGGTTTCGTAATGGCATCGGACGGAGTTGGACGCGTGGCATTGCCCTCGGACGCTACGCTTTGCTCCAGCACCTTCGCCTTGACTTCCGCGGATTCAGCCTGCTGCGATTGACCCCATAAGAGGCAAGGCCCCATGAGAAGGATTGTTGCAAAGCTGATCGCGAGCCATGTGATGCGTATCATCGCCAAACCTCCTGGAAGAATGAAAAGCGCCTCAACGTTTTGGACTATCCCGCTCAGTTTGTTTGAACAGACGTGCCCGTTATCAATTAAGGTCCGTGAACACCGTGGCGTTCTTCATCCCGATGACCAGTTTCGCCGGACAGTCGGTCGCCGGGATTGCGGGATCGTTGAACTTCGCGAAGGCCTCGCGCTTTGCCTCGCCGACGAAAAGAAGAACCCCGATCTCAGCGGTCAGCATCAGGGACAGGGAAGAAGTCATCCGCTCAGCAGGAGGCTTGGGCGAGTCATCCATGACGATAAAGCCATAATGCGCGTCCCTGACGGAATGGTGACCGGGGAACAGGGCTCCCACATGACCATCCTCCCCGGAACTCAGCAGAATTATATCAAACCGGAAACCATGGTCCGCGAGCACGGCCTCGTACGCCCGCACCCCCCGGTCCGGGACGGCCGGATCCACAACGAAGGGATGGGCATTTTCCGACGATATTGAACCCTCTTTCGCCAGCGGGACGATAAAATGGTCCTTGAGCAGCTGGTAGTTGCTGTCGGGATGATCAAGAGGAACAAGCCTCTCGTCGATGACGAAAAAATGCACCCGGCTCCAATCGACCTTTTCCTGGCGCAACATCTGGAAAATCTTGGCGACGCTTCTCCCACCCGGCACCGCAATATTCGCGCTGCCCCGCCTGGCCAGAACGTCCCGGACCTTTTCGCCGATATGATGGGCGGCACGCCGCAGGAGCAGGTCCGCACTTGGTTCTTGAATGATCGCGAGCATGACGAGTATCCTTGTCGTAAAGGTGTTACTGCAAAACGTCGTCATCCCCTTGAAGAAGAGGATCCATATCTTTCTAACTACCTGAAAGGACGGAATTCACGCCTTTGCGGGAATGACACAGAGGTTTCGCGACTTTTTGCAGTGGCATCCGTTAAAAGGCAAACCTTGAACCACGTGCCCCAGCTATTTCAGCATACTGAATCACCGCCAGGCAAGGTCGCTGGTTTTCTTGATGCTTCTACTTCCGCCATTTGCTGATTTTTTTCAAATCAAATTTGCAAATATCCAAAAAAGAACATGACCTTAAAGACCGGCGTTCACTATATGCCAACACCCGGTTGCTTATGGATTTATAACGTGCACCAGTTGAAAAATCAGCCATTAACTCACCCTAGGGCACTCCCGTTGCGCCGACGCGAACCGCAGTCAGGAACCTGCACCTAAAAAGCATGGCCGCGCCTTAAACGCAGGACACCGAACCCAGGAAATGGATATAGCGGTCATGGCCATATCCAGAAAATACTTTCCAGGTCCGGACTTTGAAGTGCTAGAACGCTGTCTTCCGCAGAAAGTCCAATGATTATATTGAGGTATTTAACTGAATTTATTTGAAATAAATTCGAGAAATGCTGTGATCATCTCGTATAGGGCGATTCTTTGATCCAGCGCGGCAGCACCCGAAATTCCGGATTCACGACGCTCTTTGTCGGATCGTACCTATCTGTCCTGATCGCTGCGAGATTGAGAAGAGTATGAATGAGATTATCCGTCTGGTAGGGTCGAGTGGTGTCCAGGGCAAGAATGCCGGAGTCACGCATCCACTCTGCATAATCACTTGATATCTTAAGGACAAAAGGAATTTCGTACACGTTTCTGCTTGTTGACGAACCCGCGTGACCAACCCTGTTTTCGGTGTCAAAAACTTCCTCCCCGTGGTCTGACAGGTATATGGCTGCCCATGCTCCGGGGTTGCGCTTATCCAGAGACGCAAAAATATCACTCACAACAAAATCCGTGTATCGAATCGAAGCATCATAATCGTTTATGATGCCAACGACTTTTTCTTGGCCATGAAAATTCTTGAAAAATGTCGTGCTTGGTGGATCATCTGTGAATCTGAAATCCTTTCTGTGCTCCGGAATGCGATGCGTATACGCTGAATGGCTTCCAAGAATGTTGATAACCACCAATTTGCGCTGCGCAGGATCATCAATTGTATTAAGGAATTGCGGCAATATATATTCATCATACTGCTGATTTGACGGCAGACTGTGCTTGCTGGACCACAGCGAATCGGCACGTTGCGCCAGAATGGGAATAATTCCGGAGCCTGGTGTGGGCGAAGAAAATTGAGCACTGATCCAAAATGTCTTGAAGCCTGCCGCCTTAAACATGTCAAATACAGTTGTCGTGTATGGATTGTTATTCAGATCAGCCAGAGTCAGCATCCTGCTGATGGATTTCTGCGTTGTTGGTGCGGACGAAATGACGTCGGTAAAGATATTCAGCCCGTCGATTTGCTCAATATCCGGGGTTGTGTTTCGGGGATATCCATACAGATGCATGTTTCTTCTTCCTGCGGATTCTCCGATGACGAGAACTATTGTTTGTATACCCGGGTAGGTGGCTTCGGCGGGATTGTTATAGCCTGCCTGGAGCATGCTTGCCAATTGAATTTCTTTTTTAGCGTCAATGATTTTTTTAATAATCGTTGTAGGAAAATAAGGATCAAAAGGTGTTCTGAAGTATCTCAATGATGCAAAAGGCATATATATCAATGATAAAATCAATATTGAATATATTCTTTTTTTATAATTTAAGTTATAATTATTTGAATTTTTAACAATTTTTCGTAAAAATATATATGGCATAATAATATATAAGACATATATTGACATCATTTCGATACTCAAGAACGAATCAATAAATTCTATAGATTCGTCACTATTAGTGGAAAGAAAGGCTACAGCGCTCTCTGTATTGAACTCTGAACCGTACAATATAATATGAGCAATATAAATAAGTCCAGTCAAAATACATAGTGCGTAAATAACATAATATAAATATATACGATACTTTCCAACAAGAACTCCAACAATGATAATAATGCAAAAAGTTGGAATAATATGTACAAGAGATATAAGAAAGTCGATTTTTTTTGTATATATAAAGCATACAATTGAAATAAATATGCAAAATGAGTACAAAAAAGCTATATTTTGTGAAATTTCAAAAAAAGAAGAAATTTCAAACTCCAGTCTTTTTTCTCTCAAATCATACTTATTATTATTCAGAATTGTACATAAATGATCTGAAGAATTTGTATTTTTTAATGCAAATACTGCATGAGTTTTATAATTATCATTCACCACACAATCCTTCATTATTATATTAATTTTCATTATGAACAATATTAATTTAACAAAAAAAAATTCATATGCATGCATCGTTAAATTAAAAATATGCATTAATAATAATGTTTAATTATTTATTTACATTATTATAGTGAGAGATACATATTAATACATACATAAAATTATGTATTGATAAGAATACTTAGGTAGGTAATTATGCAATTAAATTGATAGTGAATGTAATTGACCGCACACGGCGGCTACCGGTGCGAATGGGGCGTGGCGAATTGGAGGCTCTGCAAGAAAAGTGGGCGCATGATCCAAGAACGAACGGTATTGAAGAACTTTATTCCCGCTCCTTCGCCCCTGTCCCGAAACAGCCGAACTGGAGGTGTTCGGGTATGGGTCAAAATCCACCTTGACTGAGTCGTCCGTGTGGCTGCGAGATTCAACTGATTAGCAATGAGGGTTGAGGCGGCGTTGGAATTCCACCTTATCGGCAGTCCCTAACACATCAAAATCGTTGAAGTGATGTCAAAATCGCTTTTGCTGTGGCTGGCGCAACCGTTTTCTTTGCTTCTCCTGCCAATTTCCGCTTATGTGTATCAAATTGGACCATTATCTCGGGTTGCAATTAAAACAAATCTTCATAAGTGCTCATAATATTTTTATAGGCGCGGTGGAAAGGCATTGTATGACATTTTAAGGCCGGGCAGTGCGTAGCGCAATTGTGTATGACACTTTCAGCTGCGAATTATTGCGGACTCTATTCTTTCTGATACGTCGTGAAGCTCATGCATGTCATGAAGCGAAAACAAGATGGAATCTTGTTTAAATCCTGTCAGGTATGAGCTAGATTGAATTTGAAAAATTGAAGCGCTCGCCTCCGTCCGCGACGCGGGGCCTCACGCTCTTTTTTTCAAGATTTCACCTCATTGTTGGATTTCGGGAGGTTGCATGGTTCATGATGGAGTCGGCGGGAGGTTGAGACTGTATCGTCAGCTGCGTAACATGACGCAGGAGAGTCTTTCCGAAGTCATCGGCGTTACGAAGCAGCACTTGGGCCAGATCGAACGAGGGCAGTGCAATCCGTCGCTTGACTTTCTGACCAAGGCCGCAGCAGCCTTGAACACCCAGGTCGCCAATTTTTTCCTAGGCAACAGCTCGTCTGCTGACGCCGCCACCGCCTGTCCCCAAGACGCCGAGTTCCTGCAGCCCTTTGCTGGGTGCGGCCTATGGACAGTCTCGGAACCCGCCGGAAAAAGCCTCTGGTCCAGAGACCTATGCAGGATGCTTGGGTATGCGTCCGTACGTGTTCCTTCCCTCGCCAAATTTTCCCAACATCTCACCACGGACGGGGCCGGAACATTCCAGGACTTTTTCGGACGGGTGCTCCAAGGCAGTGCTCCGGACCCCGTCATCATCGACCTGACCCGCAGGGATGGGGTGCTCAGAAAGGTGCAGGCCCAGGCGGAAATCCTGAACGCCGGCGACGGGCTCACGGACATTAAGTGCATCATTTTTTGGGACATGACGGACTGGCTCGAAACCCATCGTCTTTTCCATCACACACAGCAGGAACTGGGCGAAGCCATTGATGACAGAACAGCGGCTCTGACCACCGCTGTCGCGGAGGCCAAGCGGGAACTGGAACTGCGTCAGGATGCGGAACGCGCATTGCTGCAAGCCCACAATAACCTGAGCAGGCTGATCCAAACCATCCCGGTCATCGTCTATTCCCGGAGCCTCGACGGCTCCACGGCCCTTTACTGCTCGCCCCAGGCTTTTGATGTCCTCGGATACAACCCGGCGGAAACGGACACGGCAAAGGGCTTCTGGACCGACCGAATACACCCCGAAGACGCTCCCGTGTACAATGAGGCGATGAAACTTGCCGCACGTACGGGTGTCCTCGATGTCGAGTATCGCGTGCTGAGCGAGACCGGAAAAATGACCTGGCTTCACGACAAGGCGGTTATGACGGACAAGGGTGCGGGTCTTGTCATACACGGGGTGGCCACGGACATCACGGAGCAAAAACGGGAGATCGAGACCCGAAAAGCCCTGGAGCGCAAGAGCCTGCAGTTGGACACTTTGCTGCGACTCATCTGCGACAATGTACCGGACATGATTTGGGCCAAGGATCTGGAGAAAAAGTATATTTTTGCCAACAAGGCTGTCTGCGAGGCATTGCTTATCGCCCGCGACACTGATGAACCCATCGGCAGGACGGACCTCTTCTTCGCGCAGCGGGAACGTGCCAGGCACCCCGAGAATCCGGACTGGCACAGTTTTGGCGAGATCTGCCGCGACACGGACCAGATCACCATTGACGCGGGGTGCCCGCAGCAGTTTGATGAATACGGCAACGTCGGCGGAAAGTTCCTGTTTCTGGACGTACGCAAGGCCCCGCTCTTCGATGAAAGCGGTATTAAGATCGGAACCGTCGGATCGGCCAGGGACGTGACCGGACAGAAGAGGATGGAAAAGAAACTGGAAGCGGGCAACGTCGCCTTGCGCGCCATCCTCGACAGCATTCCGGCCGACATCTGCGTGGCCGATGTGGCCACGGACGAGGTCCTGTTCATGAACTCGTCCATGCGGGAAATTCAGGGGAGAGCGGAACGGGGTTTCATCACTCCCGAAAGCCATCCGATGGCGACGAACACCTCTGTGCCGGCAAAATTGGACATGGAAATGACATGGCTTCGTGGGAGGCCCTCGACCACTCCACCGGAAAATGGAACCTGCATTTCGACAGGCCGGTGTCCTGGCTTGACGGGCGTCCGGCGCGCATCCGCATTGCCATGGACATCACAGCGCGCAAGCACGCACAAAACCTCATGGAGAAAGCCGTCGATGAGCAGCGCATACTGCTCGACTATATCCAGACGCAGATCTGGTACCTTATCGACGAACAAACCTATGGGGCCGTGAACGAGGCGCACGCAGCCTTCAACGGGCTCGGCATCGCGGACATGGCCTACCGGGGCGTATACGAAATCTACCCGGTCGATGTGGCCGACGTCTGCCGCCAGGGAAACGAGGTTGTCTTTTCCTCCGCCCGCCCGGTGCGCACCGAGGAATGGCTTCCGCATTTCTCAGGTGAGAAAAGGCTCATCTCCATCCTCAAATCTCCCAAACTCCGTGCTGACGGAACGGTCGAATACGTGGTCTGCTCGGGGGAGGACATCACCGAGCGCTGGAAGTCTGAAGAGGCCCTCAAAAAAGCCAAAGAACAGGCCGAGGAGGCGAGCAGGGTCAAGTCCGGCTTCCTGGCCAGCATGAGCCACGAGATCCGTACGCCCATCAACGGAATCATGGGCATGCTCCAGCTTCTGCAGACTGCGGATCTTAATGCGGATCAGGCCTCGTTCGTGGGCATGGCTGTGCGATCCTGCGACCGGCTGGTTCGCCTGCTCTCTGATATCATGGATTTTTCGCGCATCGAAGCCGGCAAGCTCGCCATTCAGTCCGCCCCTATGAGCCTGGAAAGTGTTTTCGACCATGTCCGGGAACTGTTCACGCCTGTTCTCGGTGACAACGGGGTCGCGCTCGGCTTCACTCTGGATTCAGCCTTGCCCGGCCGCCTCCTCGGCGACGCGTTTCGCTTGCAGCAGATCCTCAACAACCTTGTGGACAACGCCTGCAAGTTCACCACTTCCGGCCGCATAACCGTGCAGGCTTGGAACCTGCCTGCTGTTGAACCGCGAACGGTACGAGTCTTCTTCGAGGTTTCGGATACGGGCATCGGCATCCCCGACGAGGATCTGCGGCGTCTTTTCGACCCGTTCATACAAATCAGCGATGGATCTGTCCGCAGTCACAAGGGTGTTGGGCTCGGCCTCTCCATTTGCAAACGTCTGGTGGAACTCATGGATGGCGGCATGTCCGTGATCAGCGAGGCCGGAAAGGGCACGACTTTCGCTTTTTCTCTGCGCTTTGAGACGGATTGCCCCCCTGCTTGCCCGGGCGAGTCCGAGGATCATAAAACCGCCAACCTTGCGGGAAGACGCATTCTGCTGGTGGAAGACGACCAGGTCAGCGCCGTGGCCGGACTGGCCCTGCTGGGCCGCCACGGAGGCGCAGTGGTCCACGTCCGCAACGGTCTGGAGGCCCTGGACGCCCTGCGCCAAGAGCCCTTCGATCTTGTGGTCATGGACGTGCAGATGCAGGACATGGACGGCATCGAAACCACCAGGCGCATCCGCGAAGGAGAAGCCGGGGAGACGGTCAGGAATATCCCCGTCATCGCGTTGACGGCCTGTGCCATGGCCGGCGACAGGGAGCGCTTTCTTGCCGCCGGCATGAACAGCTATGTAGCCAAGCCGATGGACATCCGCGAGATGCTCCGCGTCGCGGGACAGGCCATGCGGAACTGATGACGTCCCGGCAGACCTCCGTCGATATCATTGCGGAAATTTCGCGCCGGGACGTCTGGCTTTCGGGCGCTAACATTCATGATCATAATCCGCTATCAACCCATCCAACGAACAGGCCATCCAACTCTGGGTGGCTTTTTTTTGAGCGTTGCAGACGGGGCAAAAATTGGCGAATATGTTTAAAAAAATTCATAGATACAAGAACATACAACAAAATAAGAACTTGCCGTGACCGCAATCTCTCATGTAGCGGATTAAAAAAATGGATTTATCAGCGAAAAGACCCTCGGGCGCAAATACACGGAAAGGAAGTGATGGAAAAATTCGCAATACTTATCGTCGGTCATGGCAAGCTGGCGACAGAACTGGTGAACGGCCTGGGCAGTGCGACGATTTCTGCCGTGGCTACGTGGAATGAACGGGATGCTTTGGGGGATGAGCGGTGCATGGTGGTGCATGCCGGTTCCGGACGAGAGCTCGACGATGTCATCGCATTCTGCTCCGCCACCGGCTCCATTCTGCTCGATCTGTCTACGGGGGGCTCGCAGTTATCGCAGTTACCGGCCACCCCCACGTTCCCTATCGTCATCTGTCCAAACGTGAACATGCAGATGCTTTCCTTCATGGCGATGGTCAAACAGGCAGCGGGATATTTTGAGGGCCAGCACATCCACATCACCGAGTCCCATCAGGCATCCAAAAGCACCAAACCCGGCACCGCCATCCACCTCGCGCAGTCGCTGGGGGTTTCGGAGACTGAGATCCGCTCGGAACGGGACCCCAAGGTGCAAAACGAGGTTCTGGGAATCCCGCCTGAATTCCTGGATCGTCACGCGTATCATGAAATCGTGATCAGCGCTCCGGAAGTGGAGATACGTCTGGAAACACGGGTGCTAGGCAAATCAGCCTATGCTTCAGGTCTGGCAAAGGTCATCGACATGATTTCCGAAACAAAACTTCTGCCTGGTTACCATGACGTTGTTGATCTCGTGACAGGTGGCATCCAGAAGAAGCACTGACCTGCTTATCACCAAGGCGGGTTGTAGAAAGTCGAAGCCCCTGGCCATTCGTTCGCAGGACTGTCACAGGTCATGAACCGGATGGACAAGCACCCGCTTTGTGCATAACAATCCCCGGGTATTGCAAACAAACGAGCGCGACAAACGTCTTTCGACGCATTGTTTCGCGCCCGGACACATTCGAGGAGACTCACTCATGTCCAAGAAAATACTGATGCTGGTCGGTGATTATGTAGAGGATTACGAAGTCATGGTTCCGTTTCAGGCCTTGACCATGCTCGGCTACACGGTGGAGGCGGTCTGCCCCGACAAGAAGGCCGGGGAATTCGTGCGCACCTCCATCCATGATTTCGAGGGCGACCAGACCTACAGCGAAAAACGCGGTCACAATTTCACCCTGAACAAGGACTTCGCCACAGTGAACACCGCCGACTATGTCGGACTGGTCGTGCCCGGCGGACGCGCCCCGGAATACATACGTCTCAACGCGAGGGTCCTTGAAATTGTGCGCGAGTTCGACGCGGCGGGCAAACCCATCGCGGCCATCTGCCACGGCCCGCTTGTCCTGGTCACGGCAGGAGTGCTGAAAGGCAAGAGCTGCGCGGCCTATCCCGCCTGCGGACCAGACGTGACCTGCGCCGGTGGCAAGTACGCGGACATCGCCCTCGACAAGGCCCATGTGGACGGTAACCTCGTCACCGCCCCGGCCTGGCCCGCCCATCCGGACTGGATCGCCAAATTCGCAGCCGTGCTCGGCGCCAAGATCTCCATCTGATTCCAAATTCGATCCGGAACGGCCACGGGCGTGGCCGTTCCGCCCCATTCAGAGTGCGCGGTTTCCACCTGCCCTCCAATCGTCAATCAGCACCCGCCCTGCCGGGCGCAGCACATGAAAAAGGCCCGGAAAACCTTTCCGGGCCGACAGAAACAATACGCGCTGGCCCGGGAAACCATTCCCGGGCCTTTCTTTTGGCTAGATCTTGAACTGCCCGACCAGCCCCTTGAGCTGCTCGGCGAGTTTGGAGAGCTCCTCGGCGCTGGTCTGGACCTGCGTGCCGCCGGAGCGGATGTCGCCGGTGATGGAATCAACGGCCGTAATGTCCTGGGCGATATCTCTGGACACTCCGGACATCTCTGAAGCGCGCACCGAGGCGTCCTGCACGCCGGTAGTAGCCTGGTTGATGTTGGTAGCCACTTCGCGGGTCACGGCGGACTGCTCCTCGATGGCGGCGGCGATGGTGGTCACGATTTCGTTCACATCGCCGATGACCTTCACGATCTGGCCGATGTCGGTCACGGCGCTGCCTGTGGCGTTCTGGATGCCGTTGATCTTGGTCCGAATGTCGTTGGTGGCCTCGGCGGTCTTCGTTGCCAACTCCTTGATCTCGTTGGCTACGACGGCAAAGCCTCGGCCTGCCTCACCGGCTCTGGCCGCCTCGATGGTGGCGTTCAAAGCCAGCAGGTTGGTCTGCGAGGATATGGCGGAGATGGTGTCTGTGACCTTGCCGATTTCCTGGGCGGAAACGCCAAGATCGCGCAAAATGCCTGCAAAATTGTCCACCTGCCGCGCTGCGCTATCCGTGGTGCCCCGGGCGCGCTCGGTGTTGCTGGAGATCTCGCCGATGGTCGAAGTCATTTCTTCCGTGGCTGCGGCCACCGAGGACAGGTTGGTGGTGGTCTCTTCCATGCCTGCGGCGACGGAGGTGCATCTCCTCTGCGGCTGTGGCCACGGTAGAGGTCTTGGTGGAAAGGGACTGCACGCTCTGCGTGGTCTGCTTGCTCACGGCCGAAAGCTCCGTGGCCGAGGAAGCCACGGTTTGGGCGTTGCCGCTGATTTCGGCGATGATGCGCTGCAATTTTTCAACGAAGGTATTGAAGTGCTGCGCCAGCTGACCAATTTCATCACTGCTTTCCACCGGAAGGCGCTTGGTCAGGTCGCCTTCACCCTCGGAAATATCCCTAAGTAAATCCACGCAGTTTTTCACCGGCAGCAGGATGGAGCGGCTGATCAAAAGCGCAAGGGCGATGCCTACCGCGAAAAAGGCCAGGGAAGCCAGACCGATCATCCAGCGCATCCTGTACACTTCGGCAAACACATCGTCCTGCATGGCACCCACGGCGATGGACCAGCCGGTATTCTCGATGGGCGCGAACCCGAAAAAGCGGTCCTTGCCCATGAACGGATATTGCTCAAAACCGGATTCGCCCTTGATCATGCGCTGGAACATGGCCGCCAGCGGAACGTATTGGGCGTCCTTCTTGGCCTCTTCGATGAAATTGCGCTGATCCAGCACGAATTGCCGGTTGCCATGGGCGATGAGCACGCCCATGTTGTCGACGATGTAGGAATACCCGGTTTTGCCATACTTGATGTTGTCCGTGATGGAACTCAGCAGGGTGGCGTCCAGTCTGGCAATAAGCACGGCCTTGACCGCGCCGTCGTTGCCCTTGATGGGGGTGGCGATGACGATGACCGGCGAGTTGGTCACTCGACTGATAATCACGTTAGAAAAGACCGTTTCACCGGCAATGGCCTTTTTGAAATAGTCCCTGTCGCCTAGGGCGGCGGTGCTTCCATCGGGATACATAGCCTGGCCGTCGGTGGCGATGACGCCCATGCCGAGGTATTTCATCCTGGAGATCTCGTTCTCCAGGGCCGGACGCTGCGTCTCCCAGTCCATGGAACGGATCACGTGCCGATTGGCGATGCCCTGGATGACTACGAGATGGTAGTCCAGGTTGCTCCTGACCAACCTGGCCCCGTCCTGGGCCATGAGCTGGATATTCTCCTGCACTTGGCTTAAGGACGCGTTTTTAGCCCGATCATAGGCGATAAAACCAAGACCTGCGCAGACCAGGATCAACAGGGCCAGGAATCCGCCAATCAATTTGATGCGAATAGGGATGCTCTTCATCGTTTTCTCCGACCTTTGAGGTTGCTCTACGCCTAAACAAGTATACTAAACTTGCAAAAAAAAATAAGAATCAATTGTCAAAAATTTGATGCATAAAAAAAGTGACCGCATAAATCTATACTAACTTAGTTCCTGTTCAAAATAAAGAAAACGTTGAGCACTACGAAAAATAGAAAACCCATAAGGAAGAAAGGCATGATACCTTCATGTCCCATGCTTTCTCGCCAAAAGGCAGGAGCCATGGCCCACGGCATCTGACTGCGGACAGATCCGAAGCTTTCAGTCCGCACGGCGATGAGATAGATCGACAATCATGTGACCATGAATTATGCAGCGCCGCGGGCAGGGAAAATCATGGGAGAGACCATTGACGCAGGTGTGGCAGAAACAGCTGATCCACCAGTCCGGAAAAAGGAATCAGACGGCTTTATCATTTCAACATTGTTCACGGAGCAGACTCGCATGAACGATCATTCCGCCGTAAACCCAATCCTGGCGAGCCTGGGAACGCCTTGCCTCCTTGTTGTCGAGGGGCGCATGGAGCGCAATATCGCCCGCCTGCGCGACCGGCTACGGGCGGCGGGAGTCGCTTTCCGGCCGCACCTCAAAACCGCCAAGTCATGGGAAGTGTCCCGGCGGCTGATGACCACTCCCCAGGGACCGGCCACGGTCTCCACCTTGCGCGAGGCAGAGGAATTGGCCGCGCATGGCGTGAAAGACATCACCTACGCCGTCGGCATCTCCCCGGACAAGCTGGCGCGGGTGCAGAAGCTTCGCGCAGGCGGCACCGCCCTGACCATTCTGCTCGACAGCATGGAACAGGCCCAGGCCGTGGCCAAAGCCTCTGATCCGGAAGACCCCATTCCCGTGCTCATCGAACTGGACTGCGACGGCCACCGCTCCGGCGTGAAACCGCAGGACTCCACACTGCTGGCTGCCATAGCACAGGCTGTGTCGCCAACGGCCAGACTCATGGGCGTGCTGACTCACGCGGGCGAAAGCTATGATGCACGCGGGAGCGAGGCGCTGGCGGCCGCGGCCGAGCAGGAACGCGCCGCCGCTGTCATGGCTGCCGAAACGCTACGCGCCAAGGGCTGGCCCTGCCCAGTGGTCAGCGTCGGCTCGACGCCGACAGCCTTTTCTGCGCAAAGCTATGAGGGCGTGACCGAAGTGCGTGCCGGAGTCTTTGTCTTCTTTGATCTGGTGCAGGCGGGTATCGGCATTTGCACGCAGGACGACATCGCGCTTTCGGTGCTCGCCACGGTCATCGGCCATCAGCGCGAAAAAGGCTGGACCATCATCGACGCAGGCTGGACCGCCCTGTCCAGCGACCGGGGCACGACGACCCAGGACGTCGACCAGGGCTACGGCCTGGTCTGCGACCTTGCGGGACGCCCGATCAAGGATCTCGTCGTCACCATCGTCAACCAGGAGCACGGCATCGTGGCGGCGCGACCGGGCACCCCTCGGTCCGATCAGGAATTTCCCATCGGCACGCGACTGCGCATTCTGCCCAGCCACGCCTGCGCCACGGCCACGCAACACGACCGCTATCACGTCATCGGCACTGGTCAAAACGACGTGTCCGCCGTCTGGCCACGCTTCACCGGATGGTAAAAATCGCATCATGGAGTTTTACCATGCAGTTTGTAAGTGAGGAAGTAGCATCCAAAGTCGTGTCCATGACCGAGGCCATCGAGGTCATTGAAAGGATGTTTCGCGAATACGGCAGGAAGGAGGCCGAGGTCTTTCCGGTGGCCCAGGGGCATGGCCCCGATGCCGGGACATCTTTCAGCATCAAGAGCGGACTGATCCGGACCAGCCGGACCGTGGGGCTCAAAGTTGGCAGTTATTGGCCGCAAAACCGCACGCGCGGACTGCCAGCCCACGCCTCGACAACCCTGCTGCTCGATCCGGACACGGGCTATCCCCAGGCCCTGGTGGCGGCCTCCCACCTGACCTGTCTGCGCACGGCGGCCTCGGACGCCGTAGCCGTGCGGCATCTGTCACGCAAGGATAGTCGGACCCTGGCCCTGTTTGGCGCGGGCCACCAGTCCTGGTTCGAACTTCTGGCCGTGCGCGAGGTCCGACCCATCGAGAACGTGCTGGTCGCCAACCGCTCATCTCAGGCAGGTGAGGACTTCGCCCGCCGCATCCGTGACGAACTGGGTCTTGAGGCCCGTTTCGCGGACCACCGGGAAGCGGTGCAGGCCGCCGACATCATCGTCACGGTCACGGCCGCGCGCGAGGCGCTTTTTGAGGCATCCCTGGTGCGCCCGGGCACGCATGTCTCGGCCATGGGCGCGGACGCGCCGGGCAAGCAGGAACTCGACCCCGCCCTTGTGTCCAGGGCATCCCTGTTCGCCGATGTGGTCGAGCAGTCGGTAAGTATCGGCGAATATGAGGCAGCGCACAAAGCTGGCCTGGTGGACGCGGAAAACGTCACCTCAATCGGCGCGGTGCTGAACGGTGCGCCCGGACGCACATCCCCGCAACAGATCACCGTGTACGACAGCTCGGGCATGGCCCTGCAGGACATGGCCATCTGTTCCCTGGCGCTGGCCAAAGCAGCCGAGGCGGGACTGGTGCGAACGGTCTAAAACGGCACACAACAATCAACAGGACTCAAAATAATGTTCCGCATCCGCCCTATTTACGACACCACCGTGCCTGTTGACAGCCAGTGCGTGGAACAGGTTCAGACCATTCTGGCCGAACGGTTCCCGCTCATCACCCCGGAAGAGGTGACTAATCTGCCCGCCACACTCAAGAATCCCATGGCCAAAGGCTACCGGACAATCCTCTTCGTGGCTGAACGGCAACGCAAAATCGTGCAGGGATTCGCCCTGCTCTGCCACTTCTCCGACCTGCGCTTCTGCTACCTGGATTTTCTCTCGGTCAGTCTGATTCATGGCGGGGGCGGCGTGGGCTCGGCCCTGTACGAGAGGGTGCGGGAGGAAGCCCGGGCCCTGGGCGACACCTCGCTTTTTTTCGAATGCCTGCCCGATGATCCGTCCTTGTGCCCTGATGAAACCCTGCTGCGGGAAAACAAAGCCCGGCTGCGTTTTTACGAACGTTACGGGGCGCGCCCCATCGCAAACACGGCCTACGAAACACCGCTTTCGACCGAAGACGACTGTGCCCCCTATCTGGTGGCCGATCCGCTGGACAAGCCGTTCCAGCTGTCGAGGCCAAGAGCACGCAACATTATCCGCGCCATTCTCGAAAGGAAATACAAAGAGAAATGTTCGCCGCAGTATGTGCGCATGGTCCTGGATTCGATTCCACCGAGCCCTCTGGCTCTGCGAGAACCCCGCTACGTGACGGAGACGATCACCGCGAACAGGCAGACCATCAGCGCCGATCGGAAGATCGCCCTGGTCTGCAACCACAATCACCGTATCCATCACATACGTGAGCGAGGCTATGTGGAAGCGCCGGTGCGCATCGATTCGATCCTCAGGGAGATTAATAAAACCGAGCTGTTCACGCTCCAGGAGCCCCGGCATTTCTCGGAGCACTGCATAACAGCCGTGCACGACAAAAAATTCGTGACCTATCTGAAGCGGGTCTGCGCCACCCTGCCGGCAAACAAATCGGTGTATCCCTACGTCTTTCCGATCAGAAACGCGGCCCGCCCGCCCAAGGAATTGGCGGTGCGGGCCGGATACTACTGCATCGACACCTTCACGCCGCTAAACGGAAACGCCTATGCCGCCGCGCGCGGGGCCGTGGATTGCGGCATGACCGCAGCGCAGGAAGTGCTCGGCGGACGCCGCCTGGCCTACGCTCTGGTGCGGCCTCCCGGACATCACGCCGAACACCGGGCTTTCGGCGGGTTCTGCTATTTCAATACCGCCGCCGTTGTCGCCCAACATCTTAGCGCCCAGGGGCGGGTGGCCGTGCTCGATGTCGATTATCACCACGGCAACGGGACGCAGAACATCTTCTATGAACGCAGCGATGTTCTGACCGTGTCCATTCACGGGCATCCCAGATTTGCCTATCCATACTTCAGCGGGTTCCATGAGGAAACCGGAGAAGGACCGGGCCTTGGCTTTAACCGCAATTACGCTCTGCCCGAACACATGGACGGAGAGGGCTATGCCGAGGTCTTGCGCCGGGCCCTGGGCTTCATCCGCGATTTCGACCCCGCGTTTCTGGTGGTGTGCCTGGGGCTGGACCCGGCCAAGGGCGATCCCACAGGCACTTGGTCCCTTCAGGCCAGGGATTTCTTCCTGAACGGGAAGCTGATCGGGGCGCTGGGCAAACACACCGTGGTGGTGCAGGAAGGTGGATACCGTATCCGCTCCCTGGGCGTGAACGCGGGCAACTTCTTTCAGGGACTTTTTGAAGGATCCCGTCTCGCACGCAGCAGATAGGCGGCCAGTTTCAGTCCAGTAGGCGCAATAGCTCCATGGGGTGAGTCAGCGTCGCCGCCGCGCCGGACGCAAGCAGTTCGCTTTTGGGACGAAAACCCCACAGCACTCCCACGGGATGCATCCCGGCATTGACGGCCGTGAAAATGTCCACGTCCGTGTCTCCCAAATAGAGGATCTCATCCGGCTGCACGCCCAGGTGCCGGATGACCTGCCGTGGTCCGGCCGGGTCGGGCTTGACCGGAACGCCCGGCATCTGCCCCACGGTCAGGGCGAAATTCCAACGCGAGAGGAATTCCTGCATGCACAGCTCGGCAAAGGCCTGTGGCTTGTTGGTCAGCACGGCCATGGGCATGCTTATGGCCGTGAGGGCGTCAAGAAGTTCCGGCACGCCCTCGTAAAGACAGGTCTTGATCCGCCATCCCGCCTCGTATTCCCGCAGGAAGGCCTGCAAGCACTGCCTTCTCATATCTTCACCCTGTTCATGCCCCGGCAGCGCCCGGGCCACGAGCTGGCTGGCCCCGCTGCCCACGAACTGACGGTAGGCATCCGCGGGATGGGTCGCAAAGCCGTGCTGTTCAAGCACCCGGTTCATGGCGTCGCCAAGATCAGCCAGGGTGTCGAGCAGGGTTCCGTCCATGTCAAAAACCACTGCCTTGTATTTCATTATATGATCCTTTTAAGTCGTTACGATCCTTGAACAGCTTGACTCTTCCTGTGCCCGGTTACAGCACCTTGTGGCTCGGCAATGCACGGTGGTTCGGAAAATTTGATTAGACAAGTTAAATTTTATGCCCGGTCGGATGGCAGAAAGGCAACACGGCATGAGCCCGATGCAGGCGGAATTGCCGATTTTTTTGTCCAAGAATGTTAAAAACTCTAAGCTATCGTATGATTAGAAAAGGGGTCGTCCGGAAACTTTCCGGACGGCCCCTTTTTGCATGCGGATAAAATTACTGTTAATGTCGTGCACTGAGCTTGGTCCATTGCTCCCGCAACGACAGGGGGTAACGTTTTATGCTGATCATCCTTTAAAAAACAAAAAAACGCAGCACGACTTCGCGACAGCGAACGCCAGTGCGGACAAAGAGAGATTTCATGAGAAGAAGCGTCTTCAGTCACGGCGGATCGTTGCTTGTGGCCGCCTTTCTCGGCGTCATGCTTACCCTGGCCGTCGATGTGGCGGAAGCTGAGGAATTTACCTCCAGGCATCACCGTTTCCGCGTCACGGTCGTTGCCGGAGGTCTGGAACATCCCTGGTCCGTGGCCTTTCTTCCGGACGGCGACATCCTGGTTAGCGAGCGCCCGGGACGGCTGCGCATCATCCGCAACGGGGTCCTGCTGGATTCTCCGGTTAGGGGCCTGCCGCAAATCCGGGCCTTGGGCCAGGGCGGCTTGCTCGATCTTCTGCCCCACCCCGAATTCGCGCAAAACCGCATCCTGTTCTTCAGTTATTCGGCAAGCCTCGACAATGAGGTAACCACGCATGTGGCCCGGGCAAGGCTAGAGGACGACACGCTCAAAGATGTGACAGTGCTCTTTCGGGCTGAACCGGCCTCAGCGGGCCGCATCCATTTCGGGTCCAGACTGGGTCTTGATCGGCAGGGGCATCTCTATATCAGCGTCGGCGACCGCGGCCAGATGCAGCGGGCCCAGAAGCTCGACGATCATGCCGGCAAAATTCTGCGCATCCATGAGGATGGGCGCGTTCCCGACGACAATCCCTTTGTGGGTCAAGAGAATGCCTGGACGGAAATATACAGCTATGGGCACCGCAATCCCCAAGGCATGGCCGTGCATCCGCAGACCGGCGAAATCTGGACGCACGAGCACGGCCCCAGGGGTGGAGACGAGATCAACATCATCCGTCCCGGCGTCAATTACGGCTGGCCCGTTGTTACCCTGGGCATCGACTACACCGGCTTCACCATCGGAGACGGACTCAACCACATGCCCGGCATGGCAGACTCTCTGCATCACTGGACACCATCCATTGCCCCCTCGGGCATGACCTTTTATACGGGTGATGCCTTTCCCGCATGGAAGGGAGATCTTTTTGTCGGAGCCCTTTCCCATCGCCATCTTGCACGCCTGAAACTGGCCGGGGAAGTTGTGATCGAGGAAGAGCGCCTGCTTGAGGACTTAAGACTGCGCATCCGTGACGTTCGCAACGGACCGGACGGAAACCTGTGGCTGCTCACAGACCATGATCCCGGTCAGTTGCTGCGCCTGGAACCTGCGCAGTGATCAAAACCGGAATCGTCCGACCAGTTCCTGCAGGTGCGAGGACCGGTCGGCCAGACTGCCGGCACGGTTCAAAACCATTCTGCTCTCGTCCTGCATGGTGTTTGAGGAGTCCAGAACCCCCTCTATCTCGTCGCTGATCCCACGGGTCATGACGGAACTCGATGCTACGCTGGCACTGATTTCGGCGATACCCTGGGCAGCCTGATTCACGTTTTCGGAGATGTCCCTGGTCATGACGGCCTGCTCCTCCATGGCCTCGGATATGGAGATGACGATCTCGTTCATATCCTCAATGACAGAAATGATCTCGGCGATCTCACTTGCGGTGACGGTGGTCACCTTCTGGATGGCCGCAACCGTTCGGCGGATGTTTTCCGTGGCGGCTGCAGTCTGCTGGGAAAGCTCCTTGATTTCTCCGGCGACAACGGCAAAGCCGCGCCCTGCGGCCCCGGCCCGGGCAGCCTCGATGGTGGCATTCAGAGCCAGCAGATTGGTCTGGGATGAGATGGCCGCAATGGCTGCTGTCACGGAGCCTATCTCTTTGGCGGCCTGGCTCAACTGGTCCATGTGGCGGGTGGTCTCCCCGGCCTTGATCACGGCATCCGAGGTCGTGCGTTTGGCCAGCTCGGCGCTCTGGGCCACGCCATGAATGGTCGTCGCCAGCTCCGCGCTGAATGCGGCAACGCTGCCGACGTTGACCGTGGTCTGTTCCATGGCGGCGGACACGGAGTGCATATTCTCGCTCACGGACCTGGCCGAGCAATGCACGGCCTCGGCCCGGCGCGCAGTCCCGGCGGAATTGTCAGTCAGTCCGTGTGATATGGTGCCAAGCTCAGAAGATACGCCGGACAGCGAACCCGTGGCCGCGACGATCTCCGCAAGCATCTCCCTGCTCTTGGCGACCATGGAATTCAGGGAAACGGCAAGCTGCCCGATCTCATCCCGGGCCGGGTAGGTAATGGTCGCCGTATAGTTGCCTTTCGCAACCTCGTCGGCCAGTTCGGCCATGCGCCGCACCGGGGATAACAGGACGCGACCTGCGATCCAAATCAGGATCACGGACAAAGCCAGTGGCAGAATCAGGCTGACCAGAGAATTTTTTATCAGCCGCGAATTGACGCCGGCCATAAGATCCTCGGTGGCAACCCAGGTCGCGAAAGTCAGATTCCAGGGCTCGAAGGTCTGCAGGGCAACTTCCAGATGCCGCCCATCCTTCATGATAAAAGAGGCATGACCGTTCTTGACTCCGGACGTGCGAATGCCCTCGGCTACGCCACTCTCACCGGGCAAGGAAATGATGTCACGCCCAAGAGCGTCAAAGACCAGCGTTCCACCGTGCCCGCCGACACGGACATTACTCACAAAATCGGCAAAGGCGTCGCTGATCAAATCATGCGTTATTTCCAGCGCCCCGATGACCTTGCCTTCATTGAGGTCGGTAAAGGGCACATATGCCGCCATGCGCCACGCCCCGCCCAGCCAGACCAGCCCTTCCCAGCTCTGTCCGAAGGTGATCGCGGCTTGAACCACAGAACCCGCGCCAATGAAAGAACCTTTTCCCCAGAACGGGACAGGTGATTCGAGAGACGTGGAAATGCGCACCAGCCTGCCTTCATGGACTTGCAGCACCGAAGCCACTCCTCCAGTAAGCTGAGCAACCTTTCGCATCACGGAATCATCCTCATGCAGGTAGACAGAGCCGTGCTTGATTGCTGGAATAATTGTTTTTTGAGATTCTCCACCATCTTGATCTACAAGATCAAATTCGGCATCCATAAGGACTTCAGGAATGGGAAACCCGTTCAGCTCAAACTGGGTTTTCATAATATCACGATCGATATTAATTTTATTTTGCATGAGACTATGCTGCAATGATACTGATTCCGACAAAGTGGAAGAGATACTGGAAAGCCCATCTCGTCCTTGGCGCAATACATCGTTCCTTGTCATGTATATCTGCGACAGGGATAGACACAAAACTGTAACAAGAACAATGGCTATGGTGACTACAGAAAGCTTGACCTGAAATCCAAGATTTTTTCCCATAAGACCGAAACCTTGTATACGAAAATAATTGAAGTAGAGGATTCTAAAATTTGTCTGACAAAGCCCTGGACGCTTTGTGCGTTCAAAATGTCATAAACCGATGACAGGAACGTGACAGGTGTGTGACGAACCTTCTGGGTCCATCCGATCCCCTACCGGCACGACCAGGAAGGTTATTGAATCCATTGCCCAGAGCTTGGCACCAAAATCGTGGTCACAACTGGATTTGACGTATGGGGACCCCGAACAGGAACCCGCAAGTGTTCAAATAGAAGGCGCTGAAGCGGCGTTTATCGGCATGCCGGTCCATTTCTTAAAGCAGATCTCTTTTCTTGAGTCCGGGGCGGGGCCATATACGAGCCACGTCGATTTTGGCCGCGAAAATTCTTGGGACACGCAGGCGGGACACGTGAACAAGAAAAAGGGTTTACGCTTTCACGTAAGCCCTTGATTTTTTTGGCGGGGCCGATGGGACTCGAACCCACGGCCTCCGGGGTGACAGGCCGGATTTAACACTCAATCAAGACGCCTAACCATCTGTTTTTATTAATATGTCGAACACAATAATGTTCATAGAGTTCACACTTTTCATCCTTTGGGACACGTGGGAGACACTTCGGTCCGGGTGCGCGTGTACCGACATGCCGGAAGTTCACAAGTGTGAATCGGCATGCAATAATGACCCACCTCTCGCGGTAATCGGCATCGAAAATTGACCGTCTCCGGCAAGCCCTTCAAGGTCGTTCGACTGAACGCCATGGAGGGAAACGAGGAGATG
>Ga0180007_10002315_pt1 | contig 23014 bp, 11 predicted proteins | sample MM_PC_MetaG_FD_121122 | JGI IMG/M metagenome (GOLD analysis project Ga0180007, IMG submission 121122) | Groundwater microbial communities from the Aspo Hard Rock Laboratory (HRL) deep subsurface site, Sweden - MM_PC_MetaG | ecosystem: Environmental > Aquatic > Deep subsurface > Groundwater... | reverse complement strand
GATAAATAACAAACCAATTATTAAAATCTTTGAAGCAAGTTTTATTTTAAATAGTATGTCCGTTGGCGATTCAGCTCTTTATACTGTTTCCAGAGATGATGTAATTTTTGAGACTAAAGTAGAAGTAAAAAAACTAATTCAATTTGGTGGACTTTCTTTTGCTCTGCTAAGTTTAATTTGGTTAATAGTTGGTTTTATCGTTATCAAATCAAAAGAAAATGGTGAAGCTCATATTGTATTTTTTAGAATTGGAATCGGTTTCGTTTTATTTTCTTGCTTTAATTTACTTATTGAAGCTAATATAACAAATCCATTATTTGAACAGCCGGCACTTATCCAAATTGTAGATCACTTATGGTCTTTGGGTACATTATTTCTTCCATTTTTAATTATTAAATTTTTCTGGATTTTCCCAAACAAAATTGAAAGGTTTCAAAAAGCTTGGATTAACAAAGCAATGTATTCTATTCCATCATTTTTATTTGCAATACTTGTTTTTGTGAAATATAAATATGTTTACACAGGCGCAATTAACTCAATAAGATTTTACTCAATAATTTCTAAGTTTTCCATATCTTTTATTTTTATTGCGGCATTTATTGGATTTATTTCACTTTTTGTAAACTATCTAAAGCTTGAAAACAAAAAGGATAGAAAACCAATTTTCCTAATTTTAGTTGCTTATGCAATAGGAATTTTAGCTGCAATTTATTCATTCATTTTGGTTAAAACAGTTTCATCAGCAATGATGTACAATCAACCAGAATTTTTTATGCCAATTATTTTAGTTGCTTTACTTCCAATTGCGTTTGCTTACTCAATTTTCAAATACTCTTTATTAGATGTTTCAGATGTTGTTAAAACTACTTTACTTTATGGATTAGCAACTGTTAGCATTGCAGCAACATATTTTCTTGTTATTTATTTGCTTGGTCAAACTTTAAGTACAGCTATTGGAACAGAATATCAAGGACTTATTGCGGGAATTATTTTTGTTGCTTTTGCAATAATTTTTCAATCAACAAAAGACAAATTTCAAAATTTAATAATCAAGAAATTCTATCCTGAACAATTTGCTTACCAACAAGTGTTAATAAAATTTAGCAACGATGTTCTTACAATATTTGGTTTGGAAAACATATTAAAATCGACAACAAATACTTTTGTCGAATCGTTAAAATTAGCTGTTTTTGGAATTGCATTAAAAAGCAATAATTCTCAAAATTATGAACTAAAAGAAAGTGTTGGAATAAATCAAGATACTTTTAAACTAAATTCCAATGAATCTGAATTACTTAAATACCTTTTGGATAAAAAAGCAGCCAAACAACCAGTTGTAATTGAGGATAGCGAATTTCAGACAATCTGTCCAAATTCCGCCAATATTTTAATTGAACATGGAATTTATACGGTTATTCCATTAATTATCAAAAATAAAATTATTGGACTACTACTTTTTGGACTCAAATATTCAGGTTCGCGCTTTGCTGGAAAAGATATTGAACTATTAACCGCAACGGCAAACCAAACTGCTGTTGCAATTGAAAATGCTCGTCTTTATGAATCAGAAAGAGAAAAACTAATTATTGATAACGACCTCGAAAATGCTCGAAAAATTCAAAAAAGTCTTCTTCCAGCGTCAATTCCAAAAATAAAAGGGCTCGATATTAACGGAACAATGATTTCGGCAATGCAAGTTGGTGGCGATTATTTTGACGTAATAAAAGTTAGCGATTCAAAAGTTTTTGTAATTGTTGGTGATGTTTCTGGCAAAGGACTTGCAGCATCTTTTTATATGTCAAAATTACAAACAATGGTTAGACTTTATTGTAACGAAATAAATACGCCATATGATGTTCTTTCAAAAATAAACTTCCGTATTTATAAAGAGATGGAGAAAAATTGGTTTATTACCGCTACAGTTGCGCTGTTTAATATGGAAAGTAAATCGGTAAAAATTTGCCGAGCTGGACATACTTCAACCGTTTTAATAAATAATGGAAATTTGACCGAAATTACTCCAAGTGGAATTGGACTTGGACTTGAAGAAGGCAAAATATTTGACAAAAACTTACAAGAAATTGAACTGCAGTTTGACGAAAAATCGCTTTTTACATTCTACTCTGATGGTGTAACCGAAGCAATGAACAGCAAAAATGAAATGTTTGGAAGTAAAAAACTAAACGAATTTCTTATAAATAAATCTGCATTGAGCACTTCAGAAATTCAAGAAGAGCTTGTTAATGAATTGAAACATCACAGAAAAAACCATCCACAAAATGACGATATTACATTTGTACTTGTTAAAGCTGGTTAGAAATTTCTATTTTTAGCTAATTAATTTTGTATTTTTGGAAAGTTTGTAGTATTATACGCATAACTAAAAATGACTTTATCTTAATTCAATAAAATATCTTAGGAGGTATTCATGAAAAAAATGTTAATTTCTTTATTATTTCTATTTGGAGCAGCTTCTCTTTTTGCACAACTTACAACAAGCAAAGCTTACTTTAATAGAAGTGCATTGGACCAAAATGATGCAGAACGTCCTTGGGCTAGTGGTGGAATAAGATCTGTTCATGTAACTAACGATTTAGATGGTGATGGCAAATTAGAAATAATTGCCACAGATTATTCAAATGGTGGTCGTGTTCATGTTTTAGAATATATTGACAACGAAGTTTTAGAAGTTGTTTGGTCATCTCCAATTGTATATGAAGCAAATCCTAATAGCAGTCCTCGTTGGGTTCAAACTGGCGATTTAGATGGTGACGGAAACATGGAAATTATTTTCCCATTAGGACCAAGATACACTGGTGGCATTCAAGTTTATGAATATCAAGGTTCTGATAATGATTATGGAACAAGCACAATTATTGATTTTCCAGCTGAAATGTTTGTAGCAAATGGAAACGGCGCTTTTAGAATGGATAGAGAAAGAGGTTCAGTTGCTGATTTTGATAATGACGGAAAATCTGAATTGATTCTTTCAAATGCAGATAACAATGTTTACGTACTTTCAATTAATGGTGATGCACCTGGATTTGCTTCTTGGGTTATTGAAGGTGGGGATTTGGATAATAATGCAACAAGTAAAGTTACCGGAGCTTCTGCATGGCAATCAGTTTCTGCTGATATAGATGGGGATGGCGTTAATGAAATAGTTAACCACAACTGGAATTTTTACGGTTTTACAACAATTGAAGTTTCAGGTGCAGATTCTTACATATACCCAACTCCAAATGCTGCTGGTGTTGAAGGTCCATCATATATTGAGTTCTTAAAGGCTGAAAATATTGACGGTGTTGGTTTTATGGGTATTGCAGTAGCCGATGTTGATGGTGATGGAAAAGATGAGATTGCTGGTGTTGTATATCCAGAATATGATATCGCATTAGTTAGTCAAGCACAAGGTAGTAATGGAACAGATACTTGGGATGCATCAGATTTCTCAGTTCTAAAAATACCTTTTGATATTACAGCAACTGGTGATAGCGCTGCTCAATTTTGGGGATGCTATGCTGCCGATTTAAATGGAAATGGCAAAGATGAAATTCTTGCAGGTGGTTTTTATAAAGATGATGTTGTTGCGATAGAATATAATGGTTCTGGTGATATTCATGATGGTGCAAACTATGATGTAATGCATTATTATGGTGGTGGAAAACAATCAGAATGGGAATGGGAAACCATCACAATTTCTGATTCAGCTGGTGTTGTTGATACTTCTTATTCAACAGGTGCTTGGGGAAATCCAGGCGTTATGAAAATGGGTTCTGGAGATATTATTGGTAATGATGGAAAACCAGAATTGGTAATTGGATATCAAGCAAATGTTTATGATTCGATGACAGTAGTTAATCGCACATGGGATGGTTCTGTATGGGTAGAAACTGAAGGAAAAATTTACAACGACCATAATATTCAAATTAGAGTTCTTCAATATGGTACTGGTACTGGTGTTATTAAAGATATGAACATTGTAACTCCAAATGATTATACTTTGGCTCAAAATTATCCAAATCCATTTAACCCAACAACTAATATCAGATTTTCACTTCCAGTTTCTAAAAAAGTGACAATTACTGTTTATGATATGTTAGGTAGCGAAGTAAAAACTTTGGTTAATAACGAAGAATTTGCTAAAGGTAGTTACGAAGCAACTTGGGATGGAACAAATAACTTTGGAAGCAAAGTTGCAAGTGGAAACTACATTGCAACAATGAAATATGGCAATTTTAATCAGTCAATTAAAATGCAATTGTTGAAATAAATTAGATTTGAGATATTAGTATCAAGATAATAGAAGCCCGATTTTTTGTTAAATCGGGCTTTTTATTTAAAGACTTAAACTTATATGCAATATGAAAAACCACCACTACGCAGACTAATTTTACAATTACCCCAAAAATCTAAAAACTTAACATTTCCATTTTTCAAATAAATCCTATCTTGCAAATCTCAAATCTCAAATCTTATATCTTATATCTTGTGCCTCACATCTCAGGCTCTTTATAATATTCTTTTCTTAAAATTCCCATAACATAAAAATCGATGTATTCATTGTTGTGGTACATTGCTTCGCGTAAAGTTCCTTCAATTTTGAAACCAGCTTTTTCGTATGCTTTTACACCTTTTACATTGCTTTTGGCTACGTGTAATTGAATTCTGTTCAAATTTAAAATATCAAATGAATATTTTAATATCAATTTAGTAGCTTCTTTTCCATAACCTTTTGACCAAAATTCTGGATTATAAATGGCAATAAAAAATATGGCAGCTCTGCTAATAAAATCAATTCGGAAAAGCCCAGTTACTCCAATTGGAATATTTGTGCTGCTTTCACAAATGGTGAATAACTCATTTTCTTTGGCAGCAACCAATTTTTCCATTTCTTCTGCTACTTGTTTTTTAGTTACGGGAGAAAAGAGGAAAAGCGTATCTCTAACTTCGCTGCTATTTTTGCCAAAATGCAACAAATCCAAATCGGAAGTTTCTTCATATGCACGCAGATAAATGTTTTCGCTTGCAATAAATTTGTTTATTTGTGCCATGTTTTATTAAACTCCTTTTTCTATAAAAAATATGCAAAACTAGATGAATTATTACCATTTTTATGAATCAAAAACATTAAAAGTTATCTTAATAATTTGTAGTTATCTAAAACTATTTATTAAATAATTAGTGATAAAAAAATTGAAAGTACAAAATAATTATTGATACTTAAAATATAATAAAATATATTAGTTATTAGAAATAATGAATTAACTGATGTCGAAATTAGATTGTTAATGAGGAAAATGAATATATTAGTTATAAAAAAAATATCATTATATAGCAAATATGTATTAACAACCTAAAATCAGTTTACTTTAATAATCTATCATCAAGAAAAATATCACCTTCTTTTTGATTAAGAATATTTAAATATCGAATATCAAATACACATAAGTGAAGTAATAAATGTTTAAAAGTGGTTCGACAAAATTAGTTAAAAATCTTAATCAACAACACATTTTAAATCTTGTTAGAATCCATCCTGGAATTTCAGCTACTTTCTTAAAAGAAAAAACTAATCTTCAAATGTCAACGGTTCTGTACACCTTAAAAGTTCTAATGGGAGAAGGTATAGTTAAAGAAATTGGATACGGAAATTCTACTGTTAATGGTGGTAAACCTCCAGTATTATGGGATCTTGTAGCCGATTATGGACTTATTTTTGGAATGGAATTATTATCAAGCGAAGCTAGGCTTGTTTTGCTAAATATTAAAGGTGAAGTAAAATATAAAAATATTTTCCCAATTCAGCTATCTAGTGATCCAAATGTTATTGCGAATCAAATAAAAGACATTGTTAAAAAAGTTCAAACCAAATTACATATTTTGGATAACAGAATATTGGGTTTTGGTATTGGTATTCCTGGTACAATAGATAATGAAAATGGAATAATAAACTATTCATATGCTCTTGATTTTCATAATGTTGATTTTTGTAAAATCTTATCTGATTCTTTTCCGTTTCATATAGAAATTGATAATGACGCAAATGTAGGTGTACTTGGTGTAAAATGGTTAGATAAAGAAGAGTACATGACACGCCACATTCTTTATTTAAGTATAAATAAAAATTTCCCGAGTATTGGTTCTGGCTTTTTATTTGACCACAAAATTTATAGAGGAATTAATTCTGCTGCTGGTGAAATTCAAAGTTTTATAGCTAAATCAATGTGGAATAGAATATTAAATAAGGCATTTAAAAAATTTGGAGTTGATTGTTTTGATAATATTAAACTAAACAATGATAAGGTTATTACTCAATCCATAATAATTGAACAGGCAAAAATGGGAAATATGGCTTCAATTTTTATCCTTAAAGAAGTAGGTAAAGAATTGAGTAATAAAATTGTTGAGCTTGTAAATTTATTAAATCCAGAAGTGGTTGTAATTGGTGGCGATATTTCTGAAGCAGAGGAATTTATTGCTCCAATAATTAAAGAAAGAGTAGCTTCCAAAGTAATATCTGAAGTAGTAAAGAATACTCCAATTAAATTTTCTCCAATGGGAGTTTATAGTGGAGCAATTGGTGGTAGTGCTTTAATACTTAAAAAATATTTTACTGATAATGGATTTAAAATAGAAAATAGAAAATGAAGAATTTGTTTATAAATAAAGGTTGAAATAACTAGCGTAGTTAAATCAGTTTATAGAAAAGACATAAAAAATATGATATCTAGCAATAAAATTTTAACGTAGTTAATCAATTTCAAAAAAATAAAGTTCAATGGAGGTTGTATGATTAAAAAATTGCTTTTAGCAATACCATTCTTACTTCTTTTTACAATATCTTCTTATGCTGGAAATACTGGAAAAATTTCAGGTACTATAGTTGATAATGAATCAGGAGAACCTTTAATAGGTATTAATATTATGATTGAAGGTTCATCAATGGGTGCTGCATCTGATATAAATGGGTATTTTCTTATCAATAATATTCCACCAGGAAAATATATAATAATAGCCTCAGGCGTTGGATTTCAAAGGAAAAAATTTGTTGATGTACAAGTATCTGCTGATTTTACTACATCATTAGATTTTAAACTGTCTACTGAATCGATAGAAGTTGAAACAGTTGTGGTACAAGCTAAAACGCCAATGGTTAGAAGAGATTTAACTTCATCACATACACAGATTGATTCAAAAACAATTAAATCATTACCTGTTGAAAGTATAGCACAAATGCTAACTTTGCAAGCTGGTATTACACAAGATGCTGGTGGTGCCATCCATATTAGGGGTGGACGAGCAAATGAAACAGCTTACAGCGTTAATGGAATGTCAATTTCAAATCCTTATGATAATACTCAAACAGTTTCTATTGCTACAAATGCTGTTCAAGAGCTTTCGGTTGTAAGTGGTACATTTAATGCTGAGTATGGTAATGCGCTTAGTGGTATTGTTAATACAATAACTAAAGAAGGTTCAAACAGTTATAATGGAAGTATCTCTTTTTATACTGGAGACTATTTAAGCGATAGAACAGCAACTTTTTTTAATATTGATGATGTAAATCCATTAAACAAAACAACCACTGAATTTACACTAGCTGGACCAGTAATAAGCAATAAAATAAATTTCTTTGTTTCTGGAAGATATAGTGACGATCAGGGCTATTTATATGGAGTTAGAGAACATGATGTATCTGATTTTGTTAGTAAAAATCCATTAGATCCTAATGATATTAAAGTTATATCAACCGGTGATGGAGAAATAGTACCTATGAATACTGGATGGAGTTATACTACAACTGGTAAACTTACTTTTAGACCATTAACTACTTTGAAAATAAATATGGATATGATTTATTCCAAAAATAAATATACACCTTATGATCATGACCTTAAATACAATCCAGATGCAAATAATCCAAGAATGGGTTGGGGTTTGCTTGGAATGATTGAAATTAATCATGCGTTAAGTAATAATACATTTTATACAGTTCGCACTTCTTATAACATAGACGATTACAAAAGATATTTGTATGGTTTAGTTGATGCTGATGGAAATGAAGCTGATTATTATGCAGGAATGAGTCTTGATGGATTATATGCTGATCAACGCTATGAACCAGATTACAAATCAACTGTATTGCCAGCACCAATTGCATTTAGTGCAGGTGGAACTTACCAGAGTGGCGGGCAATCTCATTTTTATCAACGCTCAAAAATTTTTGGTGCTAAATTTGATATGACAAGTCAGTTAAGCAAAGAACATGAAATTAAATTTGGTGCACAAGCCAGAACTTATGATATTGCAATGAGTAGTTTTTCAATTTTGCGTGATACTACTACCTATTTAAAAGCTACAATTGCTCCAGAAAATTCAAACAGTAATAATAAATACAACAAAAAACCATTAGAAATGTCTGCATATATACAAGACAAAATGGAATTTAATTCAATAATATTAAATGTTGGTTTGCGTTACGATTACTTTAACGCAAATTCGCAATATTCAACAGATGTGTTTTCACCATCACCTAATGATCCAACGGTTCCAGAGGATAAAAAAAGCGGATTGTTAGCAGATGCAGAAGCTAAGCATCAAATTAGTCCACGTTTAGGTGTTTCATTTCCAATTACTGATCAAGGAATTATTCACTTTTCATATGGACATTTTTATCAACTTCCTTCTCTATCGTATCTTTACACAAATCCAGAGTTTAAGTTTGCTGTAGGCTCACCAACTTACGGAAATGCTAATCTAAATCCTGAAAGAACAGTTACATATGAAATTGGCTTGCAGCAAGGACTTTCTGATAACGTTGCCTTTAATGTTACTGGCTATTATAAAGATGTTCGTGATTTATTGGCTAGACAGCAAATAAGAATTAGTGGAACACAAACATATTATACTTATGTTAATAAAGACTATGGTAGCATCAAAGGTGTTATTCTTTCTTTTACAAAACGTAAAACAATAGATGATCTTTGGGGATTTACATTAGATTACACTTACCAAGTTGGCGAAGGTAATGATGTAAATTCTGATGCGTTCTTTTTAGATTTATCTTCTGGAAGACAGTCAGAAAAAATACCAGTATTATTAGATTGGGATAAGTCTCATCAAATAAATTCAACTTTTAATGTTGGTAAAACTGGAGATTGGAATGTTGCGCTAATTAGTAAATATACTACTGGATTACCATACACTCCATTGCTTTATGATAAACAAGTATATTTAGAACGAAATACCGATAGAAGACCTACTTACTTTAACTTCGATTTTCTTTTTGAAAAAGTTTTCCAAGTAAATAAATTAAATATTGTTGCATTCCTAAAAGTATATAATTTGTTTGATCAGTTAAATGAAAATTCTGTTTATGCTTCTACTGGACGCTCAACTTATACGTTAGATGCTAATCGTGCGGAAGCATTGGAAACTGATAGAATTGCAGCAAGAATAGATGGTGTTCACACATCTTCAGAGTATTACAACAGGCCTGATTATTACAGAGCTCCAAGAGAGGTTCGACTTGGTTTAACTTTAGAGTTTTAATGAGAAGAGTATTATTAAATACATACTTAAGATGAAATTATGGAGAAAAGAATGGTTAAGAAAAATTTTATTAAATATATAATAGCAGTGTTGCTCTTCTTTTTTGTTGGGTCAATTTGTGGACAATCAGCATCTGAAAAAAGAAATAGAGAACATGCTGCGGTTAAAGATTTGCTTACAAAAATGTCACAGCAAGGACAATCATCGCCAGCGGTTGAAAATGAAAAGTTTTCAAAGCCTTATGACGGCAATAATACTTTACAAAAAATAAATAGTGCTGCAGATAGAAAATCGTATTACATGAATGGTAATAAAATTGGTACTCAAATCTTTAATTATGGTGGAATTGCACCTGGTTACGGATTATTAAGAGGAGTAAACAATTTTGTTTGGAAAGACCTTTCTTATGTATTTCAATTCTGTCCAATTGTAGGTGCAGAGGTTAGAGATACTTCTGGAAAAAAAATACATATTATTTCTGATGGATTAAACGATTACACTAGTCCTATGCTTCAAGAGTTAAATCCAACAGGTGATACGGCTTGGCAATGGCAGCCTTTACCTGGATTTGCAGAAGCGGATCAACCAAATATGGCTTCTAATCCCGCTGTTGATGCTGATGGTGACGGTAAACCCGATAGTTGGCCAAGAGGTTGGTATAATCCAACTTTAGGAAAATATGTATGGCCTGGATTTCTTTCCCAAAATGCAGCCAATTCCGATTTAGAGGTTTACTGGAAAATGGATGATAGAGACAATACAGAATTCAAATATTTTCCATTTGAAGAAGATAAAACCAGAAAAGGTTTAGGACTAGAAGTGGATGGAAGAGCATTTCAATGGAGCAATGCTCTTGCAGAAAATACAATATTTTTTATCTATTCAATAACTAATGTTAGTGGTAAAGATTTAGATTCAGTCTTTTTTGGAATATATGGCGACCCAGATATTGGCGGTGGAACTCCTGAAAACAAGGACGATAATGGATATTTTATCCCACCTTATTCACTGGATTCTGTAGATGTTTCAAATATTCCAGTATATGCCAGAAGTATGGTTTACTTTTATGACCCTGATATGAAAGGTGATTTAGGTTTACCTCTTGGATATTTAGGCTGTAAATTCTTAGAGAGTCCAGGCAATTCCGATAATAATTTTGACGATGATGGCGATGGAATGGTTGATGAAAGCCAAGAAGATGGAATTGACAATGATGGCGATTGGAATCCAGATTTACACGATTTAGGTTTAGATGGTATAGCAGCCACATTTGATGAAGGCGAGGGTGATGGAATACCAACTGCTGGATTTCAACTGAGTGATGGCTCATTAGATCCGCTGTACCCTGGTGAACCTAATTTTGAGTTTACAGATTTGGATGAGTCAGATCAGATAGGTTTAACAAGTTTTAATAGTTGGACTTGGAATCAGGATAAAATTTCGGATGATGAGTCAATGTGGAATAGATCAATTCCTGGTAACTTCGGTGCTATTCAACAAAATACTGACTTAGTATTTATTTTTGGATCGGGCTACATTTCTCTTAAAGCTGGAGAGACAAAACGAATTTCGATGGCACTTCTACTTGGACAGAATTTAGAGGACTTATTACTTAGTGCCGAAACGGTTCAAACAATTTATAATCAGAATTATCAATTTTTTAAACCACCTAATACACCAACTGTAAAAGCTGTTGCTGATGATAAAAAGGTAACTCTTTATTGGGATTCTGCGGCAGAAGAATCAGATGACCCAATAACAGGAAAGGATTTTGAAGGTTATGTTATTTACAGAAGTGTTGATCCTAGTTTTAATGATATTCAAACCATCACTGATGGCAAAGGTTCATTCTTCTTAAATGAACCGTTAAAAACAAAAGAAGGATTATCTGCAAAATGGGATTTAGATAATGCTTGGGAAGGTTATCACCCAATTCCATATCAAGGAAGAGGAGTCCATTATGACCTTGGAAACAATAGTGGTTTAGTACATTCCTTTGTTGACACAAACAATGTAATTAATGGACAAACATATTATTATGCTATTGTTGCTTATGATCATGGTGATTCTATTGGAATTCCACCAACTGAAACAACCAAAAAAATAACTGTTGATCCAATTACAAGTATATTAACATTTGATAAAAATACTGTTATGGTTGTGCCTGGACCTCGTACTAGTGGATATGTTAAACCATCAATAAATACTGATAATGTTGTACATATTGAAGGTGTAGGAACAGGGGATGTACAATTTAATATTATGGATGATTTAGCTATTGAAAAAGCTGGTAATTATTCTTTAGAGTTCGCCGATTCAATGAATTCTGAAAATGGCAAAATTAAGATGAAAAATTATTCTATAATTGATTTATCTCTTATTTCTGAAACAGCAATTTTGTATGATACAAACTTTGCTCAACTTTCAAATAAACATATTGCTAATGATGGTACTTTTGATTTGCATAAACAAGGTGGTGATATTTTATATGTGGAAGGTACTGATTACATAGTTAACTACGAAAAAGGAATAGTAAGAAGGACAGGAGTTAGTACAATACCAAATGAAAGTACTGTAACAATAAGTTATCACTATTATCCAATTTATGAAAGTACTGATTTAGCTGGTGGCGATTCCAACCCCATATTTAATGGTGTTCAAGTTATTGTTGCCGATGATCCAGAACTTAAATGGGATCAGGAGAATAGTCGTTGGCTAGATGGAAGTAAAACCAATCTAAAATTTTCTGTTGGAAAGTCTCTAATTGGTGTTAATAAGGAATTTTATCCTGGTAAATATGAAATTACATTTTCATCCACAAATATTGATTCTGCTGTTACTTATACAACTAGCTTAATCACAATTCCAGTAAACTATTCAGTAAAAGAGATATCAACAGGAGTTCCAATTCCAATAATTACCTTCTTATCTGAAGTTCCTAGCACTAAAAATGTTCAATGGGATCCTGGTGAACAAATTGTTTTTTTCAAACCATATTCTGCAGGTACTATTCAAGATACATTAACTTGGGGAGTTGTGATAACTGATAATCTCGATGATTCAACTGCAATTCCAGTTATTCCTACTGATGGAGATATACTTTTTATTGAAACGTATAGACCATTTAAAAATAACGATAAATTTGCAATTGAAACTATTGGAGCAGATGTAAGCAAAGTAAAAGCATCAGCCAATATGGATAATATTTATGTTGTACCAAATCCTTATGTTGGATATAATGAAATAGAACCTACAAATAAATTACCTGGTCAAACGCGAGGAGAACGCCGTATCTATTTTGAAAATCTGCCATCACAATGTACTATCAGAATTTATTCGCTTTCTGGAGACCCAGTAAAAGTACTTGAACATGATGTTTTTCAAGAGAATGCACGTGAATACTGGAATCTGTTAAATGAAGATGGTTTTAGTGTTTCATATGGTGTTTATATTGCACATATTGATGCGCCTGGTGTTGGTGAAAAAATTATAAAATTTGCCATAATTAAATAAATATTTGTAGTTAGGAGAAAACAATGAAACAAAATAAATTAATTGTATTTATTTTTCTTGTGGCAACAATGCAAATGTTTGCTCAAGATATTTCCAAAGCAGGAATTACTGCTGCGCAGTTTCTAAAAATAGGAATTGGACCAAGGGCTATTGGCATGGGAGCTGCCTTTGCTGCCACCGCCGATGATTTATCCGCTATATATTGGAATCCTGCTGGAGTTGCTGAAAGCCATTCCAATCAAGTCTATTTTAATCACACAGATTGGATAGCAGATGTATCTAATGATTTTGCAGCTATAGCAAGCTATATTCCTGATGTTGGTACTGTTGGTGCATTTATTATTGTGTCAAAATCAATTGATGGTGAAGTTGTAAGAACTAATGATAAACCAGAAGGTACGGGGGAATTATTCGACGCAGGTGGTATATCTATTGGTTTAACATTTGCAAGAAATTTGACGGATAATTTTTCAATTGGATTTAATGCAAAATACATTCAAGAATCAATTTGGCATATGAAAGCCGATGGATTTGCTTTTGATATGGGTGTGTTATATAAAATTAATGTATTAAATGAACTTCGTTTGGCTGCTAGTGTCGCTAACTTTGGAACAAAAATGCAGCTAGACGGGAGAGATATTTTGGAAATTAAATCGGTTGGTGAAGGCAGCCAAGGTAACTTAATTAATACAAAAATCGAATTAGGTAAATATGATCTTCCACTTTTATTTAGAGTTGGAGTTGCAGCAGATGTAATTAAAGAAAGTTCTTTTAGAGTTACTGCTGCTGTTGATGCTATTCATCCAAATGATCACACAGAATATCTTAATTTGGGTACTGAATTTGCATGGAATGAAATATTGTTTGCAAGAGCTGGACTTAAATCTCTATTTGAAAAAGAAACAGAACAAGGATTAACGCTTGGTGTTGGTCTTAATTATAAACTTGTAGATGTTGTAAATGTGATGATTGATTATGCGTATCAAGATTTTGGACGCATGAAAAATGTTCACTATTTGTCACTTGGGTTTAAATTCTAAAACCACTAATTATAAGCTACTTCAAATGGAGTAGCTTAGGTTTAATAATAAATTAAATAAAGAAAGTAAAAATGAAACGTTTATTCATAATTCCATTAGCCTTATTGTTAACTTATTGTTCCAGCTCTCAAATATTAACTGTTCAAAAAGAAATTCCTAAAGAAGATAAAATTGAATTGATGAAAGCGAATTTTAAAATGAGAAAGTTTTCATTTGATATTCCAAACGCGTCAAAAATTGATACTGTTGAAGTTGATAAAGAATCCAAATCAATAAAAATTATTGCTGATAATAGATTCTCATATCGAGCTTTCAGAGAAAATGATATTTCAGATATTTATAATGAAATAAGAAGTTTTTTAGGTGCAGAGTATTTTGATTACGATATCAAAATTTATTCACTTGGACTTCCAATTGAAAAATTAGTCCCAAATTATTATCTGGGAAATAAAAATAATATCGACTTAAGCAGAATATCCAAAAGAAAAAGTATCAAGCCACTTGTAACCAATGTGGATAAAGGATATAATATTTCAAATGGTTTAGTGGGAAGGCACATTGCTTTGTGGCATAGCCATGGTTGGTATTACAACTACGATTACAAACGATGGATGTGGCAGCGTGCAAGGTTATTTACTGCTGTTGAAGATTTAGGCCCCTTTACATTTACCATTCCGTACATAATTCCAATGCTTGAAAATGCTGGGGCAAATGTATTTGTTCCACGAGAAAGAGATGCGCAGACTGAAGAAATTGTTATTGACAATAATGGTTCAAATGGTGGGAAATATTTAGAGCTGGGCAATTGGATTGATGTTGATTCTACTGGCTTTGCTATTGGAACACCACCATATGCAAATAATTTAAATCCATTTTTGCAGGGCAGTTTTAGAAAAACTAAAGCATCAACTGATGAAAATGGGAGTGTTCGTTATATTCCAAATTTTAACAAAGCTGGTAATTATGCAGTTTATGTTTCTTACAAACATGATGCCGAAAATGTTAGTGATGCAAAATATAAAGTTTACCATCTTGGTGGAGTTACTGAGTTTAGTGTTAATCAGCAAATAGGTGGTGAAACATGGATTTATCTTGGCACATTCAAGTTTGCAAAAGGTGAAAATAAAAATATTGGACAAGTAGTTCTATCAAATGAAAGCTTAGAAAATGGTTTTGTTACTACCGATGCGGTCCGCTTCGGTGGAGGAATGGGAATTGTTGAAAGAGAAGGCACGACAAGCGAGCGTCCAAAATTTGTTGAAGGGGCTCGATATTATTTGCAATACGCTGGTATGCCAGATACTTTAGTTTACGACTTAAACAAGAATGTGAAAGATTATAATGACGATTATCAAAGTCGAGGTGAATGGGTTAATTATTTAGTTGGCGCTCCTTTTGGACCAAATAAGAAGCGAGATGAAAGAGGATTGGGTATTCCTATAGATTTATCCCTTGCATTCCATACAGATGCTGGAATTACTAGGAATGATACGGTTATTGGCACGTTACAAATATATAGCCTTGAAGATGCTGAGGATAAACAAGTTTTTCCAGATGGAGTTTCAAGATTAGCAAATCGTGATTTGAGTGATATTATGCAAACCCAAATCTGTAAAGATTTAAAAGCAAAATATGATTCGGCTTGGAATAGAAGACAGCTTATGGAAGCTGGTTATAGCGAGGCGTTTCGTTTAAACGTTCCAGCGACATTGTTGGAATTATTGTCGCATCAAAATCTTCAAGATGTGAAATTTATGAACGATCCTCAATTTAGGTTTGATGTATCACGTTCAATTTATAAATCGATGCTTAGATTTTTATCAGCTCAAAATAACTTTAATTATGTTGTGCAGCCACTTCCAGTAACCCATTTTGCTGCGTCGCTTTCAGATACTGGAAGCATTTCTCTTAGTTGGAAACCACAGGAGGATTCCATTGAGCCAACTGCGAAAGCAAAAACTTATAAAGTATATACTCGTATTGATGATGGCGGATTTGATAATGGAGTTATTGTTCTAGAACCTCATTTTGAAATACAAAAAATCTATCCAACCAAAATTTATAGTTTTAAAGTCACTGCTATTAACGATGGTGGCGAAAGTTTTCCTTCCGAAATTCTTGCGTTATCTTGGAACGGGAAAAATGAAAAACCACTTTTAATTGTAAACGGATTTGATAGGGTTTCTTCAGCTAAAGTGATTGAATCAGAAAACTTTTCTGGATTTGTAAGTGCAATTGATGAAGGTGTTCCAGATAAATATGACATTGGATTTGTTGGTGAGCAGCATAATTTTACTCCATATTCTAAATGGGAGACTGACGATGTACCAGGCCATGGTGCTAGTTATGCCGATATGGAAACACAAATCTTTGCTGGTAATACATTTGATTTCCCATACATACACGGTAAATCAATTACGAATGCCGGATTCTCTTTTGCCTCAGCCAGTGATGAATCGGTTGAAGATTCAATAATAAATTTGAATAACTATAATTTTGTTGATTTAATATACGGCGAGGAAAAAGAAACCCATTGGCAAACTCCTTTTGCTGATTCTCTAAATGGAACTCGATTTAAGGTATTTCCTCCCAAAATGAAAAAAGCAATTACTAATTATTTAACTAATGGTGGCAACATTTTTATCTCTGGTGCTTATGTTGGAAGTGACATGTTTATTGGAAAGGATAAAGAATCTAATGATTATAAATTCTGTAAAGATGTGCTTAAATATAGATTAGCTTCAGATCATGCAGTGAAAAATGGAGTAGTTGAATTTGAAAACACAAAACTTGGACTATTGAATAAACTAGAATTTAATAAAGAATATAGCGAAGATATTTATAGAGTTGAAGCTCCAGATGCTATTGGAGCTACCAACGGAAGTGAAACTTTTATGCGATACACAGAAAATTATTATAGTGCTGGTGTTGCTTATAAAGATGCTTATGGTTCAATTGTAATAGGGTTCCCATTTGAAACAATTAAATCAGAAGATTCACGAAATGAATTAATGAATGCAGTCTTAAAATATTTCAAAATTAAATAGGTTACTTTAATGCGAAAAGTATATTTACTCATTTGTCTTGTATTTTCAACTTCAATATTTGCGCAGAATTATTCATCTGTTCAAAAGGTTATTGACAATGCGCAGAAAACAAAACTACTCAAAAATGCTTCGTGGTCAGTAACGGCAAGGTATTTAGATAGCGGAGAAAAAATTGTTTCGCTCAATTCTGAGCTTGCTATTGCTCCAGCATCAAACATGAAGTTAATTACATCATCTGCAGCTTTGGATATTCTTGGCGAAGATTACAACTTTGTTACTAGAATATATTCAGATGGTGAGATTGATAAAGCTGGAATCTTAAATGGAAATATTTATATAGTTGGCGGTGGTGACCCAACGCTTGGTTATAATCTTGTTAAAGGCTCATTGACTATTGATAATTTAATGGCAAGTTGGATTAAAGCCATTAATGATAAAGGAATTAAATCTATTAGTGGAAATATTATTGCTGATGATTTGCTCTTCGACAGAATTCCAATACCTGATAATTGGGTTTGGGTTGATCTTGGAAATTATTATGCAGCATCAACCTCGGCATTGACCATTAACAATAATCTTTATTTCCTATATTTCAAACCAGCTGATAAAGTTGGTGATGCTGCAGAATTGATTCGCACAGAACCAATAATTGAGAATCTTGAATTCACAAATTATATGAAGACTGGCGAAAAAGGCTCTGGCGATAATGGTTATGTTTACAATGCCCCACTGCAGTTTAATGCTACTTTGCGTGGAACAATTCCACAAGGTAATGATGAGTTTTCAATAAAAGGTTCTATTCCAAATCCTCCACTTTTTGCTGCGCAATATTTGAGAAAAGCATTAATCCAAAATAAAATATTTGTTAAAGGTGAAGCTGCCACTATTGATAAAAAAATAAAGTATAGTAACAATAATCTAATTACGGAAACTTCTTCTCCACCCTTAAAGGATATTGTCTTTATTGTAAATAAGAAAAGCGATAATCTATATACAGAAATGTTACTCAAAGCTATTGGCTATAAAGCAAAAGGTGAGGGAAGTGTTGAAAAGGGAATTGAAGCTATTGAAGATTATTTTAATAAGAATAAAATCAATACAGACGGACTAATAATGTATGACGGCTGTGGGCTTTCACGCTCAGATGCAATTACAACTAATCTTATGTGTGATTTGCTAACGATGATTTCAAAGAAAAGTTACTTCCCATCATTCTTTAATTCGCTCGCGTTTGTTGGCAATCCAAATGATATTAGTGCATATAGTAATTATGGAATTGGAACTCCAATTGAAATGAATGTTCATTTAAAATCTGGAGTTATTGAAAGAGTTAGAGCTTATTCAGGATATTTAAAAGATATGGGCGGCAGAACAATTGTGTTTTCAATGATTGCAAATAATTTTAATGGAAGTGGTGGCGCAGTTTCAAATATTCATAAAGAAATAATGATTAAATTAGTAGAAATAAAATAATTATAAATCGAATATAAATGTCATTGCGAATCCCGATTTTTGGGATGAAGCAATCTGCCACAGATTACTTCATCATAACAAAGTAAACACCTCGTAATGACGGAGGAAAGTAAAAAAATATGAAAACAATAAAATCAATAATAGTAATGTTATTATTTACTGTAGCATTAAATGCACAACAAAAGATTTACAAAATGGATAAAGCTGAAATAAATGATTTACTCACCAAAAAATCAGCGGAAAATTTAACCATCACTGAACGAATGAGTTTCTACTCTGAAATGTTTCTTGGAATGCCTTACGGACTTACCTGCGTTGGTGATGGACCTTACGCCTTGTATGACACTAAACCACAGCTAACATTTGACACAACTAATTGTATGGTCTTTTGCGAGGATGTTCTAGCCCTATCTATCTCTGATAGTTACGAAAACTTTTTTAACAATCTTCAGCAAATACGCTACAAAGATGGTATTGTTGGAATGAAAACACGTAACCACTATACAATGGGTGATTGGCTTCCAGAGAATAGTTGGTTACTCCACGATGTCGCAAAAGAAGTTGCTGGGTCTAAGGCAAAAACTTTAACTCGTACAATTTCACACAAAAAATTCTTTGCTGCTAAAGGAATTGAGGATATGCGCTATGTTAAAGAAGATAGAACAATGACAATAAATTATATTCCGTTTGATGCTTTAATGGATGCGAAAAAGAATTTTAAGGATGGAGATATACTCGCTCTCATGTTCAGAAATTTAGATAATATATTTTCAGCACATATGCTTATGGCATATAACACCTCAAAGGGATTGGTAATACGTGAATCGTCTCTAAGTAAAGCAACTGTTCTCGATACTCCTTTTGAAGAATGGGTAAATAATTTTACTAATTCTAAAAAGTACATTGGTATTGCACTTATGAGAGTGAATGAAGATTTAAATCAAAAGGGAAAAATAATTGTGCCTTGGGAAATTAGTAAAATGCGAAAGTAACTATTTATGTTAGTGGGAAATATACAAAGAGTGTTTCTTATATTTTATCAGTCATTGCGAATCCAACGTTTTTTGTTGGGTGAAGCAATCTTTCACAGATTGCTTCTGGATGAAACTCCTCGCAAAGACGCTCAGATTATAAGATGTTTATCTAAAATAAATATGTAAAAGGATATACTGTAGTATGACATTAAAACCAAAGCGACAACTTAATCTTTTACAAACTTCTTCAATTATTATTGGACAAGTTATTGGTTCTGGAATTTTTATTAATATACCTATCGTGGCTGCAATTGCAGGCAATTCGTGGATTGCAGTGTTTATCTGGTTTTTGGGCGGATTATTATGGCTTCCTCAAATATTTATTCTTGCAGAAATGGGAACTGCTTATCCTGATCAAGGCGGTCCTTATCATTTTATTCACAAAGCAGGTTCACCGTTTTTAGCTTTTATTTATACTTGGACTGCCTTTCTAACCAGCGACACTCCAACCCTTACTATTATTGGGCTTTTGGCTGCCGATGCATTAAGCTTTTTCTTCCCAGAATTAGGATTAGGAATTTATGCTAAAATATTTGCCGCTGTTTTAATTGCAATATTTACTGTCCTTCAATATAGAAGCGTAAAATCGGGTGGAAATGTTCAAGTAGTTTTAACTTTTGCAAAATTATTTCCACTTTTGGCTGTTGTTATTATTGGATTTTTCTTTATTGGCGACGGTAATTTATATGTAGAATCTCTATTTAGAACCAATGAAAATAAGCCAATTTCTTTATCAATTATTACTGCTGGTGTTGCTGCAACAATTTGGGCTTACGCTGGATTTCTAAATATACTTTATACTTCTGGCGAAGTTAAAAATCCTACAAAGAATTTGCCTAAAGCTTTAATTGGCTCAGTTTTGTTCGTTATGGGTGCGTATGTGCTAATCTCGTTTTTCACAAATGCTATTGTTCCGTTTAATGATTTAATATCAGTTGAAGAAGGAAAATTCATTAATCCTTTCAAATATATTCAAGGCATTTCTGGAATTGCTGGTGGAATATTTGCAGTGGCTGTTTTTGTTTCAATGCTTGGAGTAATGAATTCTTCAATAATTACACAGCCGCGATTAGAGTATGCAATGGCTAAGGATGGACTTTTCTTTAAGCGTTTTGCAACATTGCACCCAAAGTTTTTAACTCCATCATTTTCAATTGTTTTTCAATCGGTATTTGCTGTTGTTCTGTTGTTTGGTAATCTTAATGATTTACTTGGATATTTTACGCTGTCCTACGTTTTGCAAAATACGCTTGTTTATGGATCAATCTTTTGGCTTCATAAAAAAGAAGATTACAAACCAACATACAAATCACCCGTTTGGAAAATTATGGGTGGTGTTTCCGTATTGGTTCAACTTTACTTAGCATACGGAGCATTCCTAGCTTTCCCACTTGGTGGTCTATTGGCTTGTCTATCACTTATTTTTACTGGATTGCCTTTGTACTTATATTTTAAGAGAGAGAAAAGCAACTAGATTTGTAATTGGTATTATTTGCCGCTTAGCAAAAAAAAATATATAATTTGTTATTTCTTTCATTTTTTAGAAATCTAAATAATCTGAGATAAAACCTTTTAATTTATTAGATTTGCATTTTATTATTAATCCGACGCCTAGAAGCCGAAGAGTTTATAAGAAGATTTTTACAACACGTGTTGCCATCTGGATTTGTGAAAGTAAGGTATTACGGTTTATTTGCCTCTGCAAACAGAAAACAGCTTTCAAGAGTAACAGAAATCCTTGGATGCAAAAAAGTAATTACAAAGAAGGAAAAACCAAAGCTAAAGAAAATCTTCAAATGTCCAGAATGCAAAAAAGAAATGATGGTTGTTTCAATAATGCCTAGATATGCACTACAAAAGAACAAAGCTCCACCAATAATAAATGTTCTTTTCAATAATCCAAAATTAAAATGCTCTGCCTATGGGCAATGCTGTCAACTTAAGAGAATATAGTAATAGTATGTCATTCCCATCCCGACTTGTCGGGATTGTTGGGAATCTTAGCCATAAAGTGGATTCCGTGCAAGAACATAACGGAATGACACGAGCTTAAGTTGACAGCATTGGCCTATGGGGGGGGGGAATAGAACAACTTATTCAACCCCCTAAAAAAAATATTTTATGGTAAGTGGTGAGCAATGTAAAATAAAAGATAAATGCTCAAATATTGACTGGAACCAATAACCAAATAGTGAGTTGGATTAACAGAAAAGACAAAAACAACTCTTAGCAGAAGTAAAATTGTAGCAAAATAAAAAAAACTACCCCCTAAAAACACTATACCAAATTACAAGTAGTAGCTGTGGCTTAGCTCAACACCGGATTATACCTCAGCTCCGTTCGGTATCAATCCTTTATAACGTTATACACCACTCACAAAGATTCAGTAACTTGGATATACAAAATCATATTCCCCAGTTCTCATTCGATGAATAATACTATCTGCAGTAATGACACTCCCAATTTCTGCTTTTTGATTGTTCCCTAATAGTTTTCCAACTCGTTTCTGTTCTTCATTGATTTTCCATATCCACCAATCGTGAGAAACTTTGATATCTGGATTTCCTTCATCACCACTAGATTTAAAAAGAATTTCAACTTTCCCGATTTCCGAATTACTACCAACCTTTTCCCAATATTTTTGTTTAACACCCCATTTTATTACGCAGTGAGCATAAAACTCTACTTTACCTTTTATAACATTTGACAAATCTGGAGTGAAATCAATTGGATATATTTCCTCAAATACTCTAATTACATCACTATTTAATTGAGTTAAATCTCTGGCAACATATTGTAAATATTTCTTACTAGTATCATCGATTTCTGCTGAAAATATGTCACCAATTTTTGTATAAACTCTTGCCATACTGTATAATCCATTAATTTCATTTTGGTGTATAACGGCTGATGCGTATAGCGCCGCAGTTTTTACACCTTAAAAAACGCTTACGCTACAACCTTAAATTTATTTAAAACCTAACTAACTCCAACTACTTTTATTATTACAAAACCATAACAACCAACCCAAAAATATTAGAAAACTCAAAAGCGAAAAGGCGGTCGGGTTGAGTCTCCCATAAAGGACTTGCCTTTATTCAAAAAAACAGTGACCTTAGTATTGATAATCCGTGTAAAAATAATAGTCCCGCAAATTGATGCCTAAAATGCTCGTGCTTTGAGTCTTATTGTTGGAGATACGTAATTCAATAATTGGTGTTATATCACATATTTCGGAAAACCCGCTTGGCAGCCTACTTATAATTATCTTCGAACACGGTCTTTGTTTAACAACATTGAGGTTATTATGAAAAAGAACATTCGTAAAATTAATCATACCGCAGCTGGTATT
>Ga0180007_10002313_pt1 | contig 23031 bp, 18 predicted proteins | sample MM_PC_MetaG_FD_121122 | JGI IMG/M metagenome (GOLD analysis project Ga0180007, IMG submission 121122) | Groundwater microbial communities from the Aspo Hard Rock Laboratory (HRL) deep subsurface site, Sweden - MM_PC_MetaG | ecosystem: Environmental > Aquatic > Deep subsurface > Groundwater... | reverse complement strand
CCTGTTACCTTTGAAATACCATATGGAGATCTTGGATAAAAAGGAGTATCCTCATTTTGAGGCGAATTTTTTACTTTACCAAACATTTCACTTGAACCGGCAAAATAAAATTTACACCGCGGGTACCTTAACTTAATTGCTGATAATATAAAATTAGTCCCATTAATATTGGTATTACTTGTCGAAAATTCATCTTCAAACGAGTAAGTTACAAAACTTTGAGCCGCTAAATGATAACATTCATCTGGATTAACTGAATCTACGACGTTAAGTATACTAGCATAACTTTCCAAAGAAGCCGAATGCAGCATCACTTTATCTAAAATATGCCCTATGCGACAAAAACGCCGCTGAGGATCCTCAAATGCTACTCGCCTAACAATACCATGAACTTGATACCCTTTTTCTAAAAGAAACTCCGCTAAGTATGATCCATCCTGTCCGGTAATTCCTGTAATTAAAGCTTTCTTCATTATTATCCCCCTCCTGTGTTAAATTATCTTTATTATCCAGCTAAATCTTCAAATATCTTTACAATTTTCTTTGCTGAATCACCCCACGAAAAATTTTGACACCTTAAAAACCCTCTATAGATAAGAGATTCCTTTAGTTGGTTATTGCTCAAAACATTAAAAATCGCTCCGGCTAAACAGTTTGGATTTAAAGTATCCACCAATAATGCCGAGTTATCTAATATTTCTCTAAATATCGGTATATCCGAAGCAACCACAGGAGTACCACTTGCCATAGCCTCTAAAGGCGTCAAACCAAATCCTTCATATAAAGAAGGAATAACAAATACATCAGCTGCTGAATACAACATTGCAATCTCTTTTTCCTCAACATATCCCAAGATCTTAACTTCATCATCCTTAAAAGCAAGTTTCTTATACGCCTCAAATATTTGTGACGTCTGCCATCCTTTCGCTCCCACAATAACAAGCTGATGTGAAACATTATGGGTCGTCTTCAAAAGCTTAAATGCCTCTAACAATCCTACAATATTTTTCCGCGGCTCAATAGTACCTGTAAATAAAATAAAATGTTCAGCCACATTAAACTTACGTGAAATATATTTTAAAGCAACAGCCTTATCCGTTATTTTAAATTTATTGATATCAACACCGCAATAAACAACCTCTATCTTTTTCTTAACTTCTTCACTTTTAAAAATGTCAGTCAAATCATTTGCCGTTGTATCGGAAATAGGTATTATCTTATCAGCTCTAAATATTGACCTTTTAAAGTAAAACTTATTTACAAAATAATTTAAAAATTCCATCGTCTTTGGATATAAATATAAAACCATATCTAAATTCGTGACAATAGTTTTAATCGACTTAGGTAAATTAAGCGGAATTATCCCTTGTGTCCCCCAAAATACATCAAGGTTATCCTTAAGTAGCTGCCGTTTAGCGTGAACCATCATCCATGAAGTACTAAATCTATTTATTAAATTATTTGACGAAATAAAAGGGAAACGCAAATTTGGATACGACAATTCAATTTTATCATTTAAATTACTATAGAGAAAATACTCATTCTTACTATCTATCTCAAGGAGATATTTTATCATATAGTAGGCATAATAACCGATCCCTGCTTTATTTTGTCTTACTAAAGGATAAGCATCTATACCTATTCTCATTGTTTTATTGTTAAATACTCACGATTAATGGCATCAGCATAATTCTTCCATGTATACTTAGCTGTTGCCACTCGATAAGCATTCTCTCCCATCTCTCTTGCTAACCTCTTATCCGAAAGGATTCTTTCTAAAGCATTACTTAAACTATCGACATCTCTGCTCTCAACGATAATTCCGGCACTATTTTTTTCTACCTCCGCGGCTACACCCACAACTTCAGTAACAATAACTGCCTTTTGACATGCCATTGCCTCTAAGGCAACCATACCAAAACCTTCCTGTGCCGAAGATATAGAAGGTAAAACAAAAACGTCACAAGAATTGTAGTATTCTACTATTTGCGTATCGGTCAAACATCCCAGAAAATCAACCGCTATTTCTATTCCATTATGTCTTGCTAAATCTTTATAGTAATCTAATAACTCGCCTGCGCCTCCAACATATAACTTAACAGGAAATTTTTCCAATAGCTTCTTTACGCTTAAAAAAAGATATTCCAATCCTTTATATCTATGAAATTTATCTAACCGACTTAAGAAAAAAATAGAATTATTACCCTGTGAATTTCGCGCTGATTTAATCGGCTTATATTTTTCAATATCCACGCCCAAATGAGTTACTAAAACCTTGTTAGAAAACCCCTTTAAGAAAGGCGAACTTTCTATATAGTTATCATTGATGATAAATATTTTACGCGCTTGCCTAAGCAAAAATCTCAAAGGAATAGAATTATACATATTAGCAACAATCTTATTTATACCCTCCCCCACAATATCATTATAATACGTCAAAAATAACGGCTTTTTCTTTATCTTGGAAACAACCGCGCTAATGTCCGCCGCCCAAGGATGCGGTAGATGAGTATGCATTATATCAAAATTTTCTTTCATTAATTGATTAAACAAAGCTAATGTTATATTGCTATTAGCAACTTTTCCTACAAAAGGAAGCCGCAAAACATCTATTCCATCTATCCGGCCACTGCCTACCGCCGGTTCATCAGCACATATAACTTTTACCTCATGTCCCTTTTTCATAAGCTCTTTGCTTAAATAATACGTGACCTTCTCTGTACCTCCAATATATGGTGGAAATCGGACTGGTGTCTGAATTATCTTCATAACTTAATTAAATATTCCTCTTATAAAACCCGCGTTCCAAGAAAAAAACCCATTAATTCCTAATTGGACTAAAGAAAGTTTAAACCTAAAATATATTAACAACAAAAACAATCCGGAAATTATCATATATAAGAAAAACCCAAATATTATACTTAAAAAACCTAATACAAGAAACAATATACACAAAACTGGAATAAACTGTATTTTCCTAAATAACCCATATTTTCTTACTAGAACCCCTTGCGCTTTCCCATATCTATACATCATTTTAGAAAAATCTACCATATTCTTAGGTTTATAATGATACACTATTGCCCGCGGATTAAAAAGCATTTTATATCCTTTTCTTTTTAACCGATAATCCAACTCAACATCCTCTCCCGGCCACAATCCTTCTAAAAAACCGCCATTTTGTAAAAAGACATCTTTTTTATATATTACATTACAAGAAGGGTTATGATTTACTTCAACGATGTCTTCTCCTCGTTTATTCATGTAATCAGTAATAAACCCTACCTTTTTCATAAATAAATACACTTTCTTCTCAAATTCTTCCGCGTCTTGCGGCAATAATTGCCTGCCTCCACAAGCAACCGCGTCAGGAAACTTAGAAAAACCCCGCATTAATTCTTTCAACCAGCTTTTATCCACAATACAGTCACCATCAGTAAATGCGACAAATCGCGCGTCCGTTTGCCGCGCCGCTAAATTACGGGCATAAGAAGGACCTCTGGAGTCACTTTTCAATATCTTTATTTGATCATTAAAACTATTTATAGCAGCTAATCCGTTATCTTGCAATCCATCATCTACAACAATTATTTCAAAGACGGAATAATCTAATTCAAATATAGAATTTAAACATTCAGCAATTTTTAAGCCTTCACCCTTAACAGGTATTATTACGCAAATTTTATTATCCATTAATTTTTCTGATACCAGTTTTAAAGACAGGCTATTTAGACTTTATTGATATACTATCTACTTTATATTATCTTGCAGATATTTCTCTGTCCTCTTTACATATTCAAAAATCTTTCTAGATTTGCGCGTAACTTCCACGTAAATATCCTTTAACTGCGCGGGCAAATAGGAATGCGCGATTTTATTTCTAAGCAGTCCTGCCTCTATCCAAAAATCAATATCATCAATAAGCTCAATCTTCTGCATATTTAATAACCGATCCCTTAACGTATCACTAACTTTAGAATATAAAATTATCTCTAAACCTTTATAAAAGTTCAAAACTAACTCTACGCATTTCTCAAAGCGAAACGATAAAGAATCATAATACTCCAGTTCCTGCGGAGTATATATTTTACCTAATTCATACGGTTTAAACTTTTCAACTGACGAATCAAGCAAAAATATAGCCTTTTTTAAATCATCAAATTCTTTCAACAATAATTCTTTCTGCATGTTTTAACACCTCCTTACAAAAAAGGCTGTCATCATACACAATAACATCCAATTTCTCTTCACATATAGAAAAAAACCTCGTTTGAATTTTTAAAACTAACTTTAAATGATTACCTTTCTTATCAGGAATTACCAAAAGGTCAATATCCCCTCCTCTTTTCGCCTCGTTAACCCGCGAACCAAAAAGATAGACTTTACCTTTAAACTCTTTCAGCGCGAATCTCAATGCCTTTTTTTCCTGATCATCTAATCTCATAACATACTATTACCAAAAATAATGATTTAAAGTATATTTTCAAATTTACTTACTAACCGATCCATTATCGAAACATAACCCTTCAGCTTGCTATAAATAGATTGAGCGACTGCTTCTTTATAAGTATGCGATGTATCATTTCTGCTATCAGTCATTTCTAGGCACTGAACAGTTTCTTCCTCGGTTAAAAATCCTAAAGCCAATACTTCTCTAAAACAAGATTTGGGAGAATTAACAATCACTCCTTCCTTTTGTTTAAGATACTCTTTTAAAAACTTCCATATCGCCTCAAAAGTATACTCAAATCGCTGAATAGTAGCATCTCTTACTATCTCTGTAAACGTCACATCTAAAATATCTTTCAAAGTACCTAACGCTTTCACCGCGTCTTGATATTTTATCTCCAATCTTTCCATACAATAGCCTCCTTCATTGCTTCCTGCTTGAAACAATCTGATACGTGAGAAAAATTTACAATTTCTACTTTATAAGGTATGTTTAAATTTTCTATCTTTTCTTTTATTACAGCGATTTTACCGTCATCAACCTTATCTTTTGAAATGATCCCAATATCTATATCGGACGATACATAATTATCACCCCTGGCTCTTGAACCAAAAAGAATAATCTTTACATCATCATTTCTTAGTTTTTCTAAAATGAATTCTTTTAATTTTATTAGATATTTATTATCAATTCCCATTTTATCCCCTACAATAATTACTATAATTTTAAGCTAAATTGCCTATTTTGTCGATGAATTAATTGGTCTCCTCCAAATACTGTTTTTCATCATTTACTTCCCAAATATTATATTTTTTCCTTCCTTTAATAATATTTACCGCCGCGTACATCCCTGTAATCATAGAATGATCCATATTGTTATATCTATACATACCACACCGGCCAACCATTTGCAGATTATCTATCTTATCTATATATTCTCTTAAAACCTTCATATCTTCATTATAAGAACCAGTATATACCGGATAAGCATAAGGCACTCTTACAACAAATCCGTCGTCAACAACCGCTAAATCGCTAAATAATCCTAGTTTCAAAAGCTCATCTTTGGCCAAATCAATAATTTCGATATCATCTTTCGCCCAAAAATCATCATCCTTAAAACAAAAATACTCCAACCCCACACTAACTCTCAAATCGCCCTTAGGCATCATCTCTGGCGACCAATTCTTATATATCTGGACTCGAGATGTATTCACCCCAGAATCATGAATATAAAGCCACTGATCTTTAAAATCACAATCGCCCTTCACAATCAAACAAACATCTATCAGTGAACGATACCTCAATCTAGCCGCTGACTCCAATATGTTTTGAGGCGGCCGTGGGGTTAACAACGTGAAAACCTCTGAAAATGGCATACTGTTTATTAAATGATCTATATTTTCTGTTTTAACGCGGCCGTCCTTATCTTTAAAAGAAATACTCTTAACTTTATTATCAATGATTTCTATCTTAACAGGTTCACTATTATATTGCCCCCCCACTCCTCTTTCTAAAGCACGAGTTAAAAGATAATTATACATTTGGCCCGCGCCATATTTAGGATAATAAAACTTATCTATCAAAGACTTTACTTTAGTTGCCCTATTTCCTAACACCGCGTTTTTAATAACAGAAACCACTGATAACCCTTTAATTCTTTGAGCCGCCCACTCCGAGGAAATCTCATCACATGCCAATCCCCAGATCTTCTCAGTATATCCTTTAAAAAACATACGATAAAGTCTTTCCCCAAACCGTTTTACTACCCAATCTCGAAAACTATCATCCCCACGCTTACCATAAAATAATTTAGCTCTTAAATATGACCCTAGAATAAATAGGCTTTCGGCAATCCCTATTTGCTTTAACACATCTAACAGCTTAATAGGGTACAAAAAAAATACACCCTTAAAAAAAATCCTTGTAACTCTATTACAAATTAAAAAATCATCCGCCAAAATATCTTTCCATAGTTTTTCTATAAATTTAGCTTTAGTAAAAAATCTGTGAGGACCGACATCAAACTTAAACCCCTTATATTCTATAGTTTTACAAATACCGCCGGCGCGGCTTTCCTTCTCAATTATAAACACCGAAACATTATTCCGGCATAATTCATAAGCAGCAGCCAACCCCGCCGGGCCTGCTCCTACAATTACTACTTTTTTACTGCCGCTTCGCATTATAATATTAAAATAACTGCCTCTCTTTAAAAAACTTACTTACCAGCGTTTTCTGATTTAACCCTAGTTAGGTCTTCTATTCCATGATTTCCTACCGCAGACATCTGCTCCCGCGTAGCTTCCATAAGCAAAAAAGGAACATCCAAAAAAACGGTTTCATATACGGTTTTTTGCCTCAACTTATATTTGTTGTTTTTTGAAAAAAAGCGTAAATCCTCAACTGTTCCTCCCTGTTCTAAAACTAAGGCTAAAGGAGTTAATGTATCCCGTTCCATACTCACTCCGACAAATTTAACATGGTAATGACTAAAGACGTAATCCTTTATATCCGTCTTCATATCCTTAAAAAAAGAGATAGGGTAAACAACAACATATCGAATCTTGAACTTTTCCTCCGTAGCCTTAAATTCTTCTAAAGAATCAACCCATCCGCATTTTCTCTCCGCGTAAGTACAAGAAGAATATCCCTGAGGCCCTGTAAAAATAAAAATCCTATCCTCTTGGGTAGTTAAATCCTTTATCAACCTACCGACAATATCCCCCCCCGGAAATATAGTAGAAAACTGTTCACCCGTCGTTTTTTGCGCCGCGGAAAACGATAAAGCAAAAACTAAGGCAAAAATCACGCTAAAAATCTCCTTTCTCATATTTATTCTCAAAATTCTACTAAAAAAACAACTTATCTCTTTTAGAAAATATACAATACTCAAACTCACAAACCCTAAAAATGGCATTTGATAATAATTATGTTTATTAATAAAATCGGAAAAAACTACACAATAAATAACAACACCTATACTCCACGCTCTTAAATAATTCGCTAAAGAAACTTTATCCTTAATCCGGCTAAACCACACTCTTATCATAGCCCCTATAAATAGCAAAAAATAAACCAGCGTAAAGTTTTCGCGCTTTGTATATCTCCAAATAAGCCAAGCATTCTCATCCCAATAAGCTTTTGAAAATATTCGAAGCAAATCCACCCTGCTTACCCCTTCGGAATAAATATTAATCTGTCCAACAACAACCCAATAGCTAATTAATACTGCCACAGGAAAAAGAACTAGTCCTACTTGAGTTATTATAGCTTTTAAATTTCTATGTCGAAGATACCTCCTATATGGAAAAATAAAAAAACATGGAAGAAAACCGAATAAAAAAGCGCCCTTATAAGCTAACGTCATCGCGAAACAAAAAGAAAATAACACTAAATTATGTTTTTTAAACTTCTGGATAAATTTAATGAAAAACAAATTCCCCAAAAGCATAAAGAAAAAAGCTCCCGATTCCGGCTGTAAATTTCTTGAACAGTATATTCCCAAAGGAAGAATACTCATTAGAAGCGAGGTAAATACGCTATAAATATATTCTTTAGTAAACCTATGCGCCAACAAAAACATAACGATTATAGAAAACACCATAAACATAATATTAACCAGGCGAGGAAACCATAAATTATCGCCAAATAATTTATATCCCAAAATAATCTGATACGAAACAAAGGGAATTTGAGGGTATTCCCCAAAATCTTTTTTATCTTCAAAAGCGTTTTTATAATACACACTTCTATCGATAAAGTTACCCGTATGCATCATATTTTTAGCGATACTTATAAAATTATTTTCTTTCATATTATGGTAGCCGATAGCGGGAAAATTAAGCTGGGGCATCCTTAAAAAAAACGCGAAAATCAAAATAAGAAACAATAATATATATGCTATTTTTTTGTTTAACACTATTTAACCCTAATTAGTTTTTCTAAATTATACCGCGTAAAATTATACGCCCCTCTTACTTTACGATAGAAATCTGAAAAAGACCGATTATTAAAGATAAACTTAACCATATACCCTGGCCTAAAATAGAATTTTCGCAGGCCTAAATCAACATAATAGTTGATTGCCTCCTGCGATATGCTTGGATATTCTACAATTCCTTTCTGCTCCCCATCTCCAAGCCACTTTACCCAATTTTCAGTTTGAAGCCATCCTTCTTCTTTAACTTGATTAAAAAACGCCGTTCCTGGGAAAGGCACTGCTCCTGAAAACTGCAAGGTATCACACTCTAAAGACAAAGCAAAATCAACCGCTTCTTTAGCTGACTCCTGAGTCTCCCCCGGCAAACCAACAACAAAACAACCATGGACCTCTAATTTCTCCCGCTTAGCTAATTGCATAAACTCGTGAGACTGTTCAACAGTTATATTCTTATTCACATTATTAAGCACCTGCTGGCTGCCGGATTCAAATCCGACTAAAAGTTCTCTACACCCTGCCCTTTTCATAATTTTAAACATTTCAGAATCCGCTGTATCAACTCTGGCGTTTACAGAAAAGTTTATTTTTAGCCCTCTCCTTAAAATCTCCTCACATATCAAAATAGCGCGTTCTTTATTAACTGTAAAAGTATCATCTTCAAAGAAAAATTCACCCTTTAAAACTTGAGGACAAAGCTTTATATCGTATTCTAATTCATCAACTACATTACCTGGACTCCTGAATCTATATTTAAATCCATGCATAACTTGAGGCCAAAGGCAAAATGAACATCTATTAGGACATCCTCTACCTGAAATCACATCTATATAAGGATAAAGTTTGCCTCCATCAAAATATTTCATCAAATTAAGATGTTCCCAAGCAGGAAAAGGTAATTGGTCTAAATCCTCTATAAACGGCCGCGGCGGTATCTTTTTAATTTCTGTATCTTGCCAATAAACAATTCCCTTAACTTTTTCTAAATTATCAAAATTCTTAATGACATCGCAAACAGTATAGTCATATTCACCAAGACAGCCCACATCTACAGCCCCCGCCGCATCGGTTAACGTCTGTTCTCCCAACGCGGAAATATGAGGGCCAACCATCAAAACGCGCGCCTCAGAATTTTCTTTAACAATTCTAGCACACTCAATATCAGAATAAATAGAGGGAGTTGTTGAATCTAAAACTACAAAATCGGGATTTTTTTCTTTAACTAACGTTGCTAGCTTCTGTTTCCCCCATTTATAAGCGGGAAAATCATAAAGCTCAACATCTATACCTTCTTTATCTAAAACAGCGGTAGCATAAGCTAACCAATCCGGCGCCCGCAAAACTCTACCGCGAGTACGCGCTGCCCACCTTTGCGTACGGCAAAAATCTTTAACGAAAGGTTGGTTTATTACTAATACTTTCATATTTTTAGACCAAAAACTAAAGACAAGGAACTTGTATACTTTAACAAAATGATGTTATCCCGATTATTTTACAAAATTAATCTCTTTGATTTTTTATGTACTTCCAAACGAAAAAGTCTATAGTCTTCGGTCTTCAGTCTTCAGTCTTCGGTCTTCGGTCTATGGTCTATTTTATCTTCTAATTATAAGCAGGCTTATAAAAAACGAGGAAAATATTGTTTGCAGCCCTAAAATCAAAAAAGTCATTGCTAAAATTGACTCTCTGATTCTAAATAATGGGCCGAATGAACTATTCCACCACTCTATAAAAATACCTAAGCTGATCCCGAATCCTAAAGCAAATAATAAAAATCCCGCTAATATTCCCGATTCTAACCTAAAATATTTTGTAAGCCTTGATATTATCTTATCCTGTACTATATAGCCCTGTTGAACAGCGAAAGTTCTAGCGTACATACCTAAATTAATAAGTTGATATCCTAATATACTAAGCAACGAAAATAAAACCATAACATGAATATCCCATGAATGGCCTAAGAAAAAAACAGGCCCTCTTACTAAACCTAAAAGAGCAAATACGCCTAAAATAGTAAGCACTAATCCGGGAAAAAGATAAAGCCACGTAGGACAAAATAAAAGCATAAACCTAATATGGCGCCAAGCGTCTTTTAGAGGGCGTAATTTTGAATTGCCTTTGCGCGGATGATAATCTATGGGGATTTCTTTTATCTTTAGTCTTTTTTGTAATGCTTCCATAACTATTTCAGTAGCAAACTCCATACCTAAACACTTTAAATTCATAATTTTATAAGCTTCTTTAGTAAATCCGCGCATCCCGCAATGAATATCTGACAATTTCGTACAAAAAAATAATCGGCATAATCCTGAAAGCACAGGGTTACCAACATAGCGATTAAGCCAAGGCATTGAATTTTTATGAATCTTTCCCTTAAACCGCGACCCCATAACTAAATCATAGCCGCACTTTAAAAAACTTACTATCTTAGGTATTTCGTTAAAATCATAGCTATTATCACCATCACCGATGATAATATACTCCCCAACTGCCGTCTCCAAACCTTTAAGATAGGCGGCCCCATATCCTTTTACCGGCTGAAAAACCACCCTTCCCCCACAACTAGCGGCTATCGCCGCAGAATTATCTGTTGAGTTATTATCAACAACAACAATCTCACCACTAATATTATGTTTAGAAAAAACCTGTTTTATTTTATTTACGCAATCCCCAATCGCGCCTTCTTCATTAAGACAAGGAATCACCACCGAAACTTCAACACCCTGATTACTCATATCCCTTCTTTTTCTCCTCTATCGACTATGGACCATGGACTATCGACTAATCCAATTCTTCCCACTTTATCTTATAAACATAAATTTTAGCTTCCTCATCCTTATAAAACAGCTCAAAAAACTCTAAATCTCTGCCCTCTAATAAATACATCCGGACAAAGAGTGAATCTACCAACGCGGTATCTAATACTATCGATTTATACTTATCCTCTAACTTAACAATAAAAACGCCCTTATCAAAATCGGCTTCCTCATTTTCTATCCTCTGCCCTTTATCATTCTCAAAAATAAAACCATCTTTAATCTCTTTATATTTTTTGTTACGCGCCGAATAAACCAATCCCCGCTTCTCATCTAAATTATAAACAACCCCATTATCAAAATGAACTAATGCCCCACTCTGTTTTCCTTCCATAAAGGGACAAAAGAAATTATTTCTTTCTGATATTGCCTCATAAATTGCCTTTCCTGAAGGAGTAATAACTATTTCCTCATAATACTTCTGAGCGGCAGAAAGCGTCAACCCAAAAATATTAATAAGATTGCCTATAACTTCTTTCCGCGGTTTGCTAATATTACGATGAACGTACAATTTTCTAAAATCCCAATTACCTAAAAAGGAAATGCTGTTAATTTTACTTAACATGCTGCTTTCAACAATAAAATAAGCCTCACTCGGCTTCTTATGTAAATTACTAATAATTTCCGTGCTATCTTCATCCGTTACTCCTATTTCCATTAGAAGTTTTCGGCCTTCCTCTTTACTACTAGAAAGTAATTTCTCTAAACTCATCACACATTCATACTGATTTGATATATATTTATTTAACAACCCAAATGTTTGAGTTGAAGAATTATTCAACATTCGTAAAATTCTTAAAGCGCGGTCTTCATCTTTAGCTAACAACACCTGGCCCATCCAATAAGCAAGCGGCGTATTTTGAGATTGACCGTCAAAAATCACCCGGCGGGAAGCTTCTGTTTTAAATAAATCCCCGTAATCCCACCAGGAATTAATAATAGCGTCTTGAGGCGTATTGGCTTTAATATATTTAAATGTCTTTTGCCAATGATCATTCATTAATGGGTGGGTATAATTAACACCTGTATAACCCGCGATTAAAAACGACTTTACTAAAAACATACATAGTAATACAAATAATATCCAAACAGATAATTTTAGTTTTGGATTTGGAGCTAACTTTTTAATGAGTTTAGGCATATTACTTATACACCCTCCTAAAAAAACACCTAAAGGCACCGCTAAAAAAATACAAAACCTCACGCTTTTCAAAGAAGCAAATACCATAAATACACACCAAAAAAACATTAGATAAAAGAAGTCCTTACGCCGGCTCCTCCTGTCTACAATATAAATACAAAACATACCGATTAAAGCTATCATAAAAATTACTTTCCCATGCAAGTAATCCGCTATCTTCGACAGATTAGAAGACATCAACTCACCTACAGTATAATAGGTATTAGGCCAAATATCTGGGGTTATCGATTCGCCTAAACGCAGCTGTTCGGCAACATGGTAAAAGATTCGATAGAAACAATTCTCTTTCGCTAAGAGGAAACAAAAAACAACCGTCCCTATCACAAAAACGCTTAATGATACCCAATATTTTAAGTTCTCTTTATTGCCCATTCTAAAATCATGCTGATGAATTAAATAGTTATTTAAAATACTGCAAAAATAAAACCCTATTACTACCAAGAAAATAAACCACCATCCCATCCAAATAGTAGGATACGTCCCTTGAAAAACAGCGGCACACAACGCGAAAAACACTATTTTCTTTAAACTATTTCCATCCTTTAGGGCCAGTAATATAAACCATACAATTAAAAGAGGCATTATTAAACTTAAAGAATCAGAATCAAACCATCCCGCGCAGCTGCGCTGTACAAACATAATATTAAATCCCACGAAAAGCGTTGTAAAAAACGCGGCCATATGAGAAAAAACACTTTTAGTGAAAAAATATAACAAAACTAAAAAAATCAACACATACAAAAGCGGAAGATAAAATAAAAATGTTTGTAAATTTATTCCTTTATAAAAGGTGTTAAATAATGTATATAGATAAGCGGAAGAATAAAATAAAAACTGTTCACTAGGAGCAGCCCTGCCTATAGGAGCAAGCATATACGTATCATAAGCTTTACCATCTCTGGTTTCATCTCCAGGATGTCCGTTTTCCAAAACATTAGCAGTATAACGCGCCCAATGATAAGGATCTAACTCTAAAAGATAAGTCTGGCCATCTTCATTCTGAAATTTGTCTTTTAATTTAAAATATTCTTTATTAACCTCTTGTTTGAATTTTTCTTTATCCTTTAATCTCGCCTTAAACATCTCCTTACGAATCGCTTGCTTGGCGTAAAGATTATAATCTGAATATGCCTGATTTATAGTTTCTTCAATCTCATCTAAAATTTTGTTTTTTACAGTGACCTGTGCTTGTTTTTTGTATTGAGGAAAATAGGCGGGAAATAACCTTAAATAAAGGTTTATTCCTATACAGAAAAGAAACGCTCCAATAACAATACCAGTTATAACTGGTTTTGATTTATACCACGGACAGCCCCCGGCATCTTCTATTCCTAGGAAATTTTTGATTATATTTATTAAACGCATACAGGCATTACCCTCTAATTAAGTAATTGCTCAATCTCTTTTATAATCTTTCTCACAACGTCTATACCCTCTTTAACTTCATCCTGATTTATTTCTTCTTCTTCTCCGTCCATAATAGCGTTGCCATAAAAATCAATATTCCTGATTTTCCAGAGACCGTCAATCTTTTCTTCAAACTGCGAAAGCAACTCCTTAGCACGTTTTCTTCTGCCAAAATGGCTTTTTTGGTCACAGCCATTTTTCTTTTTTAAAAGAGCTATATTAGCCGACTCAAACGCCTGATAGGCTAATCCCGCTATTCCCTGTAAATCTCCTCGATCAAGTAAATCTTCAGCAGATTTCAATAACCTCTTCGCTCTTTCTAAATCTAAATCAACCATACAGAATCTCCTATTCTTGCCAACACGTCATGCAATTTTTTTACTTCTTTATCCGCGTCTATATTCTTTATATTCTTCTTAGGTATAGTGGTTTTTAATTTAAGAACAGAATTAATTTCTCCTATTGATATGGTAACTAACCTACGAAAATACTCTTTTGCCGGGCCTGAACAACTGTTTATCTTCTTCATATATTCCTCGCACTTCCCAAGCCTGTAAAGTATATATGATTTAGGGAAATTCTGGATTTTTGATAAATATCTAAACACACAATCTCCTCCGATAAAAGGAATACCATTTAACAAACTGTCAAGAACAACAAAATCATTAAGTTCTTCCAATGCTTTTTTGTCATAAAAATGAATCTCAAACCGTAAATCAGGATAATATTTTCTAGCCAGCCTTTTGATTTTACTCCTTAATTCTTCATTTTCACATATACAACAAATATCAATATCGCTAAATTCATGGCTTAAACCGCAGGCATAACTACCAAAAAGTATCATAGCATCACACCTCGAAGCAATTTGAAAAAAAGCTGATAAACTATTTATCAACTTAGACGGCAAATTCATAAACCTTTCTTGAGCAAAAATTTCAAAAAATTTTAAAGTCAAATGAGAAGACACATCTACTTTATAAAGCTTTTTTCTGCCATTTTTAATCTGTATAATAATACCTAATAATTCAATAGACTTCACAGCCCTATAAACATTTGAACGCGACATACTAATATCCCGAGATATCTCCGTAATACTTCTAAGAATATGCGGCCGCCAAATTAAATAACGCAATATTCTAATGGAATTTTTGGATCCAATCACTTCGACATTGTACTTCTTTTGGTTCATACGTTCCATTTTTAGTACACCTCCCCATATAAAGTATATACTCCTTCCAGCTAAAAAGCAACGTTTTTTACCATCTTTTTGTCGCGCTTATATTCATACTCTTCTAACATACTTAAAAACTGCTATATCCATTTCTATTTCCTAGAAACGATTCAATTACAAAACAACCCAAAAGGACAATACTGACACTTTCTCTCTTCTTTATCAGGCTCAAAATTAACTTCCGGATTAAACAATTCCGCGAAAATCACCGCCATAGATTTCATACAAATTTCAATAATTTCTTCTTTATAAGATAAATCTCCCTTACAAATAAAAGGGTTTAGTTCTAAGCTGCGTATACTGTACAATCGCGCGTCAACATTAACCCCAGGATAGTGTTTAGCGGTAAAATAATAATATAACGGCAGCTGAAAAGATTTAATATTTTCCTTTATAGATTCCCGGGTTTCCTCCATTAATCTAAGCTTATCTATCCCCTTTGGTATTAAATTAGCCCCACCTGTTTTATAATCAATAACACATATACTTCCATTTTTTAATTGATCCACCCTATCCACAGTATAAGTAAATTTTATATTTTCATCATTAAAAATGATCGCGTCAAACAGGCGTTCCTCTAAACCAATGATTCTATCGACATCCCTAGCCGCTTCATTATCAAGAAACTTATCAAGCCGATTGATTACAATTTTTTTTAGAAGAAAGGCGTCTGATTTCATCCTCCGCCCAATCAATTTCTCAAACAAGATTTCTGTCCGGTTTAAAAAATAGCGCCTAAATTCTTTATCTATTACCGGTCTTCCTCCTTTAAATCGAGAAAACGTCTCCTCCAGTAATTTATGAATAAAATCTCCCAGATGAGAACTCTGAGGATCATCCAATAGATCATCCTTTTCTTTTAAACCCAAAACATATTGATAATAAAACTGTAACGGACACCTTAAATACGTATTAAGGCGGCTGGCAGAATAAGTTTGACGTTTTAGAAACTCTATAACCTCAATCGTCTTAACCGCTGTCGATGGTTTAGAAAAAGTGTTTATTGAAAATGAAGCTTTTGAAACGGTCATTACGTCTAATCGTTTCTGCTCCTTTTGTTTGCGCCACAATAATTCTTCAATAAAACGGCTTTTTTCCTTATCCTGACTGCCGTCATATATAAGATGAACCTGTTTTGCCGCCGATATCAGCCGCTTAAAATGGTAATGTTGAATCTCCTCCTCTTTCTCTAACCGGTTAATCCCCAACGATAACATAACCTGACGAGGAATCAATGGTTCATAAACTTTCAGCTTAGGCAGCGCCGACTCATTCACATCAACAACAATTACATTATCAAAATTAAGAGTACGTGTTTCAAATAACCCTAACACCTGGACCCCGCCTAAAGGAGACCCCAAAAATGAAATATTTTGGTGTTGTAATCTCTGCAGGAAAATTTCCCACATCTCGCTGCTACTAAAACTTTCAAAGCTAAACTGTAATGTTTTAAATTCTTCTTCTATACACTTAAGTTTCTCAATTACTTTTAAATTAAAGGAAAACCGACAAACCGCGCTTTGATTAACTAAAACATCAACTAACTGTTGTAGTTTAGCAGAAAACTCACTAAAATTAGAAACATCTCCCCACTCTTTAAATAACAAAAAATGTATTTTTTCTAAAACTATCCTGCAATCCTTGACTGAAGCATCAATCCCCATATTCTGTAAAGTAGCCGACGTGTTGCGGAAAATATTATCTTCGGCCTCTATCTCATCTAACGATAAAAATGAACTACCTCCAATATTGCTTTTCTCACTGCCCTGTAGAATCTCTTCTATTTTATGAACCATAACACGGCTTACAATAGAGTTATCACTAATCTCTAAATTCTTTACCAAAGGATGCCGCAATAAATTAAGATAATCTCGCATATAGAACCTATCGCCTTTCTTACTATGATGGGCTTTATACAAATAATCAAATAAAGCATATAGCGCGCTCCCTTTTAATGGATACCCCATGGAAATATTAAAATCTTCCAAAATTGGAGCTATTTCACTAATTAAAGGAATTAAAATGTCTGAATTAGGTAAAACAATAACTGTTTTTTCTGACAATTCGATTTTTTTACTTTTCAAAACATCACGAACCAACGCGCATTGAGAATGCTTATCAAATCCCTGATATAAAGATAACTCATAATTTAAGGACTTATCTTTATCCGGACGAATAGAAACTTTAAGCCCTTTAGCGTTATCTCTTAACAAAGACCAATCATCTTGGGAAGCGCCAAAAACGTAAATACCTTTGCCGCTGTCATAAATCGTCTTAAGAATAAGCGTCTGGGTCGTGTGCAAATAAAAACAATCGCAAAAAATAATAGCATCAAAATCATCTAACGATATATTACCAATACCACGAGCCGCGCCTAAATACATACTGCCTCTGGTATACATATTATTTTTATCCAACATCTGGTGAAGAAGGCGCCGAATACTCACTATGTGCTGCAATAAAACATTTATACTTTGAGGGACATCATAGCCAATTCCAGCATTTTTCTCAATTGATACCAAATCCTGATCTTTAATATCCTCTAAATCCAACTGGTCAATAAAAGAGGCGATTTCCCGCGCCCAAGACAAAAACTGGCTAAAAGAATTTCTCCCTTTAAGCATCAAGGGATCTATTTTTTTAACACAATCATAAATGAAATAAGCATAATCAAGATCATTTATTTTCTTAACCGAACCATTCCCTAATATATATTCAATAAACTCATCCATTGAAAAAGAAAAAGGAGGCAAATACGGCGACTTAAGCTTACACGCCAATGCTTTACGCAAAAACAAAGAAGGCCGCCTACCGCCAAAAACACAAGCGACGCGACTAAAATCATTGCCGGACTTACCAAATTCTTTCACAAGTAATTCAGCTATATTATCAATAAAATTTTCGCCAAAACTATAAGTTCTTACACGTTCCATACTTCTTCCACCCTAATTTCTTCGATATACAAAATAAACCCTTTTACTTCTCTGCCAGGATAAATATCCTTAACAATATCCATATATTCTTTAACCTGTTTCCGATATTTATCACAAAAATCATCAGTTAACTTATAATCAATTACCCAAACTTCTTTTTCTTTAACAATAAGCCGGTCTATCCGCCGGGTATCACCATATATATTTACGATCTCTTTCTCTCTGTAAATAATTCCTTTTTCCACATAAAAAAAAGGCTTAATCATCTCCGCCTCTAATAACGCGCCTATTTTTTTCTCCCAAGAAAAAAGGTTATCCACCTCAGGATATAAATCAACAGCTCGTTTAACCGCGGCGGTTATCATCTCTTTCTTACCTAGACTACTCATATTATCAATACAAGAAAGAATAAAATGAAAAACAACTCCCTGAATAATTTTGTTTCTACTCTTAACCACGTTAACATCGCCAAACTCACTACGTAATTGTCCTATCCAATCTTTATATTGACCCGGCTTAATATTAATTAAAGAATTCCCGACATGTTCTTTATGCTTATATTTTTGTTTAGAACCTACGCTTGAAATATCCTCAGGGATTAAAAATCTCACCACATTATTACCTTTAGCGCTTTTTTTAGGAATAAATACATACAACTCATACTTAGCCCTCGTTAAAGCGACATATACTTTATTTAATTCATCAATACAGGCTTTCTTATAATTTTCCACATAAATACGACGCAAAGATTCAGAATACAAACGGTGATTTTGCGTAATACGAACTAATCCCAGACGTCCATCACCCGCCTCGGTAACATATGACGCCGTACCTTTGCCCCCTGTTTCAGGATTAATCTCCATACGCAAAAAAGGGATAATCACACAACCAAACTCTAACCCTTTAGATTTATGAATCGTAAGGACTTTTACCGAATCCTGACGCGTAATACTAACATACAGTTCAGCTGAAGGAGCATTTTCTAAATATGAAATAAATTCTCCCAACCCCAGACAATCATCTTCTTTTATCTTTATCAGCTCCAGAAGTTTCATGAAAAACCCTTGGTTATCGCTAAAATTATCTAACACTTTAAATCTCTGATAAATAGCCATAAGCAATTCATAAGGAGAAATAAACCCTATAGTTTTTAGGAACGTTTCAAAATATTCTTCCCAAATACCCGTAAATTCATTACGGAACAAGCGGTAAAGAGATACTCCGCTGTTTAACTTCTTGTTCTTACGCAAAGAAAAAATAAAATCAGAGATTTGTTCACTAGACACACCTGAGGCTTTAGTAAATACCCTGCCAAGAACAAAGGCAGCAAAACTTAAATCGTCTATGGGAGAATATAGAAACTTTAGTAAAGCGATAATTTCTTTAATCAACGGATTTTCAATTATATTTAGCGTTTTCTCAGATTCAACAGGAACTCCCGCCTCAAGCAGCCAGATACTAATCTCCTCGGCCTCATTATTATCATTAACCAACACAGCTAAATCTCTATATTGATGAAACCGGCTATGCAATTCACTAATACTAGAAAGGACCTCTTTCTTTACAATTTCATCTCGTTCTTTTTTATTCTGTTCATCGATATGTTTAACCTGCACATATCCTCGATCATTATCCTGGCGATAGACTTGAGTTGGATTTTTAAATATTTCAAGAATTTCATCCGTATCACCGCCAACATCTTGAGATATCCCTGAAAGAGTAAGCGCTCGACTCAAATTATCTTCTGAAAATATCTTATTGTTAAACTCAACAATTGCTTTCTGACTACGCCAATTTTTTGTTAACCGCTGATGATTAATATTAAAATGGCTAAATTTATCCCGAACATCATCAAAAAGTTTAGCTTCTCCTCCGCGAAAACGATAAATCGCCTGTTTTCTATCTCCAACATAAAACAGCGACCCCCCTCCGGATAAAGCGTCCTCAACCATCATTTCAAGATTATGCCACTGCAACATACTTGTATCCTGAAATTCATCAATAAGAAAATGTCGAAACCTTGCCGCGAGCCTGTAATAAACTTCAGCGACTGTAACACCTTCTTCATCAAAAAGACGACGCGCTTGTTTATTAAGCTCTTCCATAAACAAAATATCTTCCTTCTTAGATTCCTCTTGAAAAGAATCAAAAATCCAGCTAAAAAGCTTAACGTAAGGATTATAAGCGACGGTTGCGTCAAGTTCAACAAAACAACCTAACTCTTTATAAATACTAGCCCACTTATCCTCAAAATCAGAAGGCGCCTCTTTACCTTTATTCATTGGGACATCAGGAGTATTTAATCCTTTAGGTAAACTGCCTATATTAAAAACATAACTATTCTTATTCAAAAACGCGACAATAGAATTTTTAAGACGTCCATTCATCCCGTCGGGGAAACTTCCGCTAAGTTCTTTTATCTGATTATATATTTGTTTGCGTTTTATAATTACATCAACGCTGCTACCTTTATATACGCTAAAAAAACAGCCATATTTATTGCTTAATCTAAATAGCGACGCCATTAGCCCTAATATATCTTCTTTAGGAAACCATCCCTGTTTGTTCTCAACAAACAAATAATGCTGTAAGAACTCTTCCATAGCCGTCTTTATCTCTTTATTACTAGCCGCTTCTTCCATAACTAAATCAAAACAGTATGAAAGACAATCCTTATATTCTTTACCGATTCTAAAACTAGCTGAACGTTGAATCTGCAGCGCGCACCCCAATAGAAGGGAATTAATAAAACTATCAATTGTTTTAACTTGAAAAAAATTATAATTCTTTATAAGCTCATCCATAATAAAAGACGCCTTGGCCCCTGCCGTCTTTTTATCAACAGTCAATACTGACAATATATCCTGCTCCTGGGCCTTATTGTTAAACTCCTCTAACGCTATCCGTTTCAAGAAATCTAAAATCCTCTCTTTCATTTCAACTGTAGCTTTATTCGTAAAAGTTATAGCAAGAATATTTTTTAAATAATTCTCATTGATATTTACGGAAGAATTGATAAGAAGCGCCACGTACCTTTTAGCTAAAGCGTAAGTTTTGCCTGAACCAGCGGAAGCTTCGACAATACATACTTGAGAAACCATACCTGAATTACAATTTTCTTGATCCATAGTTTCTAAAAACTCTAAACACTAAACTCTAAATCCTAAATAAATCTAAATCTTAAAAATCCAAAACTCAAAAAGACTATTTAAATTTTTTAAATCATACGGTTTTATGTTTTGGATTTCAGACATTTTGAGTTTATTTAGAGTTTAGGGTTTAGGGTTTATTTATATCTCAATAAGTTTATACTCCAAATTACCCAGCCCAATCTCTTGAGCATACTGAAGAGACGAAAGGTAATCTATTTGAGGATGGATTTCTCCTATAGCATCCCGTTTCTGGCAATCAATAACTAAATCTAAACTTGCTTTATCTATACTCACGGGATCAGCGCTAAACAAGATACCTATATCATCAATAAAAGGACTTTTTTCTCTATTCATGCAATCACATTCTTTTGTAATATATAAACAAAAATTAATATAAAAACATTTACGCTTTCTTGCCACAGCATAAGCGTACTCTACCATTTTCTCACCTAATACGTTATAATTTTCTGACCAAACTATAGTTACAGCCTCTTTTGGACAAACACTTATACATTGAGCGCACCCAATACATTTTTCTTCAATTATAAAGTATTTACTGTTTTCTTTCTCTATCGCGTCAACACAACAATGTTGAGAGCATAATCCACAACCAATACATTTTTCTTTATTAATCTTAGGGCTAACTAAACAATGTTGAAGCAATTTGCCTCTTTTGGCAGCACACCCCATACCTAAGTTTTTTACTGCCGCGCCAAATCCAGTAAGCATATGCCCAGTTAAATGAGATAACACGATAAGACAATCTATATCTTTTAAAGCAGAAGCAAGATAACAGATTTGAAAATGTTTCTGATTAATTCGCGCTTCTATATAATCATTTCCTTTTATACCGTCACCAATAATGATAGGAACACCGAACTGCGCGAACCCGTGACTATCTGCAAGATTTATATGATCTACAGCATGCATTCGCCTACCACGATATAAAGTATTGGTATCCCAAAAAAACGGCCGGCTGCCGCGCTTCTTTAAAAACTTAACCAACGACGTTAATATCTTAGGATTAATATGGGAAAGATTGCCTTTCTCACCGAAATGAACCTTTAACCCCACAAACTCATCTTTTTCTATTTGGCTACTAAGCCCGCTTTTCTTAACGCCGTCTAAAATTTTCTGCGGCGTTTTAAGAAAATCTGATAAATTACCTCTTTTAAAAAAAACTTTACTTTTTTTACTACTGGCTTTCATCTCTCCTTTCATATTTAACAAATATCCAGATACCGCGTAAAATGATGTCATTGACATCATCACGACGTAAAGCCGCATTGCGACCACGCCGCTTTACGCGGGGTTTCCCGATACAAAGTATCGGGATCCCGAAACACCTTAATATTAAAATTAAGGAAGTCGGGAAATTCGGCTATACATTTTTTCTTCGCCTACAGCTTGGAAAAACGTAAGTTTCATTAAAAAAATCTCTCTTTCAACCTCTGAAAATAATAGCTGGCAAACTTATCTTGTTTGGTGTCTTCTATCTCACCGATTTCTCCTCCACAGAAATATCCTTTTTCCGAATCAATAAGTTCCGACCAAACCACTGATATCTTTAATTTAACGGAATCTAACTCTGACGGCATAAAATAATCGATCAATAAAACTTGTCCTTTTTTCCATTCCTGCTGTGAAGTAAAACAAATCCCCATGAGAGTAAAATTATCAGCCGCTGCCTTAATAGTTTTAGCCACTTCATCTACCAGCTTAATCTCTAAAAAATCTTTAACCTCCAAACGTATTAACTTCCTCTGATTATCCATAAGCACCCCCTGGTATAATCTTCACCCTACATATATTATAGGATGAAGAAGTTATTAATGTTAAAATATCTTGAATCCATAAAACGCTCTTTTACAGTAGGGAGACAGCTTGCGTCCCCCCTTATG
>Ga0180007_10002312_pt1 | contig 23036 bp, 20 predicted proteins | sample MM_PC_MetaG_FD_121122 | JGI IMG/M metagenome (GOLD analysis project Ga0180007, IMG submission 121122) | Groundwater microbial communities from the Aspo Hard Rock Laboratory (HRL) deep subsurface site, Sweden - MM_PC_MetaG | ecosystem: Environmental > Aquatic > Deep subsurface > Groundwater... | reverse complement strand
TGTTCTTGCGGGCCCTGGAGGGCTGGCCAGCCCTGGCCGAGGCCCTTGCCCTGCCGCCGGGGCAGAAGGCCTACGGCGCGCTCATGCTGGGCTATCCGCGCTTTGAGTACCGCCTGGTGCCGCCGCGCAAGCCTGCGGCGGTGAACTGGCGCTGAGGCTTTGCGTCCTTTCCCCCCAATAAAAACGCCCGGCACCCCAAAAGGACGCCGGGCGTTTTTTGCTTCGCTCGGATGTGTCGACGGACAGCGCTACCGCGCGGACTCGATCCTTTCCTTGATGAGGGCCACGGCGCGCTTGGCCACCTGGGTGATCTCGGGCTTGCTGATCTGGTCGTCCGCACCCACGGTGTCGCCCTTGTGGCGCAGCTTGTCGGAGATGATGGACGAGAACAGGATGACCGGCAGGGCCTTGAGAACGGGGTCTTCCTTGATGCGCTTGGTCAGGTTGTGGCCGTCCATCACCGGCATCTCGATGTCTGAGATGACCACCTGCACATAGTCGGTGACGGGCCGGTTCTCGTCCTCGGCGATCTTCTTGATGTGCAGCAGGCGTTCCCAGCACTCCCCGCCGTGGGCGGTCTTTTCGACCAGGAAGTTGGCGCGGTGCAGCAGGTCGCCGATCATCTCGCGGATGAGGGTGGAGTCGTCGGCGATGAGGGCGCGGTACTGGGTGTCGGCCTCCCAGGTCACGTTTTCCTCGAAGCGCAGGCCCAGTTCCGGGTTCAGCTCGGCCACGATCTTCTCCAGGTCCAGGATGAAGATGATGCGGCCCTCCAGGCGCACAACGCCGGTGATGGAGTTGGAAGCCAGTGAGGACATGTACTTGTTGGGCGCCTCCACCTCCTCCCAGCTGATGCGGTGGATGCGCGTGACGCCGGAAACCAGGAATGCCGTGGTGACGTTGTTGAATTCGCAGACGATGACCTTGGGCGGCTCCTTGTCGCCGTGCTCCTTTTTGAGCCACATGCCCAGATCCACCAGGGGGATGATCTGGTTGCGCAGGTTGAAGGCGCCCAGCACCGAGGGGTGCGAGACCTGGGGCATCTCCGTGATCTTGGGCATGCGGATGATCTCCAGGACCTTGGCCACGTTGACCCCGTAGTAGCCCTTGTAGGACTCCTCGGCGACGCTCTGAGGCTCCTCCAGGTAGAACTCCACGATCTCAAGCTCGTTGGTTCCTGCCTCAAGGAGAATGTTGGTCACGTTCGTGCTCATTGCGGCTCCGTGTTTCCAGCGGTTCAGTGAGAGGCCCTTAGGGGCGGTTACAACGCCCGGAGATGGGCTTCAATCTCGTCAATGATACTCTTCGGCGTGGAAGCGCCAGCAGTTAAGCCCATGCGCCCATATTTTAATACGTCAACGCCCTGGAGGTCGTCAACGGTTTCAATGAGAATGGTTGGTGTCTGCTGCGCCTCGATGACCTGGGCCAGCCTGCGCGTATTGCCGCTGGCCTTCCCGCCGGCCACGATGACGCAGTCGGCCTTGGCGGCCAGGCTTATGGCCTCGTCCTGGCGCAGGCGCGTGGCGTCGCAGATGGTTTGCAGCACCACGACCTCGTCTTGCAGGCGCAGGTTCAGGTCCGCCTTGATCTGCTCGAAGCCCTGGCGGTCCTGGGTGGTCTGGGCGGCCAGAAAGTAGGGCGTCTGCGGGTCCAGCTGGTGGACGGCCAGCTCCTCCGGCGTTTCAAAGACAAAGGCCCCTTCGCCGGCGTAGCTCAAAAGCCCGCGCACCTCGGGGTGGTCGTCCTCGCCGAAGAGCAGGAGCCTGCGTCCTGTCCCGGCCTGCTCGCCGATGAGCAACTGGGCGCGCTTGACCTTGGGGCAGGTGGCGTCCACCACCTCCACGCCGCGCTCCAGAAGCTCACGCTCCTCATCCGCCGGGATGCCGTGGGCGCGGATGACCACGCGCGCGCCTGCGGGCACCTCGGCCACGGTCTTGGCCAGGCCCACGCCACGTTTGGCATAGTCGCCCAGCACCTGCGGGTTGTGGATGATGGGGCCGAGCATGTAGGTGGGGCGGCTGCTGTCCTTGGCCAGCAGATCATCGAGCTTTTTCAGGGCCAGCCCGACGCCCATGCAGAAGCCCGCCAGACGGGCGCGAACGACTTCCATACGCGAACATCTCCCAAAAGCGCTGTGTGCCTGAAACGAAGTTCTAATGCGCTATCATATTTTCTTGGCCCATGTTGTGATCGGAGTCAACAACCTTTGCTGGGCAGGGCCTTAGGTCCGGTAGCTGTCGGAAATGTCGCAGGCCTCGGAATAATCCGCGTGGGCGAGGGGCGCGCCGGTTTCGCACAGGGTGGCGATGCGGCCCGCCGTGGCCTCCAGCTCCTCCCAGCTCTGGCAGCCCAGCAGGGCTTGGCGCAGTGCGCGGATGCCGGAATACCCCTTGGCGTAGCGTGGCAAAAACGCCCGCAGCGCCCGCAATGCGCGCGGCGTGCCGTCCAGGTTGCGGGCCAGCTGGATGTGCAGGGCCGTGGCCGCAGCCAGGGATTCCGCCGTGCGCGGGGCCGGGGCACGCCCTGCCAGGATGTCCTTCAGCCGCTGGAAGATCATGGGGTCGATGAGCGCGCCGCGCGCGAACATCACCCCGGCGCAGTTCGTCTCGGCCAGGCAGCGGGCAGCGTCCTCGGCGGTAAAGAGGTCGCCGCTGGCCAGCACCGGGATGTCCACCGCGCGCACCAGCTGGCCGATGGCGCTCCAGTCGGCCGTGCCGCCGAAGAGCTGCTTGGCCGTGCGCGGGTGCAGGGTCAGCCAGCCGATGCCCTGGTCGGCCAGGCGCTGCCCGAGTTCGAGGTAGTTCTCCTCGCCGTGCTGGATGCCCAGGCGCATCTTGACCCCGACCCGGTTTGGTCCGGCGTGGCGCACCATGACCTTGGCGATGGCCTCGAGCAGGGCGGGCCTGGCCATGAGCGCCGAGCCTGAGCCGCTTTTGTTGACCTTGCGTACGGAGCAGCCGCAGTTGAGGTCGAAGTGGGTGAACCCTTGTTCCAAGAGCTTCGGCATGGCGCGTTCGAAGATGTCCGGCTCGGCGCCGAAGAGCTGGACCACCAGCGGGGCGTCGCCCGCATCCGAGGTCAGAAGCCGGGTGGTGCCGTGCCCGCCGAAGACCAGGCCCTTGGCGCTGACCATCTCGGTGACGGCGCAGGCCGCGCCGAAGCTGCGGCAGAGCATGCGGAAGGGCAGGTCGGAATATCCGGCCAGGGGGGCCAGCCAGGGGGCGTCTTGTTTGAAGGGCAGCGTGTTCATTTCGTGAGGGAGATAGGTCTTTCGGCCCAGGCAGTCAAAGGGAAGTTTTTAAGAAATCTTGGGGAAAAGGAAGGAATTTTAAATTGTGGTCGCAAAATCAGTTGACAAGCAGGGCCGAATCAAAATAGAGAGTTCGCCCTTGGAAACGAGGGAATTGCCGGTGTCCACGGCGCCATCAGTGGACGAAAAGACTTGCAATTCACGGGCAGGACATGTATATGTCCACGTTCGCGCTGGCGTAGCTCAATGGCAGAGCAGCTGATTTGTAATCAGCAGGTTGCGGGTTCAAGTCCCATCGCCAGCTCCAGTTTTTTGAAGTGAATGGTGGGGTTCCCGAGTGGCCAAAGGGAACAGACTGTAAATCTGTCGGCGTCAGCCTTCGGAGGTTCAAATCCTCCCCCCACCACCACATATACGCGGCAAGAAACGTCGTAGGAGACAGGACTATTGACTGTCGTATGGACTACGGATTACCGCGCGGGAATAGCTCAATTGGCTAGAGCATCAGCCTTCCAAGCTGAGGGTTGCGGGTTCGAGTCCCGTTTCCCGCTCCAAAGTCCAGGCCCATCGGGGGCCTCCTAAGGCGATCTTAGGCCCATGTAGCTCAGTCGGTAGAGCACTTCCTTGGTAAGGAAGAGGTCAACGGTTCAATTCCGTTCATGGGCTCCATAACTTTTTTTCACGGACAACCGCTGACACGAAAGCACAGGGGGTTCCAAAATGGGTAAGGCCAAATTTGAGCGCAAGAAGCCTCACGTCAACATCGGCACCATCGGTCACATCGACCACGGCAAGACCACCCTCACCGCCGCCATCACCAAGACGGCGTCCATGATGGGTATGGGCTCTTACGTTGCCTTCGACCAGATCGACAAGGCTCCGGAAGAGAAAGAGCGCGGCATCACCATCGCCACCGCACACGTGGAGTACGAGACCAAGAATCGTCACTACGCCCACGTCGACTGCCCTGGTCACGCCGACTACATCAAGAACATGATCACTGGCGCCGCCCAGATGGACGGCGCGATCCTGGTCGTGGCCGCCACCGACGGCCCCATGCCCCAGACCCGTGAGCACCTGCTGCTCGCTCGTCAGGTCGGCGTGCCTTACATGGTCGTCTTCATGAACAAGTGCGACATGGTCGACGACGCCGAGCTGCTTGAGCTCGTCGAGCTCGAAATGCGCGAGCTGCTGACCAAGTACGGCTTCCCCGGCGACGACGTGCCCATCATTCAGGGTTCCGCCCTGAAGGCTCTGGAGAGCGACGACCCGAACAGCGAAGAGTGCAAGTGCATCGCCGCGCTTCTCGAAGCCTGTGACACCTACATTCCTGAGCCCGTTCGCGACATCGACAAGCCCTTCCTGATGCCCATCGAAGACGTGTTCTCCATCTCTGGCCGCGGCACCGTCGTGACCGGTCGTGTTGAGCGCGGCATTGTCACCGTTGGTGACGAAGTCGAGATCGTCGGCATCAAGGACACCGTCAAGAGCACCTGCACCGGCGTCGAGATGTTCCGCAAGATCCTCGACCAGGGTCAGGCTGGCGACAACGTCGGCGTCCTGCTGCGCGGCATCAAGCGTGAAGATGTGGAGCGCGGCCAGGTTCTGGCCAAGCCCAAGAGCATCCCGCCCCACCGCAAGTTCAAGGCTGAAGTTTACGTCCTGTCCAAGGACGAGGGCGGCCGTCACACGCCGTTCTTCTCCGGCTACCGTCCCCAGTTCTACTTCCGCACCACTGACATCACCGGTGTCGTGAGCCTGGAAGAGGGCGTCGAGATGGTCATGCCCGGCGACAACGCAACCTTCATCGTTGACATGATTCACCCCATCGCCATGGAGCAGGGACTGCGCTTCGCCATCCGCGAAGGCGGCCGCACCGTTGGCGCGGGTGTCGTCACCGAGATTCTGGAGTAATTCATGCGCGTCAATATCCAGCTTGCTTGCACCGAGTGCAAGCGGCGTAATTACTCCACGGAGAAGAACAAGAAGAACACTACGGGTCGTCTTGAAGTGAAGAAGTATTGCCCCTTCGACAGGAAGCATACGGTTCACCGCGAGACCAAGTAGTTTTCATGCAGGCCAGTAGCTCTAACGGCTAGAGCACCGGTCTCCAAAACCGGACGCTGTAGGTTCGAATCCTACCTGGCCTGCCACACCCCCAACATGGGGAGAACAATGTCGAAACATGCAGCGAAAGGCTCCAGCGGCCAGCAAGGCGCGGATCTGCCCGAGAAATCGGGCATTGCCGCCAAGGCCCAGGAACTCAAGATCTTCTTTGAGGAAGCCCAGGTTGAACTGAAAAAGATCACCTGGCCTTCCCGCAAGGAGGCTTATCAAACCTGTGCGGCGGTCATGGTCCTTGTATTGGTCATGTCCCTGTTCCTCGGCCTCGTCGATCTTGGGTTTTCCAAGATTATCGAGACTGTGCTGTCCTAACCCCCTGGCAGGTGAGCGCAAGTGACTGAAGATAGCGCCGTTGGCGGGGAAAAACCGGCCCGCTGGTTCATCGTTCACACCTACTCGGGTTTCGAGCAGCGTGTGGAGAAGACCATCCTTGAGATGATGCGTACCGGTCAGGAGAAGGGCCAGGTTCTTGAGGTCGTCGTCCCCACTGAGAAAGTGGTGGAGATGGTCAAGGGGGAACGTCGCACCACGACCCGGAAGTTTTATCCGGGCTATGTCATGGTGAAGATGATCCTCACCGACGACTCGTGGCACCTGATCCAGTCCATACCGCGCGTAACGGGCTTTGTGGGTGGCAAGAACCGTCCCACTCCCATGCGTGACAGCGAAGCACAGACCATCCTCTCCATGATGGAGAGCAGGCAGGAACAGCCCCGTCCCAAGTTCAACTTCGAGAGAGGCGACGAGGTACGGGTCATCGACGGCCCCTTCAGCGGTTTCAATGGTGTCGTCGAGGACGTGAATTATGACAAGGGCAAGCTCCGCGTGGCCGTCTCCATCTTCGGTCGTCAGACCCCGGTGGAGCTCGACTTCGTCCAGGTGACGAAGGGCTAGACGGACCCTGTTCGACTGCGGCGGGAAACCGCCTGCGAGGATATAAAAATGGCTAAGAAAATCACTGGTAAAGTCAAACTGCAAATCCCGGCTGGCGTTGCCAACCCGTCCCCCCCAGTGGGGCCGGCGCTGGGTCAGCACGGCGTGAACATCATGGAGTTCTGCAAGGCCTTCAACGCGAAGACCCAGGACCAGAAGGGCATGATCATTCCTGTGATCATCACCGTTTACGCCGACCGTACCTTCTCCTTCATCACCAAGACCCCTCCGGCTCCGGTGCTCCTGCTCAAGGCCGCCAAGATCGAGAAGGGCTCCGGCGAGCCCAACAAGACCAAGGTCGGCAAGGTCACCATGGCTCAGGTGGAGGAAATCGCCAAGCTTAAGGCGCCCGATCTTACGGCCAAGTCCCTTGAGGCCGCTATGAATTGCGTCGTTGGCACTGCCCGCAGCATGGGCCTTGAAGTCATAGGGTAGCGAGGATACGCCATGCCGAAACACGGAAAAAACTACGACAAGGCCGCTGAAGGCTTTGACCAGACACAGCGTTATGCGGTGAACGAGGCTGTCAAGCTCGCGCTCGACCATTCGTTTGCCAAGTTCGACGAAACCGTTGATGTCGCCATCAACCTTGGCGTCGACCCCAAATACTCCGACCAGATGGTGCGCGGCGCCTGCCCCCTGCCCAACGGCCTGGGCAAGACCGCCCGCGTCGTCGTGTTCTGCAAGCCCGACAAGGAAGCCGAGGCCAAAGAGGCCGGAGCCGACGAGTGCGGCGGGGATGACCTCGTCGAGAAGATCAAGGGCGGCTGGCTCGACTTCGACAACGCCGTGGCCACCCCGGACATGATGGCCAAGGTCGGCCAGATTGGCCGCATGCTGGGCCCCCGCGGGCTCATGCCCAACGCCAAGACCGGCACCGTCACCTTCAACGTGGGCGATGCCGTCCGCGAGCTGAAGGCTGGCCGCGTCGAGTTCAAGGTCGACAAGGCGGGCATCCTGCACGCTTCCATCGGCAAGAAGTCCTTCGGCCCCGAGAAGCTTCTGCAGAACCTCTCGGCCCTGCTCGACACCGTGAACCGGCTCAAGCCGACCACGGCCAAGGGCACGTACCTGAAGGCCATGGCCGTGGCCACCACCATGGGCCCGGGCGTCAAGATCGACACCCAGACCCTGCGCAAGTTTTTGGAAGTCTAACCCCGGCGCGGGCGGATTGGCCGCCCACCCGGTTTGATCATGTAAGCACGGGAAGTTGAGTCGAAGAAAGCAGGCGGGCTTTTAAGCTCTTAATCACCTGCCGAGACGTACTTTGCTTTCCGGGCCAAAGAACGACGAGGAGCGAGTCACGATGAACAGGCAAGGAAAAGCCCAGATCATCGAGCAGCTGCATGAGAAGGCTGCACGCGCGAACATCGCTGTCGTCACCGACTTCAAGGGCATGGGCGTTGAGGAGATGACTCTTCTGCGCGCCAAGCTCCGCGAAGCCGGAGTCGATTACCAAGTCGTCAAGAACACCCTGGCCCGGTTGGCGCTCACGGACACGACCCACGCTGTCCTCAATGAGCGTCTTAAGGAAAACTGTGCAGTTGCCTTGGGCTACGATGATCCCGTTGCCCTGGCCAAGGCCTTGTCGGAGTTCGCAAAGGGGAGCAAAAAGCTCGCCATGCGCTACGGCAGCCTTGAGGGAAAGTTTCTTGACGAGGAGGGCGTGAAGCAGCTTGCAATGCTGCCGAGCAAACCCGAACTGTTGGCCAAGTTGCTTGGCACCATGAATGCGGTGCCCACCAACTTCGTCGGCGTGTTCGCGGCCATCCTCCGCAACTTCCTCTACGCCTTGAACGCAATCAAGGAGCAGAAGGAAGGCGGCGCAGTCCCCGAAGCGGCCCCTGAAGCCCAGTAACCCCAGTTAACCAAAGCAAACGCAACTTTCCAGGAGGAATATACCATGTCCGTTACCAAAGAGCAGGTTGTTGAGTTCATCTCCAGCATGACCGTTCTCGATCTGGCCGATTTCATCAAGGAGCTTGAGGAGAAGTTCGGCGTTTCCGCCGCCGCTCCCGTGGCTGCCTTCGCTGCCGCTCCGGCTGGCGCCCCCGCTGAGGCCGCCGAAGAGAAGACCGAGTTCGACGTTGTCCTGAAGGAAGCCGGCGCCAACAAGATCGGCGTCATCAAGGTCGTCCGCGCCCTCACCGGCCTGGGCCTGAAGGAAGCCAAGGACAAGGTTGATGGCGCTCCCCAGACCATCAAGGAAGGCGTGTCCAAGGCCGACGCCGAAGACGCCAAGAAGCAGCTGCTTGAGGCTGGCGCCGTCGTCGAGGTCAAGTAGATCACCGCTTCAAACTGAAGCGTTTCCGGGCGAAGGGCGCACCCCGCAGCGGGGTGCGTCCTTTGTCCCGTCTTCTATTTTTTTGAGTCGAGATTATTCGTCAAGCCCCGGACCTGGCGATCCGGCCCGGGCATAAGCGCGCCGGAGCACGTGGCGCGAAAGGCAAGCGGTCAAGCCTAAGTTACGCCGTGGCCCAAATTTCATCCCTCCCCCCTAGCGGAGATCTGATTCCACCTGGGGACATTATTGTGACGCGACATTTTCCGCCTTTTTTGGACCGGGAGTAGCCACGAGTCCCCCTGTATGGTAACCACACCACAGGGGCGTGTCGTCTTCTGTGAACACCAACCGTCTCGCTCGATGAGGTGACAATGGCCCAGCTCACTAAACTGTTCGGAAAGATTGCCAATACCCTTCCGATTCCGCACCTGCTTGAACTCCAGGTGGACTCCTACCTGAAATTTCTGCAGCGCGATGTGCCTCCGGCCAGCCGCGCCGATCTGGGGCTTGAGGCGGTCTTCCGCTCCGTATTTCCCATTGAGGACTTCAACAAGACCGCCAGCCTGGAGTATGTCAGCTACATCATCCAGGAGCCCAAGTACGACGAGGACGAGTGCATCGCCAAGGGCCTGACCTTTGAGGCGCCCATCCGCCTCATCGTGCGCCTGGTGGTCTTTGATGTTGATGAGGAGTCCGGTGCGCGCACCATCCGCGACATCAAGGAACAGGACATCTATTTCGGCACCATCCCGCTGATGACCGATAAGGGCACCTTCATCATCAACGGCACCGAGCGGGTCATCGTCAACCAGCTCCAGCGCTCGCCTGGCATCATCTTCGAGCACGATTCGGGCAAGACGCACAGTAGCCGCAAGGTTCTGTACTCCTGCCGCATCATCCCCATGCGCGGGTCCTGGCTGGACTTCGACTTCGACCACAAGGACATCCTCTACGTGCGCATCGACCGCCGCCGGAAGATGCCCGCCACCATCCTGTTCAAGGCCATGGGCCTGACCAAGACCGACATCCTGGACTACTTCTACGACCATGAAGAATACGTCTTCGACGGTGAGCGCGTGCTGCGCAAGCTCTCCAAGGACCAGTACCGCAAGGAAGACGCCTACGAGGACATCGTCTTGTCCGACGGCAAGGTCGTCGTGAAGAAGAACCGCCCGGTGACCAAGAAGGCCTGGCGCGACATGATGAAGGACGGCATGGAGACCATGGAGGTCACCCCCGATACCCTGCTTGGCCAGTTCCTGGCCCAGGACATCGTGGACGAGGCCACCGGCGAAGTCTCCTTCGAGGCCGCCACCGAACTCTCCGCCGACATCATCGAGACCATCCGCGCCACGGGCGTCAAAGAGATCCGCGTGCTCTTCACGCGCGGCATGGACGTCTCCTCCTCCATGCGCGACACCCTGACCGCGGACAAGACCACGGACCTGGCCACGGCGCAGATCGAGATCTACCGCCGCCTGCGCCCCAGCTCTCCGCCCACGTCGGAGATCGCCGCCAGCTTCTTTGAGAACCTGTTCCGCAGCTCCGACTACTACGACCTGTCCACTGTGGGCCGCTACAAGCTGAACACCCGCCTGGGCATCAACGAGCCCCTGGAACTGCGCACCCTGACCAACGAGGACATCCTCAAGGCCGTCAAGGTGCTGGTGAAGCTGAAGGACTCCCACGGCCCGGCCGACGACATCGACCACCTGGGCAACCGCCGCGTGCGCCCCGTGGGCGAGCTGGTGGAAAACCAGTACCGCATCGGCCTGGTGCGCATGGAGCGCGCCATCAAGGAGCGCATGAGCCTGCAGGAAGTGTCCACGCTCATGCCGCATGACCTCATCAATCCCAAGCCCGTGGCCGCAGTGCTGAAGGAGTTCTTCGGAACCAGCCAGCTCTCGCAGTTCATGGACCAGACCAACCCGCTGTCTGAAGTGACGCACAAGCGCCGCCTCTCGGCCCTGGGACCTGGCGGCCTGACCCGCGAACGCGCGGGCTTCGAGGTGCGCGACGTGCACACCTCCCACTACGGCCGCATCTGCCCCATTGAGACGCCGGAAGGACCGAACATCGGCCTCATCGTGTCCCTGACCACTTACGCCCGCGTCAATGACTACGGCTTCATCGAGACCCCGTTCCGCGTGGTCAAGGATGGTCGCGCCGGTGACGAGATCCTGTGGATGGACGCCTCCCGCGAGGCCAGCGAGTCTGTGGCCCAGGCCAGCCTGAAGCTGGACGAGGACGGCACCATCCAGGCCCAGCTGGTCCAGGCGCGCATCGCGGGCGATGTGAACATCGTGCCCACCGAGACCGTGACCATGATGGACATCTCGCCCAGCCAGATCGTGTCCATCTCCGCCGCGCTCATCCCCTTCCTGGAGCACGACGACGCCAACCGCGCCCTCATGGGCTCGAACATGCAGCGCCAGGCCGTGCCTCTGCTGAAGAGCGAGGTGCCGCTCGTCGGCACCGGCATGGAAGGCGTGGTCGCACGCGACTCCGGCGCCTGCATCCTGGCCAAGGCCGACGGCGTGGTGCACTTCGCCGATGCCGAGCGCCTCATCGTCAACTACGACGACGCGGTGAATCCGAACACCGGCGGCGCCATGCACTACGAGCTGCAGAAGTGGCACAAGTCCAACCAGAACTCCTGCTTCGGCCAGCGCCCCTGCGTCAAGGTCGGGCAGAGGGTCAAGAAGGGCGATGTCATGGCCGACGGCCCGGGCATCAAGAACGGCGAGCTTGCCCTGGGCAAGAACCTGCTGGTGGCCTTCATGCCCTGGTGCGGATACAACTACGAAGACTCCATCCTCATCTCCGAACGCGTGGTCAAGGAGGACGTCTACACCTCCGTGCACATCGAGGAGTTCGAGGTCGTCGCGCGCGACACCAAGCTCGGACCCGAGGAGATCACCCGCGACATCCCCAACGTCTCCGAGGAGATGCTGCGCAACCTCGACGACTGCGGCATCATCCGCCTGGGCGCCAAGGTCGTGCCCGACGACATCCTGGTGGGCAAGATCACCCCCAAGGGCGAGACCCAGCTGACGCCGGAAGAGAAGCTGCTCAGAGCCATCTTCGGCGACAAGGCGCGCGACGTGAAGAACACCAGCCTCAAGGTTCCGCCTGGAATCGAGGGCACCGTGGTCGACGTCAAGGTCTTCAACCGCAGAAGCGGCGAGAAGGATGATCGCACCCTGGCCATCGAGCAGGCAGCGCTTTCCGCCTTCGACATGAAGGAAATGAAGCACATCGCCGCGCTGACCGACAACGTCCGCGAGCGTGTGTGGGAAGTGACCGATGGCAAGCAGATCGCCCAGCCCCTCATGGGCAAGAAGAAGGGCGAGGTGCTCGTCGAGTCCGACCGTCCGTTGACCCGCGAGGTTCTGGACGACCTGCCCCTGAAGAAACTCTCCGGCCTGTTCTCGTCCAAGGATGTCAACGAGCTGATCAAGCAGATCCTGGCGGACTACGAGCGCCAGATCAAGTTCATCAAGACCGTCTACGACGTGAAGCGCGAGAAGGTCACCGAGGGCGACGATCTGCCTCCGGGCGTCATCAAGATGTGCAAGGTCTACGTCGCGGTGAAGCGCAAGCTCTCCGTGGGCGACAAGATGGCCGGCCGCCACGGCAACAAGGGCGTCGTGTCCTGCATCCTGCCGGAAGAGGACATGCCCTTCTTCGCCGACGGCACCCCCATGGACATCGTGCTGAACCCGCTGGGCGTGCCTTCGCGCATGAACATCGGCCAGATCATGGAGACCCACCTCGGCTGGGCCGCCCGCGAGCTGGGCGCGCAGATGAATGCGCTCATCGAGAACGGCGAGGCCATGAAGCAGGTGCGCAAGGAACTCAATGACGTCTTCTCCGCCAAGGAGACCGTGGAGCTCATCAAGAGCCTGGACGACGAGGAGCTTTCCCTCGCCGTGAAGAACCTGCGCCATGGCATCATCACCAAGACCCCGGTCTTCGATGGCGCGAGCGAAGAGGAGATCTGGGGCTGGCTTGAGCGCGCATCCCTGCCCGACGATGGCAAGATCACGCTGTACGACGGCCGCTCCGGCGAGACCTTCCACAGCCGCGTCACCGTGGGCGTCATGTACATGCTCAAGCTGCACCACCTGGTCGACGAGAAGATCCACGCCCGCTCCACCGGCCCATACTCCCTGGTCACGCAGCAGCCGCTCGGCGGCAAGGCCCAGTTCGGCGGCCAGCGTCTGGGTGAAATGGAAGTCTGGGCACTTGAGGCCTACGGCGCGGCTTACCTCCTTCAGGAGTTCCTCACGGTCAAGAGCGATGATGTCGCCGGCCGTGTCAAGATGTACGAGAAAATTGTGAAGGGCGACAACTTCCTGGAGGCCGGCCTGCCCGAGTCCTTCAATGTGCTCATCAAGGAGTTGATGTCCCTGGGCCTGGATGTGAACCTGATCCAGGACGAGAAGAAGAGGCCCGCCAGAAGGCAGTAGGGTCGGGGAGCACCCCGACCATTGGTGGGCTGACCCGCACCTGCGGGTTTATAGGGAACTGTCAAACTTACGAGGAAAATCCATGAGCTTGGACGAACTCTTCACCATGCGTGGAACAACGAATCTGACCGTCTCGGGCCGCAACCTGAAGGCGATTCAGATCTCCATAGCCTCTCCCGAGAAGATCCGTGAATGGAGCTTTGGCGAGGTCAAAAAGCCGGAGACAATCAACTACCGCACCTTCAAGCCGGAGCGCGATGGCCTTTTCTGCGCCAAGATCTTCGGCCCGGTGAAGGACTACGAGTGCAACTGCGGCAAGTACAAGCGCATGAAGCACCGCGGCATTGTCTGCGAGAAGTGCGGCGTTGAGGTCATCGCCAGCAAGGTCCGCCGCGAGCGCATGGGGCACATCGAACTGGCAGCGCCCGTGGCGCACATCTGGTTCCTGAAGACCCTGCCCTCCAAGATCGGCACCCTGCTTGACATCACCATGGCCGATCTGGAGAAGGTGCTCTACTTCGACTCCTACATCGTGCTCGATCCGGGCGACACCAGCCTGAAGAAGCTGCAGGTGCTGGGCGAAGACCAGTACCTCCAGGTCATCGACCACTACGGCGAAGACGTCGTCACCGTGGGCATGGGCGCGGAGACCATCCGCAAGCTGCTTGAGGCCATCAACCTCGAGGAACTGCGCGCCGTCCTGCGCGAGGAGAGCGCCACCACGCGCTCGCAGACCAAAAAGAAAAAGATCACCAAGCGCCTCAAGATCGTCGAGGCCTTCATCGACTCCGGCAACAAGCCCGAGTGGATGGTCATGGAAGTCGTGCCGGTCATTCCGCCCGAGCTGCGCCCGCTGGTCCCCCTGGACGGCGGCCGCTTCGCGACCTCTGACCTGAACGACCTCTACCGCCGCGTCATCAACCGCAACAACCGCCTGAAGCGGCTGCTTGAGCTTGGCGCGCCGGACATCATCATCCGCAACGAAAAGCGCATGTTGCAGGAGGCGGTTGACGCCCTGTTCGACAACGGCCGCCGTGGCCGCGCCATCACCGGCACCAATGGCCGCCCGCTGAAGTCCTTGTCCGACATGATCAAGGGCAAGCAGGGCCGCTTCCGCCAGAACCTGCTCGGCAAGCGCGTCGACTACTCCGGCCGTTCGGTCATCGTGGTCGGCCCGAACCTGAAGCTGCACCAGTGCGGCCTGCCCAAGAAGATGGCGCTTGAGCTGTTCAAGCCCTTCATCTACTCCGAGCTTGAGAAGCGCGAGATCGCGACGACCATCAAGAGCGCCAAGAAGATGGTGGAGCGTGAGGATCTGGTCGTGTGGGACATCCTTGAGGATGTCGTGCGCGAGTACCCGATCCTGCTCAACCGCGCGCCCACTCTGCACCGCCTGGGCATCCAGGCCTTTGAGCCGCTGCTCGTCGAGGGCAAGGCCATCCAGCTGCACCCGCTGGTCTGCGCCGCGTACAACGCGGACTTTGACGGCGACCAGATGGCTGTCCACGTTCCCCTGAGCGTGGAGGCGCAGATCGAGTGCCGCGTGCTCATGATGAGCTCCAACAACATCCTTTCGCCCGCCAACGGAAGCCCGGTCATCAACCCCAGCCAGGACATCGTCCTTGGTCTGTACTACCTGACCACGGCCCGCTCCTTTGAGAAGGGCCAGGACATGATCTTCACCGAGCCCTGGGAGGTCATCGCCGCCCACAATTCCGGGCACCTGGGGCTGCACGCCCGCATCAAGTGCCGGGTTGGCGGTGTGCTCACCGAGACCACCTGCGGCCGCATCATCGCTGGCGAGCTCCTGCCCGAGAAGCTCGGGTTTGAGAACGTCAACCTTGTGCTGAACAAGAAGAACATCGGCCGCCTTGTGGCCATGGCCTACCGCACCGCGGGCACCAAGGCCACGGTCATCCTGTGCGACAAGCTGAAAAGCCTGGGTTACGACTACGCCACCCGTGCGGGCGTGACCATCGGCCTGAAGGACCTGAAGATCCCGGACAACAAGCCCAAGCTGCTTGCCTCCGCCCAGCAGGAGGTCGAGGACATCGAGGTCCAGTACCGTGAGGGCATCATCACCCGCACGGAGAAGTACAACAAGGTCGTCGACGTGTGGACCAAAACCACCAACGAGGTCTCCCTCGAAATGATGGAGGAGATTTCCAAGGACACGGTCATCGACGCGCGCACCGGCGACGCCGAGGTCAACGCCAGCTTCAACCCCATCTACATGATGGCCACCTCCGGCGCCCGAGGCAACCAGGACCAGATGCGCCAGCTGGCCGGCATGCGCGGCCTGATGGCCAAGCCCTCCGGCGAGATCATCGAGACGCCCATCACGGCGAGCTTCCGCGAAGGCCTCTCGGTTCTGCAGTACTTCATCTCCACCCACGGCGCTCGTAAGGGCCTCGCGGATACGGCGCTCAAGACGGCCAACTCCGGCTACCTCACCCGCCGCCTGGTGGACGTGGTCCAGGACGTGACCATCTGCGAGATCGACTGCGGCACCGTGGACGGGCTGGAGCTCACGCACTACATCAAGGACGGCGAGATCAAGCAGCGCCTGGCCGAGCGCGTTCTGGGCCGCACCACCATGTTCCCGGTGTACGACGAAGACACCGGCGAGCTCATCGTGGAGGCCAACACGCTCATCGAGGAGACCATTGCCGAGAAGATCGACCAGTCCGGCATCAACTCCATCCATATCCGCTCCGGCCTGACCTGCAAGAGCCCGCAGGGTATTTGCGCCTTCTGCTACGGCCGCGACCTGGCCCGGGGCCACATCGTCAACGTGGGCGAGACCGTGGGCATCATCGCGGCGCAGTCCATCGGCGAGCCCGGCACCCAGCTGACCATGCGCACCTTCCACATCGGTGGTACGGCGTCGCGTGAAATCGAACAGTCCAAGATCGACGCCCAGCACAACGGCCGCGTGGTCTTCTGGCGCATGAGAAACGTCACCAACTCCGAGGGAGTTGTGATGGTGCTCGGCAAGAGCTGCCAGGTCGGCGTGGTGGACGAGCAGGGCCGCGAGCGCGAGAAGTACACGCTGCCCTCCGGCGCCCGCCTGCTGGCCAAGGAAGGTCAGGAGATCAAGAAGGGCCAGGCCATCGCCGAATGGGACCCGTTCAACGAGCCCTTCATCGCCGACGTCAACGGCATCGTCCAGTTCAAGGACATCGTCGAAGGCAAGACGTACCAGGAGCGCGTGGACGACATGACCCAGCGCGCCACGTACACCATCATCGAGTACCGCACCACGAGCTTCCGCCCGTCCATCTCCATCAATGACGACAAGGGCGTGCCCGTGCCGCGTCCCGGCAGCGCGCTCAAGGCCGAGTTCCCCATGCCCGTGGGCGCCATTCTGATGGTCAAGGACGGCGACGAGATCAAGGCCGGCGACATCGTCGCCCGCCGCCCGCGCGAGTCCAGCAAGACAAAGGACATCGTCGGCGGTCTGCCGCGCGTCGCCGAGCTCTTCGAGGTTCGCAAGCCCAAGGAACAGGCCGTGGTGTCGGAAATCGACGGCATCTGCTCCTTCGGCGCGGAGAGCAAGGGCAAGCGCAAGATCGTGGTCGTGCCCGAGACCGGCGAGACCAAGGAATACCTGATCCCCAAGGGCAAGCACATCACCGTGCAGGAAGGAGACTTCGTGGAGTCCGGCGACCTTCTGACCGAAGGCTACCCCGAGCTGCACGACATCCTGAAGATCAAGGGCGAGAAGTTCCTTGCCCGCTACCTGGTGGAAGAGATCCAGAACGTCTACCGGGTGCAGAGCGTTAACATCAACGACAAGCACATCGAGATCATCGTTCGCCAGATGCTGAAGAAGGTCAGCATCCTTGATCCGGGCGACACCAGCTTCCTCATCGGGGAGCAGGTTGACAAGGTCCGCTTCATGGAGGAGAACACCGCCGTCATGGCCAAGGAGGGCGCTCCGGCCACCGCCGAGACGCTGGTGCTCGGCATCACCCAGGCCTCGCTGTCGACGGATTCCTTCATCTCGGCGGCCAGCTTCCAGGAAACCACCAAGGTGCTCACTGAGGCCTCGCTGGCAGGCAAGTCCGACTCGCTGCGCGGACTGAAGGAAAACGTCATCGTGGGACGCCTCATTCCGGCCGGCACTGGCTATCGCCAGTACGCCGACGCGGAGATCAGCGTGCCCGAGCAGCCCGAGCGTCCAGACAAGTTCCTGGAAGAGCTCGAGGATGACCCGTTGCTCATTGAACCGTTTTAAATGCGCCCGTCCCTGGGCGCCAGATAATCCGTGGTGGGACGCCAGAGTAGGGCGTCCCGCCGTTTCCCCGTGACCGGGGACGTGGCAGGGGACTTGACAACAGGCCGCTTTGGGCATAAGAGCGGTCCTCTTGCATTGTTTATAAGCACTTTTTCGGAGGGTTCATGCCTACTATCAGCCAGTTGATCCGCAAGTCGCGCAAAAAGATCGGCAAGCGCAAAAAGACCCCGGCTCTGCTCGAATGTCCGCAGCGTCGTGGCGTGTGCACGCGTGTGTACACCACTACGCCCAAGAAGCCGAACTCCGCGCTCCGTAAGGTAGCCCGCGTGCGGCTGACCAACGGCATCGAGGTCACCGCGTACATCCCCGGCGAGGGTCACAACCTTCAGGAGCACTCGGTTGTGCTCATTCGCGGCGGCCGCGTGAAGGACCTTCCCGGTGTCCGCTACCATATCGTCCGTGGCACGCTCGACACCGCCGGTGTTTCCGATCGTCGCCAGGGCCGTTCCAAGTACGGCGCCAAGCGTCCGAAGTAACGAAAAGCACGGGAAGGAGAAGTACCCATGCCCCGTAAAGGCCCCATCACCAAGCGTCAGGTCCTGCCTGATCCGGTTTACGGCAGCCGTATGGCCGCCAAGTTCATCAACCGTCTCATGTACGACGGCAAGAAGAGCACCGCTGAGCGCATCTTCTACGAAGCCCTGGAAGCCCTGGGCGAGAAGAGCAAGGAAGATCCCATCCGCGCCTTTGAAAAGGCGTTGGACAACGTGCGCCCGCACCTTGAGGTGAAGTCCCGCCGTGTTGGCGGCGCCACCTACCAGGTGCCCATGGAAGTGCGCCCCGACCGCCAGAGCGCGCTGGCCATCCGCTGGCTCATCAGCTACTCCCGCGGCCGCGGCGAGAAGGGCATGGTCGATCGCCTGTCCGGCGAGCTGCTGGACGCCTTCAACAATCGTGGCGGCGCCGTGAAGAAGAAGGAAGAAACCCACAAGATGGCCGAGGCGAACAAGGCCTTTGCTCACTACCGCTGGTAGTCACGGGGAGTAATTACAGTGTCCAAAGTTGTCCCCAGCGAGAAGCAGCGCAACATCGGCATCATGGCCCACATTGATGCCGGTAAGACCACGACCACTGAGCGCATTCTCTATTATACCGGCGTCTCCCATAAGATTGGCGAAGTGCATGACGGTCAGGCCACCATGGACTGGATGGTCCAGGAGCAGGAACGCGGCATCACCATCACCAGCGCGGCCACGACCTGTTTTTGGCGTGAGCACCGCATCAACATCATTGACACCCCGGGCCACGTCGACTTCACCATGGAAGTCGAGCGCTCCCTGCGCGTGCTTGACGGCGCTGTGGCCGTTTTCGACGCCGTTGCCGGTGTCGAGCCCCAGTCCGAAACCGTCTGGCGCCAGGCCGACCGCTACAACGTCCCGCGCATCTGCTTTGTGAACAAGATGGACCGCGTCGGCGCGGACTACTTCCGCTGCGTGGACATGATCAAGACCCGCCTGGGCGCCAAGCCGGTGCCCCTGCACATCCCCATCGGCAGCGAAGACTCCTACGCAGGCATGGTCGACCTCGTGCGCGGCAACGCCGTGATGTACGTGGACCGCGCCGCCGACAAGGGCGTGGCCTTTGACATCATCGACATCCCCGCCGACCTCAAGGACAAGTACGACGAGCTGCGCCTGGTTATGCTGGAAGCCGTGGTCGAGGAAGACGAAGCCTTGATGGAGAAGTACCTCGCCGGCGAGGAGCTCACCGAGGATGAGATCATCCTGGGCATCCGCAAGGCCACCATCTCCATGAAGATCTGCCCGGTGCTCTGCGGCACCGCCTTCCGCAACAAGGGCGTGCAGTCCCTGCTCGATGCCATCATCGACTACCTGCCGTCTCCGCTGGAAATCCCGGCCATGATCGGCACCAACCCCGACAACGAGGAAGAGCAGATCGAGTGCCCCTGCGACGACACCAAGCCGCTGGCGGCCCTGGCCTTCAAGCTCATGACCGACCCCTTTGTCGGCCACCTGACCTTCCTACGCATCTACTCCGGTCGCATCGAGTCCGGCGCCACCGTGGTCAACGCGGGAAGCGGCAAGAAAGAGCGCATCGGTCGTCTGCTCAAGATGCACGCCAACAAGCGTGAAGAGATCAAGGTCGCCCTGGCCGGTGACATCGTCGCCGCCGTCGGCCTGAAGAGCGTCTCCACCGGCGACACCCTGGCCGACCTCAAGGCCCCTGTGGTCCTGGAGTCCCTGGACATTCCGGAGCCGGTCATCGAGGTCGCCATCGAGCCCAAGACCAAGGCTGACCGCGACGTCCTTTCCGCCGCCCTGGCCAAGCTGACCAAGGAAGACCCCTCGTTCCGCGTCAAGGGCAACGAGGAGACCGGCCAGACCCTCATCGCGGGTATGGGCGAGCTGCACCTGGAAATCATCGTTGACCGCCTGCTGCGCGAGTTCAACGTCAACGCCAACGTGGGCGCGCCCCGCGTGGCCTACCGCGAGACCATCACCAAGCCGAGCAAGTGCGACATGAAGCACGCGAAGCAGACCGGTGGCCGCGGCCAGTACGCCCACTGCGTCATCGAGATCGAGCCGAACCCCGCTGGCGGCTACGTGTTCGAGGACGACATCAAGGGCGGCCTGATCCCCAAGGAATACATCGCCCCCATCGGGCGCGGTATCGAAGACGCCCTGAAGAACGGCATCCTGGCTGGCTACCCGGCCGTGGACGTGAAGGTCAAGCTGGTCCACGGCTCCTTCCACGAAGTCGACTCCAGCGAGCAGGCCTTCTACGTTGCAGGCTCCATGGCCATCAAGGAAGCTGCCCTGAAGGCCGGTCCCGTGCTGCTTGAGCCCATCATGAACGTTGAGGTCGTGACTCCCGAGGAATACCTTGGCGACGTCATGGGCGACCTGAACGGTCGTCGTGGCCGCGTGAGCAACCTGGAGGCCCGGGTTTCCTCCCAGGTCATCAACGCCCAGGTGCCCCTGTCCTGCATGTTCGGCTACGCCACGGATCTGCGCTCGCGCACCCAGGGCCGCGCTACTTTCACCATGCAGTTCGACCATTACGAGCAGGTTCCCGGCAGCATTGCCGAAGAGATCATGAAGAAGAAATAGCCCCCGGAAGCCCCCGGTGGCACTTTTCCCTTGACAGGAGAAGAGTCCAGCAAGTAAGGCAACGTTCCGCCTCGTAGAAAATGTCCAGGGGGTGTCCCTGGAACAATAATCTCGAGAACCAGATAACCCCCAGCATTTCCGTGGAGCAGCAGGCAAACGCATGCCTGCCGCGAGGGGTGCAAGCCCCCGGAAACGAAGGAGAGTGTATGGCTGCGATGACGAGCGACCGTATTCGGATCAAGCTCAAGGCCTACGATTACCGCATCCTGGACAAGGCTGTGACGGAGATCGTCGATACCGCCCGGAATACCGGTGCGGCTATCGCCGGGCCTGTTCCCCTGCCCACGAACATCCTCAAGACCACCGTGAACCGCTCCGTGCACGTGGACAAGAAGTCCCGCGAGCAGTTCGAGATGCGCATCCACAAGCGCCTTCTCGACATCCTGGAGCCCACCCAGCAGACTGTCGACGCCCTGGGCAAGCTTTCGCTGCCCGCCGGTGTCGACGTCGAGATCAAGCTGTAGGGGAGGGGAGAGACATGTCAAAGACTCTCGGACTCCTCGGCCGCAAAATCGGCATGACGCGCATCTTTGCTCCTGACGGCACCGTTGTGCCCGTCACGGTCATTGCTGCCGGTCCCTGCCCGGTGCTCCAGATCAAGACCTCGGAGAAGGAAGGGTACAACGCCCTGCAGGTCGGCTACGACGCCATCCCCGAGCGCAAGCTCACCAAGCCCGCCAAGGGCCACCAGGCCAAGGCCGACAAGGGCTTCTACCGCCACCTGAGGGAATTTCCTCTGGAGGCCGTCGAAGGCTATGAGCTCGGCCAGGACATCACCGTGGACATCTTCCAGCCCGGCGAGAAGGTGAAGGTCACCGGCACCTCCAAGGGCAAGGGCTTCCAGGGCGTCATGAAGCGTTACAACTTTAAGGGCCTGAAGGCTTCCCACGGCGCCGAGAAGGTGCACCGCTCCGGCGGCTCCATCGGCACCAACACCGAGCCCTCGCGCGTCTTCAAGAACAAGAAAATGCCCGGACACATGGGCGACGAGCGCGTGACCCTGTCAAGCGTTGAGATCGTCGATGTCCGCCCTGAGGATAACATCATCGTGGTCAAGGGCCAGGTGCCAGGCTGCAGAAACGGCTTGGTGATGATCCGCAAGGCCGGCTAGAAGGACACAATCATGGCAACTGTTACCGTGTTCGACCAGAGCAAAAAGGAAGTGGGCAGCCTCGAACTGTCCCCGGAGATCTTCGAGGTGGAAGTCCGCCCCGAGATCATGCACCTTGTGGTGCGTGCCCAGCTGGCGGCCAAGCGCGTCGGCACACATTCCACCAAGACCCGCGCCTTCGTTTCCGGCGGCGGCAAGAAGCCCTGGAAGCAGAAAGGCACGGGCCACGCCCGCGCCGGTTCCAGCCGTTCGCCCATTTGGCGCGGCGGTGCTGTCATCTTCGGGCCCTCTCCGCGCAGCTACGAGTTCAAGGTGAACCGCAAGGTCCGCCGCCTGGCGCTGAAGATGGCCTTGTCCTCGCGCCTTAGCGAAGACAACCTGATGGTGCTGAAGGGGATCGACCTTCCTGACTTCAAGACCAAGCGCTTCGCCGAGGTCGCCAAGACCCTCGGATTGGAAAAAGCCTTGATTGTTTTTAAGGAAGTGGATAATAACCTCCTTCTTTCGGCGCGTAATCTGCCAGGCATCAAGCTGCTTTCGGCTGATAAACTCAACGCATACGATGTGTTGCTGTACCCTAAGCTGATCATGCTTGAGAGCGCGGCTGTTTCTGTCCAGGAGAGGTTGAAGTAGCATGGACTACACTAAAATCATCATCCGCCCGGTCATTACCGAGAAGGCCAACCTCGCGAAGGAATACCTCAATCAGGTGTCCTTTGTGGTGGCGAATTCCGCCAACAAAATCGAGGTCAAGCGCGCCGTTGAGGCCGCCTTCAACGTCAAGGTCGAGGCTGTGAACATCGTCCGCAGGCGTCCCTCCCGCCGCATCCGCCATGGGCGGACCATTGGCAAGGTGTCGGGATACAAGAAGGCCTTCGTCACCCTGGCCAAGGGCGACAAAATTGAGTTCTTCGAGGGAGTTTAGAGATGTCCGTCCGTAAGGTAAAACCCACTTCGGCAGGACGCCGGTTCCAGACCATCTCCACCTTTGAGGAGATCACTCGGAGCACGCCGGAACCGTCCCTCACCAGTGGTCTGTGTAAAAAGTCCGGCCGCAACCACTTTGGCCGCATCACTTCGCGTCGCCGTGGCGGTGGTCACAAGCGCCTGTACCGCGAGATCGACTTCCGCCGCAACAAGACCGGCGTGCCGGCCAAGGTTGCGTTCGTGGAATACGATCCCAACCGCAGCGCGCGCATTGCCCTGTTGCACTACGCCGACGGCGAGAAGCGCTACATCCTGGCTCCCCTGGGCCTCAAGGTGGGCGATCAGATCCTCTCCGGCGAGACTGCGGACATCAAGCCCGGCAACGCGCTTGTGCTGTCCAAGATCCCGGTGGGCACGGTCATCCACAACATCGAGCTGCACCCCGGCCGTGGCGGCCAGTTCTGCCGCGCCGCCGGTGCCTACGCCCAGCTGGTGGCCAAGGAG
>Ga0180007_10002311_pt1 | contig 23040 bp, 16 predicted proteins | sample MM_PC_MetaG_FD_121122 | JGI IMG/M metagenome (GOLD analysis project Ga0180007, IMG submission 121122) | Groundwater microbial communities from the Aspo Hard Rock Laboratory (HRL) deep subsurface site, Sweden - MM_PC_MetaG | ecosystem: Environmental > Aquatic > Deep subsurface > Groundwater... | reverse complement strand
CTGTCCCCATCTGAAACCGCTTTTCCATTTTCTCATTTAACTGGATTGATATATTCTTACGCTGGGATTTCTGCGTGGGATTTTCCACTGATTTTCGGGGCGTTTTCGGGGAGATTCAACACTTTCCGACCAAAGACTTCTTCTCGTTCAAAGGCTCATGCCTGGGAGTGTATGCCCCATGGCTCCAGCCATGCTTTTAGAGGCAAGAGTCTGGGAACGAGGTGCAAAGCCTCACCAAAAAACGCATCTCTCGCGGAGGCAATTTCTTCGTGCTACTATCTCGTAAAATTTAGTTTTTTTACTGGAATCGGTTTGGAATTGATCCTGTAGCTTGACAGCAGTGAACCAAAATGGTATTCATAAAGTATCATACCTATAAGGAGACTAACATGAACACCATCAAAGTGGCTATTACTATACCCCAAGATCTTGTCATGGTGATTGACATGCTCAGCAAACAAAACGGTCTATCCCGGAGCAAATATATCACGGGCATTCTTCGTGAAAATATTCTCAAAGAAAATGAACGAATACTCAAAGAACAATACGACAGTGTTTTTTCCGATAAAGACATCCTAAAAGAGCAACGTGACATGTCACATTGGTTTGAAGGGACGGATCTCGCAGAGGGGCAGGAATGGTGATACGAAAAGGATCGATTTACTGGATCAATTTCTCGCCGGGAAAGGGTTCGGAACCCAGAGGGAAACGGCCGGGGCTTGTCATCCAGACCAATGCATTGAACGACAGCAAGCTGAATACGGTCATCGTCGTTGCAATCACGTCAACCATGAAATTTGGCGAGCTCCCGGGCAATGTCATTCTTGGCAAAGGCGAAGCGAATCTTCCCAAATCGTGCGTCATCAACACGACCCAGATCAAATCCGTGGATAAATCAAGCCTGACCACCCTGATCGGTTCCCTTTCCGACCAAAGACTGGAGGAGGTTCTTGAAGGGATCAAACGGGTTATGGGTTTTTGATCATCAGGGCTTGATATGCTCTTTTATGCCCAGTTCTGCACCGTTAAGCCGGGTATGCGCTTGAATTCCCGTTCATTGTTCATGTCAAGGATCAGGTTCTCCGCCTTTGCATGGGCCGCTATCCAGAGGTCATTATCACAAATCCTCTCGTTCCTGCGGAGGTTTATCACATCGACCATCACTAAAAAAATCATCCGGGAGATCCGCCAGAAGCTCAAAGGCCCGGCCCAAATCCTTGTGAGGTTCCCTAAGAACGATTTCATCTCCCCGCCGGAAAATCTCAAGGACCTTACTTTTGACCGAAAAATTCTTGGGCAATCGGACCGCCTGACTATTGCCTGATTTAAAAACACGTGTGGTTGTCATTCTCTCTCCTTTCATAGGATAAGCATAAACAAACACTTCAACCGATATGTATACACATAATAGTATATACATTTAACGGCTATGGTCAAATCTGTTCACAGGGAACACATGTAAGGACTGTCATATAAACACGATCTCATCGCCCGTGACATCCACGGTCACCGTGCTGTTTTCCGGGTAAACCCCTTTAAGGATTTCAAGGGCCAGGGGGTTTTCAATGTATTTCTGAATAGCCCGTTTCAAAGGCCGGGCCCCGTAAGCCGGATCATAGCCCTTTTCAACAATGAAATTAAGGGCCTGATCCGAGAGAGCGAATTTTATTTTCCGGTCCTCCAGGCGTTTGACCAGGCGCTGAATCTGGATTTTCACAATATCACCTATCTGTTCGCTGGTCAGATTGTCGAAAATAATGGTCTCGTCAATACGATTCAAAAATTCGGGTTTGAAGCTTTGTCTCAGAAGCTCAAATACCTGGGTCTCCATCATGGCCCTGTCCTTTTCTCCCAAATCCTGGATGATATGGCTGCCCAAGTTTGAGGTCATGATCACCAGGGTATTTTTAAAATCCACGGTTCGGCCCTGGCCATCGGTCATGCGTCCGTCGTCCAGGATCTGCAAAAGCACGTTGAACACATCGGGATGGGCTTTTTCAATTTCATCAAAAAGAATCACCGAGTAGGGCCTTCGCCGAACCGCTTCGGTCAAATAACCGCCCTCATCGTAACCCACATAACCCGGAGGGGCACCGATCAGACGGGATACCGCATGTTTTTCCATGTATTCACTCATGTCGATGCGGATCATGGACTTTTCACTGTCAAAAATGAATTCGGCCAGGGCCTTGGCCAGCTCGGTTTTACCCACACCGGTTGGGCCCATGAAAATAAAAGAGCCAATGGGACGATTGGGGTCCTGGAGGCCGGACCTGGCCCGTCTCACCGCATCGGAGACAGCTTCAACCGCACGTTTCTGGCCGATGACCCGCATCTGGATCCTGTCTTCCATGCGAACCAGACGTTCCATTTCCCCTTCGAGCATCTTGCGGACAGGAATCCCTGTCCAGTGTGAAATCACAGATGCCACATCTTCGTCATCCACTTCTTCTTTGAGCATTTTTCTGCGGGTCTGAAGTTCAGCCAACTTTTGGTTGGCTTCCTCCAGCTTGGTTTTCAGGGCCTGGGTCTTGCCATAGCGGATCTCAGCCACCCGTGCAAGATCGCCTTTGCGTTCGGCCATCTGCTCTTCCACGCCAAGCTGTTCCAATTCTTCCTTGATGGTGCGGATGCTCTGGATCGTGTCTTTTTCATTCATCCAGTGGGCCTTCATGCCATTGATGCTTTCCTTGAGAACCCCGATCTGTTTATCCAGGTCAGAAAGCCTCTCTTTTGAGCCTTTGTCCGACTCTTTTTTCAAGGCTTCCCGTTCAATTTCCATCTGGGTGATCTTCCGCTGGATTTCATCGATTTCAGCGGGCATGCTGTCAATTTCAATCCTGAGTTTTGAGGCGCATTCATCTATCAGGTCAATGGCCTTATCCGGCAGGAACCGATCCGCGATGTAACGGTTGGACAAGGTGGCTGCAGCCACAATGGCCGAATCCTTGATACGAACCCCGTGGTGCACTTCGTATTTTTCCTTGAGCCCCCTTAAAATGGAAATCGTGTCAGCCACTGAGGGCTCCAGGGTCATCACCGGCTGGAAACGTCTCTCTAAGGCCGCGTCTTTTTCGATGTATTTCCTGTATTCGTTGAGGGTGGTTGCCCCCACGCATCGCAACGTTCCCCGGGCCAGAGCCGGTTTCAGCATATTGGAGGCGTCCATGGCCCCTTCGGAGGCACCGGCCCCCACCACCGTATGAAGCTCGTCGATAAAAAGAACAATTTCCCCGTCAGCACTTTCCACTTCTTTTAATACGGCCTTCAGGCGGTCTTCAAATTCTCCCCTGTACTTTGCACCGGCGATCATGGCCCCCATGTCCAGGGCGGCCAGACGCCGTTTCTTTAAAATTTCAGGTACGTCTCCAGCCACAATTCTCTGGGCAAGCCCTTCCACAATGGCGGTTTTTCCCACACCCGGCTCACCGATGAGCACGGGGTTGTTTTTCCTTCGCCGGGACAAAACCTGGATCACCCGCCTGATTTCTTCATCCCGTCCAATGACCGGGTCCAGCTTGCCCAACCGGGCCAACTGGGTCAGATCCCGGCTGAATTTGTCCAGGGCCTGGTATTTCTCTTCGGGGTTCTGGTCTGTCACACGCTGGTTTCCTCGAATATCCATCAACACTTTCAAAATGGAATTTCGTGTGATGCCATGACGATCCATCACGACACCAATGTCTTTTTTTCGTTCATCGAGAATGGCCAGAAGGATGTGTTCAATGCTCACGTACTGGTCTTTCATCTTTTCCGCTTCGGAAAAGGCTTTGTCCAGTATTTTTTTAAGCTGGGCAGAAATGTAAGCACTCTGGTCTCCCCCACTGACCTTGGGCAGGCGATCAATGATTGTTACAACCTCATCTTTTATCTGATCCGGGCCGACGCCAAGTTTGCGAAGCATGGAAGACGCGATTCCGTCTTTGTCATCCAGCATGGCCCACAGCACATGCTCCGATTCGATCTGCTGGTTCTCCCTGGAAACGGCAAAAGAATGGGCCTTTTCGATCAGTTCCTGTGATTTTATTGTGAATTTGTCAAATCGCATCGCTCCCTCCCAATTTTCTACAGATTTGTAATACCCATTGTCCAACAGATAATAATGACAGATTAACTCTTGTCAATTTGTTTGATAAAATAGCCCAGCCATGATCCAGTCTTATAAACGATATCCATATGTCCCATAAGTCCCATAGGTCCTATCTCTCCCATATGTCCCATAACTCCCATTAACCGCGCCCATCCCCCATAAGCCGTGCCCCAAACCCACGAACCTCTCCAAGCACCGAATCAAGATCAAAGGTCAAAAGCCGCCGGTTTTCCACCACAAGACGTCCTGCCACCACCACATCACGCACATCGGCCCCTGTTGCCGAATACACCAGATGGGACACAGGGTTGTACATGGGAACCAGATGGGGTTTATGTGTATCAAGAATGATCAAATCGGCATATTTACCCTTCTCCAGCGAGCCGAGCAGATCCCCCAGGCCCATGGCCCCTGCGCTACCCAGGGTTGCCATGGCAAGAACGGTTCGGGCATCCATCACTGTGGGATCATTGGAGTGAACCTTATGCAGTTTGGCAGCACTGTCCATTTCTAAAAAAAGATCCAGGTTGTTGTTGCTGGCGCTGCCGTCTGTTCCCAGGCCGCAAACAATGCCCCGGTCCAGATATCCCGGCACAGGGGCAATGCCCGATGCGAGTTTCATATTGCTTTCCGGGGCATGGGCCAGGGTCGAACCCCGATGTGCAATGATGTCAAGGTCCTTGTCATCCACGTGGATTCCGTGAATGAGAAGCGTCAATGGATCCAGAATGCCAAGATGATCCAGAAAGGCCACGGGGCTCATGCCCTTTTCTTTTTGGATCTGCTCCCATTCCCCCAAGGTTTCCGCCACGTGGATCTGAAAAAGAACGCCCCGGTCCCGTGCTGCTCTTTTAGCCTTTTTCAAGGTTTCTTCCGAACAGGTGTAGGGGGAGTGGCAGAAGATGGAGGGACGGATACGCGGGTGACGGTTCACCCACTGATCCACAAATGACAGGGCACATTCAACATTCCGGGCTGGGTCAGGGACTCCCGGCGCCGGGAAATCGATCACACCCTGGGCCAGGACTCCGCGCATGCCTGATTCAAGAACCGCCCCAGCCACCTGGCTTTCATGAAAGTAGCCGTCACAGCAGCAGGTGGTCCCGGATAGCAGCATTTCCGCGCAGGACAGAAGGGTCCCGAGATGAACTGTTTCAGAATTGATATACCGGGCCTCGGCAGGAAACATGTGTTCGTTCAGCCAGGTCATCAGGTGCAGATCATCGGCAAGCCCCCTGAAAAGACTCATGGGCAGATGGGTGTGGGCGTTGACCAGCCCCGGCATCACAAGGCCCTGTTTTGCATCAAGCACCTTTCCCGTGAATCCTTTTTCAAGATCACATGATAAGCCCACGCATTCTATGATGCCCTCCCGGATCAGGACAGCCCCGTTTTCAATGATCCTGTTTTCCCTGTCCATTGTCACCAGGGTCCCGTTTTTCACAAGAAGATCATGGTTGTTTTCTCTGCTCATACTAGTTGTCCTATACATTCAATGTCCTTCATACTCTTCATGGAGCACACTATTTGCCGACCCCATGATTCAATACATTGTTTCACTTGACAAGCAACATTAATTTCTATAATTGAGATTATAATATTATAGCTTAATAAATTCCTAAGGCGGAACACGTTGTCATATCATACCAGGATTGTCTGTGTTCTTCCAAAAAGAGTATGACCGGAATTTAAAATTAATTCAATACGGAATGGCAATCTGAGAGGAGCGTTCATGACCTTACCCATTCATGTAGAAATTATCGGAGAAAAGCAAGGGCCTATCCACGGCTCCTGCAAGATGAAAACCCGCCCTCGGAAACCACACTCACCTGGGATTCCGATGTATCCTGGAAAACTCCCCATGCCAAACCCATCGAGGCCCCAAAGAAAAAAGCAGCATCTTCCGTGGCGTCCGTCTCGTCCACGGCACCCAAGCCCTCTCCTTCCCCTGTCGTCACTGCAATCATTACAAAAGCTACGACCAACAGCCGCTCCCGATCCGAAGCCTTGGGAAAAGCAGGGATGGAACAGGCAAAAAGCCGTCTGGGCCATACCACGGACCCACGGTATGTTGACCGGTATCATGGCCCTGATGACATAGCGAATGATAAAGAAGACAGGCTTGCTGAATGGGAGGCCAAAGGAAACAATACCGATAGTTCTACGGTAGCTGTCGATTCAAAGGGTAATCGGCAGGGTTCGAGCGGGAAAAATTTTAGACGAGCAACTGCAATGACACGGAACAAAGTAAAAAAGATTGGCGTTAATTCCAGTCGGCAGGGTGGCCCCTATAAAAAGGATGAAATTGATTTATGGCATGAAATCATGCGTAAGCGTGGTAACAAACAACACATATCTGTCCATACCAATACTGAAACAGGTAACGTAAAGGTATTTGAAAGAAATCACAAAGGTAAAATCGTTAAAGCTCTTGATGATTTTAAACTTAATAATTTCGAGGTAATAAAACAGGGCATCAAGGAGTTGATATAAAAAATGAACCTTCCCGAACAACATCAAATTGATCATTGGATCAAAACCGCATTGGATAGTATTGCACAAACGTACAAAGATTTTGAAAGCGGTTTCTACGAAAATGAAAATATTTCAATCCAAAGTGTACATACGGGCACAGCCTTATTTTATGCCTCTCTTGCCAGAGCGAAATTTTTGAATAGGTCACCAATTAAGGATGTAAGAAAAGAGTTTTCAAAAGCGGCCCAATATATATTAAAAAGCTTCACCATGACATACGACAAATCGGACCCAGACTACCAAGAGAAAGAGCCAGACTGGAGTTGTGTCATGGAAACACATGCCATTGAGGGAATGAATTTTGCCTTAATGGCTGGAGATATTGACACTTCTTCCAAAATTGCTTCTTGGTTCCAAGATCCTGGCGATGGCGATTTAATGGACATTGAAGTAAACCGCTATGCGCATGCATTGGCAAATGTTTTAAAAAACAGGCCTGAAGACGCCATGAAAAGGCTAAATGATCAGATGGCAGACTACAAAAAGAAACCCGCAAAAAAAGGATATCGATTAAATTATTATACATTGAGCATGGCTCTTGAAGGTATCCTTGAATTTGATGGAAAAAAATTCAATCAAGGATTGTTGGAACATCTTGAATTTTACCAAAATGATGCCCAAGGAGAGTTAAAAGACACCGATGAAGAATTTATCTGCGATGATGCCGTGGCCCTCGGCAATCTCGGCATTAAACACGGTTTAGCCGTGACGGTTGAATACGACACCCTCCCCAAAGGTTTATTAATCAATTCTTGATGGCGTCGTAACAAAGCTTATCTCATTTTTTTCTTCGTGCGACTATCTCGTAAAATTTAGTTTTTTTGCTGGAAGTTAAAAACCATAAATAAATAAATTACTAAAATTATTTACTTTTCTTCGCACTCTTCCTGCCCTTCAGTGAGCTACGCGACCGGGTGGTTTAAAAAAAGAAAAAACAAGTTTACCATAAAGCATGACGTTCATGAAGAAAAGAAAACATCGCCACTCTAAACTTCATGTCCTTCATGGTGATTATAAAAATCCCAGGCCTTGCCTGGGATTGAAAAAAAACAGTTTAACCTTGCAACACCGTCTGCGGAACATGTCCGTGTTTGTCTGTGACAGTCCGTGTTTGTCCAGGCTATTTCTTTCGTGGACGGACACAGACGACCACGGACTGACACGGACATTGGAACACTGTCTGCCGCGCTTGTTCTTCGTGTTCGCAAGCGACCAAAGGGAGTGGGTGGTTAAACTATTTAATCGTTTTTCTTCATGACCTCATGGTTAAACCGTTTTTAATACACCCCCGTAAATAAATACCTCTATTCAGGCTATGGTGCCGAGGTCTTCTATCACGTTTTGAACAAGGATTTCAAGACGGGGGGCGGCTGTTCTGGCCACGGCAATGACCCCTTCCATGGTGGCAGGTTCCGGATGATCCGGATCGCAGCGGTTGGTAATCACCGAAAGGCCCAAGACGCGAAGACCCGCATGTCGGGCGGCAATCACTTCCTGAACCGTTGAAAAGCCCACGGCCTTTGCACCGATAATACGGAGAAAACGCATTTCAGCCGGTGTTTCAAGGCAGGGCCCTTTGAGACCGGCATACACCCCTTCGTGAACAGGAATTCCCAATGACTGTCCCATGGAAAAAACACGTTCGGACAACATTCTGTCATAGGCGTTTATCATATCCGGGAACCTGAGGCCCCAGGCATCGATGTTCTCGCCAATCAGAGGATTTTCACCGGTGAGGTTGATATGATCCCGGATGATCATGATATCACCGGGCTCAAACCTTGGATCAAGTCCCCCCGAGGCATTGGTGACAATCATGGTCTTCACCCCCAGGGCCTGCATGACCCTTATGGGAAAGACCACCTGATCCGGTCTGTATCCCTCGTAGAGATGAAACCGGCCCATCATCACTGCAACATATCGTTGCCTGATTTGCCCTAAAAGAAGATAACCTGCATGGCTTTCAACCGTGGGCACTGAGAAATGCGGGATATCCCGGTAATCCACCCGGAGCGTGTCGACCATTCCCGTGGCCCAGTCGCCCAGACCTGTGCCCGTGAGCACAAGAATATCAGGCGTCCTTTTTATGCGACTGTGCAGAAAACAAAGAGCATCTGCCACATTTTTTTTGGGGTTTACCATGGTTACTCCAAATAAAACAGCCCCTTACGGGGCATAGATGCATTGTTGCGACAAAGCCGCAATCAAAAAGCAGGTCCCTCACGGAGAGCACAAAGAACACAGAGAAGGGCAAAAAAACTAGTAAATAGTAGTTTTTTCCTCGTGTCTTGGTAAACTTGTTTTTTCTTTTTTTAAACCACCCGTTCGCATAGCTCACTGAAGGACACGAAGAGCACGAAGAAGAGTAAAAGATTATCCCTGCCTGTGCCTACCTTTTAAAAAGGTTGATGAACTCGTAAAAATTCGACGGATGGCTATGGAAAAAGGTCCATAGGCCAAACACGATAACGCCGCATATGGGACTTTTTACGACGCCATCAAAAATGGTGAAGCATTACTCTTTCTTTGAACAGGCCTGGATCAATTCCGATAACTTTTCAAACTGCTGTTTGGTCATTCGTCCGAAAGAAACACTTTTGCGTTTTAATAATCCTTCGGCCTCAATATCCTGGGAATTCATTTTTTTTTCCGAAACGATCCGGCATTCCATATCGTCCAGGTTTACACCTTTTTCAGCCATCAGTACGGCCACATCCACCAGATCTTCTTCATTGCTCTTGCTGCCGTCGCTTGAAAAAGACAAGCCGCCCTGGCTGATATCAATGATACGTATACTGTAGACCCCTTTCTGATCGGACACGGCCAGGAAATCTTCTGTTGTCATGATTCGGGCTGCATTGCGCCTGTCAACATGCTTGACAAGCATGGTTTCCAGAGTTTTAAAGGAAAACGGTTTCTGAAGAAAGTCATGAACACCCGTTTCCAGGAGGCTGCTTAGCTTTGAGCCCGGATATTCGCCACTGCAGACCACGATTTTCATCCGGGGTCTTGCCGCAACCAGATACGGAAGGATCTCATCACCCTTCATATCCGGAATATCCATATCCAGCATGGCCAAGTCAATGGCACCCGCATGACTCCGGGCATATTCAATGGCCGCCTTCCCTGTTCTGGCCTGGAGAACGGTATACCTGAGTTTTTCGATCATGGCCCTGCCCACATCCATGACAATATCATCATCTTCAATGAGCAAAATCACTCCGAATCCATTAACATCATCTTCCTGATTTAATTTTTCCATAATCTCATGTTCTTTCGAGTTATAATTCAACATATCCTCAACCTACTCTCATCGGATTATCCTTAAAACAGCAGGTCAGGTCAACATTTCTTTCATAAAAGATATCAGACGTTCCATGTCCACCGGCTTTGAAAGATATTTCAACGTCCCAGTCTCCATGGTGTTCTCACAGTCATTTTTCAGCGTCATAGCAATCACGGGAAGAGGCTTGAACCTCTCCTGACTTCTTATTTTTCCCAAAACCTCAAATCCTCCCATATCAGGCCTCATGATATCCATGACCAGAAGATCCATATCCGGGTGTTGCTCAAGGGTGTCAAGGCATTCCTGACCGGTCTTGGCAACCGAGATATCCAGGCCGAAATCACCCAGAAAATGGATCAGAGCATAGACATTACGCATATCATCATCGACTATCAGCATTTTTTTCCCCAAAAACAAAAGGGGCGCCCCCAGGGGAAGATTATCATCCAAAGAGGGTTTTTCCATAACATCCGGTGGTGTTCCCGGCCCCGAACCATTGAGACTCGGATCCTTGATGGCCAACAGGATGTCATCCTTTGCTGGTGGATCAAATGCCTTGGGAATATACACACTGAATACACTGCCCTTGCCCGGCATACTTTTCACCAGAATATCCCCCCCCATTAACCGGACCAGTTCCCTGGAAATGGAAAGACCCAGCCCTGTCCCTCCATAGTGCCTGCTGATGGCCCCATCAGCCTGCTTAAACGCCTCAAAAATTACCGCCAGCTTGTCCGAAGGGATGCCTATGCCTGAATCCTCCACAGTGAGAAGCAGAACATGTTCCGCCTGGAAGTGATTTACAAGCCCCGGAGGGAGAGTGTCCGGAATCCTGAGGGTGACCGTCACCTGGCCGTGTGAGGTAAATTTAACCGCATTGGCCACCAGGTTTTTTATCACCTGATCCACACGTTTGAAATCAACATAGACATACTCGGGAACATTTTTATCCAGATCCACACAAAGGCCTATATTTTTTTCCCGGCAGACAGGACCAAACACGGCCATGATTTTTTCCTCAAAATCCTGGATCGCTGACTTGTCCACATGGATTTCAAGTTTTCCGGACTCAATTTTTGAAAGATCAAGAATATCATCGATGAGGGACAAAAGGTCCAGACCGGCTCCAAGAATGGTCCGTGAGAATTCGACCTGTTTTTGGCTGAGGTTCCCATCTTTGTTTTCTGACAGCAACCGTGAAATAATAAGAATACTGTTCAGAGGCGTTCTTAATTCATGGCTCATATTTGCTAGAAATTCAGATTTATAGCGACTGCTGATTTCAAGATGTTTTGATTTCTCAAGCAATTCTGTCTGGGTTATTTCAAGTTGATTATGTTTCTCATTGATGGCGTTTTTCTGTTCTTCCAGGTTCATGGACCGATCCTCAAGGGCTGCATTGGCTGAAATCAATTCCTCTTCCTTCAACCTCAACCTTTTTTCAGAGTCTTTCAATTGCTCCGCCTGTTTGATCAGATCCCGGTTGGCTGCCCTCAGTTCTGCCTCCTGCAGTCTCAACTGAGATTCAGTCTGCTGAAGGTCACGGGTCTTTGCCTGGAGGTCCCGGTTGATTCCATCCAGTTTTTCCTGATTAAGATTAAGATCTTCAGTCTGTTTGACTGTTTTGTCAAGGAGTTCCTTCATTTTCACCCGTGCAACGGCTGACGACAAGGCAATGGAGACACTTTCCGAAACAAGCTCCAAAAATTCAAACTCCTTGTTTGTCAGAGCGTTCAATGAGCCCATTTCAATGACACCCTCCACCTTATCTTCTCGGACAAAGGGAAAAACAAGAACCGATGAGGCAGCCCAGTCTCCGGATATGCCATGAATCACCATGTAGTTATCCGGACAATGGTCAAGAATGATCTTCTTTTTTTCGACCATGGCCTGCCCAAGCAAGCCTTCACCGGGCTTAATCACAGTGGGCAGCCTGGTTTTGTCACAGGCAAAACCACTGTATAAGCGCAGACATTCCCCTGAATCATCGCGAATATAGAAGGCCCCCACAGACGCGTTAAAGCACCTACAGAAAAATGACAGAATATTCCGAGACAGTTCGTGGGTCGTCTGGTCTCCGCGAAGGATTTCACTCAGCTCAGCCTGCAATGATTTCATCCGAGCCTGATTTTCATTGGATTCATGGGTGCTTTTTATTTTGGCGACCATACTATTCACAGATTTTGCAAAAAGGTCATCGGGGCCTTTCACCGTGACCCGGACACCAAAATCCCCTCCGGCCAGGGCTGACATGGCCTCTGCTGCATCCCAGAGGGATCGTGTCATCTGTTCCAGGGCCACTCCCAGTTCATCACTGGCAGATCTCGGTTCAATTTTCGCCGTGAAATCTCCGGAGGCAACGGACCGAGCCAGCATTGCAGTCTCCTTCAAAAACACAACCACCTGGCTGAAGCTATGGATAAAATGGCCCATTTCATCGTCACGGATGTCAATGTCCCTCATGCTCAAATCACCGGTTGCGACCTGGTGTGCCCAGTCTGTCATAACGAGTACCGGCCGAACCACCCGTTCAGCAAGAATATAAGAAAAAATCCCCACCACGATGAGCAGAATCAGGGTAAACAGCAAAAAGACCTGCCGGTTTCTTTCAAGCAGCCCAAAAACCTCCCTTTGTTCGATTTCTCCGATCAGTGCATAGTGGACGCCTCCTATTCGAACCTTGCCTCGCATGCCCAGCATGGCGATATCATCCTCACCCTTATAGTGCATAATGGGCTTTCCGGAACGACTAAATGGAGCCTCTTCCGTGTCAGGAAAACGAATGACCCCAGTGGCCACCGTATAATTCAAGGCCTTCCGTTTCAGACGTTTCCCGAAATCGGATCTCAGGCGACGATCCGTTCCCACCAGATACAGTTCAAATGTCTGACCCAAATTCGGATGATCTTCCATGATCCTGTTGAGATCCTCCACACCGAGTTTAACCACCAGAAGTCCGATCAGCTTATCCAGGGTGTCGTTCATCCGGATGATCATATAGCCCAATGCTTTTTCAGTCCCTTGGTCCGGATAAAGTTCATAATCGGAAAAAACAGCTTCAGCCTTGCCCAGGGCAGCCCTGCAGGCGGATGAAAGAGCACTGTTTTCATATGTCCCCATAAAAACATTGCCCCCCAATCGCTCACTATCAGTGATGGAATAGAGGATATTTCCCTTTACATCGGTTAAAAATGCATCCGTGTAATCCCATAAAGCAGGCCTGAACGTTGGGGCGTCCTTCATGTTTATCAGCCTCTGCCAATCATCACTGGCCACATAGTCCCCGGGAGAAAGGCCGCTTTTCTCCAGCCCTTGTATCAAACGTTCCAGAAGCAAGCGGTTGGACTGTCTTCTTGACTGGGCCTTAACACTCCAGCCCATCTCACGAAAATACTGTTCCACATCTCTGATTTTCATGGACATGGCTGAATTTAAGTCTTTTTCAAGGCCTTTTAATAAAACGTTTTTCAAGGCTCTGTCACAAATCACACCAAAAATCAGAACAGGGAGCATTGAAAACAGGAGTATCCACAGTGCCAGGCGTCTTTTTAATCCCAGCCCAGGCCCATAGACTCCAATGCGTTTGGGTTTTGACCTGTCAATGGGGGTAACCTGATTAGAATATTTCACATCCCTTGTTCCTGTTTTAAACAATAAAATCAATGAATAGTTATACGTGATGAGTATGTAGAACGTCCTGCAAAAAGCTATAACGCCATATATGGGACGTTTTACGACGCCATCATACGTCGGTCAAAAACACACCATCCATCATCATACCCCAGGGCTCTTGGGATACGACACGGATAGGCTTGAACATAAAGGAAACGGCCGATACATTACCCTGTTTATCCTTTATCTGAAAAGACTCATGAAATGCCTCTCCGTTTATCTTGGCACCAAAGGCTCGCCGCAATCCATGTTCGGCCTGTTTTTCTTCTGCCCACCAGGTTGTGTTCCAGACAGGTATCCCTAAGATATCGATTAAATGCTGTCCCGTGAACAAAATCAAAGCGCTGTTCACATCCTGAATAGTTCCATCCTTATCAGTAATCACGATGAGATGTTTCGAATGGTTGAATAACATTCGAAATTTTTCTTCACTTTGCCTGAACGCCAGACCCTGACGTTTAAGCTCATCGGCCTTTTGCATAATATCGTGGATCAAAAGGACTCTATGGGTCATTACAACAGCAGATTCCGTTGCGATGGCCACGCTTTCGGATATCTGGGCCAACAACGCCAAATGTTCCGGTTTAAAGCCATTAAAACTCCCCATTTCCACCACACAGGTCACATGCCCGTCTCTTATGAAGGGATACAACAGAATCTGCTCGGATTTGGCCTGCCCCAGAGCTGAGCTGATGGAAAGCCTATGGTCGCTTGGGGGAGTCAGAAGATTGCTTTTTTTATCTGCCACAACCTGGCCGACCAGTCCTTCCCCCAAGGTGAATTCCAGGGCGTTTTCATCAATCATTTTTAAGGCATAAGAGCCCACAGCCCGTATGGTTTTTTTCTGTTCATCGACATAATAAAACAAACCTGCGCCGGCCTTGAACTTCGGGCACAGATAGCTGAGAAGCCGTCGGGCTAATGCCTCGATATCCTGGTCATCACGAAGGATTTCTCCCACGGCCACCTGGGCGCCCCTGAGCCATTCCTGTTCCTCCATCATCTCCCTATTTTGAATCAGTTCCTGATTGGTCTGGGTAAGTTTTACTTCGACATTTTTCAAATGGGCGATATCCATAATAAGCTGACGGATGATCCGGTTGATAGCCCATACAATGGAATCCAGTATGTCTGTTTTATCCCCCATGGACCTGTCTAAAACCAGCTTTTTATCACCATTCGCACGATCAAGATTCCCCAAATAATATTCAATTTTCCCCAGATGTTTCATAATCATATGATGAAAGATCATTAAGATGCACATTGAAAGAATCATGATTTCAATAACTTTTATAAAAAATGTGGAAAATATTTTCCAAATGACCTGATGATGTATTTCATCCATGCCTGCATAAACCACAAGCGTTCCGATATTTTTGACCGTGCTCTCGGATATATAATTCAGGGGGAATATCTGTTCCTGATAATTTGTGTCCTCAATGGCGCCCAATGAGAAAACCATTTTTGACTGACCGGCATCTATCTCATACACAGCGACTTTCTTGATCAGAGGCAGGGTGAGAAGCCCCCTGACCTGCGCCTCCATCTGAAGGATATCAAAGGACCAGAGACTTGTTTCCAGAGGTTCAAGATAACTTTCATGGATCATGGTCATCGTCTCTTCGATTTTTTTTATATCCTTTCGATACCCCATATAAATCTGAATGGCCGTGGATAGGAGTGTAAAGGTGATACTGCATAAAAGGATGTAAAACAAAAGGGTAAGGGACAAACGGTTTCTGTTAAAATAATTGTCCATCCACTTTTTCATGAAAACATCCCCGATGTGTGTTGATTTTAAAAAAAACAGCTAAAGCAAAGAAGCATATGAAGGGCATGGATGCCCGGAACAGATCCGAAATGATTCATAAATTCTAACACGACAGGCCCCATGGCGGCAAGATTTTTGGCGACGTTTACCCCTTGGGGTTAAAAAAAATACCTAAAGGGGCTGGCCAGAGGCAATAGAAAAACCAAGGCGGGTTATGGATGGACACGCGTTCGTGTTCATCCGTTAAATCAGATATCACAAGGTATAGTTCGATATAAAATAATCTATCTTCTGACTTAAATGGGGGCTAAGCTCACCAAAACGCAAATTCCGTTGCCCTTGTTGTCCCTGGCCCTTTGGCACTGAATAGGTGTAAGGGTTTGGGGGAATAAACTGAAAGGGAATACCCGGAATTTGAAACAAGCCCTTGTCGGCAACGATGGTCATCTCCTTCCAGATGTCATGAGTATCCGGTGAGCCTGGCTCCAGAATGGAGGCCCCTCCACGACTGATATCAATCAGATTTTTTTCAAGGAGGTCCTTGCCATGGGGAAAGACGATCAGGCCGTCATTGACTCCGAAGCGTTTGTACCGTCTGCGCTCAATGAACCTTTGAAGAATCTGGGCCAGATCGCCAAAACTGAACGGCTTCTGTAAAAAAAACTGGGCCCCTTTTTTGATCAGATCATCCGCGGGTCCATCAAGGGAATAACCACTGCAGACAACAACTTTCAAGGCCGGACAGGCCGCCATAAGGAAGGGATAAATTTCAGTTCCCTTCATATCGGGCATTTCGATATCAAGGAGGGCCAGATCCACGGGTGTTTCATGGCAACTCACCATGGCAATGGCCTCTTGTCCTGTGGCGGCGGTCATGGCCTGATAACCCAGTCGCTTAAGCATGGTCACGGTCAGACTGCGTATGGATTCGTCATCATCAATAACAAGGACAGTCCCTGTGGCTTGGCCCATGACCTCGGGCAGATGAAACGTCGCGGATTTTTTATAGCTTTGAATAGGAAGAAAAACCCTGACCCGGGTGCCTTCCCCGGAGTTTGAATCCACATCGATATAACCGTTGTGGTTATGCACAATCCCCTGAACCGCAGCCAGATCAAGGCCCCGTCCCTGGAACTTGGTACTGAAAAAGGGCTCAAACATACGAGCGTATATCTCGGGGCTCATACCCTGTCCATCGTCCGCCACCTCTAAGCAGACCATATTTTTCAGGGTGAGTCCCCTGGGTAAAACCGATTCTTCACCCCCTGGGACATACCTGGTTCTCACCGTTATATGACCCTTTCCCGGAATGGCTTCCAAGGCGTTTTTCAACAGAGCGGTGAAGACCATCTGCAACTGAGCCTCGTCGGCATCCACCTGGATATTGCCGGGGTCCAGAAAGGTTTCAAGGTTAATCCGTTTTTCGTCCCGGAGCAAAAGCGAAAGAACCTGGGAAAGAACCCCGTTGAATTCCACCTGATCAAAATTATGATGGCCCGTCCGTGCATAGGCCAGAAGCTTGTCGGTAAGGGTAGTCATTTTTTGCACTGAATCGAAAATCACCGTACTGAACTCTTTGACGTACCGGTTATCCGGCAGATCCATTTTAAGGAGTTCCACATGGCCCGTGATAATGTTCAAGATATTGTTGAACTGATGGGCAATACCTCCTGCAAGGTCGGATATGGCAGGGCTCACCTGATGACAAAAATCAGGGGTTCCTTGGGATAGATGGCCCTCACATGTTTTTTGCCGATACATTTCCACAAAAAACCGGACCTTATTCTTCAGCATGATGGGATGAACCGGCTTGACAAGATAATCCACGGCACCTTTGGCATAAGCATTCAACACGCTGTTTGCATCAATCACATAGCCGCTGATAAAAATGATGGGAGGAATCTGGCCGCAGGTGCGACGGTGAATAACCTCCGACAATTCAAATCCATCCAGGCCAGGCATCATGACATCAAGAAGGATCAGTGCGAAATCGTAAGCATCCAGAAGTTTTATGGCCGCATCTCCGGATTGGGCCCGGATGGGAATTGCATCCGTTTCTTCGATAATAGCCGAAAAGGAAAGAAGGCTGGTCTCATGGTCATCCACTACAAGAACAAAGGGTTTCTTTGATTCTTCAATCATGTGTCCACGTTTCCTTAAGGATAGTGTTCTCCGATAAAATATCAGAATATTTCGTTTTACCCCTGCATTCAGAAGGTCACTGAGGATACGAGAACGTATGGGAGATACGCGTTGATTGGGGGCCTGAACGGGTTTTGGCGATCCAAAATAGTCGTACGCGTACTCAGCCCCGAAGGGGTGGTTCTCGTACGCATACTCGAAAAGGTGAAAAATGTTCGACCATGAAAAACGTGATGTATACCGTGTCAGCATGACTTGAGTACGAGAACGAGAACGAATAATTCGGAAGTGCGTCGCCAACAAACAAATGGAGGCGACGCATAAAACTGCGCGCCTCAGCGTGGCGATATATATGTCGTATTTAAACCATGATTCCCCAAAAAGATCAAGCAGTATTCCTTCCCTTAAAAGGATTCGTGATTTAGGGATTGCAATATTTATCAATTTATGTGAAATTAATAGAAGTTTTTGTCTTATGGTAAATTATCTCATCTAAATTTTTTAATTATATTTAAAAAAATAAGACCAAATGGGTCATGCTTTAAGGGATTTCGAATTCACCGCAATGGGGGGGGGGAGTTACGAATCCGACAAACATGATGGAATTTTATATTTTTGCCCATGTCGTTGAATAATCAATCCACATCCACCACCGTCCTTATTATTGATGCAAATGAAGCCTATACGCATTCCCTTTCCATGGGACTTGCGGCAAAGGGCTATGGCATCAGCCTCGCTTCCACCGTTGAGGAAGGCATCAGGGACGTGTTTAAAAAAAAACCGGGATTGATTCTCATTGACAAGGATCTATGGTACGACCTGCCCCAAAACCGTTTCGAGGAAATCGGAGAACGTCTGAATGAAAGCATCTGCCTTATGTTGGTAAACGACTCTAAACTTCCAAAGGGCGTCATCGTCCAGACAGAAGGATTCGATCATTTAGACAAGCCCGAGGACCCGGAGAATCTTTCCGACCAGCTCCCCTGGATTCTCCAGGTGCTCACCTTAAGAAAAGAGAAAAAACGCATTGAAGACTCCCTGAGAATTAGCGAAGAAAATTACACAAACCTGTTCAACAACATCCAGGATATATACTATGAGGCGTCTCTCACAGGAGTACTTTTAGAGATCAGTCCGTCCATCTGCTCTTTTTCAAACTACAGCCGGGAAGAACTCATTGGTGCCTCTATTCTTGATTTTTACACAAACGTTTCAGACAGAGATCTCTTTTTAAAGGAATTATTTGCCCAAAAAAAAGTCAATGACTTTGAACTGCTTTTTCAGGACAAGGACGGTGAAAGTGTCTGCGGCTCGATTACATCTGTAATTCACGTCAACGAACACGGCGAACCCGACCGGGTTATCGGCTCCATCAGAAACATCAATGAACGGAAATCGGTCGAAAACGAGCTGAAAGCCATCCGTGGTCAACTGGAACAACGTGTTCAGAAGAGGACCCAGGAACTCCGGGAAAGCAATGAAAAACTTCTCGAGGCCATGACCCGGGCCAATGAAATGACCCTGAAAGCGGAAATGGCAAACACGGCTAAAAGCGAATTCCTGGCCAATATGAGCCACGAAATCCGAACTCCCATGAATGGCGTCATCGGCATGACGGATCTCCTTCTTGACACGGAACTCAATGCTGAACAACGGAGTTTCGCAGATCTGATCCAGGAAAGTGCATCGGCCCTTCTGGTGATAATCAACGACATACTGGATTATTCAAAAATCGAAGCCAAAAAAATGGAATTCGAAACCATTGACTTTGATTTGCGGAGCATGATTGAAAGTGTGGGCGAGGTTCTGGCCATAAAGGCCGAAGAAAAACACCTGGAATTTTCCCTTCTGATCTACCAGAAAGTCCCTGTATTCGTGAAAGGCGATCCGGGCCGCATTCGCCAGATCCTCATGAATCTTGGCGGAAATGCCATCAAATTTACCGAAAAGGGTGAAATTGTTCTCACCGTGTCCCTGGTCAAAGATAATACAAACTCAGCCCTGATCAAATTTGAAATAGAAGATTCGGGAATCGGCATTCCTAAAAAAATCATCCCGACCCTTTTTGAATCGTTCCAACAGGCAGATGCCTCCTTTACTCGAAAATACGGTGGAACAGGACTGGGTCTCAGCATTTCCAGGGAGCTTGTCCATATGATGAACGGAGAAATCGGGGTTGACAGTATTCCTGAAAAGGGTTCCACGTTCTGGTTCACCATCGAGCTCGAAAAACAGCACAGAAAAGAATCCGAGGATCTTATCAACCCCGCCATGGTTAAAAAAATGAAAATCCTTATCGTTGACGACAGTCCTTCGGGTCGGCATGTGATCGCCGAATACCTGAAATCATGGGGCTGCCGCCACGGAGAGGCCCATGACGGGAAAGATGCCCTTGAAAAGCTCCGCATGGCGGCAAATATTAAGAGCCCCTACGACATTGCCATCATTGATAAAAAAATGCCCTTCATGGACGGGGAAACCCTGGGTCGACGCATCAAGGCAGACCCAAAGCTCAAGGACATCATCATGATCATGTCCACCGGTGCCGGCGAGCGGGGCGATGCCACGCGTATGAAAGAGATCGGCTTTTCCGCCTATATGACCAAACCGGTCAAGCAGTCCCAACTGTTCAACTGCATTGCCATTATCAAGGGAAACAAAAAAATACCCGTGGGGGATTCAAGCCCCAAGATTTTTATCACCCGCCACAATGTCTCGGATGGGCACAAAAACAAAAAAAACATTCTTCTTGCCGAGGACAACCCCGTAAATCAAAAACTTGCCACACGGTTACTGGAAAAAAGAGGTTACAGGGTGGATGTGGTTTCAAACGGCCAGGAGGCCGTTGACGCCCTTTCACGAAATAATAGCGCCCTGACCTACGATATCGTTCTTATGGATATCCAAATGCCCGTCATAAACGGCCTGGAGGCCACGGAACTCATTCGGAGCGCCCAATCCCCCGTTACTGACAAGACCATTCCCATTATCGCCATGACGGCCAATGCCATGAACGGTGATAAGGAGAGATGCCTCAAATCAGGAATGAATGATTATATTTCAAAACCCATCAACCAAAAATTACTGTTTGACGTCATTGAAAAATATATTGGACCCAAAAGCTGATTTTCTTCAAAAAGGTTTTATGACCGAGAAACGAATCATCATCGTCAATCCCGACGTTCAGGTTTGTGACAGCATGGAAGAGACCCTCTCCCTGGCAGGATATCTCTCCTATACGGCAGCCAACTGCCTGGAGGCTGAAAAACTTGCACGGATTCTGATACCCCATATCGCCATCCTATCGGAAACACTTCCGGACGGTATGGGGATGGATCTCCTGGGGATCATCAGAGAAGCCGCACCGGATTGCCATTTTATCATCATACGTATCAAGGGATCCAACGATGAACAGATTCCAATTGCTCTCAAGGGAAGCCTATCCTACCTGACAGCCCCTCAACTGCCTGAAACACTTCTCAAGGCCGTGACCCATGCGTTTGAAATATCTGCTCTGCGAAAAGAAAAGATGAACACGGAATCCTCCCTGCGAAAAAGAAACAGGGAACTGGAAAATATTAATAACCGGCTCCATCAAATCGTGGAATCCACCCGGAGACTGACCTCTTTCAGCGGAACAGGGGATATCTGTCCCGTGATCCTCCATGAATTCGCAGGAAACATGAATGCCCAGGGAGGCAGCCTTTATCTCCACAAAAACAATGAGCTGGTTCTGGCCTGTTCCCTGGACTCCAACCATGCCCAGGAGCGAATTCCCCTGCCCTTATCCAACAATTCGGTGATGAGCCATGTTCTTTCTAAAAACGAGCCCATACTCATAGAAGACATTTATCAGGAAAACAGCCTCCGCTCCAGCGGGTGGGCCGGTTATTCGGATAAGTCCCTCCTGGCCTTCCCCCTCCTTGAGAAGCATGGAGACATTGTGGGCATCATCACTCTCCACAACAAAACAAATCCACCGTTCACCAAACAGGATCGCGAACTGGGCTCCATACTGGCATCATACGGAAGTGAAACACTCAGGGCCACCCAGGCCATTGAAAACCTCAAACAAAGTGAAGAAAAGGCCCGGATCATCCTTGAAGCCAACCCCGACCCTGTGGTTGTTTTGGACAATGAACAAAAGGTACGCTATTTCAACCCGGCCTTTACCCGGGTGTTCGGCTGGTCCCTGGAGGAATTGATAGACAGACCCATGGACTCTTTTCAGCCCAAAAGCACACGTTCCAAAGAACACATAAACCATGGCAATGAACGGTTTTCCGGAATTGAAACCCTTCGTTACTCCAAATCAGGGGAGCTCATCCCTGTGAGCATCAGTGGGGCCATGTTCAGCGACAACAGTGGCAAGGTCCTGGGAAGTGTCTGCAATTTCAGGGATATCACCAGCCAGAAAACGCTGGAAAGCCAGTTGATCCAAAGCCAGAAAATGGAGGCCATCGGAACCCTGGCAAGCGGCATTGCCCATGATTTCAACAATATCCTCTCAGCCATCTTCGGCAACCTGGATCTGGCCCTGATGGATCTTCCCGAAGATGCATCCCATAGAAAAAACATAGAGAACATACACAAAGCCGCCCACCGGGCAAAAAATCTGGTCAGCCAGATTCTGTCGGTCAGCAGGAAGAAAGACAAGACCCAGGAGGACACCCAGAAAATTCATCCCCACCTGATCATCAAGGAGGCCTTGTTTCTGTTAAGGGCATCCCTGCCGTCCACCATTGAAATCCATGAAACGTATCTCGACAAAAAAAGCACCATCCTGGCCAACCCAACCCAGTTTCATCAAATTATCATGAACCTATGCACCAATGCCCACCATGCCATGAAAGACAACGGAGGACAGCTCAGAATTCAGCTGGAACGGTGCACGGGAAATGCCAAGGCCGCCCATGACCCCATTAATGTAAAACTGACCATCAGTGATACGGGGTGCGGTATGGACGAGGATACGGCCAAACGGATCTTTGATCCCTATTTCACAACCAAGGATAAAGATCTGGGAACAGGCCTGGGACTGTCCGTTGTTCGCAAGATCGTGGATGACTGCAAGGGACAGATATCGGTGTTCACCCACCCGGGCCATGGAACCCGTTTTGAACTTCTTTTCCCTGAAGCTGGAGGCTTGGATCCCATGTTTGAGGACCCTGACCTTGAAATCGGAAAAGGCTCGGGAAATATTCTCTTTGTGGATGATGAAAACGATATCGCCGTTCTGGGCGTGACCCTGCTCCAGAGACTCGGTTACACAGCATCGTCTTCCACCCATCCTCTGGAAGCCCTTGAACTGATCAAAAACAACCCCTTTGCCTTTGATATGGTCATCTCGGACATAACCATGCCCAAGTTAACCGGCATCCGACTTGCCCAGGCCCTGAAAAAGATCCGACCGAACCTACCCATCATCCTGTGTACCGGTTTTAACCAATCGGAATTTGAAGGCCATATTCCGGATCACACCATAGACGCCATTTTAAAAAAGCCAGTGGGCCTCAGGGACCTGGCCTTGACCATCGCCCGCCT
>Ga0180007_10002310_pt1 | contig 23043 bp, 19 predicted proteins | sample MM_PC_MetaG_FD_121122 | JGI IMG/M metagenome (GOLD analysis project Ga0180007, IMG submission 121122) | Groundwater microbial communities from the Aspo Hard Rock Laboratory (HRL) deep subsurface site, Sweden - MM_PC_MetaG | ecosystem: Environmental > Aquatic > Deep subsurface > Groundwater... | reverse complement strand
TTGCGGCCGATTTCTAAGCCGAGTTCGTTGCGAAACTTCACGGGAATAGTAATTTGTCCCTTGCGGGTAATAGTAGTGGCCAACTGCATGGTAGTACTACTGTAGTTTGTCGGAGCCTGTTTGTCAAGTAGTACTAATTCAGGGCTTGTGTTTTGACAATTATCTTACGAGAAGGTAAAATCAAGTTACTATGGTTAATGAAAATATCGACTTAGACAATATAAAAAAGGCTCTATCTTCCGAAGAGGATGTGGTGGCGGCGTATTTAACCGGCTCTCAGGCGCGCGGTGATGCTTGTGAAGGTTCAGATGTGGATATCGCTCTATTGCTGAAAAATAAGGAGGTTCTTAAAGAAGAGCGTTTGGAGACGCATTTGCGCTTTTATGCGTTGCTGTCGCCGTTTACCGAGAGTTTACAGAAAAAGCAGGGGTTGGACTTGGTCTTTTTACAGGAGCTGCCGATTTACCATCAATTTCATGTTTTATATGACGGAAAACTGATTTTTACCCGTGATCCGAAACAAGCGCTTGATTATGAGGAATACATCGCCCGGCGTTATTCGGATATTAAGCCGCAGATGGATATAATTGGCGGTGATTATTTACGTGCCGTATCCGCTTAGAAACTAGTACCTTATTCGCAAAATTATGATTAGCGCGTAGTACTCCATAGCCCCGACCTTGGGTCGTGGGCGACGGAGTATTAGCAATATGTCAGATATAAAACTACTTCATCCATTAAATATCGAGATGCTTCGCGATCGGTTTCAAGAGATCGAGGATAGTGTGTTGCTGATGAAGGAATTGCAGGAAAAACCAAAAGGAGAGTTTGTTCAAAAAAACAGCTTGATAAAAGCAGCGACAGAAAACTACTTGCGGCGTTCCTTGCAGGCTTTGCTGGATATTGCCGCACATCTTTTGTCCAGGATTTCTAGTGTTAAGCCCTCTTATGCGCGAGAAGATATGTATCAATTAGGAAAATGTGGTGTTATCGACAAGGATTTTGTAGAAACGGCCCAAAATATGGCAGGGTATCGAAATAGAATAGTTCATCACTATTTGGAAATTGATGGAGAAGAACTCTATAAAATTATCTGTGATGAATTAGATGATATCCAGACTTTGAAGAAGTTTTTATCTCGGTTTGTTGAGAAGCACGAACACGACAAAGACTTTCTGCTGGTCTAGTACCTTATTCACAAAATTATGATTGGCGCGCAGTACTCCATAGCTCCGACCCGCCTGCCGGCGGGGCAGGTGTTCATCGGAGCGACGGAGTACTAGCCCTTTTTCCCACAACAGTTTTTGTATTTTACAGAAGTTCCATCTGGTTTCTTCGTTCCACATGGGCAGGGGGCATTGCGGCCGATTTTAGTAGAAGTGAGTGATTGTTTCTTTTGTTCCTGCGGTGGAGTGGATGTAATATTTGGCGGGGATGATGTAGTTCTGCGCGAAATTTTAAAATCTTCGTGTTTTTGCTGGATATCGGCAAGTTTTACTTGCGGCTGTAGCTGAGGGATCATTTCCACTTTTAAAATTCTATCAATTGCTTCGTTATCCAGTTTTTCCATTAACTGCTTAAACATGCCGTAAGCATCGTTTTTAAATTCAACCAGAGGGTCTTTTTGGGCGTAGCCTCTAAGTTGAATACCCTGCCTAAGTTCGTCCAGAGCGTCAATATGATCCATCCAGAGACGATCCAAAGTCATTAGATAGACGGCTCTTTCCAGTTGGCGAAGGGTGGCTTCTCCTAGTTGCTGTTCTTTGTTTTCGTAATTCTCGCGGAAAGAGGGATCAATTGGGAAAGATGTCTCAGGCGCAAGTTCTTCTAAAATTCGTGTTTTTAATGATTCTCCTTCTAATATCTTGCGACGGAACTGGTAAATAATTTCTCTTTGTTTGTTAATGACATCGTCGTATTCTACTAGATGCTTGCGGATGTCAAAGTTATAGCCCTCAACTTTCTTTTGGGCGCTCTCAATAGACTTGGTAATAAGAGCGTGCTCAATGGGCATATCTTCGGGAAAGTTAAATCTTTCCATGAGGCGGGCAATGCGGTCGCCGCCAAAGATGCGCATTAAGTCATCGTCCAAGGATACATAAAATCGTGATGAACCCGGATCTCCCTGCCGCCCGCCGCGTCCCCTTAACTGATTATCTATTCTTCGGGCTTCGTGTCTTTCTGTGCCGATAACATGTAGTCCCCCGAGTTCAACAACTTCCGCAGACAACTTTATGTCGGTTCCTCGTCCTGCCAGATTGGTAGCCACAGTAACGCTGCCTTTTTGCCCCGCCGCGGTAATAATTTGAGCTTCCTGCTGGTGATTTTTGGCGTTTAGGATTTGATGGGGTATTTTTCGCCGCTTGAGCAGTTGGGATACAAGTTCGTTTTTCTCTACGGAAGTGGTTCCGACTAGTACGGGTTGGCCTTTGGCGTGTTTTTCCTGGATTTCTTTAACAATGGCGGCATATTTGACCCGCTGGTGTTTGTAGATCTGGTCGGCATAGTCGTGACGAATAATTGGCTTGTTAGTGGGGATAGCCGCGGTATCCAAGTTGTAAATTTTGTTAAATTCTTCCGCTTCGGTTAACGCCGTGCCGGTCATCCCCGCCAGTTTATCATACATCCTAAAGTAGTTTTGAAAGGAGATTGTTGCCAGAGTTTTGGATTCTTTCTGAATAGGCACATTTTCTTTAGCTTCAATAGCCTGATGCAGACCTTCGGAATAACGACGTCCGGGCATCAGTCGTCCGGTAAATTCGTCCACAATTACAACCTGTCCGTCCTTAACGATATAATTGCGATCTTTTGTAAATATTTTAGAGGCTTTAATAGCCTGTTCCAGATGATGGGCTAAAGAAAAGTCCTGATACAAATTCTTAACTCCGAGAAGTTTTTCAATTTTAGCTGTGCCTAATTCGGTTAAGTGCACTGTTTTGCGCTTTTCATCAATTTCGTAGTAGTTACTTGGTAATTGCGGGACAATCTTGGAAAATTTAACATAAAGTTCATTGGATTCTTCCATGGGAGCGGAAATGATTAGGGGAGTGCGGGCCTGGTCAATGAGCAAAAAGTCTACTTCGTCAACAATGGCGAAGTGATGGCTTCCTGCATCGCCATTAGGATTTGTTTGCGCCATTTGGGAGAGGTCGCGGACCATGTTATCTCTTAAATAATCAAAACCGAACTCGTTATTTGTGCCGTAGGTGACATCGGCGAGGTAGGTTTCTCTGCGGGTGACTGGCCGCAAGCGGGATAGGCGATCGTCCAATTGGGAAGGATTGATGTAGTCGGGATCCAAAAGATAGGACGTTTGTTGCTGACAGATACAGCCGATAGATAAGCCCAAAAAGTGCAGGGCTTTGCCATACCAGCCGGCATCGCGTTTAGCGAGGTAGTCGTTTACGGTAACTAGATGTGTTCCTTTACCGGTTAGTGCGTTTAGGTATAGAGTCAGGGCGGCGGCATGGGTTTTACCTTCCCCAGTTTTTTGCTCGGCAATTTTCCCCTGATGTAGGATAATAGCCGCTATGAGCTGAACATCGTAAGCTCTTTCACCAACGGTGCGTTTAATAGCTTCGCGGGCTACAGCAAATGCTTCCGGCAGTATTTCATCTAGGGACTTTCCTTGTTTAAGTAGTTCTTTCAACTCCGGCGTCTTAGCCTTCAATTCCTCATCGCTTAATTTCTCAATTGCCGCTTCCAGGGCATTGATTTGTTCCACCACAGGGCCTAGTATTTTTAATTGTCGTTCGCTGGGATTAAAGAGGTTTTTTAGAATATTCATAACAAGGATTGTAACATGAGGCGGTAACAAAGGGATGTGCTAGAATGAGTGGAATATGCCTTTACTTTGGGACTACGACATCAACGAACTTAAAAGAAGTAAGAGCGACCGAGCCAAAATTCTGCTTTTGGAACGGCAGATAAACTATGGCGTTGACAAAGGAGAAAAGATTAAACTTGCGGCAGTAAAGAAATATTGGGACAAATTAAACCTCTTTCCCCGCCATCGTCGCTTGTTTGAATATTTAATATGGGAGAAGTAGATTTTACGCCGATTCTGGTTGGCGCGGATATGATGAAAACAGAGGAGTTTGATTTTATACCGCGAATGAATGTGCCGTTAGCGCTCACGGAGCTTCAGGAATTTTTTAAAAAGGCGGCTAGAGAAATGACGGGTGAGCTTGTAGAGTAATCTTTGTTAAATAATCTCGTACTTTTTAATTTCTCCTCTAAGAAACTCTTTTACTTTTTCCCATTCTGCAGGCTTAAGCATATATGGCATCGGCGTATCTTCGGCTTCTTCAAAGTAGGCTAAAGATTTTAAATAGTGATAGAGTTCGAAGTTAATGTTTTTATATTTGAGCTTGAAATTTTCCAGCAGGTCCTCAAAGCTAATGCTTTGACAGATAAAATACAGGTCAATAAAGTCTTTTTTTACACTGCGGTCGGCAATAGCGGTAATTTTCATACTTCCAATGTCTTTAATGCTGGCGATTTTGGTTCCCTCAAAGTCAGTAAAGTTTTCAAGTAGGGGATAGTCATAAGTGAAGAAACTAACCATGGTTCTGTTGTTAAAAAACTTTAGCGTGCCCCAGCTCTGGTTAACATTTTGAGTTTCAAAGTCGGGTAGATCTTTTTTAATGCGGCTTAATAGTTGTAAGGGTTGGAATTCCCCGGGACTGAAAAAGTCCAAATCTTCCGAAACACGGTGGCCCAATTGCAAGGCTAACGCGGTACCGCCGGCCAGATAAAAGTTTTTTACCGGCGCAGCCGTTTTTAAAACTTCCAGAGTTTGTTGGGTTTGAGGGGCGAGCGTTTCTGCAAACATATGATTTCTTCGTTTATGTCTAGTTTTAGCGCCCAGAAATTGGCTGTCTTTGGATCGATTCGCGTGGAATTTATAATTACTTGTTTTATTTTTTCCTGCTCTAGATTATCAAAAAGCCATAAAATATCGTTAGGTGTGCCGTGATCTAAAACCTTTTCGATAACAAGGGCCGCATGTTTGTTAATGTCTACTTGTCCTTGATATTCCCACAAGAGCTGTTTAATGGAGTTGGGGAGAGGGACGCTGTCGCTCACAAATTGATTATACTATATTGGAGAGACGGTATATGAATTAGGGTTCAACCCTGTCACTCTCTTAGCAATATATAATGTTGACAGGGTTGAACCCTATTATGATGTGGTCTCGGAGTAGCTTTTTAGTTTAGGTGTATAATTAAAGATGTCACAATGTAAAAATGTACGAGTGACATCTTTTTAAGAATAACATTTTACTATTTCTAGTGTGAAGGTAAAATGTTATGTCTACATTTCATGAGATTTTGTAAAAAACGACTTTTCTTTCTTTTAGTTCTTTTTACCTGTGGTGTTGGGCTGACAGCGACAGCGCGGGCGAAGAGTTTTTATTATCCCCGAATTGATGTTTTGGCGCAGATGAATGCTGATGGCTCGGTAGATTTTACCGAGAGTCGGACTTATGATTTTGACGGTAGCTTTTCCTGGGCGACGCGTTCAATTCCTGAATATATTACTCGTCAGGGTTTGGTTTACCAAACGACGGTTCAGGATTTTATGGTTACTGAAAATGGGAAAGAGCTATCAGCAACAAGTTATCGCCAAAATAATATGTTTGAAGCGCGCTGGACTTATGAGGCTCGCGATGAACAGCGCACTTTTAGCCTTTCTTATACAATAACAGATGTTATTACTGAGTACTCTGATGTCGCAGAATTTTACTGGCAGTTAATTGAGCCGGATCGCAGTGAAAAAGTAAGCAATGTCTTGCTTACGGTTAAACTTCCTCGACTTGCTGATTCTAAGGACGAGATCAAAGTCTTTGGGCACGGGCCCTTGAGTGGAGTAGTGGACATAATTGACAGTCAAACAGTACGATTAACGGCTGATAATGTGTCCGCTAACCAATTTGTAGAATTGCGGGTGTTGTTTCCGCAGGAAATGGTTGCTGGTCGGTATTCTTCTTTGCGTACGCTGGAGTCGATTTTAGAAGAGGAAAGAATTTATGTGGAGGAAACGGTCGCCCGTCTTAAGCGCCAGCAGTTAATTGGCAGGATTATATTATTTGCTCTTTTGGGGTATGTGCCGCTTAGCATAACCGTTTGGTTAGTGATGTGGTACCGTTCTTGGAAGAAAGTGGGTAAAGATTACCAAACGCCAGATGTCCCCAAGCACTCCTTTGAATTACCCTCGGATTTACCGCCAGTGCTGGTACAATCGTTAATTGGCCAGGCGGGAAAACCAGACCCCAAGGCATTTACAGCAACTATCTTTGATCTGGCGCGGCGGGGATTTATTAAAATTGACTCGCGGGCTAAGGCCCAAAGTGGTCTTTTTGGTTCTCGCACTAAATATATTAATCGGCTTAAGCTAACTAAAGAAGTTGGAGAGATGAGGCTATTTGAAAGAGAAGTCTTGGATTTTCTACGCTGGCGTATACCAGATCCTTATGAGTGGTATGATTTTGACGAACTCAAAAAGTGGCTCAAGCGTCATCCGCAGAAGTTTCAGCAATGGTTTCAAGGTTGGCAGAAACAGGTGGTGAGCGAAGCTAAGAAACTGGGCTTTATGGAGGCGGAGGGAGAAAAAGCATACGCTCGCTTTTGGGTTTTTGCAATTATTTGTGCTTTGGGCTTTGTTAATATCCCACTGATAATTTTAGCGGCGATGATGAATCCATATTTAAAGAGGCGCACACGGGAGTGGCAGAAAGAGTGTGATTTGTGGAAGTCGGTGAAATGCTTTTTAGATGAATTTTCTAACTTTAAAGAACTGCCGCCGGAAGCTTATAAATTGTGGGAAAGTTATCTGGTTTTTGGTATTTTATTTGGCAATGCCGAAAAAATAATTAAGCTCCTGCCGGTAATTTTGCGAGATGACCGTGCCGTACATGCGGCTTGGTATTCAGGAGTAGGATTTGAGAGTGGGATGGTTAATGCCGCTTCAATTAGCAATATGACTTCGGCGATTAGTGGCTTTAGCAGTGCTTTGACTTCAGCGGCGCACTATTCTTCGGGTAGCGGAGGAGGAGTATCCGGCGGCGGCGGTGGTGGCGGTGGAGGAGGAGGCAGTGGCGCGGGGTGAGTTTCAAGTTAAAAGTTCAAAATTAAAAGTGAAAAGTCAAAAATCAAGTCACGATCGTCTGTTAAGTTATACCTGACCCTGAAAACGTAGTGCGTGTGGTAAAGAGTTAAAAGCCTGCCCCGTGGCGAGGCCTTGTCTGACGGGGAAATTATGGTAAAGCAACACTCCGATTCGGCCACTGGTGGTAACGGTTATCTTACTTCTTTAAAGTTTGCTTAATCCTGTTTAGTTTGGATTTTAATACCTTGCCTTTCGGCACGGTCGTGATGAGCTTTCTGCAATTCGGGCCTGTCTACAAGCTCTGCGTCAGTAGAGGCTGCCACGCTGCGTTCAGCTTCTTGCATTCTTGCGCGTGCGGTTGAATCTAGCGTTGGGTATGGGGGTAAGCTTGGTGTGGATGTTGCCATTCGTTCTCACCTCCTGTGGGGGGTTTGCTAGCCGATCTTGCAAGTTATTCTCGATGCTAGATGATACTAACCGCAAGGACCAACAATCCTAAAATAATTCGATACCAAACAAAAGGCTTAAAACTCTTTGTCTGTAGATACTTTATTAACCAATGTATAGCTATTGAACCAAAGACAAAAGCTAATGTCAAGCCAAGTAAAGCTTGGGGCCAGTTGATGGCGGTTGAAGAGCTAAGGGTCTGATAGGATTCCAGGGTAACCGCGCCAGCGATTACGGGAATAGCGGCTAAAAACGAGAATTCGGCGGCTTCCTTGCGTTTAAGTCCTACGAGCAAGCCTCCGGCGATGGTCATTCCCGCCCGTGAAGCCCCGGGGATAAGTGCCAGCGATTGAAAAAGGCCGATAAGCAAGGCTTTTTTGGGGGGGAGGTTGTTAAAAACGACTGGCGGAGTGTTGGTCCTTTTATAAGCCCAATTGGTCGTATTAGACCTATCTCCAAGCCACAAAATTATAGCGCCAGCAGTCAATGCCCCGGCAATGACTAGCGGTGAACGTAGGGTTTTTTCTATGTAAGCTTCTCCCAGAAAGCCAAAAACTATGGCTGGCAGGGTACAGATGATTAGATTAATTAAAAGCTGGCGATTGGTAAGATATTTAATCCACAGTCTGCGAAAGTAGACAATTATTGCCAAAAGTGTTCCCAGGTGTAGTACAGTATCAAAAAAAAGATCGGGCTTAATTCCGGGTAAAAAATGTTCGGCTAGAACCAAATGCCCTGTGGACGAAACAGGTAGGAATTCAGTGATACCTTGAATTAGTGGAAGTAGAATTGGGTAGGCGATTTTCATGAAGGCTTGTGGAGGGTTTCCTTTAATTTTTCTTTTCCTGTTCCATTTCTAGGGTCCCAGGCCACAATATTTGGATTATTAATTTCCGGTGGCATGGGGTTTTTATTCTCGTCAGACTCCATCAGCCTAGCAGCAAACTCAACAGCACATTTGCCACAGATTATGCCGCGCGAATGTGTGTCGCGATATTTATTGGCATTTGTTTCATCTATTGGTTCTCCGCAATTGACGCATTTTTGCATGATCAGTAATTATCTTAGTGGTCAAACAGTTGTCAGTTCAGGGCTTGTAAACTAATAATCTCAATCGCCTTACTGTCAGCGGATGAGTTGTTGCCTGAAAGCTGTTAGCTGATTAACTGTCCGCTACTAACTGACAGCTGACGTCGTTACCCTTCCAATTGTTTCTAAGATATAAATTTTAATAAATAATAGAATTATGCTGACGGCGAGTAGAATACCAAAGGTGACTCCCTTAGTAATAGCCCATGCGGCTAAGGAGGCGACAATACCTAATCCCAGAAAGCTGTTGCCGAGAGCAAAAGTCAGGTTTTTAATAAAATAGTATAGTTTCTGTTTGGGGTTATGCGGATCGATCTTTTCAATGGGTTGTAATTCTAGGTTGCTTTGGGGCGAATTCGCCGGAAGCTGCGAAACAGCAATTGGTTGAGTGTAGGATTCTTTGATTTCCACTAGCTGTAGGTTTTCCGGGTCGAGCAGAGAAGGGCTTTGGTAGTAATTCTTTATTGCTCGTAGATAATACTTGCCTGAGGTTGGCTTGAAGCCAAACTGTCCCAGACGATTAGAGTAGGTTAAATAAGCCCGCTCTTTGGTGTCGGGATTTATCAATTCCACGGCGGCGACAGGGATAATTTGCTTACTTTCACGGTCGAGGCAGTAGCCCCAAACGGGCGTTTTTCTACTTAGCCCGAGTCCTTCCAGTAGAGAAAAAAGGGCGTGTGTCGGCAGGTTCCAATAATACTGTAGCGGCAGGTGTAGTTCGATAAGTAAAGTGATAAATCCGAAAAGCAGGCTGATGAGAATCCATGCCATTAAGTCCCGCTCAATAAATTTGAGCAAGACGGGATTTTGGCTAGCCCAGGAGAGGAAGTCGGATATTTTTTCGACCATATGTTGATATCTTATCATTAGTTAGTGACGAAGCCAAGTGTTTGAGTGAGGGTTTGAGCGAGGAATGTCAAAATGAACTTGCAACATAAGCATTAATTTGACATTTAGTCATTAGAATTTTGTTTGGCATTAGTCATTCAGAGCTGTGTTTAGGATTTTATTTAATGTTATAAGAGTTCTAGTCACGGGCAAAGGTTGCCCCCCACACTTTATTAGCTCCGTTTTGCTTTAAAAGCCGCGCGCATTTCTTTAGTGTAGCTCCAGTAGTAGTAACATCATCAACTAGGATAAACCGTTTGCCCCTAAGGGATTCTTCCGTTTGTGGATTAATGCGGTATAAACCATGAACGTTTTTAATACGTTCTTTGCGGGATAAAGAAGTTTGGTCTACGCCTTGCCTAGTGCGTTGCAGAAGGTCTTTTTGGATAGGAAGTTTCCAGATACTGCTAAGGGTTTGTGCAACAAATTCCGCTTGATTAAATCCGCGCTTTTGGAGTTTTTTAGGGTGCAGGGGAATGGGGATCAAGATGGCATTATTGGGAAAAAGTTGTTCCGGTTCGGTAAAGTATCGGCGCAGGATTAGATCGATTTCTTCGTAAGCCTTGATAGCGTAAGGTTTGTATTTCAGTTTTTTAACTAGTGAGCGTACAGAGCCTTGATATTTAGCGGCGCTCATAATCGCGTCAATTCCCCAGTTTGTTAGGCAGGTAGCGTGAGTGAAGCCGTCGATAGCTGGCCTGCGGCAGGCGGGACAACAATGCTCACTAATAAATTCAATTTTGTTGTAGCAATCTTGGCAAAGGTAGTGGCCGAATTTGCCGCAGTGAACGCAGAAGCGGGGGAGCAGAAAGTTGAGAAGCTGATTGAAGATTTGGCTAGGTGAAAACATACTACTTTTTACTAGTAACACATTCTTAGATAAGCAATCTCGAGTGGCGCAAAACACGTCAGCTTGGCAACTATCGCATTGGTAGTCGCGCTAGATATGAATAGTTGGGTAACTGGGTAATTAGGTAATTCAGTTGTTAGTTACAGTTTAATTTTAGCACCTGTGTGTGGTCAATTCGAAGTTTCGTGCTGTAAACATGCTAGAATCTCATTACAAAATGCAAAAGCTATTTACCAAACAAAACATGTTCCTGTTCTCTATCATTATTCTCGGACTTAGTTTGCGGCTTTTCGGGTTAAACTGGGACCAAAATCAGCACCTACATCCTGACGAAAGATTTCTCACCATGGTGCTGGAAAGAATTGAAATACCCGCTTCCTTTTCCAGTTATCTTAATTCTCATACATCACTTTTTAACCCGCACAATCACGGATTTGCCTTTTTTGTCTATGGCACTTTTCCACTCTTTCTAAACAAATTTCTCGCCGTAGCATTTAAAATGGACTCCTATCACGGCTACGCTATTCTTGGCCGGATCATTTCCGCGTTTTTTGATACAGGCGTTATTATTCTGGTCTTTTTAATCGGGAAAAAGCTATATCCGAAACAGAAATCTCTACCCCTCTGGGCCGCCTTCTTCTATGCTGTAGCGGTACTGCCTATCCAGCTAGCTCACTTTTACACAGTGGATCCTTTCCTGAATTTCTTTTTGGCGGGATCTTTCTTATCCCTTATTGTTCTTGTTCAGAGATCGAATGGTGCAGTTCGTTTCCCAGTCTGGCCGCCCGCAATACTAGGATTGTGTTTCGGCTTAGCATTAGCCTGTAAAGTATCGGCATTACTGTTCGCGCCACTTGTCGGGGCGACTTTCTTGTACTTGGCAAAACGAGACTTGAAAAAAACCTGCTTACAAGTCTCTATTTTCATTTTAGTAGGCTTCTTGGTTTTTAGAGTTACTCAGCCCTACGCTTTTGATACTAATAATCTTTTGAACCCATCTCTCAACACTGCTTTTATTAACGATCTCAGGGAGTTGCGCGGTCACTCTAATCCGGACAGTACGCCGCCGCCCGGTGTTCAGTGGATCAAAACTACTCCAATTCTTTTTCCGCTAGTGAATATGCTTTCTTGGGGGCTGGGCTTACCAATAGGAATTCTGAGTTTAATTGGTTTCGCTTATGCTGCCTACGGGCTGGCTAAAGGCAATTCCGACTTTGGTGTTTTTTTGATGTTGTTCTGGGTTTCGCTCCTGGTCGCCTATCAGGGAACTCAGTTTGTTAAAACTATGCGATATTTCCTGCCACTATACCCTTATCTATGTTTACTAGCCGCCTATCTGATTTTATCAGTTAAACTTAAACACCGGACATTCTGTTCCGGCAGTGTCATGCTGATTGTTCTTGTTTGGCCGATTAGCTTTATTAGCATTTACACTCACCGGCACTCGCGGATATCTGCTTCCGAGTGGATCTACGAGAATATACCTGCGGGGTCATATCTTGTTAATGAACACTGGGACGATGCTCTACCCCTATCTTTGGGAGGGCATAATCGCCGCAATTACACCATTAAACAGCTTCCCTTTTACGATCGGGACACCAGAGATAAGTGGGTAAAAATCACTACTGAGCTGGAAAAGGCGGATTATATTATTATTACAAGCAGTCGCTTGTATGATTCCATACCCTACGACAAGGAGCGCTATCCTGTGACCAGCAGGTACTATCAATTATTATTTAGCGGCAACTTGGGTTTTATTCCAACCTATGTGCAAACTTCCTACCCAAAACTTTCTTTGCCTTTTCTCAACAAGTGCTTGACTATCAAAATTCCTCAAAACACCTCCCTTGATGAAACTAAAATATTTAATCTCGGGAATCAAAACGCCTGCGAAAACTTTTCCGGCATCGTTATTAACGATGACGCTTCCGAGGAAGCCTTTACTGTTCATGACCACCCCAAAGTGATTATTTTTGAGAGAAAAAGTGAGATAAGCAGTCAAGAATTATTGGGGCTGCTACTGACAGAGGAAGATAAGCGCTGAAAGAGATTGTCATAAAAAGAAAAGACTTTTTCGGGCGGAAAGAGGCTTTTCACTTTCTGCCTATTCTCTCGATAGTATTGCGGTGACAGTATAACTTGCGCAATAGATTTTGCCAAATAATCAACATCACCCGGAGGAACTAGGATGCCCATTCCGGTTTTGTTTACCGGCACTCGTGCTCCAGGCAGGTCCGAAGCTACTACGGGCGTCCCCATTAGCATCGCCTCTACCTGTACTTGCCCGAATGATTCTGCACGATGCGTGCTAGGTAAAACCAAGCAGTCAATGAACTCATAAAAAGCTCCCAACTGCCCGCCATGGAGATAACCCAAAAATGCTAATCGATTGCTAAACTTTTTTACTAGGGGTTCTAATTCTTCCTTGTGCCGCTCTCCAATAATTTCCCGTGTCGGCCCAGCAAAAAGGATTATAAAATCACCTGGTAATTTCTGTTCCAATGAGGAAATTGCTTCCAGGAGAACGGTGATGCCTTTTTGTCGAGAAACTCTGCCGGAAAAGCCAATTTTATATTTAAACCGTCCGAATCTTTGTCGCAGTTTAGTTAGTGATAGCTTATCCACCGGTAGTTTATAAATAGCCGGATAACAATAGTTCAGTTTATGGTGGAAGTGTCGGAGCAAAAACGAGCTTGGCACATAATCCTCAGTGCGCGGAATAATTACATGCGCGACCTTAGCCGTTAGCCAATAGGAAATGAATAGGGCGAACCGAGCAAACAGTCTGGGAAGCCAATGCAACATAGAAAAATCTGGCTCATCAGTATGGTGAGTGACCACCAAGGGTTTTCTTAAGAGCCAGCAAATAATGGACACCCAAAACGATTCCGCGTAAGGCCAATGGATATTAACAACATCGGCCTGGTGGATATAGCGTACTGACTGCCAAAGTAAAGAAGGCGTTACTGCCCACTTACCCAGGAAGCAAGCTACAGGAAGACGGACTATTGTCACTCCGTCAATTTTCTCTTCTCTATCTAAATCTGGCTGATGTTGCGCAGTAAGTACAGATATTTCGTATCCTCGCTTAACTAACACCTTGCTCACTCGCTGGGTTTCTATGGTAATCCCAGAGATATTGGGAAGATAATAAGAGAGAAGTTTTAGAATTTTCATGTCAATTAGCTTATTAGCTTCACTAGCCTTCTAGCTTCATTAGAACGTTAGCTTTATAAAGAATAGCGTAAAATGCAAAACCACCATTTTATTACCATATCAATTTTGCGATAATAAATCTTCATATTCCTCCGCCGTCAAATTTCCCACTTTCCCAAAAATCAACACGGTTGGATTGTCAAAGACATTGTAGGTTTCTTCGGGGGAGAAGAAGTGACCAAGTGATTGAGCGATTGAGCGATCGAACCCTTTGACAAGTTCAGGGTAGGCTAGCGATTGAGCGAACAAGCGATTTGCCAGAGACAGATTTTCGGTTTCATAAATCTTACTGAACCCTAAGTTCCCGTTAAACAATGCCTCGTAATACCGCTTGCCATTAGGAAAACATTCCGGGAGACGGAGGCGGGTGGCGTAAATGCGGCGGCTTGGGATAATAATATAATCTATTTTCGCCAAACTTTTAGCTAATTCCGAAATTTTTCTTTGGATTGAGGATGCCGATACTGTTTGTTCGTTACATTTCCCAAATGGACCGTCTATGTCGTAGAAGTTAAAAAGTTCTATTTGTTGCGCTCCGAAAACATTATTAAACGGAAGGATTCCCAGATCGTGAACTTCAGAAAGAATTTGAGCATCAGATGGTATGTTTTGCTCCGCCCACTCAGCCGCAGTGACGCGAGGGTCGGGGCGAAGGTAGCGGAGAAAGAAAGTCAACCCAGAGACAACTGTTATTAGTACAACCACTATCGCAATAATTTTTGCTAACCGCTCGCTGACTATGGACAACTGATTACTGGCCGCTATAAAGGCAATGATCAAGAACGGTACTATTGGTACCATATATCGGGTCCATTTAACATACATAAATCCGTGCGATATCCAATAAGTAAAGATGAAAAACAACAGCATAGCGACTGTTGACTCTCTTTGCAACAGGCCCTTGCATATGGGAAAAAGACAGAATGCCTTGTCCTTTAGTGTGAGGTTCTTCCGTGATTTGACAAGGGTGGCTATGAGGTAAATGTTTCCCACAAATACTCCTGCCCATAACGCCAGCCCGAGTAGGTGGGGGAAAACATGGAAGGACTGAAAAATGAGGGGCGTGGTTTTTAGAAAACCAGCAGTGTAGAAAACTGGGAGTGTGCCTACCGCAAGTCCACCATCGTACTTTATTGCCGCTTTAAAGCTGTTGTAATCAAGAAGTACATAAGGGAAGAGTGCGACAAATATAATAGCCGCCAGCAGTAATGCTGAGAATAATTTCTGCCAATGGACAAATACCTGCTTCAGTAGTTTCTCTTGCCCAAAGCCGTTTTTAGTTAATTTGTTCCCCAAAGTCCAAAAGTGGGAGGCTATAAGAATTGGGAAAAGCGCCAAACTGGTTACCTTGGTTGCTAATGTCACGCCTAAAACTAGGCCTGCTATTAGATAATGTTTCCATTGTTCCCGCCGAATAATTTTGAGACAAATGATAAAGAAAATTAAATATAGAAAGGTTAGGATTGTTTCGAAGGTCATAAAATGGGAAAATTGCAGCAACCCAGGGGTAAAGGTCACTAGGAGAACTGCTAATATCTGCCACAATACGGGTTTCTGGCTTGTGTACTCTGAGTCTTTCACGACCAGGCAGTCTTTAGCTAGGATATACGCGGGCCAAATAGTTAGACAAGAAAGGATTGCCGAAACATACCTCCCAATAAGGATTGCTTGGGCAAAATCTACTGCCCAGACATTCGCCTTTTGTACAATTAAATTACCCAGAACCCCCGAGAAATATATTAGATAGATGGGGAATGTGCCGTAGGCAAAGCAATTAACAACCCAATGTTTAGGAAATCGCACCTGAGAAACTGCGTAGGCGATATTTTGCTCATCAGGGTGGAAATAATAAGGAGAACCCCAGTTGAGGTTGTAGAATCGTAGGAAAATGCCAACCGCAACAATTATTAATAAAATTATTTTGTGTTTTTGATTAAGCATTTCTCTAAACTTCAAAACGAAGAGCTAAATTCCTAATTTCTAATATCAAATTTCTAATAAAGCTCATCCTTCCTAAAAATTTAATATTGGAAATTGGACATTTGAAATTTCATTAGGAATTAGACATTAGAAATTCTAATTCAAGTTTTAACTATAGTACTCGCAACTCTTTCGCCCAACTCAACCGCATAATTCATCCCCCTATCCCACGGATAGACCTGCCACATAGATGCATAATATAAACCATCAATAGGAGTTTTAAGAGAGGGCATTAACTGTGAAAAACTCGGGACAAAGACAGGTTGGGCAAAATGATTGGAAAAGAGCCATTTTTTTTCAATCCAATCTCTGTCAAATGCCGGGTTCAGTTTTTTCAAATAGGGCAGGAAATCAGCAATTAGCTTATCGGGCGTCTTGTCCTGATAAACGTCTGGTTGGTCGTAATAGTCGCCTATGTAGGCGATGTGATGGCCACCATAACGTGCTGTTGGTTGAAAATTTGTGTGCTCAACAACTGCCAGGAAGGGAAATTCTTGATTGTTGACATTAAGCCAGTAAGTCCCGTCGGTTAATAAAGACTTTTTTAACGCCAAAACCAAGCTCAACGCCCCCAAAGACGGCAATTTCCTCAATTTTTGATAATAATCATCTTTGGAAGTAGGACCTGTCCTGCGACCTGTCCCGCGAAGCCCGAAGGGCGGAGAGGGAAGTTCTGATGAACATCGGAACGAAGCAGGATAGAGCAGAGAGAACTGGGAAGGAGCTACTGTTGCAATAATAATATCGAAAATACCCGTCAGCTCCTTTCCGCTGTAGAGTCTAAAGTTTCTCTTTATTATCTGTTTTTCGCTTACGCTCCCTTCGGCGGAGTTTATCCCGAGTAGAGTCGAGGGGGTCGGGGTGAACTCCATTCGTGTAATCGGTGTGTTCAGATTGATTGTCCCTCCTCCCCCCTCAATCTCTTCTGCCAGTCTATCAACTAAAACCTGGAACCCTCCCTCTAAATAACCTAGCTTCTTACTGCGCTTTTTAAGGCGTGCCCACAACCAGGCCATATTGACATTGGAATAAAGTTGACCAAATTTTTTACGCAAAAGCGGTTCCCAGAGCTTTCCGTAAGTGCTTGGACCAAATAGTCGCAATGCTTTGTCTGCCACCATATCTTTTTCTAATTTTTTCCAATCCGCCAGATGTTTTAACCAACCTACTGCCAAGCCAGCCCGGAATTTATCCGCTAGACTCAAGTTTGGGAATTTTAGCAGAGCCAGTGGGGAGTCAAACGGGGAAACCCTATCACCTGACAGCACTGATGTCTTTACAGCTTTAAACTTAAGCTTATTTTTCAAGCCAAGCTTGTTGATTAAATCAATCGCAAACCTATCGGAAACAAACAAATGCCGATAGAAAGCATCCAAATCATCCCAATCGTCAGGATAATCATTAACCAAACCCTTAATGCCCTTAGCTAAACCACCGGCAACTGGCCCTTTCTCAAAGACGGTTACCTGGTGGCCTTTTTGGGATAATTCGTAGGCAGCAGCGAGACCAGTCAAACCCGCCCCGATAATTGCTGTTCGCATGGGATTATTTTAACATGGGGGGATGATAGAATAAGATAAGAACACTTAACCCTTGACAATTAACATTCTTGCCACGTTAACTTGCCAAATCGGCAAGTTTTACGTGGAGACCTTTGGCAATTAACATTTGACAACCCATTAACCATTCATTACCAGTTCATTAACTATGTAACCATGTAGCTATGCAACCATTTAGCCATTCAACCATTCTGACCATTTCGAATATTCGAGTATTCGAACATTTAGTCTAGTCATGTCCCTCACAAAAAAATTCCTCACTATCATCATATTCACAGCCACTCTCGGCTATCTTCTCCTCACAATTTCTCATTTCCAGTGGCGAACAGATGGGGGAATTGCCGTTGTGGGAGCACAGAGGATCCTAAATGGAGAAATGCTCTATAGAGATTTCTTTGAGTTTTGGATGCCGGGGACGTTTTATCTACTGGCATTAGTTTTTAAACTTTTTGGACAAGGCCTTTTGGTTATTCGTTCCTTTATATTTTTTAACTTCTTGACTATTTTTGTCTTAGTCTTTCTCATCGGAAGAAAAATCAATCAGAGTAGCTGGGGCGGGGCACTATCGCTGGCAGTTTTTGTCTGCGCTTCAGGCGCGGCTGCACTTAATCATAACTGGCTGGGGCTGCTTTTTGTTTGTCTGGGCGTGTGGGGTTTGCTTTATCTAAGAGAATCTTGGGTCAAATTGGCCATGATAGGACTAATAACTGGACTAACCATTGGTTTTAACCAGTGGCAAGGGACTGCGATGTTTATAGCAGTGTCGCTAACTTTATTAAAAATAGGGGCGGCCCCGGTATCGGGGCCGCCCCTATGTCCCGCATGGAATTTAAACCTCAAAGAATTTAAAAAGTTCGTTATCTATGCTCTCTCCACCACCCTGATTCCTCTTTTCTGGTGTTTGTATTTCTGGCAACAGAGCACTCTAAATGAAATGCTCTACGCTACTATTATCTTCCCCTTAACCCGCTACCACGAAGGCAACATACATGGCTGGCCTTATCAGATCTGGTGGATTACCACAATTTTCTATCTGTGGTTTCTAATTAAATGCCGACCCCTACACAAAGACAAAAAGATTGTTTTGTTATTTGGATTAACCATTCATCTCTTTACTCTCATCTCCGCCGGCGGCGGCCACACTGCCCTAAGTTATCCTTTCACCGCTTCATTAATCATTTACTTTATCCAATACCATGTTCCTGATTTAATTAAAAGTCAGCCCGTACCGGCGCCATCTTTTAAGTCTATGTTTAGTAGTAAGAAGTGGCAAAAACAAACTGTAAACAAAATCATTACCTGCGTATTAACAGCTTCAATTGTCATCAAAGTCGCTTACAATATGACCGGTAAAATCGGCTATTTTCTCCAAGTTGAAAATACCAGACTAACAACCGCTAAAGGCACTTTGTACGCTCCAGTAGAACTAGCCGAAATCATTAAAGGTATTGATCACTATTTTAATACCAGTCCCGACTCTAGCCAAAGCATTTATATCGCCCCGTGGTCGCCTTTCCTGTATTATCTTTTTGACATTAAAGACCCTACCCGTTATAGCCACCTTGGACCCGAACATTACAACAAACCTGTCCTAACGGAAATAATCAATGACCTTGAAAGAAAGAGAATTAATACAATCGTCTTCTCGCCGCAAGAAACGCATTTTGACACATATAAGCCAGAGTTGTATCAGCCAAGTGTTCTGACGCAGTACATTACTCAGAATTATGAGCCAGTGGAATTTTTAAACTCTGATAGAGCAGAGCCGTTAGAATTAAATAATCTTATTTGGGAAAGGGAGTAGAATTGGCAAGTATTAATTTTGTAATTATCCCAAAATATGCATCGCACGAAAAAGGTCGCAACTATATTAATACTCTTGCTAATAATTGTTTATGTTCTCCTCGCCTCTGACCATTTCCAGTGGGGCACCGATGGCGGCATTCCCATTGAAGGCGCAAGAAGAATATTGAGCGGCGAGGTTTTATATCGAGACTTTTTTGAATTCTGGATGCCGGGGACTTTTTATTTCTTGGCTCTTTTAATACAACTTTTGGGGTTTTCTTTCGGTCTAATCCGCACAATCGCTTTTGTTAATATCAGCGCCATCTGTGCGCTCACTTTTCTAATCGCCCGCAAGCTAAATCTTTCAACTCTGCTCAGCTTACTCTCGACACTTCTTTTTCTTCTTCCTTCAGCCGTTTTTTGCTATAATCACAACTGGCTGGGATTGCTATTTATCTGTTTGGGGTGCTGGGTACTGCTTTGGCCGCCGAAGTCATGGACTAAATGGATTATAATGGGCCTGATAAATGGGGTGGCTATTAGCTTTAACCAGTGGCAGGGAGCGGCAATGTTTGTAGCCGTGTCGCTAACTGTATTAAAAATAGGGGCGGCCCCGGTATCGGGGCCGCCTCTATGTCCCGTATGGAATTTAAACCTCAAAGAATTTAAAAAGTTCGTTATCTATGCTCTCTCCACCACACTGATTCCTCTTTTCTGGTGTTTGTATTTCTGGCAACAGAGCACTCTAAGAGAGCTGCTCTACGCCACAATTATCTTTCCGCTCACACATTATCCTACTGGCAATATGCATCAGATTCCTAGTAATTTGTGGTGGCTAACAACCATTTTTTATCTTGTTTTCTTTTGGAGAGAACGGTACAGCGAGAAAGGAAAAGAGGATAAAGAAGTTCTAAGAAAATTAAGAGTGATTTCTATTTTTGGCTTTATTGCTCATGTTCTCGCCATTGTTTCACCGAATACCGGTCATACCGCCTTAAGTTATCCTTTTACCGCCCCATTGGTTGTGTGTTTTACTAAGCACAAAATTTCTCAATTTAGAAAGCAGTCAATACCTAACCTTTCCTCCGTCACTAGCCTTTTGACAAGTTCCATTTTTATTAAGCAGGCTGTTCGAAAAGCTCTCTTTCTACTCTTCATTTGCCTCTTTGCAACCGTCAGCTTTTTCCATTTTGCAAGTAAGATAAACTATTTCTTGTTTAAAGAAGCCGAAACACTCCAAACAAATTATGGAGACTTGAAAACAACAGCCCGAGTGAAAACCGTTATTAGTCAGATGCAAGACTGTCTAGCCGAAAGTGCTGACAGAAAAGAATACATTTATATTGCCCCTTGGTTTCCTTCACTTTACACGATTTTGGACACTAGCAACCCCACACGTCACGCTCATTTGGGATTTGAGCACTACACTCAAGAAATTATTAATGGAGTTATTTCTGATCTGAAGGAAAAGAGTGTTGAGACTATCATCTTTCTTCCTTCGTTAAGCTATGCCTATGAACGGCAACCAGAATATTTTTCCCAATTTCTGGAAAATAACTTTGAATTATCTTGCCAGTTTGAATTAGGGGAATTGGAGAACCGAACATATCCGAGGGATGGAGTTTGGACAAAGATTGCGAGGTGAACATGGCTTGCTGTCTGTTGTATATTATGAATGATGAGTAGTCTTAAATCCTTCTTTCAATATTATCTTGCAATCCAGTTTCTCGGCTTAGCCGTTTGGCCGTTGACGAGGCGAATTTTTGGAAAATTTTTTGATCGGGGATGGGGATTTTCTAAAATTTTGGGAATTGTTTTAACCACTTATGTAATTTGGATGCTGGGCAGTATTCGCCTGGTACCGTTCACACGTTTAAGCTCAACCTTGATTGTTTTGGGGATGGGAATAATTGTGTGGGGGATTGATTTTCTGAAGCTCAAAGCTACCCACCCGCATCGCTTAAGCTCAGCTTTGGCGGGCACGGCAACTCAAAGTTCAAAGTTAGGGGAATTCAAGGGAGAATCGAGCGAGGAAGGGAAAGTCAGAAAGATTGAAGCGGCGGAGCAGGTAGGTACTAGATGGAAACTAATTGTAATTGAGGAATTCCTGTTTCTTCTTGCCTTTGGTGGTTGGGCCTGGGTGCGGGCGAGTAACCCGGATATTCGTGGCTTAGAGAAGTTTATGGATTACGGTTTTATGCTCTCGGCATTGCGGGGAAATTTTTTCCCGCCGCTGGATCATTTTCTGGCTGGCGAAACGATTAACTATTATTATTTTGGGCATCTCATCTCAGCGGTTTTAACCCGCTTGTCCGGAGTGGCCCCGGCGGCGGGTTATAATTTGCAGATTGCCAACCTGTTCGCCCTGACTTTTTTGGAGAGTTTTATAATTGGATATGTTCTTTTCTATAAGAGCGTAGTAACAAATCTTAGTTCGCGCCTGTGGGGTATTGCAAGCGGGTTGCTCGCGAGTTTATTTGTGACCGTAATTGGCAACTTGCATTTGGCCTGGGAGTATATCTTGGGACGGTCGGAGAATTACTGGTACGCCGCGGCCAGTCGGGTTATTCCCTATACGATCAATGAGTTCCCTGTGTATTCTTTTATTGTCGCCGATTTACACGGACACGTGAGTGACCTTCCGATAGTTTTGTTGTTTCTTGGAGTCCTTATTTCATTTTTTATTGAATGGCTTGGAAGTGAAGCTTGTTTAGCTCAAAGCTCAATGTTCAAAGCTCCCGCCCGCCTCGAAGCAGCCGCTTCTGCGGCGAATCGGGCGCGGCAAAGCCACAGCGAAAAGCGAAAAGCTTTTAGTTTTAAACTGTCGTTTTGCCCGCCTGCTCGCCTCGCTGAGTCGAAGCGGGTCGGCGAGGCAGGTGCTTTGCGTTTTGCGCTTTGCGCCTTCTTATTAGGAACAATGTATGTTACTAACTCTTGGGACTTTGCTATCTACGGTATGGTTCTAGGAATCGTGATGTTCTTCCTATATTATCGTGAGAGGCTGAATCTGTGGCGTACTATTTGGGATCTAATTTTGCCTCTGGGCAGCATAGTTGGCTTGTCAGTTATATTTTTCCTGCCTTTCTGGCTTACGGTTAAGCCTATATCGCAGGGAATTGGTTTAGTTCGTAATCTTTCATCTCCCAAACATATTTTAATCTTGTGGGGGTTTTACCTGTTTTTGTCTTTAGTTTATGGTTGGTGGTTATTTAGGGAGAAAATCAAGAAGTTTTTGCGTGTCGAATCGGTAGTCACAGCAATTGCCGGTCTATTGGGAGTGAGGGTAAAGGTTGTGGGGGGAGAAGATGAGGTATTGGAGGAAAGTCAAAAGCATGCCCTGCGTAGCTCACTGAGCGAAGCAGGGTCAATGGTCAATGGTCACCACGTCAAACGTGGTTCATTGTCCGACGCCATCGCCCTCCTCTTCCTCCTCTGTGCTCTTATCTTACTAATCCTTCCCGAAATCGTTTATCTTAAAGACATTTATCAACCGGACTATTATCGGGCGAACACAATGTTTAAACTTTATTATCAGGCGTGGGTTTTATTTGCCCTGGCAACGGCTTACGGGACAACGAGGGTTATTTACTGGCTGGCGCGCCGGCGGATTTCTGTGGCAAAGATAATGTTATTTTCGTTTTATCTTTTGTTATTTACTGTTGTAATTTGTTATCCCTATGTTGCAGTGAAGACCGTGGCGGGAGGCGTTAAGGCTTACCGCGGACTGGATGGCAATTATTTTTTGCAGGAGGCCTTTCCCGACGATGCCGAGGCAATTGTTTGGTTTAATGAGAATATTAAGGGCCAGCCGGTTATTCTGGAGGCGGTAGGAGAGTCATATACTGATTATTCCCGCATCTGCGGCAATACTGGCCTACCGGCGGTTTTGGGGTGGCCGATACATGAGTGGCTCTGGCGTGGGGGATGGGATATTCCCGGTCAGCGGCAGGAAGATGTGCGGCAAATTTATGAGGGTGGCGATGATAGGCGTGCTCATGAACTTTTGGTTCAATATGAGGTTGAATATGTCTATGTGGGAAAGATGGAGCGAGAGAAATACCCACAGCTTAAACAAGAGCGATTTGCCGATTGGGGCGAGATTGTTTTTGAGAATGGAGA
>Ga0180007_10002309_pt1 | contig 23051 bp, 14 predicted proteins | sample MM_PC_MetaG_FD_121122 | JGI IMG/M metagenome (GOLD analysis project Ga0180007, IMG submission 121122) | Groundwater microbial communities from the Aspo Hard Rock Laboratory (HRL) deep subsurface site, Sweden - MM_PC_MetaG | ecosystem: Environmental > Aquatic > Deep subsurface > Groundwater... | reverse complement strand
TGTTCATTCCTGGTTTTAACCTACTCCCGCAGGCATGTGCCAGAGAGGCGCTCGCTTATCACCCCCTCGTGGGGTGCGAGCTTGTTTAGCACTTCGTGTGCAAGAGGTGCTTTCCCTTTCCCCCCTCCGCGCCTCTGCGCCTCAGCGGGAGTCTTCCCATGCATTTCCTTTCTCCTCTGCGCCTCTGCGCCTCAGCGGGAGTCTTCCCATGCATTTCCTTTCTCCTCTGCGCCTCTGCGCCTCAGCGGGAGTCTCCCCATGCATTTCCTTTCTCCTCTGCGCCTCTGCGCCTCAGCGGGAGTCTCCCCATGCACGTTTGACAAAATGTCCGACATTTGTTATACTTATTACCATATTGCAAAGGGGAATTATATGATTACTGTAAATATCCGTGAATTGACTCATAACTTTTCAAAATATCTCAAAGAAGTGAAAATAGGTGGACGCATTATTCTGACAGAAAGGAATAAAGCAGTAGCCGAATTCATTCCTTACAATGCAAAACCCGTTTATCCCGGGTGGAAACGTTCAATCAACAAGGTGACTGTGAATGGCGAACCACTTTCGCAGACTGTGATACGGAGCAGGGACGAATCATGAGAGCGCTGTTTGTAGAAAGTGCGGGATTAATAGAAAAAGAATTTACCCGGGATTACCAGTTTTTTAGTGTAGTGCAATGGGAAGAAAACCTAGTTTTTACCGCTAAGCGCCTCATACGGGCTCATCAGTTAAAAGTCCTTGATGCTGCCCAACTTGCATCAGGACTTATCAGCAGAGCGGACACGTTCATTACATCTGACAGACGTTTATATGCTGCTGCCAGAAAAGAAATTCCCGCTGCCAAATTTATTTAGAAAACTTTTTATTGCCGGATACACAAATAATCTGCATATTATTGCTGTAGCATCTTATGGCAACAAATTATAAGATGTAAACCTGATAGCAATACTGTTATATACATGATAGCATAATTCCATCAAATAGTGCTATCACTTTAAAACAAGGAAGAAAATATGTCAGTGATTACCTTGCGCGGACTTAACAGTAATGTAGAAAAAAAAGTGCGTCTGCAGGCTGGAATTGAGAAAAAGAGTATTAATCGCTTTCTTGTTGATCTAATCGAGGGAAACGTACTCGGTAGAGGGAAGGGTAAGGCGAAAGTTCACAACGACCTTGACGATCTCATCGGGACTATGAGTAAAAAAGATGCGGACGTCATAGACAAAAACTCAGCTGCCCAACGGCAAATAGATACGGCACTCCTATTCCAACGAACGATATCTGGATTGCCGCATGCGCACTGGAACATGGCTTAACTGTAGCTACAAGAGATGTGCATTTTTCGCGAGTGGCGGGTCTTCTTATGGTTACTCCTGAAATGTATGATTGACACCCGGTATAAGCCTCCCACTAAGCCATAGAAAAACACAGCATCGTGTGCATTTCCTTTCCCCTCTCCGCGCCTCAGCGGGAGTCTCCCCATGCATGTTTGACAAAATGTCCGACATTTGGTATTCTTACTGCCATAATGCGGAGGAGGGAATTATGACGACTGTAAATATCCGTGAATTGACTCATAACTTTTCAAAATATCTCAAAGAAGTTTAAATTTGATTTATTCTGTCAATTGATTGATCTGGCTGGTAAGTCTGTATACCAGTGTATCATATCCTTGTATCGTAACGTCAAAATTATTTACCGATTTCTTTATTTTTTCACCTGTATATATTTCCTCAACGAGTGATTTTTCAGGCAGCGATATGCTGAGTTCCTGCCTGCTTTGACTGCAGTTATGCAGCATAAGTAAATTATTATTGGCTTCTATGTAGATATCCGGCTTGTCCGAATAAAAATGAACACCTGCATAGCGGGCGATATTTTTTAATAATTCCTTGTCCATTAAAATGCTGGCGCAATAAATGGAATTCCACCCGTTTAATTCTTTTACGGCCAGTGCGTTTAAACCGTCCTGCGAAAAGGTACCGAGGACAGAAGCTGCAGCATCTGTCACGTGGAATACCGGCCCAAATTCAACGGGGTGCATTTTGGTGAACGGGGATGAGAATCCGCTAATGCGGAATTCCTTATTTGCCTGTATTCCTTCAAGGATAATATGTTCAGCGGTATTCAGACGGTAGTTGAAGCTGCCTTTTGCGATATGTTTTTGAGAGATGCTCATGCCGGTGATCTCAGACATAAGTTCGGTCCGCAGACCCTGTGAGTCATCAATGTACCCCGGCGCGTAAAACCACAGAAAAGTTTTTCCGTTTTTCTGCATTTCTTTTATCTTTTTTCTGATTGTGCTGTTCATGTAAAAAGAGTTGATAAAAATATAAAGTTTATACTGGTCGGTTAGTTTTTTTTGCAGGAGGTCGTCAGTCAGATGAATGTCATACGGAGTGCCGATTACCGCCAGTTCTTTCAGTACTGTATTATCAAAAACGTTCCGGTAAATTACGGGCGGGCCGTATACGTTCTGATACCGGGTTGTTTCGGGGGAAAAAATCACGGCAATTTCAGCAGTCGGTTTATTCGGAACGATAAGTAGTTCCTTGTACACTCCTGAGGCAGTAGTGATTGTGCTGAGAATTGCTTCGTCCTGAAACCAGCCCACATTATCGCGTCCTCGTGTAGAGCTGAATTCACAAAACCAGTTCCCGACTCCACGGACCATCGCGTAGGCAAGGTCGCGCTTCATAATTGAAACAGATTCGGTTCTGCTTTGCTGCCTGCCGTGCAATTTCGGCTGCGCAATAAAGGTTCTTACGTCCTGTTCGGCGATATACAGTTTATTATGCAGCCTGAGTGTTTCCACAGGTATGTAGGTCTGATACGTACTGCCGGGTCTGCGGTAATCGTAATTGTAAGGGCAGGAATAAAAATCAATGTACTTTGATGCGAGCATTTCCTGATAATTATTATTATTATTCATCAAGTACGCAAAAGGTACCGGAGAACCGACAGCACTTGTAATAGTGTACAGGTGATATGCGCCAACCATTTTTTTCCCTTCAGTCTTTTTTTTGATAAATTCGGCAGTCTTCAGATAGTAGCGTCCCACCATGCCTGAGAGAAATTCTGCGTAGTCGAAAGGCCTCATGCCCTTTTGCGGATCACGGAACAGTCCGCCCTCCGGACCGGCCTCCGTCATTTCCGCGTTAAGCGGTTTTGCGGCAGCGAAAGTTATTTTGGGGTCTTTCCATGCTTTTTGTAATGCCGGTTCTGAGTTGTTATACTTAATCCGGAGCCATTTTCTGAATTCCTGTACCGCACCGGGCGAATAATCACCGATATTAAGTTTGTTCCGGTCATTTTCAAATATCATTCCTGATACATTCCCAAGTCCGCTGTCCGGCGTTCCGCAGGTGTAGGGCTGGAAGCCGATAATGTTTTTATAATACGGCTTTTTCATCAGAAAAGTAACTATCCGGTCCAGATTACGATAACTGTCCTCAAGATATTTAGAGGAGCCAAAACTAATCGGACCCTTGTCTCCGGTAAAGCTCTGCAGTACTTCATCCGGATATTTCGTCAGCCAGGAAGCGTCCGGACGCATTTCGATTTTAGCGATCATTTTCGCATCGGGATCAATTTCAACCGCACTTCTCATAGCGCGGTCAAATTTTTCAAGGTTTGCCTCAACTGCTTCCTCGTTTTCAAAGAAAAGAGTGCGGGAACAATAGAGATTGACTATTTTTATTCCGGTTTTAAAATAGTCATGGTTTTTGTCATACGTGATACCGAAGCCTTTCCAGATCAAAGGTTCTACATATTCGTCATTCAGCTTGAAACAAATATTGTTATTTTTATTTACAACTGCCGACAGGACGTCTGCCTTCGGTAATTCTGCGGTGTAGCGCATAACCGGTACAGAGGATATTTCTTTTATTGCTTTTCCCGTTTTTGCATCGAGAAAAATAAGCGGAGTACCGGTTTCTCTCGAAACAGCGCTTATATGTAAAGGTACCCGTCCATGCGGAGCATGAAGGGGAATATACAGAGAGAAGGTGAGGTCGGTTTTTTCATTCCATTTGGAACTCGGTTCCGGCGGGACAACGATTTGCTGCCGGATAAGATAATTCCCCTGTTGTGTGTCACTGCCTTCACTGCCCAGTTCAAAAATGAAATCATAGTTATAGAGGAGTTTGTTTTTAAGACGTAAGGTGACGGTCACTTCTGTTGTCTCTCCGGGTTTTAATGATTCGGGTTTAATGAGAATATCTTCGAAAAGTATTTTTTCTCCCGACATTGTGCTGAAATAGGGGATTTTACCCCAGGGACCATCGGGAGGGAAAAAATTTTCCGAGGCGGAAACCCATTTTTCGTCATTGAAGGAAGCGTCCTTCCAGCCGCTTTCCGGTTTATTATTGCATTTCCATGTCTTATCAGTACTGACAAAGGTTGAAGTGTTTTCATAATTGAGCGAGAGCTCTGCAATAAGCTGAGAAAAACCGAATGTGGTGAGACCCTGAAAAATATCATTTTCAATCGCAATGATGTTTTTCCCCTGAATGATATACCGTGTGACATCAACGGGGTGAATGCCGGTGCTCCCGGTAGAGACTTCGGTCCCATTGAGGAAACATTTATAATAATCATTCGCTCTGAACTGCATAACGGCGGACTGAAGATCTTTAAGGTCTTTCATTTCGAATGTTTTTCTGAAATAGCGGGGATTTTTTGCGTGGTGCATTTTATCCGGCTCCGGATAAGATATATGCCATGCTTTCCAGTATGGCTTCATTTTTTCCACAAAAGGCTGAGGCGGGCCGTTTACTTCAATTTCTGTTAAAACCGGTTGGGAAACGCCTTCTTCTATCACAATACGCAGACGATCCGCAGAGCATATTGAAAATTTTGAAATATGTGTGCCATTTTCCGGCTCGCTGTTTTCTGTTTTTTTAATTATTTTCCATCGGTCGTTATGCCGGGCTATGAGGGAATACGCGCGTATACTACTTTTTCCGGTTTCGTTTATTTTGACTGTGTGAATCTGAATAGCATGCGGCCAGTGGATTTCAATCCAGTGAGGATAATTGTTGTCCAGCGGCTTCCAGACTGTGTCCTTTTTTCCATCAGTCAGATTATCCGAATAATCGGCCGTAGTGTTTTGAAATGAGGAAGTCAGGACATACGCTCCGCATCCTGCCAGTGCAATATTATTTTTTTTCATATCTGCGAGTTCCCTGGTAATAGTTTCTTTTTTACTCATTAGTTTTTCATCATTTCTCACGAAAGTATCATATTGGTCTTTTACCTCATTTTGTCCCATGGCGTAGTTATAAACTGACAATTCATCATATCCGGTTACCGCCTCCGGATTGTTTGCCGGACCGAAATAACTCCCAAGCTGAAATATTGAAAAAGTTTCACTCTGTATATTTACGTTCGGCTGTTGAGCGACAGACTCTCCGTTGATGTAGAGCTGTATTGCAAAAGGACTCCAGGTAAAGGTGATTTGTCTCCATTCATTTTTCGGCCAGATACTCACCGGCTTTGTTAAGGCCCGGAGCGGACGGTCCTTCAGAAGTCGGTTTTCACTGATGAAGGTTAACTCATTATTCACATGCAACTTATACAGGGAGAGTCTCTGCATTTTAGGAATTTGTTCGCTCACCATGTTTATGAATTGGACGGAATTTTTATCAGAAAAAGACCAGTTCACCGGATTGAGCCAGAATACACAGGTCCCCGTTTTTGTGTTAATACTTTCTGATCCGTTGTATCTGATGAAACCATTTCCCTTAATAAAGAGAGCATCTTTTTTTATGCCTTCCCCGGAAAAAATAGTATCAGAGTTAACAGCGGCAGTATCACCGGCTGATATATCAGCATCAAAGGAATTATTAAATGAAGCATAGAATACCGGTTTTCCGGGTGTCTTTTCTGCGGAAGACTGCTGACTGTTTTTGTTTTTTTCGAATTCATCTTTAATGAAATCATGATCCAGTACTTTGGAATAAATAGTGAATTCATCCACTGCTGTGTTTCCAATACCATTTTTTTTTTCCCATTCAGGCGCGCCGTTTCCGATAGTAATTGTTTTCCACCCCTGAGGTATGGATTCTACGGTGCGCGATGATGAACTGACTGCTTCACCGTCAATGAAAAGCTCGTATTGTTCTTTTGTCCATGTGAATACAATAAAGTGCCATTCATCTCTTTTCCATTCTGAAATATTTTTTTTAAGTACGGAATCTTTTGAGCCGCTGGCCGCATGGGAATTGGCAAATAAGAGGATAAGATCTGATGTATTCCAGAATTTGTAGAGAAGTACTCTTTGGTAGCCTGAGGCGGGATGAGCATTAAATGCCATAAAGTGATAAAAATGTTCGACATCTGTTGTGTCCCAGTCAAGAATCTTTACCCATATAGTGCAGGAACCGGTATTATGCGGGAAGGTTCCCGCATCCGGACTGAAAATGAGACGGCTGGTATCGCCGACAATAATTCCGCGGCCCCGGATACCGGCAGTGCTGTCAGGTTGACCCTCAACCCGCGCGGTATTATTTTTACTTCCATGGAAGGTGTCTGCTTCCATGCCTTTTTCAAATGATATATGTAAATAAATATCATTTTGGGCAGTACTATAGGAAAATTGTAGTTGAGATAACAGGATGATAAGGAGTGATGAAATCACATATGCTGATAATCGCATTTTTGCCTCACTATAGCCAAATAACTGCTATTTTTCTTCTTTCGCTTGGGAATAATGATCAATTTGTTTATATAAGTCAATTGTTTTAAAATATCCCTTAATGTACCTACAAAGTATAATTCAAAATTCTCAAAATGTCAAGTACTTTTTTTGTTATTTTTTTTCCTGATATAATGCGCCAATCAGATGACAAAAATCCCGGCAATTGAAATTTTTTAATGTTCAGTATAAAATATTTAGAAAGTAAAGGAACAAAAAGGTACATATCGGGACATTTTCATTCGGATAATGTTTTATTCGGATAATGTATAGTTAACTTTTTTTTTACATAATATGTATTCATTAAACCCGGATTTGCCTGTACCTCTATACCGTCAGTTAGTAGAACAAATCATCAGCGCTCTTGAAAGTGGTACAATAAAAAACAATGAAAAGCTCCCCACTGAATATGAGCTTGTTAACCAATACGGTATAAGCCGGAATACAGTACGGAAAGCATTTGATACGCTCGAGTTCAATGGGTATATCAAAAGATTACCCGGAAAAGGAACATATGCCGTTGAAAAAAAAATCAGGAATTTAAGTAAAAAAAAAATACTTGTTTTTACCGGATCCATTAATCAATTTGATACTGTACAGGATCCATGGAACTGGAACCTTAAGAGGGAAAGTCTCAATGGAATTTATCAGAAGGCAAGTGAGTATTCTCTCGGTATAGAAATATGTAATTTTTTTAATTGTGATCGTGATATCGTAAGCACGGTAATAGGATATATTTTTTTTTCAATTCCCGATGAGGAAACAACAGGAATACTTAATTTTAAAGGACTGCCGTATTGTGTTCTATTAAGCAGTCCTCATGTGAGAGCAGATATCCGTTCAGTAATTTGTACAGATTCCGCTCTTGAAACATATTTGGCAATTATTCAACTCATTTCAAAAGGGAAAAAAAACATAGCTTTTGTCGGGCCGTTATTTAATGCTCTGGATAAAAAAATTTCCGGATATACACAGGCACTTGTTGACAGGAATATTCGGTTTGATTCTGCTCTGACCTTTAATTCAGCGGCAGGCAGTATGGAAGAAGGCTTTGCTGCAGGAGTAAAATTACTCGAAAGCGGAGTTAGAATAAACGCAATTTTTTGTGCGACAGATACCAGAGCTTTCGGGGTAATCCGCAGCGTTCTTGAGAAAGGGCTGAGAATTCCCGAAGACATTGCGGTAATGGGTTATGATGATATTGAAGAATGTGTCAATCAGTCCCCGGCGCTTACAACAGTGAGAGTACCGCGCTTAAAAAAAGGAATTGCCGCGGTTCAAAAAGTAATAGACTGGCATCAGGCCGGAGCACAATATTTACCGGAAATTACCACTTTGCGCGGTGAAATAATTTTTCGCGGCTCTGTTTAAGCGCCGGGGATTGATTGACACCCGAATTCCCCTAAACAATCCTGTGCAACCGTCTGAGTGTATTTTAATTTTTGAAATTTTTCCATGGGTTGAAAATATTTGATAAGGTTCTTGCGGGAACACGCGGTGTCATATTCTGCAGGCATTCTCTTACATTCAGAATATGTTCAGCCTGGTATTGGCCCCAAAAAGACGGTAGAAGAAGCGCAAAAGGCCAAATATACCGGAAGGAAACAAACATCAGCGCAATAAATAAAAACATATTAAATACTGAAACCGGTAATGCATGAATGGTGCAGGATAATGCCTCTTTAAGCAGCAGACGCAGAGTAAGAATTTCAGGAAAGTGACGTAAAAACACAATGTTTATTATTATTGAGAAAAAGAAGACGGCAATCACGCACATACAGGCAGATAATATATACGCTGACAACGCGTTAATTTTTTGCATGTACATTGTATAAAACAGTCCCGCATTGAACAGAAGAAAAATAATAATCGCGAGAATCAGAAACAGCAGAATACTGAAAAGAAAAGATTTTACTGCATTAATAAAAAATCCTGTAAGTGTAATCCGTTCCTGACGTGCGGCTTTAATATTATTTTTATATACAGCTGATGAGAAAGGCGATGCGAGCACTGCCGCAGATGCGAGACAGAAGAAAAAAAGGTCATTGACAATTTCTGAACTGAAAACAACCGGGTATTGCCGTTTAAATACGGCGATAATGAGCAGGAAAGTGAAAGGGAAAAACCAGATGAGATTGCCGATAAGCTGTGTTACAACAGATTCAAGATAATTTATTGCCGCGAAATAAACTGCTCTTTTAATACTGCGTATCACGGACAGCAGTTTTTATATCGTGAGCGCAGCCTCGGTTTCTATATCAAACAGAATAACTTTATCCATATCAACGGTTATTTTAATATTTTTCCCGATATCTCCATGGTCGATTACTTCATCAATTTTTATCGCAAATGAATAATCTTCTGTGCTTACATGAATAATTGAAAAAGAACCGAGGTTCTCGATTATTTCAATCATGCCGTTTATTGTCTGGGGGTTTTTAATTGCTTTGCTCTCATGCTCGCGCTTCAAATCTTCAGGCCGCATTCCGACAATTATTCTGCTTTTATTATAGTTTTTTGCAGAAAGTTTTTCGACAGTCTCTGCGGGCAATGCGAGAGTTATTCCATTTTCTGATTTTACCGAACAAGCCGCGCCATCGCGGATTAGATCCGCAGTAAAAAAGTTCATCGGCGGAGAACCAATAAAACCACCGACAAATTTATTCACGGGGGAATTATAAATATTAAGCGGGTTATCTACCTGCTGAACAATTCCGTCCTTCATTACGACAATTCTGTCACCCATGGTCATTGCCTCGATTTGATCGTGAGTGACATAAATCATGGTTGATTTTAAAGTTTTATGAAGCTGTGCGATTTCCCCCCGCATCTGCACCCTTAATTTTGCATCCAGGTTGGAAAGCGGCTCGTCGAACAAAAAAACCTTGGGGTGTTTCACAATTGCACGACCCATCGCGACACGCTGCGCTTGTCCTCCGGACAATGCACCGGGCTTTCTTTCGAGAAGATCGTGCAGTTCCAGAAGCTGAGCGGCTTCTTTAATCCGGGTATCAACAATTGCCGGATCGGTTTTAGATACTCTTAGCCCGAAGGCCATGTTTTCATATACACTCATATGGGGATATAACGCATAATTCTGAAAAACCATCGCGCATTCCCTGTCCTTTGGCTCCAGATCATTAATTACTTTATCATCTATCAGCACAGTTCCCCGGGTAATTTCTTCAAGACCTGCAACCATCCGCATTGTGGTTGATTTGCCGCATCCGGACGGCCCGACAAATACACAGAACTCCTGATCTTTTATATGCAGGTTAAAATCAATTACCGCATGCACATTACCTTCATATATTTTATCTACATGTCTGAAAGTTACTGTCGCCATTGTCATTCACCTCTGTATTTAGTCTTTTTCTAAAGTTTTGTGCGGCTGAAAAAAATTCTGCCCGTTTCTGTTATCCCTTGATTCCTTTCATCGATATGCCTTTTGTAAAAAAACGCTGATTAAAAATGTAAACTATCAGTACAGGAATCATTACGATAACCGACGCTGCCATAAGAAGAGTCCATTCAGTATTATACATTCCCTGAAACGACTGAAGTCCGACCGGCAAAGTTTTAAGATAATCAGAATTAATAAAAATCAGCGGACTGATAAAATTATTCCACGAAGCCATAAAAATAAAAACGGACAATGTTGCAAGCGCGGCCTTTGACAAAGGAATGATTATTTTAATCAAAATCCCTACTTTGCTGTAACCATCCATGTGCGCGGACTCCACAAGAGATTCAGGAATTGAAAGAAAAAACTGCCGAAGCATAAATGTTCCCCAGGCAGTGAATGCGGCGGGTAGAATGAGCGCGGTATGTGTATCGACCAGTCCGAAGCGTTTCATTAACAGGAAAACCGGAATGAGCGTTACCTGACCCGGAATCATCATTGTTGCCAGATAGGTAAGAAAGAGAGCGTCCCTTCCTTTCCATTTCAGGCGCGCAAAAGAAAATGCGGCAAAGGAAGACGTGGAAAGCTGAAGAAATGTAACCATAGCTGCGACAAAGAGTGAATTAATAAAATATACCACAAATGCCGGAATTTTTTTAAATATGATCAGAAATATTGAAACTACGGAAAAACTTTTGAGCGATTCGCTTGTTATGGGCTGTATTGTTTTAAAAAGAGCTTCATAATAATTTACCCATAGAAATTTGATTTTTTTTTCCAGTTTAAAATTGTCTGTTCTGGTATATACGGTTTTGCCGTCTGTAACTGTTTTAGTAATTGTGTATTTTTCTATATTGCTGATCACACTGCCATAATGTTCATATTCCAGTTTATCCTGTTTTATTATTGCAAACTGCTTGTCCTCACTGCCGTCCATGCAGAACAAAGCGACGGTATTGCCGTTAATGTCCAAAGTGGTCTCATCAGTTTTGATAATATCACCTTTGCTGCATATTAAAATATCATTGTTTCCTGAAAGCTCTCCGAAATCTATATCTACATATTGTACGGTGAGTTTGAGTTTATCACTCCGCCGTATGCGTAATACCGACGATACACGCTGCTGCGGTTTGTATTCCATGGTCTGCAGAACAATGACTTCTTTCGATTTTCCTCCGGTCTCTACCGTTCCGATGCTGAATTCGCCGTCCGCATAGGAAAATGTGCCTTTGCTTCTTGTGCTGACAGGAGGAACAAACTGGACGTAATTGGTGATGCCGGAGGTTTTGAACTTTTTTGGTTTGGAAGCGAGTATAAAAACTTCGAGTCCCTGATATTGCGGATGACCCGTAACTGTGTGAATAGCTGTTGTTTCACCAATATAACTGGCAGTGTTTCCCGTATCCTGTAACTGTGTTTGTTCGACCATGATTTTTTGTCCGTACATTTGACCGGGAGTTTTTACCCAGCATTGTACAGCGATATGATCATAAGGTATGAGATCCATTATTAAAGCGTGTCTTTCACCGGGATCACTTTCTCTGGAATCCAGCTCAATGAAAAGAGATTCTTCACCCTGTATTTTTCCCCGCTCGATTCTCATCTCGCGGTTATTATAGACGGTTGTCATAATTGATCTTGGTATCCACTCAGGTGGATAGGTAAACACCACGCCTTTTTCCTTAAACGATGTAGATAACATCCAAACAAGAGGCATTAACGTAGTCGCGGCACCGAGAGACAGGATAACATAGGAAAGGATTTTCCTGAAAAAAATACTTCTTTTTTCGGCTCTGTCGGCGTCCATTAAATTTTGATCGAGATGCATTTGCTTTGTTTGTTTCATAATCTGCCCTTTTAAATAGTATTACTCTGAAATTTTTCCGGTATACTTCCAGTTGAAAAGAGTTACCACGAGTACCATCACGAACAACACCCACGCAATTGATGATGCGTACCCCATTTTAAACCACTGAAATGCATTATTATATATGTAATAGACAATGGTAGTTGTAGATCCTGCCGGACCGCCCTGAGTCATAACGAATTGCTGTCCGAATGACTGAAATGTACTGATAACACCGGTGATGATAAGAAAAAAATGCGTCGGTCCGAGCAGAGGAAGCGTGATATAAAAGAAACGTTTCATACCGTTTGCTCCGTCAATTTGAGCGGCCTCATATAAATGATCTCCTATTCCCTGAAGAGAAGCAAGATAGATAATGGTACTTCCTCCGACTCCGCCCCATACCATCATGATGGTGAGAGCCGGTTTAGCCCAGATTGTCGAGGAAAGCCAGCTCGGCGGATTACTGATGCCTATTGCGCGGAGAAATGTATTAAATATGCCGAAATCAGGATTATAAATCCATCTCCACAGCAATGCAATTGCAACCATCGAGCATACCGCAGGAAGATAAAACAGCGTTCTGAAGAATACAATACCTCTGAGTTTTTGATTTAACGCCAGTGCGATAACCACAGATACTGCCATGCCCAGAGGAATATTTACAAAGAAATAGAACGTGTTGTATAAATATTTATAGAACAGCGGGTCTTTAAACAGTTTTATGAAATTCGCAAGACCAATCCATTCCGGCTTTCCGAGAATATCCCAGCTGGAAAAAGCGAGAAGAAATGACGCAATAATGGGAACAAAGGTAAATGTCATGAAACCGAGAATATTCGGGCCAAGAAAACACACTCCGGTTACAATATCCCGGATACGCCGGTTGAGTTTTCCGAATTGATAAATTTTAATCAGGTCTACCACGGTATATATCCAAAACACTAAAAACAATAAAAAAGATAAAATGAGCATGGTTCTGCCATTGCGGAACCGGGACAGGTATTCAGAAAGAAGATCATCAAACTCCTGCGTTGTGTTATAGGAAAAAAGGTATTCTCCGAGCACATCGGGAAGTGTGTCCGCATTGATTTTAAAAATCTTTTCTTTAGCTTTTTCTATTTTGCTATCTCTCTCTTTGACGATTTCAGCCTCATCACGCTGCTGTGAGCCGATCAGTTTGCTGTTTTCGGAAATTATCGAATCGTAAGCGGATTCTATTTCACTAATTGCGGAGGATATTGCTTTTTCCTTTTCAAGCTGAAGATCGTTTAACCGCGACAGGACATCTTTTGTGGCGCCGCGGACATTATGTGTAATAAAAAAAGACTGTATAGTTCTGGTGTCAGAATAATGCAGAAGTGCCCTTGCCGGATTTTTTTTATACTCTGCAAGTGAGCTGACCGTTCCAAGATTTCCAAAGAAAAGAATCAGTGCTACTACAAGGGAACTGAATAGTAACGCTCCGACAAAAGGAAACAATATATTTTTTGGTTTGATTCCGAGGATTGAATGACCGACTCCAGGGAAATAGAAAGCTTTATTAAAACGGCGGTACACTTCAAAAGGATTGCGTTCCTTTTGTTCGTTTAATTGTGCGAGTATTTCTTCATTCCTGGTCATAGTGTTTCTCCATTTTATTTTAAACGTGCAAGTAAAAGAGTCATGTCATCGTGCTGCGGCGCGTCCCCGGCAAAATCCGCGATATCTTTTGATACCAGTCCAATGATATCAGCACACGGCGCGGCCGCATTTTGTTTAATCATTTCTTTAAGCCGTTCAAGTCCGTATTGGTCACGGGATGAGTTCATTGCCTCGCTGATGCCGTCTGTGTACAGAGAAACAATATCGCCCTCGCACATCTGGATTTCGGACTGCTCGTACTGGGTATCCTGCGTTACCCCAAGCGGCATGCCGCCGGTATCTGCCTCTTCAAAACTGCCGGATGCGCTGCGGTAAATAAGAAGCGGCGCATGTGCGGCGTTACTGAAAATGATTTTACGTGTACTGCGGTCATAAATAAAAAACAACGCGGTTGAATAACTGCCTTCAGCGGTGTTTTTAAAAAGCGCGACATTAAGCAGTTCTATTACTCTGCGTGTATCACGCACTTCCTGCACGATTTGCTTAAATACTGCGCTGAGAATAACCATGACCAGAGAAGCTGCTATGCCTTTTCCCGCAACATCGCACATAATCATTCCATAACGGTTTTCGTCAATCTGTACAAAATCGAAATAATCCCCGCCGACTCCTTTTGCAGCTTTTGAAACGGCATGATACTCAAAAACATCTGTGTTGAAAAATTCCTGCGGAAGAAGATTTTTCTGTACTTCTGCGGCGACCTCTACGTCACGTTCCTGCAGTTTTTTTAATACATCACTTTTGTACAAATCAAAGTGGTTTTTTGACAAAACTACCTGCCGTGCAAGTGTCTCGATTGCAGAGCGATCGGCTTTTGAGAACCACTGGATTGTTTCATCTTTGTTGATTACCGAGATGACACCGAGAGTACGCTCAGCGGTAATTATGGGTACCGCGATAATCGCGTTAATCTCGATTATGGAATCTTCAGCTTGTTTAATCAGCGGATGTGAGTGACGGATGACGTCATTAATGATTATTGGCTGACCGGTTTTAAGGATTTCCCCGATATAGGTTCCGTCGTCGGGTTTAAACTTTTCAATCCGTGTTTTCTGCTGCAGTGCCCTGCTGCTTGCCGCAGCTGCGCCGGAACGCATTCCCCGTACAGGAGGATAGTTACCGGAGACACATGTATTAACATATAATTCTTTTCGGTCATCGTAGATCCATAGTGCGCTTGCTTTTGCGCCGGTTGCCTCACGGGCAGCCTCTGTAATTCTGCTGAGCACATCTATCATTTGTTTTGCGCTGAGCATATCCTGGCCGATTTCAGCGACAAGCCGGAGAGTAAACTCTTTTTCATCGTCGCTCGCATCAGCGCGTTCAGTTTCAAGCATTTTGGCGGAATCACATAACAATAAGGAAAATTTGACGAAAAAGAAATAAGCTGGAATCATAACCCAGTAGCCGACAATCTGAAAACCTGCGATTATGTTTTTGTCCTGAGGTACATAGGGAGTGAGAGACAAAATAAGATTTACAAGACCGATTAGCGCAAGATAGGGGGTGAGAAACGGCAGCGCGCGCACCTGATGATATTTATCCGGATCGGAGTAGTACGACAAACTGCCCGCAAGTTTTCCAAGCCAGAATGTCATGACGCCGGTATGCAGGAAAAAAAGCCATATTACCGCGTTTATTTGATTATTCAGGAAGGCTAAATAATACGCTATTGCCATAAGAGCGAATATGCCAAGGTTTATGCACGAGAAGAAAATTACTTTTTTTTTACGTTCGAGCGCAAACCCGAGAAAAACAAATAAGAGAAATGCGGAAACACCTTCGATCAGTGCAAAATGAAACGCAGTAAAAGAATAACGGCGGAGTGTGTAATTGAAGACCAAATGGCGTGTGAGAAAGAAATAGGCCAATTGCTTTAAAAGTAATACGAGGACGGCCAGAGATGCATAACGCTGGTACGGTTTGTTATCGGACAGATAGCGCCAGAAAGAGCTTACACCTACCGCGAGTACCAGTAGGCCTAAAAAAACGGGAAATGATTTGTACCTGAAGAAAACGAATATTTCAGTCAGGCTGAATGCGTTATACTCCATTTTTAATATTCAATATCTGCAACCGTTTCTCCCGAATCAAAATCGAATAGCTTGACTCTGTCCATATTGAGTAATAGTTTAAACACTGAGCCTCGGTCGGGGACAGGTATGTTTTTTGATAGTTTGAATATATGCGAATGTCCGCTTTCTTTGATGAGTATGTTCGTATGCGAGCCGAGCATCTCGAAAAGAATTACAGAACCCTTCAGTTCGTTGTTTTTATATGGATTGTCCATGATGGCCGAATCGATAACATCTTCAGGTCGTACCCCAAGGGTGATTTTTTCTTTTGTGTATGCCTTTTCTTTTAATTTTCCGATAAGCTTTGTTGAAAGAGAAATTTGATTATCCTGGGTGATAAGTGTGTAATTATTGCCGTCTATTTTGAGAGAGGCATCGATGAAGTTCATCGGCGGAGTGCCGATAAAACCGGCAACAAATTTATTTTTCGGATGATTATACAAACGGGCAGGTCCGTCGACCTGGTGAATAATGCCGTCTTTCATAACGACGATAATGTCACCCATTGTCATGGCCTCGACCTGATCGTGGGTTACATAAATAACTGTAGTTTCTAATTGAGTATGCAGTTTTGCTATTTCTTTACGCATTTCAACTCTTAATTTTGCATCAAGATTGGAAAGAGGTTCGTCAAACAAAAAAACTTTCGGCTGCCGCACAATGGCGCGGCCCATTGCAACTCTTTGTTTTTGGCCACCTGAAAGTTCTTTGGGTTTGCGCTGCAATAAGTCGTCGATCTGGAGTATTTTAGAATATTTTCGTACACGTTTATCAATTTCACTTTGCGGAAATTTTTTGATTTTTAATCCAAAACTCATGTTTCCGTATACTGTCATATGCGGATATAGTGCGTAATTCTGAAAAACCATTGCAATATCGCGGTTTTCCGGGCTCACGTAATTCACGAGGGTGTCGCCGATGTATAATTCTCCACCGGAAATTTTCTCAAGCCCGGCAACCATCCGCAGTGTGGTAGATTTTCCGCAGCCCGATGGCCCCACAAACACACAAAACTGTTTGTCCGGAACGTCAAGAGTAAAGTTATCAACTGCTTTAACGTTACCTTCATAGATTTTTGTAATATTTTTAAATTTCACACTGGCCATTATGTCTCCGCAAGCTGGATACGGTTTGCCGCACTGCTCTGTATGTCTAAAGATAAACCGAAAGTTTGTAATATTATACTATGAAAACGTATAATATTTTAAGTGTAATATATCAAAAATAAAAAGTCAACCACCTGTAATGCAGCTGGTAATAATGTAAATTTCAATTTACTATATCCAGGATCAAAATCATGGAGCAATATAAATTATTTAATGGTCAATCCGAAAATTAAATCATTTCAGGAAATGATTCTATGCCTGAACCGGTTCTGGTCAAAGCAGGGATGTATTCTCCATCAGGGATATGATATCGAAACCGGCGCCGGTACTTTCAATCCTGCAACATTTCTCAGAGCTCTCGGTCCGGAACCGTACCGGGCGGCATATGTTGAACCTTCTCGCCGGCCTACTGACGGCCGGTATGGTACTAATCCAAACAGACTGCAGCATTATTTTCAATACCAGGTAATGCTGAAACCTTCTCCTGAAAACATTCAGGAACTTTATCTCGACAGTCTTGAATATATCGGCATCACACTCAACGATCACGATATCCGTTTTGTGCACGATGACTGGGAGTCACCCACCCTCGGTGCATGGGGTTTGGGCTGGGAAGTCTGGCTTGACGGCATGGAAATAACGCAGTTTACCTATTTTCAGCAGGCCGGCGGAATTGAACTTAAACCGGTTACCGGAGAAATCACTTACGGGCTTGAGCGCATTGCAATGTATTTACAGAATACCGCCAGCGTGTATGACATAAAATATAATGAGACAAATACGTACGGTGAAATTTATTTGCGGAATGAACAGGAGTTTTCAGCGTACAATTTTGAAATCAGCTCATCCGACATGTATTTTACACAATTCAATCAGTATCAAAACGAAGCGCGAAACTGTCTGAATAATCATCTGCCGCTCCCCGCATACGACATGGTTATGAAATGCTCGCATATTTTTAATCTTCTTGACGCACGCGGCGTTATCTCTGTTACCGCACGGACCGGGTATATCGCTCACATACGCGAACTCTCCGCTCTAGTCGCTTCAGAATATCTCGAATCCCGTAAAAAACTCGGTTTCCCGCTGATTAAAAAATGAAGGAGTGTTTTTTACTTGAGATTGGTACGGAAGAACTTCCGCATGGAGCTATCGCGTCATCATCATTGCAGCTCGCAGAAAAAACAGCTGAGTTTTTTAATACGCAGCATATCGCGTATACAAAGTTAATTTCCTTCAGCACCCCGCGGAGACTTGCGGTATTATTTGAAGGAGTCGGAACGAAGCAGAGTGACCGCTTCGACCTCCGAAAGGGACCTCCGCTCAAAGCGGCTTTTCAAAACAGCCAATGGACAAAAGCAGGGGAGGGCTTCATTACATCAACAGGATTTCCCGTTCCTGATTCTCTTCAGGTACCGGAACTTCCCCGTATTTCCGGAAATCCGGAAACTACAGATTCTGCCTTAAAAAAGTTGTCCGGCGCCGGAAAAATCCGGGATGGAATTTATCTTAAAAAAGAAGGTGGTAATGAATTTTTATACGCCTATAAAACATTAAGTGGCAAAGATACTATACGTGTCCTTGAAGAAGGAATTCCTTCGCTTATCAGCAGTCTTGAATTTCCAAAAGTTATGCGCTGGCATACATGCGATTTCCCTTTCATACGGCCCATCCGGTGGGTATGCTGTATGTTCGGCGGGAAACCTGTAGTATTTGCTATTGCGGGGGTAACGTCGTCTGCATACACGTCCGGTCATCCGCAACTCTGCTCCCGTAAAAAAACCATATTACTGCGCCGTGCAGACGACTATGAAGCAGCATTAAAAAAAAACCACGTGATTGCCTGTCCGGAAAAAAGAAAAAAGAGTATTCTTGCGCAACTGAAAACTATCGAACAAAAAAATAAAATTCAAATTTTGTTTAAAGAAAAAGTTTGTCATGTCGTGGTCAATCTGACCGAAGAACCTCATGCTTTGCTCTGCCGCTTTGATTCTGAATTTCTGCGGCTGCCCGCAGAACTCCTCGCTTCTGAAATGATTGAACATCAGAAATATTTTCCTGCCGCAGACACAAACGGGAAACTGACTAATGCTTTTATAGTCACCTCAAACATTAAGAAGAAACGCCATGTCATTGCAGGCAACGTCCGGGTATTGACCTCACGGCTGAGAGACGCGTCTTTTTTATTTGAAGAGGACTGTAAGACGGGTATTACTCAGATGGGTGAAAAACTCAAAGGCGTAATGCTCCAGAAAGACCTGGGATCTGTTGCCGACCGGGTTCAGCGCATTTGCCGGACGCTGCCTCATATCTCCGGCTGTTTTAACGTTAATACTGAAACGGCGCAACTGGTATGCACACTGATGAAAAACGACCTCGTTTCTGCTACAGTGTATGAGTTTCCCGAACTACAGGGGATTATCGGAATGTATCTCGCCACGCATGCGGGGTTTTCCCAGGAAGTGTCCGTTGCTATCCGTGAACATTACATGCCCCTTGCGCATAACAGTCCTGCTCCTTCTTCAGAGCTTGGAAGTCTCGCTGCATTATGCGACAAGTTTACGACATTACTTGACTGCTTTTCAGCGGGCATGCAGCCCAAAGGCAGCGGAGACCCTTATGCGCTGCGCCGCCATGCCGTTGGAATAATAAAAATTCTCATTGAAAACAGAATTGAAATTAATCTCCGTCAGATTATTCCGGATATTGCCGGCTCTTACACGCAATTCCTCGGAGCCGGGAAAACTTTTGATTCAGTACCATCACTCAGTTCTGCTGTTTTGAATTTTATTACAACCCGGACAAAATCAGTCTTTCATGAATATAATTTCAGTTCAGATGAAATAGATGCCGCACTTTCGGTACAGGTATTAAATATATATGCTGCTTTTCTTGTCATCAACGCAATTCATGAATTCCGCACAAATCCCGATTTTACTTCTTTCATCACCGTCTATAAACGCGCGTATTCAATTACAAAAGATTTTTCATGTACCACAGTAAATACAGATCTGTTTACAAAGACTGAAGAAACCTTGCTTTGGGATACCTTCCTTGCAATTAAAGAAGAGTGCATTTCAGCTGCGGCAGATAAAGCATATACACGCATGTTTTCGTTATATGCTTCATTGGCAGATCCGCTTGACAGATTTTTTAAAAATGTAATCGTGATTTCCGAAAATGAAACCGAGAAAAACAACCGTCTTGCCCTGCTGAAAGCCATTACCGTACTTCCCGCGAGCATACTTGACTTTAATCAGATTGTTGTGTAATATTAGCGTTGTGAAAATTTAAATCGCAGGTATACTGCGCAGCGTTTTATCTCTAGAGTACAATAAGTCCGGAGAAAAGAGTTGCAGATAGATTCAGAATTATCCTCCTTTCAGGGAATTATACTGGAGCTTGTGTGTCAGAAACTTAACATGATGCTCAGTGAAACATTTCAGTTAAAATCAGACGTAAACTTTTCAGACTATAAAAAATTAACTAAAATAATTCTTAAGGAAATCGCGCAGGGGCAGGTACACTCAGTGCATATGACCAAAGAAGATGCAAAAAAAACAATAGAAATTCTTGATACCCTGGACTGCCGTTGTGAGAAAGGATATTCGGTTTCTAAAAATGCCGCTGCCGGCCGGTATACCGAAAAGAACAATCCGTTTTCAAACAGCCCTCTCAGTTAAACCGCAGAAAAACCCGTGTGCGGGGTCGCGCTTTCGGGCATCGTGCCCTCGCGCTTCTTCAGGCACCTCCTGTGCGGGTATGGGAGTGCCCTGCGTGTAACACTACTGACTGTATAAGAGCAGCAGTGAGGATAATTCCCGCACATAAAAGAATTGTATGTATCCTTGAATAATGCTCATATATGTATCCGCCGGCTGCGGAACCTGCAATGTTCCCGAACGACAGAATTACTTCGTGAATTGCCATTCTGTATGCTCTGTGTAAAGAAAATGCAGTCCCATGAAATATGCTGTTTGAATAACTGAATGCAAGCAGTACTCCGAAACACGCCATCATCACTGTAAGAAGTGCCGGAGATTTAAAAAACAGAAAAAGCGCAAATGTCAGACCAAGAATTATCTGTCCGGAAATTATAGCAGTTTTATTCTCATGCCAGAATACCAGACGGCTTAAGAGTAAAAAAGTAATTGTCATAAAACCGCTTCGGACGAGAAGAATGTTGCCGATTACTATCCGGGATAATCTGAAATCTCGTTCAAAAATTACCGGAAAAACGTTTACTACTATCCCCATTGCGCAAAAGGCAGCGAACAGACCAATCCATGACGCAGTCCGTAAATATTTGTATTTTAAACCAGCATTATCAGGATACGGCACGCCTTCTTTCGTAAAGAAATCTTTTTTTTTATTTTCCTGATTGTCAATATTGCATTGAGTTTGAGTATGATTCTGACCTGAATTTCTTTCTTTGAGAAAAATCAATGAGAATAAACAAATAAATCCTAGTAGTGTGTAGCTTATTACCGCTGCGCCTATTGCGTATTCCGGCCTACGCGCGCTCAGGAATCCTGTTGCTGAAGGCGCTATTATTAATCCAAGGCTCCATGAAATATTATAGAATGACAGGTTTTTTGAAAGGGTATGCCCCTCCGCGCCGCGGCTCATCCACCCCATAATTACCGGCCAAAAAAAAGAAAAGGCTAAACCCTGTGATGCGTTCAGAAAATATTCAGTGGTAATGGCAGGTGCATAAAACATCAGTACGGTAGTAATAATCATTATCAGTGCAGCTATGAATAAAAACAGTCCCGGGAAAAGGTTATCTATTTTTTTCCTGAAGAAAAAACAGCCGGCAATATAGGCGGCTTGCCAGCTTGCGGCAAATAATCCTACCTGGCTGGGAGTAGCACTAAACTTCTCCTGTATAAAAAAGATCATTCCAAGAGTGAGTGTACTGACGCCGAAAGCGGCCAAAAAAGCGCTGAGGTAGATGATGCGGTTTTTATTCATGTGCGGAATTATACAATCAAGGAGGTAAAATTAACTTATAATTTTTGTAATTTGCAGGCATTGTTAAAGGATTTCGCAATCGGTAATTCAGGCGGACGTTTACCGGTGGTCTTTTTTCAATAGGCACCGTGGAAGGATTTCGCAATGGCAATTCAGGCGGACGTTTGCCGGTGGTCTTTTTTCAATAGGCACCGTGGAAGGATTTCGCAATGGCAATTCAGGCGGACGTTTGCCGCCGCCCTCGTGGCGGCGGACTGCACTCAGCAAAAACACAAAAAAATTGCATCCTGCATTTTTTGTGTTTTTGATGCCGCTCTGAATTGCCATTGCGAAATCCTTCCACTTGGCTATTGAGAGCAACACTACTGTTAAACAGAGATGCTCTGAATTACCGATTGCGAAATCCTTCCACTTGGCTATTGAGAGCAACACTACTGTTAAACAGAGATGCTATGAATTGCCGATTGCGAAATCCTTCCACTTGGCTATTGAGAGCAACATTACTATTAATCAGCCGCTCTGAATTGCCATTGCGAAACTCCTTCCACTCTGCTATAGAAAAAGTGAAACCTTCAGCTAAACAACTGTAAGTAGTATCGGATTTTCATTCCTTTCACCCGCCAGTACAGACACAATAAATCATTAGTGTAATTCACCACAGGTCAATAGGTGCGCCAAGAGGGGAGGTCTTGTACAAACTGAGACTGACACTGTCCAGTGTATAAATATGTATGTAATGGTGTCTTTAATGTTAGAGTATGTCTGTGGAGCGGCAGTTATTGTGCACACATATTTTTCAGCCTGGTAAAAAACTTACGTCTCCGGTAATTCAGCGCGGTTAAATTTAGAAGTTCTTTTAAAGGTTAAGTGCAAGGGTTTTTAACTAAAGTTATTCAGCGCGGCGTCAAAAAAGGAAAATGGCCAGACTGTTACGGGCGCCGCAGCCGGGGTCCCGTAACCGGCGAACAAAGGAGGCGCGAGAGCGCCGACTGCCCAGGATGGCAGAGGCAAACGGCCGCCTGAATAGCTTTAGTTAAAACCCTTGCACTCTCTTGCGAATACCCAGTGATTTATTTAAATAGACATAACATACCTCCAATACTATACCGTATGCGTTTTTTACACTGGTCGGATAATAAGTTCATCAAATTGGTTGATGAAAATATTGAATATCCTGCCGAGCCCCTTAATCACTTTAAGTGCTAAGTTATAAATCGAGAAGATTCGTCTTTTAGGGTTTGCCACAGGAGTATATCTTTTTATTATGCTTATATCATCATCACAAAAAATTCCGACATCCGCTAGC
>Ga0180007_10002308_pt1 | contig 23055 bp, 25 predicted proteins | sample MM_PC_MetaG_FD_121122 | JGI IMG/M metagenome (GOLD analysis project Ga0180007, IMG submission 121122) | Groundwater microbial communities from the Aspo Hard Rock Laboratory (HRL) deep subsurface site, Sweden - MM_PC_MetaG | ecosystem: Environmental > Aquatic > Deep subsurface > Groundwater... | reverse complement strand
AGGCGCTCATAAGTATCCGCAATTTTCTCTTCTTCCATTACCTTAAAGATTCTGATGCCAAAACTGTCTTCACTCGGCTTGTTAAAACTTATGGATTTGCCTTCATACTCGCCATACATTAAACTATCTTCTGAAATATCATATCCAGTAGGATATTTTAATGAAAAATTATATGAATTATTTTGGTAACTCAGCCAGCCGTCAGTATCCACCTCATCCGGGATATCAATGCTACTGCCAGGCTTGAATACTTTCATTATAAGAATATTTGATGTAGGCGTCGGGTTTTCTATCCAAAAAAAATAAAGCGTATAAAAAACAAAAAATACGACTACTGCTTCCATCAAAATAATTGAAATTCCCCAAAAGGTTGTAATGCCCCGCTGGTCTTTAATACTCATAATTTTAAGCATAAATTTTTACCTGCTAAGCAATCTCTCCCTGCCTCATCTATCAAATATTGGCCACACTGCGGCTGTGCCCCATCTAAAGCAGTATAGCCGCACCAATTCTGATATTCACCTTGATTATTCAAAATAACATCACCCACACCTAAACAATCAGTCCTAATTATATACGTCTTATCACACCTATACACCTGGTTAACTATACAATCCCTGGGAAACTTATCATGCACGTTGAAGCATTGACCTAGCGCTGCTTCTCTACCCTGTTGAGCATTTGCTAAAACCTGGTTGACTTTAATAGTTATGCCGTCTAGCAATACAAAAGACAAAGCCAGTAGGCCTAATAGCATTATTGACGAAAAGGTTATCCCCTTTTGTGTTGGTGTGCTGAATTCATAAAACATATGTTTATGGCCTTAACCTATTTAATAAGCGGGGGAAGGGAATCGTCTCGCGAACATGATCCAATCCGCAAAGCCAAGCCACCGTGCGCTCCAAGCCAATCCCAAATCCTGAATGCGGCACCGAACCATAACGCCTAAGATCCAAGTACCAGGCAAAATCTTTAATTGGTAATTTATGCTCTTTAATTCTATTTTCTAGAATATTAATATCCCATATCCTTTCCGACCCGCCGATTATCTCCCCATAGCCCTCAGGCGCTAATAGATCATCGCATAAAACAAATTCTTTGTTATCAGGATCAGGCTGCATATAAAAAGCCTTGATCTTGGCCGGATAATGAGTAACAAATACAGGTTTATCAAATTCTTTGGTAAGCCTTGTTTCGTCATCCGCCCCCAAATCATCGCCGTACTTAATGTCAGACCCCAAACTTTTTAACTTTTCTATCGCTTCCTTGTATTTTAACCGGGGAAAAGGCGGAGTAACTTTTTTAAGAAATTTTAAATCTCTGCCTAATATTCTTAATTCCTCCTTTTTATTTTTCAAAATATTATTGACTACGAAAACAACTAAATCCTCCTGTAACTTTAAATTATCCTCGTGCTGCATAAAAGCAGCTTCAGCATCCAGCATCCAAAACTCCATCATATGCCGCCTGGTCTTTGATTTTTCAGCTCTGAAAGTGGGGCCGAAATCATATACCCTGCCCAGCGACATAGCCAGGGCTTCCAGATATAATTGGCCTGACTGGGATAAATACGCCTTTTCGTCAAAATAATCCGTAGAAAAAAGAGTGGTAGTGCCTTCACAAGAGGTTGGAGTCAATATTGGCGTATCAGTCAGAATAAATTTATTTTTCCTGAAAAAATCTCTCATCAGCCAGATTATCTCATCCCTAATCTTTAAAATGGAAGCTTGACGTTCTGAACGCAGCCATAAATGTCGATGGTCCAGCAGGAAATCCACTCCATGCTCCTTCTTGGCAATGGGATAATCTTCAGCAATCTGGAAAATTTTAAGATCTTTAATCTCTAATTCAAAACCCGAGGGAGACCGCTTTTCCTCCTTGAGTATGCCCGTTACCTGCAAGCTGCTTTCTATGGTTAATTTTTCACAAACCTGCCATGTATTTGGCGATACATCTGATTTGGAAATAACTCCCTGAATATGGCCTGTTCCATCTCTTAATTGAAGAAAGTAAATCTTCCCAGAACTCCTAAAATTATAAACCCAGACATTTAAAACAATTTCTTTGCCTAGATGCTTGGGGATATCCTCAATTAATATATTTTTCATAAGTATGGTCATATTATACTGTTTTTATGCTATTTTGGCAATATATTGATTTAATAAAAAAACCCCCAGAAACGAGGTTTAAAAACAATATTTACTTACTAATTTGCTTGCTTGCTAAAACGCAGCTTATGGGCAATTTTTTTATGAAGGAACAGCCACTTTGATATTTCAATAGCAATTATGGTAATAAGTCCCAAGCTTATTACCATCAGCCAGTCAGCGAAAGACAAACTTACTGTTTGAAATACATTTTGAAAAAATGGCAGGTATATGGCTGGCAGCTGGACAAGAAAACCGGCTAATACAGCTAATATTAAATATTTATTTGAGAATATCTTCCTGTGCCAGATAGAATGCCTTAAATTCCGGCATGAGAAAACATACAGCAGGGAATCTATGGCTACTGCGGCAAAAGTCATGGTACGTGCCTTATCAAGATCACCTGTTGTTTTCCATACATAATAAAAAATTCCCAACGCCAATAGGCCAGTAATAAGACTTATAAAAAAAATTAAGAACTTCATCTCAAAATCCACAATAGATTTTTTAGGCGCCACTGGTTTTTGTTTCATAATATCTGGCTCGCCCGGCTCAACAGTTAAGGCAATATTCGGAAAACCGTCGGTCACTAAATTAATCCAAAGTATTTGGGCAGCTAACAGCGGTAGAGGCCAGCCCAACAGCAAACTCAACGAAATAATTATCATTTCCGTAAAACTGTCAGACATTAAATATAAAACAACCTTTTTAATATTATCATAAATTATTCTGCCCTGCTCAACAGCCTTAACGATGGTACTAAAATTATTATCAAGCAATACTATGTCGGCTGTCTCCTTGGCCACATCCGTGCCTGATCCAAGCGCGACTCCGATATCTGCAGACTTTAAAGCCGGCGCATCATTTACCCCATCACCAGTCATCGCTACTACCTCCCCCCTGTCCTGCCAGGCATCAATGATACGAAGCTTATCACCCGGATTAACGCGGGCATAAACTGAAATATCAGCGATTCTAGATTTTAATTTTTTCTCGTCCAGTTTTTCAAACTCGCCTCCCTCAATAATATTCTTACTCCCATGGGGTAAATTTAATTCCTTGGCTATGGCTTGGGCAGTTAAGCGGTGGTCACCTGTCAGCATGACAGGTCTAATACCGGCTTCCTGGCATAACTTTATAGTTTGCTTAGCTTCACGGCGCAACGGATCCTTAATTCCGGCAAAGCCTACAAATGTCAAATTTTCCAAAATCGCAGGATCATCTCTCAAATTACTGTAATTTTTGTCAACTTCTTTAAACCCTAAAGCTAGTATCCTCAAGCCCTCACTGCTTAAACTCTCGTATTCCGCTCTTAGTTTATTTTTCTTTTTTTCTTCAAGGTTAACTATCTTCCCATCCAAATCAATCTTTTTTGCACTGCCTAGTATTACCTCGGGTGCTCCTTTGAAATAAATAGTCTTTTCATCTTTCCTACTTTTATTTAAAGTAGCCATGAATCTCTTATCTGATTCAAAAGGAACAACTTCATAGCGGGGATTTTCCTTGTTCAACTGATCTAAATCCATGCCTGTTTGTGCAGCTGCTAAAACAAGAGCCTTTTCCGTTGGCATACCGATAACAGTACGGTGTTCAATCGCTTCATCGGGATTTTCTATATGGGCGTCTGAAGATAAAACACCAATTTTAAGTGCCAAAAAGAAGCTCTTGGCAGGTATTTCCTCTGCTTTTTTCGAATCAGTATGCCTGTCAGTATTCAAGGTCTTATCATGAGTTATAATTTTTACAACCCTCATTTCACCTTCGGTCAAAGTGCCCGTCTTGTCAGTACAAATTACGGTGATAGAGCCAAGTGTCTCAGCAGCAATTAATTTTCGCACTAAAGATTTTTGCTTAAGTATCCTTTGCATACCAATAGCTAAAATTACAGTTAACACCACCACTAAACCCTCGGGTATAGCAGCTACGGCTAAGGCCACTGCGGTTGTAAACATTTCCTTCAAGTCATACTTCAGGATGATACCGACTAGGAAAATAAAAAATGATATAATCAATATAATTATGCCAAGCATGCGTCCTAATGAGGCAAGTTTTTTTTGCAGTGGCGTAGATTCTTCCTTTGTGTCCTTTATTAAGGTGGCTATTTTTCCTAATTCAGTCTTATGCCCCGTATTTACAACTACACCCTCACCAGTACCTGCCACCACAGTTGTTCCCATAAAGGCCATATTCTTCTGTTCGGCAATAATTACCGCGGATGATAATTTATCATCAGTTTTTTTAATAGGGAAAGATTCACCCGTCAGACTAGCTTCATCAATTTTCAAATCAACTGCTTGGGTAATTCTGATATCCGCAGAAATTTTCTGACCAGCACTTAATATGACAATATCACCCGGAACGATATCCTCAGTTTTAATTTCCATCTCACGCCCGTTCCTTCTGACTCTTGCGTATAGGGTAACTATCCTCCTAAGCTTCTCTAATGCTTTCTGCGCTCTAAACTCCTGGATAAATCCTACAATCACGTTAATCCCAACAGCCGCCAAAATTACGTACATATTTATATAATCTTGCAGGAAGAAACTTACCAGCGCAGCAATTAATAAAATATAGATTAAAGCACTCTTAAACTGCCGTAAAAAAAGAAGCCAAAAAGAAAAAGGCTTTTCTTCTGGCAGCTTATTTTTCCCATACGTATTAAGTCGTTTGCTTACCTCCTCAGAACTTAACCCGCTATAGCTAGTCGCTAAGCCCTTTAAAGCTTCTTCTCTGCTTAAATTGTAATACTGTTTTCCCATGGTTATGAATATATACTATCAAAAAAATGAACAAAATAAAAGCAGCTCCTAAATTAGGAGACTGCTTTTAATATATTTCAATAACGATTATAATCGATTGTCAGTTTTTATGCAGTCCAGTTGTTTGTTTGGCCGACAACAAAGATGACAATTGCCCAAGCGAGCAAGATGATGATTAAACCTACGACTGCACCAGAAATAATTTTTTTTGCTTTTGCTACCTTTTCCTCATTGCCACCTGATGTCAACCATATAAAACCACCATAAAGGATGAATATAACAGCAACTAAGCCTAAAAATCCGAGCACCCATTGAACAACGTTTACAATTGTAGATTCTAAATCAGCCGTACCAAGACCGAAGGTTGGACCATAATTACCCGTACCTACTTGCGCTGAAGCAACAGCTGGTATAGCTATAAGGGCGAGGGTAACTAATCCAATTGAAATTTTTTTCATAATTTTATTTCACCCCCTTTCATTCACTAGAATAAACTGTATTATTTTACCTGATTTATTTATACCTTAAATAACTAAAAATGTCAATAGCAGATCTTAAAATCTCTTCCTAGTATACAACCAAAAAAAGGCCATGAAAATTATCAATAGTATCAAAACAAATGTTCTGCCAAAACCTAAATCCATAAATTAATCAGTAATATTTAGTGAATTTAATTTCTGACTTTATTATACCAACTAATGCTGCTATCCGGCAAGCTACAGTATTGCTAAAAAAATACATCTATGCTAGTATATATCTTAAATATAGTGTAGATTATATATAGACGAAATTTTTTATTTTTATCAATGACAATAAAAAATCTTATGAGGGTCGTTAGCTCAGTTGGTAGAGCACCTGCCTTTTAAGCAGGGTGTCGCAGGTTCGAGACCTGCACGACCCATTTTGTGCTTGATTCCGCATTGATATAATTTTCTACAAAAGCAGAGCGCTTTAATTTAAAAAATCAGAGGCGTCGTCCCGTCGAATGAAGAGGCACGATCCAACTAGCTTTATACATAATTAAATATCTTAAAAAATAAATACCACCTTTATTATAGAGGTATTTTTTTATAACTCTATGATATTTTTTGTCCTCAAATTATATTAAATATTTTATATTTTTTTATTTTTCAATAAACCAGTAATAATAAAAAAATATCATGACAATAACCAGTAGGGCAGTAGCTACCACCGCCAGCATATACCAACTTTTCCTTTCAAATAAATCATAATTAGGCTGGTATCGTACCTTTTGTTTTATGATGTCAGCAATTTGTTTGATTAACTCCTTGTCATTGGGAAACGAAATAACTACCCATTTTTGTGTCCGTCCTTGCCTGACTTTCACATTAATTGAACTACTAGGGTGAAGCTTGGATTCTTTAAGCCCATAAGAATAATTAAAATATTCCATGGCATTCCATTTATACAAATCTGAGAACGATTCAAAATTAACTGTTATACCTTCCTGATTTATTTTATATTTATATGCACCCGTTGTTTGTATGGCCGAGCGGGCAATCAGCAGAGCAATAATAATAAAAACTATAATAATTGCTAATCCAAAAACTTTATAAAACAAGTCACCCTCGGCTAAACCCTGACTGGAGTTATAAATTACAAACAGTATAGTAATTACAGCAATTACTATAAAAGCGATAATTATATAAACAAGATTTTTTTTAATGCCCAGCGACTGGCTGGTTGACCAGGAAATCTCCTTTAGATCATCATTAATAAGCTGGCCACAAACTTTACATTTTTCCTGGTCCTTTTTAAGCTCGGATTGGCAATTTTGACATTTCATATTATTTTAATAATATAATCCAAGTATACCAAAAATTGTTATACTTTCAAAATAACTGGATAAAAAATAGGAAGTGCGCATTCATAATGGGTCATTATGATTCACACTTCCATTTTTACGTTAGTACAATAGTGTTTCGTCACAGGCTCCTCGCTTGCTCTTGAGTTTAAGGTAGCTGCACTCTCTGCTGGTCATTATAAACCCTCTTCCTCGCATCTTTCACTGCAGTACCTTACACCATGCTCGCATTTCCTGTGAACGATCCATCCACACCAACAACAATGAATAACGTCATCGTCCTCGTACAGCGGGACCCCACACCTGCATGTTTTTCCCGTTGGCACGCGTTTTTTTTCCTTTTTCTCGTCAGCTGTATCCGGCATTCCTATAGCCTCCTGTATGAATTTGATTTTTTGCGATTTTTTTTACCCTGTCATACTGTAGTTTAATTTTGCGTTATTGTCAAGGGTATTTATACACATTTATAAATGTTTAAAAATAACGAAAAACTAGTATTTATAGGGTTTTTTTTATTTAAAATGTAATGTATAATTAATAGCATAATAGATAATCAATTAACAAAAACATATGACCCACAATATTCAATCATGGCTTCATGAAGCCAGAAAATCCGGCATGCAGGATAAAGACATTAAAAATGAACTAAAAAATGGAGGCTGGACTGAAGAGCAGATAAAAAAAGTCCTAGCCGGACAAAGCAAAAACCTCAGCAAGAAACAATACCAGGAAATTGCGCATCTGATGAATGATCCGGCCATAGCTCATTCAAGTGGAAAAAAGGTATGGGTCAGCGCAATTGCTGTTTTGGCGGTGATTGCAGTTGGCATACTTTATTTTATCGGCAGCTATTATGGATTTCCCTGGCAAGAAAACACCAACTCCACAAATAATACGAATAAAACACAATATACCAGTACCACTGCAAAAACAATCAGCGAACAATTAGCCGCACAATCTGATATTAAAAAATTCGGAGACTATGATGAATTATGGAATTTTATTGAAAACAACACCGCCACTTCTAGATACGGAGGCTATGACTACGGACTTGGCATGAAATCATGGGATGCTGATTCGTTCGGCTTAGCTGAAGAGGCATTACCCGCTACTGATTTCGGACTGGGCGTTGCTGATCTAAAAACAAATGTAGTTGACTATTCAACAACTAATATTCAGGTAGCCGGAGTTGATGAAGCGGATATTATTAAAACGGATGGGGAATATATTTATGCCGTTTCCAAACAGAACGTTTTTATTATTCGCGCTTATCCGGCCGGAAACGCTGAAATCATTTCAACTATAGCACTTGAGTCAACGCCACAGAACATATATCTAAATGGTAAGAACTTGGTTATATACGGGCAGGATACATATATAGCTTCAAGGCCATTTTATGATGCTATCCGTCCATCATCATCTTATACTTTTTTCAAAGTATTTGACATTAAAGATAAAGAAAATCCCATACAAATTCGCGACCTGACTTTTGAAGGCAATTATAATAATTCACGCATGATTGGTGATTATGTCTATTTTGTCACTACCCAGCCTTCATACAGTATTCTGGAAGACCATCCCATACCCATGGTTGTTGAAAATGATGAGGTGCTGCCGATAGATCCTAATACAAAAGGCTGTAATTGTCCGGATGTTTATTATATCGATGCCCCATACCAAAACTATACTTATACCAGTGTATCAGCCATCAACGTAGCGGAGAATGATCAGCCAATTTCAAATGAATTATATCTTTTAAGCAGCGGCGAGAATATGTATGTCTCTCAGAATAACATCTATATTGTTTATACAAAGTACATTAGCGAATACCAACTTATGCTAGAAGCAACCAAGGAAATATTAATACAAAAACTAAGCGTGCGAGACCAGCAGAAAGTCAGGGATATTGAGGCTGCACCATCGCATATACTTTCAGAAAATGAAAAATTCTCAAAAATTTCCTATATTTTTGAAAGATATACCAGCTCATTAAATTATGAGGAACAGGACGCCCTGGAAGAGCAAATGGCATTAAAAGTTCAGGAAATTTATGATGATATTTCCAAAGAAATGGAAAAAACCGTCATACATAAAATCAGCATTGACGAAGATAAGCTGGCCTTTGAAACCAGTGGTGAAGTAACGGGACATGTATTAAACCAATTCTCAATGGACGAACAGGATGGTTATTTCCGCATCGCCACTACCAAAAGCCAAGCTTGGCTGTCAATTGATTCCGAAGGCACTTCTGAATCATACAGCAATGTATATGTACTTGATAAAAATTTAAAAACTGTCGGGGCCTTAGAAAACTTGGCTGAGGGAGAACAAATTTATTCCGCCAGGTTTATGGGAAAAAGGGTATACCTTGTCACTTTCCGGCAGACAGATCCGTTATATGCGATTGACCTCGGTGACCCAAAAAATCCCAAAGTGCTGGGTGAATTAAAGATTCCCGGCTTCTCATCCTATCTGCATCCGTATGATGAAACCACCATAATCGGTTTTGGTAAACAGGCGACTGACACAGGCAGAGTGCAAGGATTAAAACTGTCTCTGTTTGATGTAACAGATGTAGATAACCTCAGAGAAATTGATACATATGAAATGGGAGATTCAGGCAGCGACTCAATCGCACTGGATGATCATAAGGCATTTTTATTCTCAAAAGATAAAAACCTGCTGGTAGTGCCAGTTACATTAAGGGAACAAAATACCATCGGCCGATATACCAGCAGCTATAAACACGGCGCTATGATTTTTAATATCACTAAGGATGGCTTCACATTCCGGGAGCGCCTGGACCATTCCGACGGTACAGCTGACGATGAAAATTCTGAATACTTCTACGGATATTATTACTATGATACTTCGGTTAAGAGGAGCATGTATATTGAAGATACCCTATATACAGTTTCCAATAAGTATCTGAAAATAAACAGCTTAGGAGATTTAAGTGAAGTTAATTCCATTACTTTGGTGCCTGGCAATGCTGAGACTGACTTTACCATCATTCCTTAAGCTTTAAAAATTTTACAAAAACCTCCTAAATTTTTTTGGAGGTTTTTGGTTTGCATAGGATACTTGACTATATTAAATAAATAATGCTAAAGTGCAGTAATTATCAAGTTCTTTCAAATTTCATGAGGAGGAATGATGTCATTCAAAAAATTCATTTGCATGACCGTTGTCATACTGGCTTATTTGTGGCCTATACAAAACCAGGCCATCGCTGAGTCAGACTCGTCAGACCTGAGGCTGGAAAAATACGGCAGTTACGTCCAATTCCAGTATTCTAACGGCGATAGTCTTACCCGGAAAAACAGCGCAACCTTGCCCCGATTCAGACCCTTTATAAAAGCCTGGTATACCGATCACCTGCTCCTTTTTTCAGAAATTCAGATAGATAAGAAAACATTTATTCTGCAGACTTACGCAAATATCTACCTGAAAAACTTTTGGCAGGATTCGATACTGGTCTTTACTATAGGTCAGGTCACTAATCCAGTCATGTACCTGGAAAAAAACCTAGCGAGAATACTTTTGTAAAGTATGCTGCTACTGATTTCTATGTCACCAATCAGTACGACCTTGGTTATGGGGTCTGGGGCCAATACCGCTCATTTGAATGGAAGGTGTTTGCTTTAAACGGAGAGGGGTTTACTAATCCTGATACCAACTCGCGCTACGACCTGGTATTACATGGCAAAGCTGAAATTCCATTAAATGACCTCCGGCTAATGGGAATGCCAATCCCAATATCCAATACCTTTTTTTCTGCTGCAATCCAGCTAGGCCGAAATCCTTCGCCAGACTACCGCCGGATTCGCTGGTTCAAACTGGAATCAACAATTGAACCAATAAGCCTCACTTGGCAGGCCGCATATTTTGATCGCAGTGACTACAATAACAGCTGGGGCTGGTATATAAACGGTTTATACCAGATTAACCAGTCGTTATGCCTGACAGGACGCATACTCAGAAGGACTCACAACCACCGTATCGTTGCGGCTAACGGACTAGTAGCCAAAGGCGGACTTGAGGTAACAGTTGGGGCGGAATGGTCATATAAATCAGTCACAGCCCGACCCAACCTGATCTTCAATGAAGACTACCAGCCCGAAATCACCTGTATCCTTCAAATCGCCCTGTTCAATGGAACAGAATGATAATCTACCCATGAGCCTGCAATTTATTGCAGGCTTTTCTTTCTATTAGTGGACAAAATGTGTATATAACTGTGTACATGTATAAACTTGATTAAATCAGTATAGCGCGCTAAAATGTATACACTATATATTTTTTATGGCTAAACAAAGTATTGAAAAAATACCTCCCCAGAACCTTGAAGCTGAAAAATCAGTTTTAGGTTCTTTATCAATAAACAAGGACGCCATAATTAAAATTGCTGATATTATAAAGCCTGATGATTTTTATAAAGACATACATGGCATTATATTTGAAGCCATGCTTGAACTATATGAAAAAAGGGAACCAATAGACGTAGTCTCGTTATCAAACCTGCTGAGTGAAAAAGGAAAGCTGGAAATAATCGGGGGACGGAGCTATCTAGCCAGCCTGGCTAATACCGTACCCAGTTCTTCTCATGTAGTAAATTACGCTCAGATTGTCCAGAAAAAAGCCACCTTACGAAGATTATTGAATGTGGCCGCTGATATTACTTCATTGGGCTACGAGGAAACAGAAAAAATTGAAATACTGCTGGACAAAGCTGAACAACAGATCTTCGGAGTTTCCCAAAAATACTTAAAGCAAAATTTTATTCCAATAAAAACTGTACTTACAGATGCATTTGATAGAATAGATGAATTACACCGCGAATCAGGAAAAATGAGGGGCATCCCAACAGGCTATAGCGAACTTGACGGCATACTGGCCGGACTGCAAAAATCAGACTTGGTTGTCTTGGCCGCCCGGCCGTCATTAGGTAAAACCACCCTAGCACTGGATATTGCCAGGAATGTTGCGATTAATTCAAGAGTGACTGTCGGCATATTCAGCTTGGAAATGTCCAAAGAACAGCTGGTTGACCGCCTGCTCTGCAGCCAGGCCGGAGTTGACCTCTGGAAAATGAGAACTGGCCGGCTTTCTGAGGATGAAGATTTTACAAACATCGGACACGCTATGGGAATCTTATCCGAGGCTCCGATATTTATTGATGATTCTGCTACAGCCAATGTTATGGAAATCAGGACCAAGGCCAGACGGCTGCAGTCAGAACATAACCTTGGCTTAATTGTATTAGATTATTTACAACTAATGCAGGGTGAATATTCCAGGGATAACCGCGTGCAGGAAATCAGCGAGATAACCAGAGCTCTAAAAGCAATTGCCCGTGAATTAAATATTCCTGTTCTCGCTATTTCTCAATTATCCAGAGCTGTTGAATCCCGAACTCCCCCTATTCCCAAGCTGGCCGACCTGCGTGAATCAGGTTCCATTGAACAGGACGCGGACGTGGTTATGTTTATTTACCGGGAATCAATGTACAAAAAAGATTTAGACCCGGTTAGAAAAAACATTGCAGAAATCCATATTGCTAAGCATCGCAACGGCCCAACCGGCCAAATCCAATTATTCTTTGACGAGAACAAGGTAAGCTTTAAAAATTTAGAACGCAGAACCTCGGAAGAACCTGCTTTTTAGTCATTTTAGTTAATAGTTGATAGCTAATAGTATATGAATTTAAAATGCCTGCAATTAACTATTAACTACGAACCATAATCCATTAACCATCAACCAAAAACTATGTTCAATAAAATCAAACAAATTAAAGACATGCGCAACCAGGCCAGCCAGATTAAACAGACTCTGGCTGAGGAATCCGTTCATGCAGAATCAGCTGGCGGCCGCGTAAATATTGTTATGGATGGAAATATGGAAACACTATCTATTGAAATCAATCCTGAACTATTAACGTCTGAAAAAAAAGAGGAACTGGAAAATGCCATTAAAGAAGCGGTAAACAGCGCAATAAAAAAAGCACAACGCGCTATGGCTATGAAAATCCAAGGTATGGGCGGTTTAAATATGCCGGGTTTATAAAATGAAAACATATCCCGAAACAATAAATAAATTATTAAATACGTTATCCCATCTACCTGGCCTGGGCCCAAAATCCGCAGAGCGGATAGTTTTCCATTTCCTGAAACAAGATGACAAATTTACCCGCGAGTTTGTAAAAAATTTGACGGATCTGAAAAAAGAAATTAAAACTTGCAGCCAGTGCTTTAATATTACTGTAAATGACCCGTGTTTTATCTGTCAGGATACAAAAAGGGACTGCCATATAATCTGCGTAATCGCTGAACCCCAGGATGTATTGATTATTGAGAAAACAGGTGAATATAAAGGTCTTTTTCATATTCTAGGCGGCGTCTTAAATCCGGTAGAAGGAATCACTCCTGACAAACTAAAAATAAAAGAGCTGATCAGCAGAATTAAGACTAGCCCTACGCCTATCAAGGAAATCATTATTGCCACCAATCCTGACCTTGAGGGCGAATCAACAGCCATGTATCTTACCAGACACCTAAAGCCCTTAAATATAAAAATTTCTCGTCTGGCTAAAGGACTGCCAATGGGCTCAACTATTGAATATGCCGACGAGGTGACAGTCTCAAACGCCCTTAAAGGGCGGCAAACTCTATAACACAAAAACACAACATGAAACTTATTGAATAACCGTTGTGTTTTTTATTTAACTAAGCCGATTTTTTCAATATTTACCTTAGTCACCTGCTGTCGGTGTCCTTTTTTTCTCCTATATCGGACTTTATGTTTATATTTGATTACGGTTACTTTTTTTGCTTTTTCCTGGCTAATAACCTTGCCACTTACTTTGACTTTCTTTATGGTTGGCGTGCCTACCTCTGTCGTTTTTCCGTCTGAATACAATAATACTTCGTCAAAAGTAACAGCTGCTCCGACTTTTTTATCGAGCTTTTCAAAAGTATATGCTTTTCCTTCAGTAACCTTATACTGCTTGCCTCCTGTGGCGATAATGGCAAATTTCATGGTCAATATTCTAGTTAAACTTAATTAGGCAAAAATTTGTATTTAAGAATAGTGTATCAGCTCTCGTCATTCTTGTCAAAGGTAATATCTACCGTACTGCCTGTATTAATATCAAGAGATTCCGCTGATCCTCCCCTAATCTCCAATACGTAATTAGCTTCGGACGTTGGAGTGATTAAACTCTCTCCCGGTTCAGCCTGTTGCTTAATCTCAACAATCCTGTTGTCCAAAATCCAGATGATATCTAAAGGTATCAAAGTATCAACCATGGTGAAAGAATAAATATCAGCCTGGTCAAAAACAAACAGCATGCCACGGTCACCTGATAAAGATTTTCTATTTCGCAATCCTTTTTCACGAGCCTTTTGGGTTCTGGCTACTTCTGTATTAAAAGTACTATTATGTATTTGAATAGTAGCCGTTTCCTTAATGACTTTTTTTAAATAGTATTGCGCCTCATCTGTTACACGATAGCCGCCTACAGACCAGAAGGCAATACCAATAATTATGGCTAAAAATATAAGTACCCAAATGCCTTTATTATGCATAATTATTTATTTTCAAATTTATTATCTGTCTTTGGCAGGCGCCTATAGGCCAAAACAACCACTATACCTATAATAACCATTATTGCCAATAAAATCAAAAGGGCTATCATCTTTTGCTGACTGCCTAAAAATAATGCCGAACTGCCGAATAATAAGCTGATCAGCAATAAAAATATTACTGCCTGGCGATGGGTAAAGCCAGCATCCAGCAGGCGAAAATGCAAATGTTTTTTATCAGCTGTTTTAAACGGTGATTTCTTTTCGAAAAAAACGCGTCTGATAATCACCCATAATACATCAAGAATGGGAATTCCCATTATCAACAGAGCTGTGGCAATCTTAGCACCGGAAATTATTGATAATACGCCCAACATAAAGCCGGCTAATAAACTGCCTCCCTCTCCCAGAAAAATCCTGGCTGGGTGGAAATTAAAAATTAAAAAACCTGCCATTGATCCAGCAAAAATAATGGCCAATAAAGCAGTTTCAGGCTGGGCCACTTCCTGATTTAAGCTTAAAAAGAAAAGTATAAAAGCACCAATAGTGGTAATACCTGAAACTAGGCCATCCAGGCCGTCTAAAAACTTAGTGGTATACATCATGCCCATCAGCCAAACAAGAGCGAATAAATCCGCGAATAGCGTAAGATAATAAGGAATACCATTAAGGGAAAAAATCTTTAGCTTAACCGTATCAAGATTAATAACCCCGCCTAATGGATTGGTGATATACTGGATGCCAATGCCCGCCGCAATAATAGACAGGCAGGCAACTATCGGCCAGATGATCTGATGTTGTGGTTTTAAATTATGCTTATCGTCAAGCCAGCCACCTATCATTAATATAAGCCCTGCAATGAATATTCCCACTAAATATTTTGGCAGCATATAACCACCCAGCAGGCGATCAGTAAAAATGGTATAGATTAGAGTCGTAATAGTTATTGAACAAAATATTGCCAAGCCGCCTAATAAAGGCACCGGTTTCTTATGTATTTTCCTGGTAGATAATATATCAGGATTATCAACAGTACCTGATTTCAAAGCAAGCTTCCTTACAACAAATGTACAGATTATTGTTACTGTAATAGCTGAAATAAACGGCAATATATACGATTGAATTGATAATGAATTATCCATGTTTCCTGTCTAAATAAGTTTGAAGAATAATTTTTGCTGATTGCTGGTCAATTTCCTTTTTACCCCGCTTCTCGCTTTTTCCCGCCTCCCTATTAAGCTGTTTTACTAAGGCCGTAGAAAAGCGTTCATCCTCAAATTCAAAAGGCAACTTCAGAAATTCGCTGACTCCCTGGCTGAACTCTTTTACTTCCTGTGCTTTCTTGCCTAGCTGTCCGTCTTGGTCAAGCGGCAGGCCAATTACTAACCTGCCTACTCCCTCATCCTGGCAAATTATTTTTAGGTCATGGAAAAGCTGATGCTTATTTTCATATATGATAGTTTTATAATCAAAAGAATATTTCATATCTTCCGATGACAGGGCTAAACCGACTCTTTTTTCACCATAGTCAATACCAATAATTTTTGGCATATTTATTTTGTTAATATCTCCGCTCCCTTACCCGTAATTACCACGGTATGCTCAAAATGGGCCGACAAAGACCCATCAGCCGTTACAATGGTCCAGTTATCTTTTTTTGTAATTACTTCCGGACCGCCAATATTTACCATTGGTTCAAGCGCTAAAACCATGCCTTCTTTTAAAACAGGGCCTGTCCCCCGCTGCCCAAAGTTAGGCACCCGGGGATCTTCATGGACCTTATATCCTACGCCGTGGCCAACTAAACTTCTTACCACCGAATAATTATTATTTTCAATAAATCTTTGCACATTAAATCCGATATCTCCGATTGTACCGCCTGCCTTGATTGATCCCACGGCAATATCCAAGGCCTTTTGCGTAACTAATATTAACGACTTTGCCTGTTTAGATATCCGGCCAGCTGGAACTGTTACAGCCATATCCGTAAACAACCCTTTATACTTAAGCCCTATATCGACACTTACTATATCCCCCTCCTGTATGATTACATTCTTACTTGGGATACCATGAACTAATCCTTCATTAATGGATATACATGAAGCAGCCGGATACCCATTAAAACCTTTGAACGATGGCTCTCCGCCTGACTTCTTAATTAATTTATCTGCTTGGACATCCAATTCCATGGCGGATATTCCAGGCTTAACAAAGCCGGCTACCTGGTGAACAACCTGAGCTAGCTTTTTTCCTCCCTCCCTGATTTTATTTATTTCTTCTTTATTTTTTATTGTAATCATATTTAAGGGAGATGTTTAATAATTTCCTTGGTAACTGTCTTGATCGGCGGTTCACCATTAACTCTGATTAATAAACTCTGTTTCTGATAATAATTAACGATTGGTTTTGTCTGCTTTTGGTATATTTCCAATCGATTAGCAATAGCTTTGGGCTTGTCATCATCACGCTGATAGATTTGTCCACCGCAATGCTGACAAATTATTTGTTTTCTGTCTATATTAACGCCTAAAACAAAGATACGATTGCACTTTTTGCACGTACGGCGAAGAGTCAACCGCTTGATAGTGATATTCTTTGATATGGGCAGATAAAAAATATGTGTAAATTCCCTTTTTAATTTCTTCATAACCACTTCTAATGCATGGGCCTGCTTTAGATTGCGCGGATAACCGTCAAATAATAAGCCCTTATTTTTTGATGCTTTCATTAATTCAAGACTTACAACTTTTACGACAAAATCCGAAGGGATGAGACTTCCCTGGTCATTAATTAAATGGTTTACCTGCCTGCCAATGGCAGTTTTTTTACGGGCCAGCTTTCTGAAAATATCACCCGTGCCGATGTAAGTCAGTTTGTATTTTCCAGCCAGAATTTTTGCCTGCGTGCCCTTGCCTGAACCCTGCGGTCCTAAAATTATTATATTTAAAATCTTATTCTTCATTTTTTATCTGGTTAATAATATAATTTGTACATTTTTTCAAATCATCCAATGCTAAAACATTTACAATCGTATAATCAGCCATAGCAATCGGACCTCCCTTTTCAATATTCTCAATTTCTGAATAATCTCTTGATTTAGCCTCCTCAAAACTAAAGGAACGGTATTTCATCTTAGGGTCATCTTTATATTTTTGGCGGCGGTTAGTCAACCTTTGGTAACGGATTTCCGGCGGAGTAAAAACACTTACTACTCTAAACTTTTTATCATACTTTTTTTTGAATTCCTTATATTCAGACCAGCTGTACAGGCCATCGCAAATCACATTTTCCCCTTTTGCCAGTAGGGCATCAATTTTAGGAAAATTAAGTATAGCAAAAGCGGCCTTGCCGTACTGCTGCCTAAAACCTTCCCTGATGGGCCTCTCATTCTCTTCCTTGGGTTCCAGGCCCCTTTTTTTCACTTCATCAAGGGTAATCTGACCAAGGCGTAAATAATCAAAATCAGCCCTAATAAAGCAATCAGCTACCTCACTTTTGCCTGAGCCACACATACCTACTAAAGCTACTACTTTTTGATTATCATTCATAGTACTTTTATTATACCTTAATTTAAGTTACTTATAAAAAAACGACTAGTTTATCAAGCCGTTGCCAATCACTTACTTTTTTCGAACATAGGGCAGCACTAAAAACCCTCATAATTCCTCATCACCAGCTGTGATTCAATTTGTTTAACAATTTCAATAACCACGCTGACTACGATAAGCAAACTTGTACCGCCGATTACCAAAGTGGTTATGCTGGTGGCTGATTGGATAATATTTGGCAGAATAGCAATTATGCCCAGGAATAACGCACCTCCCAGTATTATGCGGCTGCTTACATAGCTTAAAAAATCAGAAGTTGGCCTGCCCGGCCTGATACCTGGTACAAAACCACCCTGTTTCTGCAAATTATCTGCAATTTGCGTGGGATGAAATATTACTGCTGTATAAAAATAAGTAAAAGCAACGACTAATATAAAATAAAAAGCTGCATACAAAAACTGGTTTTCAAATATAGTTTTTACCCAGGTAGCAATATTCGCCAGCCAAAAAACGTCCGAGTTAACAAAAAAATTAGCGATCATAGGTGGTACAAGTATTATTGAAATTGCGAAAATGATTGGAATAACGCCGGCCTGGTTAACGCGCAATGGCAAATGTGTATCCACACCTCCATACATACGCATACCTCTGATACGCTTAGCGTAAGAAACGGGTATATTGCGCTGGCCTTCTGTAATAATAACAATTGCCGCTACTGTAACTACAGCAATAATGGCGAAAATTATATACGGGATCAAGTTGGACATGTCAAAAGTAGCAATTGTCTGCTGAATGCTAGTTGGCACACGGGCTACAATGCCCGCAAAAATAATTAAAGAAATACCATTACCAATATGCTTTTCTGACATTAATTCACCCAGCCACATCAGGAATATCGTACCGCCAATTATTGTAATAATCGTAGTGGCAAACTGAAACAAGCTCATCTCATCTACAATACCCTGTCCTGACTGCTTAAATACTGTAATCATGCCATAGGCCTGTAAACCGGCTAAAGGCACTGTTAGTAATCTTTGATACTGGTTTAACTTCGCCCGACCCGCTTCCCCTTCTTTCTGCATTTCTTCCAATTTGGGAATTATCATAGTTAACAATTGGAATATAATAGTAGCCGTGATATACGGTGCTACGCCAAGCATAACTACGGAAAAGTTTTCCATGCCACCGCCGGAAAAAACATTTAATAAACCAAGTAATTGATTAGATTCAAAAAAAGATTTTAAGTTGTCTACATTAACACCCGGGATAGGAATATGAGCGGCCATACGGAAAATTATAAGCATAGCCAAAACAAAAAGAATTCTATTGCGTAAATCCTTTACTTTCAATATTTGGCGAATTTTTTCCCACATAAGACTATTTTTCTTTCTTACTGGTCTCAATCGGGTTAATTATTTCAATGCTACCGCCGGCTTTTTTGATTGCTTCCATTGCGGATTTAGAAAAGCTATGGGCCTGAACTGTTAATTTTTTCTTTATCTTGCCACTACCTAAAACTTTTACTCGCTTCTGATTTATCTTAATTAAACCAGCTTTATGCATCTTAGACAAGTTTATTACTTCCCCGGTTTCAAAATTTTTCTCTAAATCACTGATATTTACTACCATGTTGGAAAGATGAATGCTTTTGAAGCCTCTTGATTTAGGAATTTGCTGCAAGTACTGTTTCAAGCCTCTGCGCTTTAAGCCACTCTTGCCGCCGGACCTGGACCGCTGTCCCTTCATTCCTCGCGTAGAATAAGTACCGCGTCCTGAACCATCACCGCGCCCGCGCCTTTTTCTTGTTTTTTCTTTGGCTGTGGTTAAATTGGATAATGACAAATTCATATAGTAATTATTTTTTTCTTAACTCTTTAATCTGTTCAATTGACCTTAAATTCTTTAAGGCAATAATGGTAGCTTTTACATTATTAACTTTACTTTTTGAGCCCATAATTTTAGCCACCACGTTTTTAACGCCCGCTAGTTCCAAGACTGCCCGGATTGCACCACCAGCAATAACACCGGTACCTCTAGGCGCGGGTTTTAAAAGGATTCTGGCGGCTCCAAATTTTTGCCGTGACTGGCCGGGTATTGTATCATTGACAATCTGAACTTTGATTAAGCTTTTTTTAGCCGCCCTTACCGCCTTGTTGATAGCCACGGAAACATCAATTCCTTTTCGTAATCCCATGCCTACGCGTCCCTTTTTATCTCCAATCACTACGCAGGCACGAAAACTCATGCGCTTTCCGCCGGCCATAACACGAGTTACCCTGGCTACGTCAATTAACTTCTGTTCAAATTCATCATCCCTTCTTGAATTCTTATTTGAATCATTTCTTTTATTTCTTCTTTTATTCATATAATCTATTAAAATTTTAAGCCTTTTTCCCTCATCCCTTCAGCTACAGCTTTTACGCGGCCATGATATTTACACCCGCGGCGGTCAAAAACTATTGTATTAACCTTTTTTACCAGTGCCTTGCTGGCAACCAGCTCACCCACTTCTTTGGCAATGGCAGTTTTTTTCTTTCCCTTTTTTCCTTTGATTTCTGTATCTGATGCGGCAATTAAAGTTTTTCCTGCTGTATCATCAATTATTTGAACATAAATATGTCCCAGGCTTCTGAATATGGCTGCGCGCGGTTTTTTAGCCGTACCCCTTATTTTAACGCGTACCCGGTTGGTTCTGGTTCGCCGCCTATAATTTCTATTTTTTTGAAATTTTTTCATAATAAATTACTTGGTTAAAGCTTACGTCGTTCCAGCTGTTGATTTCACTACCTTGCCGGCTTTTCTCCTAATTACCTCGTCAACGTATTTTATACCTTTACCTTTATAGGGTTCAGGTTTTTTAATTTCCCGGATCTGGGCAGCCACCTCTCCGACGACCTGCTTGTCAATACCGGCAACTGAAATAATATTTTTTTCTACTTTTGCCTCAATATTTTCAGGGATAATAAATTCAACAGAGTGCGAAAAACCTACATTTAACACAAGCTTTTTCCCTGTTATTGAAGCGCGAAATCCAACCCCATTAATTTCTAATTTTTTCTCAAACCCTTTGGTTACTCCGAGTACCATATTAGCCAGCAAAACGCGTGTAGTGCCCCAAATTTCGCGAGAACGCTTCTCATTCGGCTTCCTTACACTGACATGGATTTCATCACCTTTTTGCTCAAAAATGGTCCTGTGATGGAAATTCCTTTCCAATGATCCTTTAGGCCCTTTGACGCTAATAAATTGATTGTTGATTTTTACTTCAACGTCGGCGGGTATGGAAACTGGTTTTTTACCTATTCTGGCCATATGATTAATTAATAAATTTCACAGATTAATTCTCCCCCCGCTTTTTGTTTCTTAGCCTCCTGATTGGTTAGCAAGCCACGGGGAGTGGAAACTATCAACACACCGAGTGATGGTAATATTTTTGGGATCTCCTTATAACCCTGATATACTCTTCGCCCTGGCGTGCTGATTTTCTTTAAACCACGAATTACCGGCTCACCGCTTTTATATTTTAAATTAAGTTTCAGGGTGGAGTTATTATTTTCTGTATTGTCAATTTTTTCAAAACCACTGATAAAACCTTCTTTCTCTAATATTTTTGACATTTCAAATTTAATTTTTGAAAAAGGAATGACTACGTTTTTTTTGTTAACCAAAACAGCATTTCGTATTCTTGTTAACATGTCTGCAATTGGATCTGTCATACTCTTAAATAAAGTATTAATTAATAATATTTATATTACCAGCTTGATTTGCGTATACCTGGTATCTCTGCATTGTTGGCCAACTCCCGAAAGCATATACGGCAGAGGTTAAACTCCCTCATGTATCCTCTTTTTCTGCCGCATCGCCAGCAACGCCTCACAATCCGTGATGAATATTTCGGTTTTTTGTTTGATCTTGCTATTTGTGATACTTTTGCCATATATTTATTTTTTCTTTAATGGAAATCCCAATAGACTGAATAATTCAACTCCCTGATCATACGATTCTGCATTACTGGTAATACTAATTTCCAGGCCATGAATCCTTTCCACTTCATCTGATTTGATTTCAGGAAACATCACGTTTTCTTTAAAGCCAATGGTCAAGTTTCCGCTTTGATCCACACTTTTTCTTTCTAATCCTTGGAAGTCGCGTACACGCGGCAGGGAGACATTAACGAGCTTGTCAATAAAGTCATACATCCTCCCACCTCTCAAAACCACCATAGCACCGACTGTCATGCCGGCCCGAATTTTAAACGCGGAAATTGATTTTTTCGCTTTTGTTAGTACCGGCTTCTGACCTGTAATCCTGGTCAAGGTACTGACAACCATATCGATAAATTTATCATCTTTTAAAGCCTGGCCTACCCCGCTATTTATGGTAACTTTAGTCATGCTTGGTACAGCTAAATCATTTTTATAGCCAAACTTTTCCTTCATGGCCGGAATTACTTTTTTAATATATTGTTCTTTTAACTTATTCATAAAATAATTTTAATTAAACTGTTTGTTTGCACTTACGGCAAATCCTGTCCTTTTTTTTATCCTTAGCAATCAAATAACTAGTTCTTACCGCCTTGTTGCATTTTGAACAGAATAATAATACATTGGTTGCGTTTATCGGAGCATTGTATTGGACAATCTGCCCTTTTTCTCCCATTTTTTTCGGACGAACGCTTTTTGTCATCATATTAATGCCTTCAACCACAACCCTTTTCTGCTTAGGAAAAACTTGCAGTACCTTGCCCTTTTTACCTTTATCCTTGCCGGATATTATTTTTACTATATCGTTCTTCTTAATTTTCATAAGATTATATTTTTACAATACTTCTGGGGCCAATGAAATTATTTTATTATACCCTTTATTCCTCAGCTCCCTGGCTACTGGCCCAAAAATACGAGTGCCTTTCGGTTCTTTTGATGTCAGGCTAACAACTACGCCAGCATTATCATCAAAACGAATATAGGAGCCATCCGGACGCCGAATTTCCTTCCTTTGCCTGACAATAACCATATGAAGCACTTCGCCCTTTTTAACCATGGCATGCGGAACAGCTTCTTTTACGCTGACAGTAACGATTTCACCGATTCTGGCATATCGTTTTTTATTGCCACCCTTGACTTTAATAACAGTGACGCGGCGGGCGCCGGTATTGTCTGCAACTGATAATTTTGATCCTGGCTGAATCATTTT
>Ga0180007_10002307_pt1 | contig 23063 bp, 31 predicted proteins | sample MM_PC_MetaG_FD_121122 | JGI IMG/M metagenome (GOLD analysis project Ga0180007, IMG submission 121122) | Groundwater microbial communities from the Aspo Hard Rock Laboratory (HRL) deep subsurface site, Sweden - MM_PC_MetaG | ecosystem: Environmental > Aquatic > Deep subsurface > Groundwater... | reverse complement strand
GGTTATTGGGGCTGATAAGAAAAGTGGCAAGAAGTTTTACCTGACGACAAGTTTACTGTATCTCTTTTTATGCGGGAATTGATAAGGTTTTGGGAGTTGAAGGTTCTGGTGGGCGAGATATTGTTGGATGTGCGAAAAGGGGTATTGGATTTTCTGAAGAGAATGCAAAAATAGTTTACAAATTCCTAACAGAACAAGCAAGGTAATTACTTATTACTTCAGTTCCTTCTCAAATTGATCTAGGTTGTGCTCAAGGGCCTTGACGGCTTCAGTTAGAATATCTTTTGCTGGCATGTTGCCATAAGATTCAACGATGAACAAAAGTTCATTGCTGTCTTGGACTGCGTTTTTCTCTGCTTCTTCGATTTTGTTTAGCGCTGCTTCGTTGAGGTCGCACAACCATTTGCTGCCTTTCTTTTCTGGTTTAATCAAACCTTTTGATTTCTCGATGATTTTGTCAATTTGAGGAGTTGATTTTACTTCCAAGATGTGCCTGTAGTAGCAAAGACCTGGGACGTGTTTTGCGTGTTCCCTCCCTGTTCCGAGTGTTGCGGTCGCAAGAAGTTCGAGTTTGTGGCCTTCGCCGAGATAGGTAATCGGGATTTTTGGACAGATAATGGTTGCAGGGCCTTCGAGGTCTTCTGCGTAGACATCGCTTGGACCTTTTTTTGAGAGTTTTAGGTCGATTTTTGTCTTGGACGACATTGATTTTTCTGTTTTCAAGGGAACCAAGCCCAGCCGATTTGCAACTACCTCGTCGTATAAAGCTGAATCGTTCTTGTAGATTTCGACTTCGTCAATTGCCAGCGTCGGAACATCGGACAAAGAGCGACGGATTGCGTTTGCCAAAGGCTGGTTTGCGTCTATCCTTAAGATAAGCATTTCATTGGAGTTTTGTATTGTTTCCATTTTGTTATTATGAATTTTGGGGTTTTAAGTTTTGCGCTTAGACCCTTCTTCCTCTACGGCCGCCTTTTGCCTTAGGACCGCCGCGTGGAACTTTAGTTGTGTCTAAGATACTGACAATGTCGAAGCCTTCTTTGTTTAGGCTTTTTACTGCTGAATTTGCGCCAGGCCCTTGGTTGCTGTTCCTTCCTTTTCCACGCATTCTTATATAGAGTTTTGTGAAACCCAGATCCTTTGGACGTTCGGCTGCTCTTTTTGCGACGAACATTGCGATTGTTGGGTTTGCTTTTAGTCTAGAGTGTTTTGTAATCATTCCGCCGGAAACTCTCGAAATTGTGTTTCCTGCAAGGTCGGTGATGTGAACTATGGTATTGTTGCTTGAGCTGGTTATGTAGGCGATGCCGACTTTTTCGTCTTTCTTCTTTTCCTTCCTTGAGCTCTTTTCTTCTTTTGGTTCGTCTTCGCTTGTTTCTTCTTCGACCATCTCTTCGAGGTTTTCTTCCTGCTTTTCGATTTCTGGCTCTTCGTCTGTTTTTTTCTTTTCTTTTTCTGCCATCATTCTATTCTCCTAATAATTATTTCATAAAGTGGTGCTTGAGGTTTCATGTCACCTCTAACTGCCTCTTCCGTTTTTCCTATCACCTGTTTCCCGGCATAACCTTCCGATAAATAACCCCTAACGGTTTCTCCCACTTTTAATGTTACTTCTATTTCAATATCTTGCGTAGTTGGTCTTGAATCTTCCAATAACGGACCTCCCTCTTTTGATCTCCTTGATGCTAGATGACATCGCTCGGTCATTATGCGCTTTCCTCCAGGGGTTCTTTGGATGATTCTTCTTTAGGAGTTTCGTCCTGCAGGGGTTCTTTTTTTTCTGCCTCTTCAGTAGGTTCTTCTGCCGACGCTTCGGCGGGGTTTTCCTGCAGCTCTTCTTGAGCTTTTTCTTCTATGACTGGTTTTGGTTTTTTTGCTTTTTGTTTGGCTTCAATTTTATTTTCTTCTGATACCAGGACGAGATAACTTGGGGTGTTTACAGTTTTACCGTCGATTTTTATTCTTTTGTGCGTGACCATCTGACGAGCTTGTTTCACGGTGTTGGCGATTTTTTTCTGAGCGACAACTGTCGGCAATCTTCGGTTTAAGAGGTCTTCAACTTTCAAGTCCAGAACGTCAGCAGTTGTTTCAACCTTTAAGCCGAGGGCTCTTAATTTCCTGAATAAGACTTCTTGCTCTTCGTGGGGTTTGTTTGCCAGAGCTTTGGCCCGGTGTCTGAAGTATGTGACTTTAGCTTGTGTCTTCCATATCTCTTTTTTGTTCTTCAGGCCATATTTGTTTCTCAGTTCGTTTTCTTCCTTAATCCTTGAGGCTTCGAAAGGCTTCATTGGTTTGCGGTAGAGATTTTTTTTGCGTATCATTTTATGCTGCGATTATTAGTTTAGTAAAGACTGAATTTGTGATTTCTCGTAGTTCCTGAATCTCTGGGCGATATATTTGGGGAAATTGGCCCTGTGCTTTTCCTGCAGCCTGAGAGATTCTTTCCATGACGAAATAATGGCTTGCTGCTTCAGTCCAGTTGCCAAATTCAAGTGCTTGTTCTGCTTCGTTTGCATGCCTAAAAAACATATCTCTGACTACGCGATATCTCTCCTCATCAGACATTACAGTACGAAAATGATAGCTGATTGCAGACCTTAACCCCTGAGGGATTTCTGGTTGTCTAGCCATTATCTTTGATATCATTTATTTCTTACCTCCTGCTGGTTTTGCTGCCGGAGCAGATTCAGGTTTCTTGCTTCTCACGGCCACTGACTGGCCTTTCTTTCTGAAGTGCGAGCGAGTTCTCTGACCGCGGACTGGCTGGCCGGAAGTGTGGCGGATGCCTTTGTAAGAACGGATTTTCTTAAGTCTTCTGATGTCGAAGTCTTTCTTCATGTCTAAGTCTGTGCCGATGTAGTGTTTTGTCTCTCCGGTTTCTTCGTCTTTTTGTCTGTTCTTTAGATAGTCTTTTGCGTCGAGATTTTTCAAGAAAGTTTCTATCTTCTGAATTTCGTCTTTAGATAATTCTGAGGCTTTTTTCTTTTTGTCTAGGCCGAGTTTAATGCAGGTTAGGTTGGAGATTGCCCAGCCGACGCCTTTGATGCGCGTGAGGCCAGCGAGAAGATTTTTGCTTCCTGGAAGGTCATAGCCGGCGACTCTGACGAGAACTTCTTCGAATTCGTCTTCTTGGTGAAAATGCTTCTTTTTGGCGTCTACTTTTTCTTCTTTTTTAGTTTCCTGCTTTTTTGCACTTTCCTTCATCTGCTGACTTTGCGACTTCTTATCTGTTTTTGGTTGTTGTGCTTGTTGTGGCATTTTTATTGCTGGCCTCTTCTTACAAGAGCTTCTCGAGCTGAGCTGACTAAACTCTCTGCTTGAGAGCTATAAGCATCTAATGTAGGAGTTATACCTTGATCGGCTGCTGGCGATTGACTATAATTTACTAAGGCTCCGCTTAGTGCACCAGAATAAAATAAAGCATCTCTAAAATTAGTTTCTGATCCTATATGCCCTGGGCCTGGAGATATTATCTGATTACAGACAGTTCTAACTCTTGCCAGCCAGGTTTCTGCTTCAATCAATATTGGTGCTCTGGGTTGTTCTGCCATTTCTTTATGTCGTTAGTGCGTGAACAGATTGAAGCGTTGTCTTACTGTTAGTTCTTCGATGAACCGTTTTTCGATGGCTTTTTTTGGATCAGGAATTGACTTGACCCTTGCCTTTATGTCCTCGAAGCTTTCGAACGCTTTTTCTTTTCGCGCATCCATAACTTCCTTTGTGTGTTTTTTTCCAAAACCTGGCAAGAGTTCAAGTTGGTGTAGGCGCGTGTTGATGGCTTGAGCATTGTTGAAGAATTCCACGAAGGTTTTCTCCTGCTCCCCAACCACTGCCTCAACGAACTCCTGCAGTTGGATCTTTGCAGTTTCTGTAAGCTTCTCACGATGAAGCCTACCTGCGATGTAGTATATCTTATCACGTTTATCCGGGCCTATATAAACTTTTTCTTTTGGTGCTAGTGTGACGCCTCGGCGGGGAATAAGTTCTAGAAGAGAATAAGTTTTAACACCGATGGCTTGAGCTATTGGATTCGTGTGCTTTTCCATTGGATAGCCATAGGGCAGATAATCCAAGATTATTGCATTGTCTTCTTTTTCTGTCATTTTATGGTTGGGCCTCCGTCCAGAAGTTATTTACTAAACAAATATGACACCAACCAACCCAGACCACTTTGGGATTACACTGATTTATGTTGGAGTGAGCAAAACAAAGGGAGTTAAAACTAAATTGTCTTTCTAGATTTCTTCTTGATGATGTTTTTCCTTCCATGGTTGCTGCCTTCAGTATTTCTTTGTAATCTCCAGGATTGCATTTGTTTCCTCTTCCGTCAAGCTCGTGTCGCTGAAGATTTTGCTGACATCTTCTGCATCCTTCGGAACGATATCGACGAGTTTTATTATGTGCTCTTCTTGGATTTTTACATTGCCGAGGGAAGTTATTTCTTCCTTAAGTTTATTGGCGTCTTTTTTTGATAATTTTGTGAAGTTCTTTAGATATTCTTTCATCTCTTGTTTTTCATCCATTTTGTCAACTATTTCTTTGACTTCTACGAGGGTTAGGGGTTGTTTTGCGTGGATTGTCATACTAAATCTCCTCGTTCATCAACAACGCCATAAAACAAACCTCTTCTTTTATCCATAGCTCTCTTAGAGTCGGGGCGATAGTCCGATATCTTAATATCTAATTCGATAACTGTCGGGATAAGTCTGGCTGGTCCTTCGAAATACCAAATACCGCCGGATAACTCTCCTTGGGTAGTCCTTTCTTCTGGAATAAACCTTGCTCTCCAGTTAGAATTTGATTGACTGCTCATTTTATTTCACGTCCTCTATCCTTTTTAGATGGATGGGCTTGATTAAATACCTTTTGGGCTTGTGAAGGTCTTTGATTTCGATGTAATATGCGGAACCGCGCTTTTCTAGGACCTTGCCTGTTCTGCCCTGGATTCGCTTTGAATAGCCCAGAGGGATGCTTAATTCTCTGACTACGGCCACGCTGTCACCTGGCTGGAATTTCTGGAAAAATCTGGTAAAAGAGAACTTTCCCTTCTGCTTTGGGGTTTTACGTTTTAGCATAGATTTTACTGAGGGAATTAGTTTAAAAAGGTTTTGATTAATTGAGGATAATGAAGATAAGTAATTACTTTCTTGGAGACTTGGTGCGGCACGCGCCTCTTTCCAACAATCCCCAACCACCAATACAAGGTTCTCTGTCTGACCATCTACCCAACGGAACCTGGCGGTTGTACTCTGTTGGTCTTGGCGTACTGCCGTCTTGACTCAGTGTCGGATCGTATGGTTCAACTGAATCATCTAAACACATTCTTTCAATTGTTTCACATTCATCCATTTAATAATTAAATTATCTACTTTATTAATTTATTGCCTTGAGGATTGTTAGAATTGGTTTACGTTGTCGATTAGGAAAGAAGCGGAGTCTTCGGGTTCTTCAGCTTGGGGGCTTATTTGGGGCCGGAAAGGTTTTAGGTTTTGCTGGGGGGCCGGATGAATCTCTCTTTCTGGACCATAGGAGTCAGGTTTTGCAAAGGGGTCTACTAGTGGAGGAATATCATTTCTTTCGGGTTCTGGGAGGGAGTCTATTTGTCTTTCTATAGGTTTGACCGCTTGGGTGGCTAGGGCTTCGGCAGCTATGCCGCTTATGCCTGACTTTTGTTTTGAACTTATTTTTGATTTAGGATTCACTGCGTCGGTTACAGAGCCTTGATATAAATCTCCGGCCTCTCTGGCGTCCTGCATGTTCTCGACAATTGCAGCAAACATTTTATGCCCCCAGACACTGATGCCGCATCTTTGACATACGTCTACGACAGAGTCGGGATTGATGTCTGTTTTGCAGTAGATACAATATTTTCCCATGTTCCCCTTTTATTTCTAACTTTCGAGATTGTAGTATATAAAGATTGTTGTCTGTTAAAAATTAATCTGTATATTCTGGATATTCTGTATATTTTTACTATTAGTTAATTTAAAATAAATTTGTTGATTAAATATGGAATGACTTTATTACAACATTTGGATATTGCGCAGGATGTAGTTGGAATGGTATGTGAATATCACGCCTGTGGAAGACAAGATGAAAAATTGTATGTGCCAAGGGCTTTGATTGAAAGAAGAAATGCTATAAGGGATATGGCTTATGATTGTGAAAGAGAAAAAAGGATTTCTGAACTAAGACTAGAGATAGGCAGGGAGTATGGTAGTTTTGCAGTCACACATAATTTAGATATTGTGCATACCCAAAAAATCATTCAGACAAAGAGAGGAACTAAGATAGTCTCTGGATGTGACGATATGGAAGATGGCGATTTTTAGTTTTGTAAGGTTTAAAAGTTTTTTATTTTTACCAGACTATACAAAGTTTAGAACTAGATAATTATTGCGGGGTTGCTGTCGACTTTGTCTTTGTCGTCTGATTCAAAGTCTGCAACGAGGGCTTCGGTTGTCAAAACCATTGCGGCGATGCTTGAGGCAGTTTGGAGAGCGTTGCGGACGACTTTTGTTGGATCAATGACTCCGGCCTGAAATAAGTTTTCGTATGTGTCTGTGCGAGCGTTGTATCCTGTTCCTTCTGGCTTGCCTTGGAGATTTGCTAGAACTTCGGAGCCGTCTTTTCCTGCGTTTGCTGCAATTTGTCTGATTGGGCCTTCGAGAGATTTCTTTACGATTTTTGCTCCGACAGCCTGCTCGTTTGAGAGTTGGAGCGTGTCTAGAATTTTAGATGCATGCAGGAGTGTGACGCCGCCGCCTGAGACAACGCCTTCTTCTACTGCCGCTTTTGTCGCGTGCAAGGCGTCGTCTATGCGCATTTTCTTTTCCTTGAGTTCGGTTTCGGTTGCTGCGCCGACGTTGATTACTGCGACGCCGCCTGATAGTTTAGCAAGCCGCTTTTGCAAGTCTTCTTTTATGAAATCTGAGGTTTCTAAATCAATTCTTGATTTTATTGAACGAACCCTTTGTTCAATTTGATGCTTATCTCCCTTGCCTTCTATAATTAGAGTTTCATCCTTGGTGACTTTTATTTTCGCTGCGCTTCCCAAGTCTTGTGTTGATACTTCTTCTAGCTTGTCTTCGCGTTCTTTTGAGATAACCTTGCCTCCTGTGAGAATTGCGATGTCTTCGAGAAGGTCTCTTTTTTCGTCGCCGAAGCCGGGTGATTTGACTGCGCAGACCTTGATAGCTCCGCGAAGAAGGTTGATTACTAAAGTCGTTAGGGCTTCGCCTTCAACTTCTTCTGCAATTATTAAAAGCGGTTTGGATTCGTTTGAAGCGGCTTCTAGAGCAGGAATCAGCTCTTTGACTGAAGAGATTGATTTGTCGGTTATCAAAATGTAAGGATTCTCGAAAGAAGTTTCCATTTTTTCCTGGTCGAGAGCCATGTAGGGGGAGAGGTAGCCTTTGTCGAGCTGCATTCCCTCGACTAACTCGAGGTTTGTCTCGATGGATTTTGCTTCTTCGACTGTGATGACGCCGTCTGCGCCGACTTTTTCCATTGCCTCTGCGATTAAAGAGCCAATTTTCTCGTCGTCGTTTGCAGATATTGTTGCGACTTGTGCAATCTGCTCCTTTGAATTGACTTTTGTTGATTTTTCTTTTAACATCAAGACCACTTTTTCTGTTGCTGCTTCAATGCCTTTTTTAATTTCAATTGGGTTTGAGCCAGCGGTAATGTTTTTCAGGCCTTCGGTTATCATCAGCTGTGCGAGCAGGACCGCGGTGGTTGTGCCGTCGCCCGCTTTGTCTTGAGTTTGTGAGGCTACTTCCTTGACAAGTTTTGCGCCTATATTTTCGAATTTGTCTTTTAGCTCGATTTCTTTTGCGATTGTTACGCCGTCGTTGGTTATTAATGGGGAAGAATGCTTGTCAAGAATTACATTTCTTCCTTTTGGACCGAGTGTGACCTTTACGGTGTTTGCGACTTTGTCTATGCCTTTTAGCAAGGCCGAGCGTGCATTTTCGTCGAAGATTATTTGTTTTACCATCTTTCTGGTTCCCCGAGATAACTTTTACCGACATGCCCTGACGGGGTGCCTTGGTTTGCTCTTGCGTTATTGTAAGCAGGATCTTCTGCATGCCCATCAGAAGTTGGCCGAAGAGTTCTGGGGTCAAATCTAGCAGAGCCGCCCCCCCCAATCGAAAAAAACATGCAGCCGTTGCGATGTTCTCCTGTGAACATAAGGGTTTTTTTACCATTTGCGCCAACCATTTCAACAGTGTCTCCTGGCCCCATCTGGCTAAGACAGTTCACTTGTATCGGGTGACCTGTTCCTTTTTCATGGATTGTGTAGTATCTTTTGTTCTCGTTCATTGTCCATCCACCTTGGCTAAAACGTCCTTGAATTCGATGATTAAAAGCTTTTCGCCATTGACTTCGTATTCTTCGCTGCTGTAGCCGCCATAAATGATTTTGTCGCCTTTTTTTAGAGGGATTAGGGAGCCGTCCTTTAGTGTGCCGACTTCAACGACTATGCCTTCTTTTTTGTCATCGGATTTTGGCAGGTAAATTCCTGATTTTGTGCGTTCTTCTTTTGCTACCTGTTTTAGAACGATGCGTTCACCAATTGGTATGAGTTTCATGAAGCTTTATGCATAATTGATGTTTATAAAATTTACTGTGGAGCTCTATCTATTAAAAAATTTTGGCAAATTGAGGCCTGCGTTAAGGTAGTTGGATTTTGTTCCATCGTGGGAAAGAAGTCTGGGTTGGGTTCTCTGGAGACCCCTTTACTAGTTTTCTAAATCAATAAATTTCTTTTTGTTATTTACTATTTTTAAAACATCATAAATTATGATTAACAAAAGAGCTGAGAAAACTGCAACAAGCCATCCTTGAAGTCCGATAGGGACGGTTTCGAATAATTTGTTTAGTGGAGTGTAAATTATTAAGACTGCTGCGGCGACTGAGGTCAGGGATGCGAAGAAAAGGTAGGGGTTCACTAGAGGAGATCTGTTTAAAACACCTTTCCTGAAGGAGCGAAAGTTGAATGCGGATGCGACTTCTAAAAAAATAAGGGAAACTAAAGCGGTGGTGCGAGCATAGGCCGTATTGTGGCCTGCGATGTTGAAACTTATGAAGTATACTGAAAGAGTGAACAGCGCCAGCAATGCGCCGTTAAAAGTAAGCAAGGAAATCATGCTACGGTTGAGTATATCCCGATTTTTTCTTGGTTTATGTTCCATTGCGTCGCCGGAGTAGGGGTTGAACCCTAGAGTAATTGCTGGCAGGTTGTCTGTTACAAGATTCATGAATAAAATCTGCAAGGCTAAAAGTAGCGGAACCTGCCAGCCGAGTAGAGGAGCTAGCGCGACTCCAAGGAAGAGGATTGTGATTTCGGCGGTGTTGCAAGAAAGCTGATAGGTTACAAATTTTTTGATGTTTTTGAAGATTGTTCGGCCTTCTTTTATTGCAACTACAATTGTTGCAAAATTGTCATCCTTCAGTGTTAAGTCCGCGACGGAACGCGAGACGTCTGTTCCATTTTGGCCCATGGCAACACCTATATGCGCCTCTTTCAAGGCGGGAGCGTCGTTAACTCCGTCGCCTGTCATGGTCACGACTTCGCCGTTGTTTTTTAGAGCTCTTACGATCCTTAACTTATCTTCGGGTTTTACTCTGGCAAAGATAGTTATGTCTTTAATGATCTTTTCTAACTCATCATCCGTTATGGCGTCAAGTTCTTCTCCACCCATTACCTTGCCGCTTAAACCGATTTGTTTTGCGATTGCAAGAGCGGTTTCTTTGTTGTCTCCTGTGATCATCTTTACAGAAATTCCGGCTTTGTGGCAAATCTCAAGCGAGGCCCTGACTTCTTCTCTTGGAGGGTCTTCCATTGCGACAAACCCAATGAAAACTAGATCTTCGTCCAATTTCTCCTTAGGATTTTCTAACTTTTTGTAAGCTAACCCAAGGGTTCGAAATGCACCTGAGGTTATAGTTGCATTGGCTTGTAGAATTTTTTCTTTTTCCTTTTCAGTTAAGGTAAACACTCTTTCTTTGTGTCTAATGTATGTACATTTGTTTAATAAGAATTCAATTGCACCCTTTGCGTAGACAAAATTTCCTTCGGCGGTTTTGCACGAGACAGCCATGGTTTTTCTTTCTGAGCTGAAAGGAATTTCCTCTTTTCTTATAAACTTTAAGTCTTCTTTGAAGATGCCTGCTTTTGCGGCCATTATGAGGAGGGCGGATTCTGTTGTGTTGCCGCGCACGTGGTAGGAGGAGTCTTCTCCAGTTCTTTCTATATTTGAGTCGTTGCAGATAACGCTGCTCTTTAGAAGAAGGTTTAGAACCTTGTCTTTTTCTACAGATCTCTCTCTCCCGCCTATTGAAAATTTGCCTTCGCCACTATAGCCTGTGCCGGATACTTCGATTATTGAGTTGTCCAAGAAGATTTTTTTTACAGTCATCTCACCTTTTGTCAGAGTGCCAGTTTTATCGGTGCAGATTACAGTAGTTTCTCCGAGAGTTTCTATTATAGACATTCTGTTCACGATTGCGTTTTGTTTGGCCATTGCGCGAGCACCGGAAGCTAGGGTCGTTATCAAAACAACTGGCAGACCCTCTGGAAAAGCTGAGACAGAAAGAGCGATGACTAAAATTAGTACATTTACCAGCAGGTCAGGGGTAATCGTTTCGCTTTCAACCAAAATTATTGCGCCTGTGAGAACCGAGACTATAATCGCCGTTATGGCCATAACCTTTGCTATTTTGTTGACCTTTTTCTGCAAAGGCAATTCTTTTTCAGCGGTAGAGATTATGCTCGAGATTTTGCCGAAGCGAGTGTTCATTCCAGTGTGGGTTACCTTAGCGAGACAACGACCACTGACAACAAAAGTGCCCATAAATATTTGATTTATTTCTTTGTACTTGCCTGGGTTCTTTACAGCTTCTTTTTTTATTTCCTGCGACTCGCCTGTGAGAACAGATTCGTTTACCCTTAGCTCTTTTTCTTCTAAGATGACACAGTCTGCGGAAATTTTCTCACCGTTGCGCAAAACAACAATATCTCCAGGCACAACATCTGCTGAGAGGATTTCCATTTCTTTTCCGTCTCTGATGACTATGGAAATTGGAACAAGCATTCCCTTCAAAGATTCTATTGCTTTCTCTGATCGATATTCTTGGATAAATCCGACTACCGCTACTAGAGAGATTACTGCAAAGATGGTGTAGGCGGTGAGTGATTTTCCAACTAGAATAGAGATAATTGCAGCAACAAACAATAGATAAATCATGAAGTTGCTCTTGATTTGCGCCAAAAGTATTTTTAGAGGTGTTCTTTTCGATACGTCCTTCAGCTCGTTTGGACCGTATCTTGTTTTTCTTTTCTTTGCTTCTTCTTGTGATAACCCTGTTGTTTTGTGGTCGAGTTCCTTAAAAGGGTCTAGACTTGAATGAGCTTCCTCTTTTTTCATAGTCGTGTGAGGGATTTTTAATTAAAAAAGGTTTGGGATTTGGAAATAAATAAAAAGGATGTTTTAGTTGATTGTTGATGGGAAAGAGTTCTAAGAGAGGAAGTTCTTTTGAGTTAAAAGAAACTCTTGAGAGAATTGACAGAGAGATAAAAATCTTGGAGTCGCATCAGGTTGAGCTTTTGGAGAACAGGGGACGTTCAAAACCTTCTGGCATGGCTTTTGCAAATGAGAAGTTAGGCGGACTTTACCATGAAAGAGGAGAGTTGTCTGGGAGGAAGGATGACTATTTAAGCGCGGCTCAGGCTTATCGGGCTGGAGCGCGGTTTGCTGAAGAGATTGGCGAATATAAATTAGCTTATCGACTTTTTCGTCGTTCTGCTGACGATTATGAAACTGCAGGCATGGATGACTGTTGGAAGATGGAAAAGCTGGCAAAGAAAAACCGTCGGAAAGCGGCAGTAGTGAGGAAGACGGAAAATATGGGCTGGTTTAGAAGAAAATTAATTAGGAGGAGTCATGGGGTGCATGTTTTCCTTTTACTTTTGAGCGGGGCGTTCATTTTTTTTCTTCCGTCTTACATTACAGGACATTCTGTTTCTGAAACCTCTTCTATTTCGCCGATTTCTTTGCTGGGGGTAATCCTGATAGTTTTTGGAGTTTTAGTGCTTTATGGGTTTATTCTGAAGTATCAACTGCTAAAGTGTATAAAGCAAACATATATAAAAGAAAATTGATACTAAAATGTATAAAAGGAGGTTGAAAATGCCTAAGAAAAAGGGTGGAAGCATGCTAGGAAGTTGGTCCTTCTTGATTGGTGTCATCTTAGCTTTGATTTTTGGTCTAATCGGCAATTTGAGCCCGGGCGTGACCTATGTTTTGGTTGTGCTGGGTATTGTCATTGGCCTATTGAACATTGCTGAAGAAGAAGTTACACCGTTCTTGATGGCGGGCACTGTGCTTGTCATTGTGTCGACTCTTGGACAAGGAGTAGTTCAGCTCGTGCCAATCTTCTTTGTGACGTTGCAAGCATTAACAATGTTGTTTGTGCCGGCCACAATTATCGTAGCATTGAAGCATGTCTTCAGTCTAGCACGACATTAAAAAAATTTTATTTTTTTAATTTTTCATTTAGAATTTGGTTTTAATTAGCGTAGCATTCGAATCTTTCGATGTTGCAGCTGCCTGCTGCGGTTAGTTCAAAATGAGTTTCTTGGCCAGGGGGAATGTTTGCTAATTGGACTATTTCTGCGCTGGACGGTGCTGAAGTTATTGGATAGGCAATTTGTTTACATTCAATTAGTGGGGAGTTTGCTTGTTCTTTTCCGATATTTTTTGCTTTTCCAGAAATTAGGAAGGAACATCCTTCTTCAGAAGACATTTTCTTTGAGGAGACATCCAGAACAAGAATATTTCCCTTCTGAGTGAGGGTTCCTGGAGGGGAGAGCGATATTTCTTTGAAGGCGGTGTTTGCCAAGGTTAGTGAAATTATTCCAACGAGGATTAGCAGGATTACCACGATTGCGTTGCCTTTGAGTTCGGTGGAGGTTTTTGTTGAGAGGGTCATTTTTTCTATTTTCTTTGATACTGTGATTGTTAAAAATGTTGCTACTGCCAGCACTGCCAGGCCTGGTATCTGGGGGAGGGAGAAAATAATCCATTTGCCGAGGGCAGTTTTTATGAAAGACTCGTGGAATAGGAACAATGCAAGGGTGTTTGCTCCGATGAATGAGGTGACTGCGTGAGCGGGTACTGAAATCCTAAAGTGATAAATTGCATAGAAGATGGCAAAAGGTAAAACCATGACGGGCATGATTAGATAAGTCAAAAGAGAAGAGAGCAAGATTGGATTTTTTTTCTGGTGAGCGACTAGAATTCCAAAGCAAAATTCTCCAATGAAGAAGAATGGTGAGAAGCCTGTGAGCGTGCCTTTGTCAATTCTTAAAACAGTCATTAGAATAAAAATTATCAGAAGTGCTCCGGGAGCGCGCTTCATGATTCTGTTTAGATAGGGGAATAAAATATACAGACCGATTAATGGGATCAGAAACCAGGCCGGGCTGATTATTGAGTAAGCTGTCTGCTCAGAAATGAAGTCGATGAATAGAAAATGGTAAATTAGGTTTTTTAGCATCGAGCCGTAAAAGGCCTGCCTGGAAAAAAGAAGGATTACCATTATGAGAGAGAGGTAGTAGAGCGGGGCGATTTTGATGTATCTGTGGAAAAACCATTTCGGAGAGAAATTTTCCAGGTCCGGGTATTTTTTTGCCAGAAGAAATCCACTTACAATGAAGAAGAGAGAGATGCCGACGAAACCGAGATAACGAAGCGAGTCGCTGCAGGTAAACTCGAATAAGAGATGAAATGCAAGAACGAGCACAATAGCAAGGACTCTCAGAAGATCTATGGAATTTAACCTCTTGTTATTTTCTTGTTGCATTTTAAAGTGCTTCTAAAAATTCTTCGCTCATGACGACGTAGGCGAGTTCTCTGCCTTGGTCATCTAGAACTCTTATGTGATATTGGCCGTTTGGTAAAATTAGATTAATCTCTCCTGTCATTCCTTTTCTTATTGGGACTTGTTCTTCGTCGGTATTTTCTGTGTGATATTCTGTGTATTCCGGGTCCGGGTCTGTGAGGAGGCGAACTTTTTGGTGACGTTTGAATAGGGTTTGCATCTTTTTAATTAGCAGTTTGGGTATATATTGGTATTGGTCTTGAGATGGGGGCGTATAATTAATTTTAAATATCGTGAATTGAGAGAATTGGTATGAACCGCAAATCTGGCAGAATGAGAAGAATGCGTCATTTAGCAGACCGTGTTGCTACGCCTGTGGCTGATGCGCCGATAGAAACCGATTATTCCTGGGCACGGCCGCCTGTTTCTGGTTATGCTGGTTGTGTGATGTACGATGAGTCTGCGCAAGCTGCCCTTTTTGTTGGCAGATATTTGCCGGAAAGCCCTAATGTGGGCGGAGAAAGAATAGAGCTTGAGGAGGCAGGACTATATGCACATGTATTTACCGGAATTGAAACTCCTGAGCAAATTAGAAATATTGCAATCCACGCCCAAGTCAAATTGAACTGCGTGGGGTGTGTTGGAGAGGGGGATTTTAGAATTCCTGAAAAACTTAAAGGGTTTTACGGGAGGGACGCAGAGCCGCATGCTTTTGAGATATTAAAACCCTGCAACGGCGCTCACCCGCAAAGGGAAAGAATAATTGCGGATATTGAAAGAAAAGTCAAACCATATATTCGCAGACATTAACTAAACGCTTTTATACTTGATTCTTTTTTTAGGCGAATGGAAGTCTATTCGCATTCCAAACTGAGCTTGTATGAAATGTGTCCTGAGGCGTACAAAGTGAAGTATATTGACAGGACTTTTCCTGAATTACCGTCGAGCATTCACGCTTTTTTGGGGAGCACTGTGCATTCGGCGCTTGAAAATCTTTATGTTGAACTGATGGGCGGGAAGGTTTTGGATTTGGATGAGGTGATTGAGTATTTCGCGAGAGAGTGGCATGACACGTACACGCTGGATATTCGCGTACCTGCGGGAGAAAATGTTGAGAACTTTTTCAATAAAGGAGTGAAGTTTTTGATTGATTACTACCGGAGCAATCTGCCTTTTTCTAAACTTACTGTTGAAGTTGAGAAGAAGTTGTGGTTTCCGATTACCGATGGTGTTTATATTACCGGTTACATTGATCGACTCGAGAAACACAAAGATGGAAGTTACGAAGTTCACGATTACAAGACAAACGGCAAGATGAAGGAGCAGAAAGAAGTAGACGCCGATAGACAGTTGGCATTTTATCATCTCGGATTGCAGGATTTGTTCGGAGAAGATGTGCGAGTTAAGCTGACTTGGCATTTTTTAGCGCATAATAAAAAAGTTCATTCTTCTCGAACGAAAGAGCAGCTTGATGTTTTGAAGAATCAGACGCTTGCTTTGATTGGGAAGATTCGGAACACGACTGAGTGGCCGGCTTGTGGCAAACCTTGGTGTGATTGGTGCGCTTATAAGGCGCTGCATGGCGTTGTGAACAAAAGCGAGGGCGGAGGGTCAAGAAAGGTTTTTACTTTGAACGATAGTTTGAGTAAATGGTTATGATTTTACATCGCCCTTATTTATGGCATGCATCATTCCGACATATGACCTTAATGTTTCATTCACCCATTCTACAACATCAGATTTAGCATGAAACGCTGCAACTAAATAATGTGCACCTCTTCTCTCACATGAACCGCCTGCTCGGAGTGTTAACGAATCTGAATCAAAGGATAATGAAAATTGTCCATCATAAAAGTATGTTGTTTTTGCTTCTGGAAAGCTTTCTGATAATTTCCTGTCTAACAATTGTTGCACTTCTGCCCTTAACATAGACCTGAAAAGTAATCCCGAGCATAGAAAATAGGGAAAATCTTTCATTCTCGCTAAGCAAGAGGGAGGATTACCTGAGATATCGTTCTCAAAATACCAGTATCTAGTACTGCCAGGTTCTAATCTTTGCCGGACTTGTTCAAGTTCATCGATACGGCGGATGGCTGGAAATTGGGGGATGGCGTCTCTCCAGTCTCCTCCCAATCTTGCCCGCATATCTGTAGCTTCTAATCTAATTGTTCCGAGGATTGTTCCTTGTAAAATTATTTTTATTGGTTCTCTTGGAGGCTGGCCATATACGAATCTTGCAATTTCCTCATAGCCCATGCCTGTTTCTAGGAACTTTTCAACTGCTGCTGTATTTGGCATAAATGCAAGATAAATGGGGAGGTAATAAGGTTTATGGTGCTTTGTCAGACGTGTGATTTTTCTTTTTCCACTTGGCGAAGAAAACTAAGTAAACTATTGGTAAAATGCCCGCGGTTCTGAAAATTAAAAGAAGAACTGCCCAGACGCCCTGTCTTAATCGCGTTGTGCGCCAGACTGCAAAAGCCGAGAGGATAACGTCAAATGCAAAAAGCGAATACGCAATCCATCCTGGCTGACCAAGATATTCGACTAAAATAGTTTCTGCACCCATGGTTCAGGAAAGAATGTGTGGTTTATAAAAATTGTTAATAACAGTTCAGTGCGATAATATTTTTAAATTAATAATATCATTCAAGATTATGAAAAGATCTAAGGCTTTTTGTCAGAAGTTGGCCGGTCAAATTACGCCAGATGTTCCGTTGGTGGATGCTGAAAGAACCGTGGTAACAGAAGTTGAAGCGACTAGATATTACTTGAGGGATACACATCCTGTAACGGGGCCTTCTTACGGTCGTGACAACGAGCCAAGATCGGGTGTTCGTCATTGGACGCAAGAACAGGTTGTGGAACATCATATGCGAACTTATCTTGCTGCAATGGACAGGTATCTGGCGAAATATGCATCCGAATTTCATCAAAGAATGGATAGGACAATAGTGGGGAATTAGTAGACTGAAAGTTTTCTTCGCGATTACCCGAACTCACAATTTGTTACTTGAAAAGTAAGAAAATTTATTTTGAAAAATTTAGCGACGATAAAAAAAATACTATGGAAATCTTTAAATACGTTTAGAACTAAAAATTTGAGTTGCACAAGAAGTTGTGGTTAAAAAAGAGGAATAACACAAGATATTGTGCTGTGTTCGTATGTTATGTCCATATTGTCTCCATGATGAAACGAAGGTAATTGACAAGAGAGATAACGAGAGTTTGACTAAAAGAAGACGCGAGTGCCTTAAATGTGAACGGCGGTTTAATACCCTTGAGGCGGTTGAGCGGCCGGAATTAAGAGTAATTAAAAAGGATGGGCGGCGCGAAGGTTTTGATTATGAAAAACTTAAGCGCGGGATATTGCGGGCTTGCGAAAAAAGGCCCATAAGTTCGGAGAAAGTAGACAAAATGCTTGCAAAAATTGAAAACCGGTTGAGGATGAGGGGAAAAGAGATTCCGTCTACTGTGATTGGAGATTATGTTTCAACAGAGCTTAAGAAAATTGACAAAGTTGCTTACATAAGGTTCGCTTCGGTTTACAGAGATTTCACGGAGCTGGAAGATTTTAAGAAAGAAATAAAGATTTTGGTAAGTAAATAATGGAAAACGGGTTTGAAACGAACAGTAATGGGAATGGATGGAACGGAAATGGCCATTGGGACCATAAGCCTGTGGGGGATCAGCGAATGGACGGCCGTTTAGTGGCTAGGCAGCCAATGACTATGGGCCGGTTCTTTACTTACGAAGGGAAAAATCCTTTTCAGTTTGATATCTGTGGTAATCCGATTAAATGGGTTTCGGAGAATGTCTCGGTGAATGATGACGCAGGGAAGCCTGTGTTTACTCAAGAAGGCGTGAAGCGGCCAGATTTCTGGTCTTCACTTGCAGTAAAAATTGTTGCGAGCAAGTATTTTTGGGGGGACATAAAGAAGAGCGAGCGCGAGAGTTCTATTGAGATGCTGATTGGGAGAGTTGCCAGATTTTTTGAAAGGCAGGCGGTTAAGCAGGGATATTTTAACGAAGAGCAGGCAAGGATTTTCAAAGATGAACTTGCGGCGATTTGCTTGAATCAGCTTGCAGTGTTTAATTCGCCGGTGTGGTTCAATGCGGGCATTCAAGAATATGATGTTAACGCTGGAGGAGTTTCTGCTTATATGTGGGACAGCGCGAACGGCAAAGTTATCAAAGCCATAAAACAAAGCGACAAGCCGCAGTGTTCTGCATGTTTTATTCAGAGCATTAAAGATGACATGGAATCGATTATGGAAGTTCAAGTCGCTGAGGCAAATTTGTTTAAAGCCGGAAGCGGAACCGGAACGAATCGTTCGCCTTTAAGGAGTTCTAAAGAGCACTTAACCGGCGGGGGAAGAGCTTCGGGGCCTGTGAGTTTTATGAGGGGCTATGATGCTTACGCTGGAGTAATTAAGTCTGGCGGGAAGACAAGACGAGCAGCAAAGATGGAAATTTTGAATATAGAGCATCCAGATATTGTGGAGTTCATTGAGGCTAAATCTGCTGAAGAGAAAAAAGCTTGGGCACTGATTGAGCAGGGCTACGATGGCGGGATGAATGGACAAGCTTACTCGAGCGTCGCGTTCCAGAACTGTAATATGTCTGTTAGAGTTTCTGATGAGTTTATGAAAGCAGTCAAAGAAAATAGCGTGTGGTCAACAAAGTTTGTCAAGACTGGCAAGGTTTGTGAAACGATGAAGGCCGCAGACTTGATGAGAAAGATTGCGGAGGGAACCCATATTTGCGGTGATCCTGGCATGCAGTTTGATACTACAGTAAATAAATGGCATACTTGCAAAAACACCGCAAGGATAAATGCTTCTAATCCGTGTTCTGAGTATATGTTTGTCGATGATTCTGCTTGTAATCTGGCTTCGATCAATTTGTTGAAGTTTATGACTGCCGAAGGAAAATTTGACGTCGAGAAATTTAGGAAGGTCGTTAGGGCGTTTATTATCGCTCAGGAATTGATTATTGATGGTGCGAGTTATCCGACGGCAAAGATTGCTCAGAACTCCCATGATTACAGGCCGCTTGGGCTTGGTTATGCTAATCTTGGTGCGCTGTTGATGAGTCTTGGTTTACCTTATGACTCTGAAGCTGGACGGGCTGTTGCTGGGACGCTCACGGCGATTATGACCGGAGAAGCTTACAGAACCTCTGCGGAGTTGGCTGGACTGGTTGGACCTTTCACGGGGTTTGCTCAGAATCGGGAGCCGATGTTGCAAGTTATAGAGATGCATCGAGACGCTGTGAAAGAGATTGACGTTGAGGCAATGCCTCCTGTCTTAAGATATTTAGTTAATGATGCGTGGGACATGTGGACTGACGCAATTGAACTCGGGTATAAAAATGGCTATCGCAATGCTCAAACAACTGTTTTGGCTCCAACAGGGACGATTGCATTTATGATGGACTGCGCCACGACAGGCATAGAGCCAGATATTGGGCTTGTTAAATACAAGGTTTTGGACGGGGGAGGCATGTTAAAAATAGTTAACACAAGCGTGCACAGCGGTCTTCGAAAGCTGGGTTATGGCGAGGATAAAATAAAAGAGATTGTGGATTACATTAACAAGAATGAAACCATAGAAGGGGCGCCGCATTTGATTGAGGAGCATTTGCCTGTTTTCGATTGCGCGTTCAAGGCCACTAAAGGCAAACGGTCAATTCATTACAAAGGCCATGTTCAGATGATGGCGGCGGCTCAACCGTTTATTTCTGGAGCTATTTCTAAGACTGTGAATGTTCCGGAGGATGTGACAGTCGATGAAATTCTGAAGACTTACATTTATGCTTGGGAACAAGGCCTGAAAGCTGTTGCGATTTATCGCGAGAATAGCAAACGTGTGCAGCCGCTCAATATTAAGAAAAAAGAGCAACCGGTGGAGGAAAAATTCTCAAATGGGGAAAGGTACAAACTTCCGCAAACACGCCGGTCGATAACCCACAAGTTTGAGATTGCCGGACATGAGGGATATATTACAGTTGGGCTTTATGACGACGGCAAGCCCGGAGAGATTTTTATTACGATGCACAAACAAGGTTCAACGATTCGAGGGCTGCTTGATGCGTGGGCGACTTCTGTCTCGGTGAATTTGCAGTATGGGGTTTCGATAACTGACTTGTTTAAGAGGTTTAGACATCAAAAGTTTGAGCCGGCTGGTTTTGTCAAGAATCTTGCTGGCGGAGAGATTGACAATCAAATAAAGCAGATAAGGACGGCTTCGTCAATTGTTGACTATGTTGCACAGTTTATGATGAACAATTTTGGCGACGGGGCCGGCGGCATGCATTTTGATCTTTCTGGATTTGAGGAAATCGATACAACTGAGCAGCAGGCGTCCCTTGAGGAGTTTTCAGCAGATGAGGGAATTGCTTGTCCGATTTGCGGTGGAGTGGCGAAGAGGATTGGGAATTGTGAGATAATGTGCACGAGTTGCAAGCAGACGACTCGCTCGGGTTGCGGAGAGTAACTTTGGGCTGAGGGAGAGCTCGGGGGTTTAGGTGTTGGAAAAGCGAGGACAAGGAGTTGGTGTGGGGAATGGCTTGGGGTTTGAGAAGGGGGGGTGGATGTGGCGAGTAAGATTTAAATAAGAATGATTCGTTTAGAAAACATGAAAGAGAGAGAGAGAGATTTAACAAAAAATTAGTTTTGATTGCTCTTACTATAGGTGTTGTGATTATTTTTGGTGTTGTTGGTTATTATTCTTTGGATAATGAACAAGTTTTGTTTATGTATGACGAGGGTGGGTGCGGTTCTGATGATGATTGTCTTGATTGTGAAAGGTGTGTAATTCAAGATGTGCCTGTAGGTCCTACCGTGAGAATGGTTGATGAAGGCAGTTCTGGTACATCTAAGAAGGGGGTTTGTGTGTATGCATGTAAAGAAGGGGAAATGTGCTGTGGACCCGGGGGCAGCGAAAAAACCTGTGTGAATATAGGAAACAGCGAGGATAATTGCGGAGGCTGTGATAACCCGTGCCCTATAGGTTTACTATGTATTGATGGGAAATGCGAATGTCGAAATATGGAAGAAACCTTCTGTGGCGATGAATGTGTAAACTTATATGAAGATTGGGGCAATTGTGGTGGTTGTGGTAATGACTGCGGTGCTGGCACGTGTGTGAATGGAGACTGCACATGTTCACCGGGCGGGGGAATTGAAGCATGCGATGGGCAATGTGTAAATACTAATAGTGATCCTTATAATTGTCGCGGATGTGGAATTAGCTGTGATACCTTTGGGGGCGAAACGTGTCGCAATGGGCAATGCGTGTGCGCTGGGACATTAACCAGATGCGATGGCATATGTGTGGATACACAATCTGACCCGCAAAATTGTAATGGGTGCGGAAGACCTTGTCCTGCAAATGCGCCGTTTTGCCAAGGAGGGTCTTGTGTCTGCCCGCCAGAGGGAACTATTTGTGATGGGTATTGCGTAAATCTTCAAGCAAGCCCAGTGTATTGCGGTTCATGCGACAATCCGCCATGTACGCCGGATAAACCTGCTTGCGTGAATGGAATATGCACTTGTGAGAGTAACGTTGTTTGCAACGGTGTATGTATGCCTCGAAATGATCCTTCAAACTGCGAGGGCTGTGGGATACCGTGTACACCAGACAAACCCGCCTGTGTGAACGGAAATTGTATTTGTCCTTCGCCAGGACAAGTTTGTGATGGCATATGTGTAAATACAGGAAACGACCCTAACAATTGTGGCGGATGTGACAGACCATGTCCCCCGCCGTATGTATGTGCTGGTTTGGAGTGCGGTTGCCCAGAACCACAGGAGTATTGCAGTGGGGGTAGTGGTGGCAACTATTGTGCAGACACGCAGGAGGACCCTAATAATTGTGGTGAATGCGGCCATGTATGTCCTGCGAATAAAAATGTTTGTGAGCAGGGAGTTTGTCAGTGTCTTCCTGGTTATGCTGTTTGTGATGGACTCTGTACAGGGATTCAACATGATTCAGATAATTGCGGTGCATGCGGTTGCACATGTGACCCAAGACCAGGAAATCCCTGCGTTTATGGATTCTGTCTGGGGTGCCCACCCCCTTAAGAAAATTTCGTCTTTAATGAATGCTTTCAAAGTGAAATTTTATCTGTCGAAAGTTAAAATTATTTTACCTCGCGACTTGCTGCTGACCAACTGCTGCTCTGAGCAATTTTCTCCTTAAGGGAATTTATCTCTATGTCAAAATCTTTTTCATAGCCGTTTGAAACTTTTATTTGAGAAAGTTGTTCATCGGTTGGCAAATATCTTGGTTTGTTTATTGATGGGGGGTTATATTCTCCAACAATTTGTGAATCCCAGAGAAAGACTGCGTTTTCTACAAGATGTAATCTTCTGATTGATTCGCGAGTTGTTAAATCGCCGCGATTTTTTGGAGTGAACCTAAATCCCGTCCTGTCATCGTTATACAATGGCGCATATTCAACTGTGTATAATCCAGAACCAATTCCTTCTAAGACTTTTATTTTTTCTTCTTCAGTCAATAATGAGACAGGTCTGTCTAAAGCATACCTTTCGATATATTCTTCTAAGCCCTTGAATTTTCTTAAATGCTGGGCGGCAAGTTCTGCTTTGTCTCCCTTAAAACTTCTTCCTAAATCGTCAATGAAAATGCATGGAATACCCCGCAGATTTTCTCTGGACCAGCTTGAACCTTTTTTTATATGTTCATTAACTCGCGGTTTTGATTTGTCACCGTCCGCATTTTGGTTTCTTATATAACGAAAAACAATCCCTTCTTCTGCCAACTTTTCATCTAAATGTGTTTCTTCGATTTGTTTTTCCAAGTTATCGCAAAACCCGCACCAATCAGCCCCGTAAATTGTCACAACACCTTGTGTTTTTTCATCAGTAATGCCAACCTGCCTTGTAACAACGTCTCGGCTGGTTTCAGGACGATTATACCATGTCGGTTGGGCGGGTTGTTGAGCTTTTGCTAAAGCTGATAGCATGATGCCTGTTAAAACTGAAAATAGTTTTTTTCTCATGAATCTGATGATTGACAGGCATATTTAAAACTTTGGTTTCTGTGATACAGTAAACTTGTCGTCAGGTAAAACTTCTTGCCACTTTTCTTATCAGTCCCAACAATTTATTTCTTCCCAGTTTCAGTTTTATCCCCGCTTTTTCCGCCGGC
>Ga0180007_10002306_pt1 | contig 23063 bp, 19 predicted proteins | sample MM_PC_MetaG_FD_121122 | JGI IMG/M metagenome (GOLD analysis project Ga0180007, IMG submission 121122) | Groundwater microbial communities from the Aspo Hard Rock Laboratory (HRL) deep subsurface site, Sweden - MM_PC_MetaG | ecosystem: Environmental > Aquatic > Deep subsurface > Groundwater... | reverse complement strand
TTGCTTCTTTGTACAGCAATTCCCGCTCTCCGTAGGTCCTGATATCCCGGTAAAGGATGAAGACGTCCATGGCAGGGTTTGTTTTCTTCAATGCAATGGCATTGTCAACGGAATGGGTGCAGCAGACCCTGGAACAATAGGGTCTGGAAGGTTCCCTGGAGCCCACGCATTGGATGAAAACCGCGGTATTGACGGCCGTAAGTCTGGCGTCATCTTCCTTGAGCAGTTTGTCCAGATCCAGGGTTCGGATTATCCTGTCATCCTGACCATACCCGTACTCGGTCGGCTCGGATGATACGGCACCTGTGGCAATTACGGCCACTCCATGTTCCAGCTCACTGGTTTTATTCCCTGTTTTAAGAACGGATTTGAAATTGCCCACAAACCCTTCCACATTCTCGAGAGTGGTGTTGGTGTGAACCGTGATCTTGTCATGGGCTGCGACTGCCTGGACAAGTTTTGCCAGGCGTTCACCCACGTCCTCTCCCTGGGCGGTTTTAAATAGGTTTAATGCTTCTCCGCCCAGCACCTCTTTTTGCTCTATGATATGGGTATCATACCCTTGGGTTGCAAGGCTTTTGGCGGCTGTTAAGCCGGCGAGCCCTCCGCCGATCACCATGACAGAGGCGTTAACATTAATCTTTTCTTCCCGAAGGGGTTCTGCAAGGGCGGCCTTGGCGACAGCCATACGGACCAAATCCTTGGCCTTTTGGGTCGCAATTTCCGGGTTGTTCTTGTGAACCCAGGAATTATGGTTCCGGATATTGGTCATCTCAAACAAATATTTATTTAACCCTGCACTTTTCAGTGTTTCCTGGAACAAAGGTTCATGGGTCTTGGGCGTACAGGCGGCCAGCACGATGCGATTGAGTTTTTTCTCTTTGATCTGCTCAACCATTTTGTCCTGGGCATCCTGGCTGCAGGCATACATGTTCTCATCTGCAAAGGCGACATAGGGAAGCGTCTTTGCATATTCGGTTACATGGGCTGTGTCCACCACTCCCTTGATATTGGAGCCGCAGTCACAGATAAACACACCGATATTCGGCCTTTCCCCCACCACATTCACCTCGGCGATTTTAGCCACTTCCTTTGTCAGGGTGTCCCGGACCTCGCTTAGGGCATCGCCTGCAGCAGATGCTGCCGCACTGGCTTCCAGAACAGATTCCGGAATATCCTTGGGATTGTTGAACACCCCGGCCACATAGATACCTTCCCTGGACGTTGTCACCGGTTCGAACGAGTCGGTTTTGCAGAACCCGTTGCCCGTCATTTCAATGCCAAGTTTTTGGGCGAGTGCTTTTGTTTCAGGGGTGATCTCAAGGCCCACGGAAAGAACAATCATGTCGTAAACATCGGAGACAATCTGTCCCATCTCGTCGGCATACCGGATTTGAAGATCATGGGTATCAAAGTCTTCGGTTACCGAATGAACCCGGGACCGGATGAAATTGATCCCGTGCTTTTCCTTGGCAGTCTGGTAATATTTTTCAAACTCCTTACCCGGTGTCCGCATATCCATGAAAAAGATGGAACATTCCAGGTCTCCGCCGGCATGTTCTTTTGCAATAATGGCTTCCTTTACGGCATACATGCAGCAGACAGAAGAACAATAGGGATTGTCACACTTGTTCATGTCCCTGGAGCCCACACACTGGAACCAGGCGATTTTTTTGGGGTCTTTGCGTTTTTCCGCCAGTAATTTGTCTGCTTTCTTTTTGGGATGCAACGGTAGCTTGGGAAAAGTGGTGACATGCCCCATGGTGGGACCGGATGCCGATAGAATTCTTTCAAATTCCATGGAGGTGACCACATTTGGATAATTGACATATTGATAATTATCAAATTTAGACGGATCAAAGGGTTTGAACCCCGGAGAAAAAATAATGGCCCCGGCATCCAGAATAAGGGTTTTTTCTGTCTGGGTATAATCAATGGCATTGGCAGGGCAGACCTCTTCGCAGGTGCCGCATTTGTCCTTTGTGAGCTTCAGGCAGACGTCGGGGTTAATCCCGTATTTGAGGGGAACGGCCTGGGGGTATTCCACATAAATGGCTTTACGGGTAATAAGCCCTGCATTGTAGTGGTCCTCAAATTTTCCCGGACATTTTTCACTGCAGGCCCCGCAGCCAACACAGAGATCTTCATTTACATACCTGGGTTTTTTTAGGATTTCAACCTGGAAATTACCTTTTTCACCTGTGACGTTTTTAACCTCAGAAAGGGTTAAAAGCTCAATGTTTAAATGCCGGCCGACCTCGACCAGTGTAGGTGAGATAATTCACATTGCGCAGTCATTGGTCGGAAAGGTCTTGTCCAGCTGTGACATCACACCGCCGATGGACGGACCTTTTTCCACCAAATAGACATAAAATCCGGAATTTGCAAGATCAAGGGCTGAAAGCATGCCGGATATACCGCCACCAATCACCACTACAGATCCGGTTTTTTTTGAATTCATTATCATCATCTCCTGTTTCTATTCATAAAACAAATTATAGCAACCAAAATTGCGCTTTTCCTAATAATTATTACCATTCATAGTGTATAACATAGTTTTTTAATTAATTTTTATTAATTAAAAAACTATGTTATAAAGCTTTCTGTCAAATATTGTCAACTATTATTGAACAAAAGGCGAATTACAACATATCGTATGAAAAAAACTATTACTATCTGCGGCCCCACGGGTATCGGCAAGACCAATTTTGCCATTGCCGTTGCCCGGCACTTCAATGGTGAGATAATCGGTGCCGACTCAATGCAGATATACAAATATATGGACATCGGGACAGCCAAACCCAGTGCAGATGAGTTAAAAATGGTGCCCCATCACCTGGTTGATTTTCTGGACCCCAAAGAAAACTTTGATGCAGGCCTTTATACCACCCGGACCGACCAGGCGATTGCGTCCTTATATAGCAGGGGGAAACTTCCCATCATTGCCGGAGGAACAGGTTTCTATATCCGGGCCCTGCTCCATGGTCTTTTCCGGGCTCGGCCCGTCTGTGAAAAAACCTTGTCTGATTTAAGCCGACTCCTTGAAGAGAAGGGAAGTCTGTTTGTCCATGATCAATTAAAAAAAGTTGACCCTGTTGCAGCCCAGAAAATCCATCCCAATGACAGCTTCCGCGTCATCCGGGCCCTTGAAGTCTTTAAAACAACGGGCCGGCCGATATCTGCCCAACAACTGGCCCATGATTTCAAGGAATCCAAATACCAAAGTCTGACCCTTGGCCTTCATATGGACCGAAAACAATTGTATGAAAGAATCAACCGGCGGGTGGATATCATGATCCGTCAGGGACTGCTCAGTGAAGTCAAAACTCTTGTGGATAAAGGGTATTCCCTGGAACTTAAACCCATGCAGTCCATCGGATATCGGCACATGGGCATGTTTTTAAAACAAGAGATAGATTTTGAAGAGGCTGTCCGGCTTTTAAAGCGGGATACCCGGCGGTATGCCAAACGGCAATTCACCTGGTTTAACAGGGAAAAGAACATCATCTGGCTTGAGCCCTCACAAACAGATCGGGCAATCCAATTGATAAAAGAGTTTTTGACATAAATTTAATTTTTACCTATACTTAAATTTTTTATGAAATTAGGAATGCACCAGCACACTAAAAATTTGCGAAATAAAATGAACACTCTATCCATCACAAGAATCGGCCGAATCTGTTTTTTCCTGGCCATTGTCATCATCGCCGGGCCTTGGGGCTGTGCTAAAATGCCGGTAAAAACCCCCCCGGAAAAACCGCCTGCCAGTGAAAAAAAAATGTCTGAACTGGAAAAGAGTCAAAAAGACAGTGCATTGACCCATATCCTCCTGGCGGAGGCTGAAAAATTTTCCACCCAGGAAAATTATCAGGATGCCCTGTTTGTCTACAACCAGGCATTGGCCCTTGCAAAGCCCGGGGAGAGTAAAACAATTATAACGGGTGTTGAAAAAGTGCTGGCCAAAACCCACCCCCATGTCATTGAAGCCTTTCTCAAGATCAAAAACCTGAGTATTCCCAGGCCTCTTTTGTTCTATTGGTTGGGATTAAACCATGCAAGTCAAAATAATTATGCCCAGGCCCAAAAGGCTTTGGAGATATTTATCGGCACCTATCCCGACCATGCCTATGCCGAAGATGCCCGGGATCTTCTGGTTTCCATGAAATCGTCAACCTTTAAACGTGATACCATTGGATGCATGCTGCCCCTATCCGGAAAATATCAGATTTTCGGGCAAAGGGCACTCCAGGGAGTAGAAATGGCCATTCAGGACCTGTCAGCCCGCCATGGCCAAAATTTTCATGTGGTTATAAAAGATACCCAGTCAAATCCGGAAAGGGCAGTGGAATGTGTTGATGAACTGAGCCAGGAAAGGGTCATGGGCATTCTCGGACCCATATTGACAGAAGAAACGGCAGGAACCCGGGCAGAAGAATTGGGGATTCCCATGATCGCCCTGACCCAGAAGAGCGATTTCCCCCTCCAGGGGGAGTACCTGTTTTCCAATTTTATCACCCCTGAAATGCAGGTTCAGGCCCTGGCGTCCTATGTGTTCACGGAACTGGGACTTCAGCGGGTGGCCATCTTATACCCCAATGAACGATATGGACAACGGTATATGGAATTATTCTGGGACGCAGTGAATGGGTTTAACGGCCAGGTTGTCGGGGTTGAATCCTATGACGGGGAAAATACGGATTTCACCATTCCCATCCAGAAGCTCACGGGTGAATTCTATCCGGTACCCAAATTTTTAAAATCAAATCGTCCGGAGACGGAAAATACATCGGAGGATACTGAATCCAATGCCGGAGATTCATCCGACCGGGGGAAAAAGGTCCAGATTGATTTCCAAGCCCTCTTTATTCCGGATTCCCCGTCACGGCTTAATCTGATTCTTCCCCAGCTTGCCTTTAACGATGTCAGGAACATGGTGCTTCTGGGGACCAATCTCTGGCACCAGGAGAGCCTGCTGACCGGTGCAAAGGGATATAATAAAAATGCCGTGATTGTGGACGGATATTTTGGCGACAGCCAGAACCCCATCACCGTCGACTTTGAAAAAAGATTTAAACTGCTGTATGGAACCCGCCCGGGGTTTATTGAGGCCATTGCCTACGACACAGCCGTTATTTTGCTGTCAGCTGCCATGGATGAGCAGGTGGACTCAAGGGAAAGCCTGAAAAACACACTCCAGGGAAGCCGGCTTTTTGAAGGTGTAACCGGAAACACGATTTTTGATAAAACCGGCAGTGCCCACAAGCAATTGTTTCTGATCACCATCAAGAAAGAAAAATTTATGGAGATCCGTCATTAAAAAAGCTGTTCTGTCCGGTGGCTTCCAGCACAGACTGCCATAACCGTCCCCTGGGATCCAGTTTTTTCCGCTTGCCGGCCGAAGCTTCCATGGGCACATGGACATAGTGGTTATTCCAAAAACTGATCAAAAGATTTGTTTTTCCTGCCATGCCGGCATGGACGGCATCCCTTCCCAGAAAACCGCAAAACACAGAATCATTGGCATTGGCAGGAAGGCTGCGGATAATATAGCTGGGGTCAATGTATTTAAGGGATATGGGAATGTCCTTTTCCTTGAAATACTGGGTGATTTTTTCCTTTAGATAGATGCCGATATCCTTGAGTATCACATTGCCGGAGGCATCGTACTGGATTTGCTGGTCATCAAAAAAATTCTGGCCCGCCCCTTCGGCCACAATGATCACCGCATGCTTCCGAAGTTTGAGCCTGTTTTCCAAGGCCTGTAGAAATCCGGTTTTTCCGTAAAGGAAAATATCCACCTCGGGGATCAGCACAAAATTGGCATCCTGCTGGGCTAGGGCTGCGGTTGCGGCCAGAAATCCCGAGTGCCGTCCCATAAGTTTTATCAGGCCGATGCCATAGGGGTAAGCCTCCGCCTCATTGTGGGCACCCTTAATGGCCAGGGTTGCCACGTCAACGGCCGTGTCAAAACCAAAGGACCGGGACACCAGAAAAATATCATTGTCAATGGTTTTGGGTATGCAGATCACGGATATTTTTAATTTTCGTTTTAGAATCTCATCGGCTATTTGTTTGGCGGCCATCAAGGTGCCGTCCCCCCCGACCATGAACAAAATTCCGATGTTCATCCGTTCCAGGCAATCCACCACCACACTGATGTCCTGGGTTCCCCGGGAAGACCCGAGGATCGATCCGCCCGCATCCTGGATACCGGAAACACTGGTCGGGTTAAGATCCATGACATCATGGCCAAACTCTGGAATAAACCCCTGGAGACCATGGCGAATACCATAAATGTTTTTAACATGGTAAATATGATACAGCTCCAGCACAACAGACCGGATAATATCATTGAGTCCGGGGCAAAGTCCGCCGCAAGTGCTGATGGCGCATTTGAGTTTGCTGGGATCAAAATAGATTTTTTCCCGGGGACCTGTCTGCTCAAAGCTGGGCAGGGGCGTATTCTTTGCTATAAAACCTTCCAGATTTTCTATCTCAACATCCACTGTGATACGGGCATCATCTGAAATAAAACGGGTATTGTTGTCACCGGGAACACCATGACCTTTGAGGGGAGATGCAATTTTTGCCTCGCCCAGAACACAGATTTTCGTATTGAAATCATGGGTATTCATTGACTGCCTCCATTAAATTTAAAGGATCCTTTTCCAAGGATATCATGCAAATGCAAAATTCCTTCCAGCCGTTTGTTTTCCCCCACAACGGGTAAAACCGTAATCTCATATTTTTCCATCAGGTTGAGCGCATCATAGAGGAAGGTATCAACCCCAAGACAATGGGGGTTTGGGGTCATGGCATTCTCCACGGGAATATCGCCAAAATCCCGGGTGCCCACAGCCACAAAATGCCGAATATCTCCATCGGTAATAATGCCCGCCAACTGATGGTCTTTGTTCAGGACCATTACAGCTCCCAGTCTGAATTTGTCCATTTCTCCAATGGCCACGGCCATGGGGGTTCCCAGAGCAACACAGGGAATCACACATGCCTTGAACATGATTTCCCCGACCTTACACGACAGCCGTTGCCCCAGGGCTCCGCCGGGGTGGGATTTCATAAAATCGCTTTTTTTGAATTTTTTCTCATGGATCAGGGCCACCGCCAACGCATCCCCCATGGCCAGCTGGGCCGTGGTACTGGAGGTGGGGGCCATGTTCAGGGGACAGGCCTCTTTTTCAACACCCGTATCAATGACCAGGTCGCAAAACCCGGCCATGGTGGATGTCAGGTTTCCGGTGAACCCTGCCAGGCGGCAGCCGACATCCCGGATTACCGGCAACAGCTGGTTCAGCTCAGTGGTTTCTCCGGAGTTGGATATGGCGATCACCACATCATCCCGGCTGACCATTCCCAAATCCCCGTGCACCGCTTCCACGGGGTGGAGAAATAAGGCATTGGTCCCGGTGCTGCTGAGGGTGGCGGCAATTTTTCTGCCGATAAGCCCTGATTTTCCAATGCCTGTGATGATGACCCTTCCTGTAGAAAGACAGATATCATTTACCAGTCGTTCAAATGAAATATCTATTTTCGGAATAAGGTTCAGGATGCTTTCGGCTTCAATTTTTAAGACGTTTTTGGCGTTATCTATTATCATAATATATTGTTTCGCTATCTGAGTGGAATTTTTAATATTAAAGGTATTTCATTAAACTTAACTTAATGTGATGGACATTTTTGAATTTTATTTACAGGTATTGTTATACTCCAGTCCTGGGGTTTTTCCCATAGAAAAAATGGATTTGGCTGAAATTCAAATTAAAAGTTATCTGTCAGGGAGTTGGCAGGGCGTATAATCCTTCAAAAAGAAAGCCACCGCCGCACTTCCGGTAATTATCAGACAGCTTCCTATGATAAACACCCGGGATAGACCGAAGAGATCCAGAATAATCCCGGAAAGGATGGGAGAGACAATCATGCCCAGACTCCAGGCAGCATCGGTGACACCCATGAGAGATGCCATGCCCATGGTGCGGCCCAGTTGTCCGGTGATGACCAGTCCGCCCGGCAGGGCAAACCCATTGGCCAGGCCCATGAGAATATTTAAGAAAAGGATCATTGCGAAGCCGTCCACAAAGGGCATTCCCAATACAAATAATCCCGAGGCAAAGGTTCCGGAAATAATGAAATATTTGGGATTGATTCGGTCGGAAAGACTGCCCACCGAGCGCTGGAGAAGTGCAATTAGAAAAATATTGGCCCCAAGAACCATACCGACCTGGGAATTTGTCAGGCTGAGCTGGAGTGCAAGGATGGGCAAAAAGGTATAAACTGCACCCTGGCCCGAGGCCGTGAAAAACCGGGTTAAAAAAATTCCCAGAACACTCCTGTGCTTGAGCATTTCTCTGAAGGACGTCACCCGGGGGCTTTGGTCGGATACAACGGGTTTTTTCTCCGGGGGGATAAAGGCCATCACCAATAGGCCGGTTAAAAATGCCAGGCCGCCCATTGAATAAAAAGCTGCATTCATTCCAAAAAGATCACCGATCATCCCACCCAGAAGAGGTCCGATACCAAGGCCCAGCATTACCGACATGTTCAGGGTGCCCATATACAGGCCCAGCTTTTTCGGGGGTGCCATATCAGCGGTCAGGGCCATGGCAATGGGAACGACCAGCACAGAGGTCATGCCGTGGAAAAACCTCACAAAAATAAGGGCTTCAGCCTGGTCCGGCCATACATATAATACTGAAATGAGGGAATAGGAAAAAAGCCCGGTCACAATGAATTTTTTCCGTCCCAATTTGTCGGAAAGCCGGCCGGCCAGGGGGGTGAAAATGGTTCTGGAAACATTGAAGGCAGCGATGATCAATCCGACAAGAAAGCCGCCGGCACCCAGTTGTACTGCATATACCGGTATGATCGGCCAAATGATGCCAAGACCGATCATTGCAACCCCCACAGAAGCGGACAATAAAAAAAGAACCCCTGAAGAGGAACGGTCCATGGGTTAGAGCCCCCGCATCCATTCGGGCTTAAGATCTGTTTTTCCGGCCAGGGCCCGGTCAAGGGTTTGAAGCACCGCTTCCTTGTCCTGGGGAAACCTGGCATCAATGGACAGATAATTGCTGGCATGGACAGAACGAAAAGCCCCCCTGGTAAGATCTGTGCACCTTACCAGCTCACGGAGTTCCGATACCATGCCCATGGCATCGGGGACCATGAAATCTCCATTTTCATAGGCTTGGCCCAGGGGGGTATTGGGAAGGGGGATAAGGCTTAAGGCACTGACCGCCTCAGGATCAATGGCCGTAAGGACGCGGCCTGTTTCCCGGGCATGTGCAAGGCTCAGATCCTTCTGACCCAGGCCCAAAAGAACGATGGTGACCAGACGGATACCCGACTTTCTGAGGCGTTGGCAATGAGATATCAATTCTTCCGGGGTGCCGCCTTTTCGGGTATATTTTCTTACCTGGGCATGACCCGACTCCAACCCCAAAAACACTGCTTTCAGTCCGTTTTTATAAAGCCAGGCCAGCTGTTCATCTGTTTTAAGCATAATGGACTTCAAATTGGCATAACAGGTAATTCTGTTGACCCAGGGAAGGGTTTTGTGGATTTGATCCAAGAGCCATTCCCAGTCTTTCATGGGCATGACTAGGGCATCTCCGTCCATTACAAACACCCGGTCCTGATGGCGGCAATATTTTTTGGCAAAGGCAAGATCTCCTTGCAAATATTTTTTCTCTTTTATGGCGAACTTCTTGTCTCCATAGGCACCGCAAAAAGTGCACTTGGAATGGGAGCAGCCAAGGGTGGCCTGCAGCAGTATGGCATTGGCTTCACTGGGCGGACGGATACAATTGCCCACATGGTGGAATCCATTGGGGATGGGGTCAGGATTCATATGATTTAATAGCGCTCCAAATGGTTGTGGTTTAGGTATGCCTGGGCATACTGCCTTCTTTTAGAAAATTTTTTTGGGTTTGTCACTGGATTATTTCATTAAAGTCACTGGTCCTGGTTGATAATTTTTTCATTCGTCCTTAAGATGACCCCAACCTCAAAATAAGGATACGCCATATGGAAACAGCGCCAATACTTTATGAAAAAATGGACAAGATTGCTAAAATTACGCTTAACCGGCCTGAAAACAGAAATAGTATGGACCCGGAAACCCTCCCGGCGTTTCAGAAAATTCTGGACCAGGTGCGCCAGGATACAAAATTACGCTGCCTGATCATCACGGGGAGCGGCACAAGTTTTTGCACGGGTGCTGATTTTAAGAGCGGAATCATCAAAAAAGGCCAGCCGTTTTTAAACAAGGTGCTCATGGCCCTGTACAAACCGTTTCTGGATGTCGGGAACCTTCAGATCCCGGTTATCGGTGCCATTAACGGGCATGCCATCGGCGGAGGACTCGGACTTGCCCTGATGTGCGATATCCGCATTGCGGACAGCAAGGCCCGGATGGGGGCCAATTTTGCCCGCCTCGGCGTACATTCCGGCATGGCCATTTCCTATATGCTGCCCCGCCTGGTGGGTCTTGCAAAAGCCAATGAATTGCTTTTTACCGGCAAAATTATAACAGGAGAAGAGGCAGCTTCCATCGGGCTTGTAAATTATGCCGTGGAAACCCAGAAGGTCATGGAAAAATCCCTGGCCCTCGCCCGTCAGATTGCCCTGTGCGCCCCGGCTGCGGTTCAGATGATGAAACACTCCATTTACAGCGGGCTTGACTGGAATCCCTTAAAGTCAGCCGAGATGGAAGCCCATATCCAATCCCGAACCTTTGAGATGGAAGATGCCCGGGAGGGAATCTGTGCCCTGCTTGAAAAAAGAGAACCTGATTTTCAGGGCAGATAGGAATAGACACACCCAAAATGGGTGTTTACGCCCCATCGATTTTCATATAAGAAATAGGTTTTTTAAAATAATTGAATGTATTTACCAAAGGAAGCTCTGAATGAAAATAGCCCTTATTGCACCGCCGTACCCCCTGGAAGAGGTCCCGTCCCCCCCCTTGGGACTGACATATATTGCCGCTGCCTGTGAAGCGGCAGGAGCCCGGGTCACCATTCTGGATTATATTGTTCGGGGATATTCGGAAACAAAATTAAAAAAAGAGCTGAACGCATTTGATCCCGATATTGTGGGTATCAATTGTGTGACCCTGAATTTCAATCAGGCGGCCGATATTCTTTGCGTGGTGAAGCAGAACAACCCGGATGTGATCACCCTCATGGGCGGCCCCCACGTTTCCTTTGACAGTGAAAATACCCTGATCTCCTACCCGGAAATCGACATTGTTGTAAAAGGGGAGGGGGAGGAGACCCTCCAGGAACTATTGGGTGTGATTCACACCCCTGAAAACTGGCACACTATCCAGGGAATTGCCTTCAGGGCCAACGGCAAAATCCGAACAACGCCAAGACGTCCGTTTATAAAGGATTTGGATTCACTCCCCCTGCCGGCCCGGCACCTGCTGCCCATGGCACGATACCAGGCCCTGGGATACCCTGTCAGTATCATCACCAGCCGGGGATGTCCCAATCAGTGCATCTTTTGTCTTGGACGCCGCATGGTTGGCCATAAGGTCCGTTTCCGATCCGCCGTCCATATTGCCGACGAGATTGAGGTGCTTTTGTCCCTGGGAACCAGGTTCATCAACATTGCCGATGACCTGTTCACCGCAAGCAAGCGCCGGGTGACCCAATTGTGCAACGAACTTTTAAAACGAAAACTTCAGGTTTCATGGAGTGCCTTTTCCCGGGTCAATACCATAGATACGCAAACCTTAAAACTGATGAAAAGTGCCGGCTGTCATTCGGTCAGTTTCGGTATTGAATCCGGGAATCCGGAAATGCTCAAACGGGTCAAAAAGGGGATCACCATTGCCCAGGCAAAAAAAGCGGCCACCGCCTGCCGGGAGGCCGGAATCAGGGGGCATGCATCTTTTATGGTGGGACTGCCCGGAGAAACCCATGAAACCATGAACGACTCATTGAAACTGCAAAAAGAACTGGAGATTGAATCTGCCTATCATTTCCTGGCACCATTTCCCGGGACGACCGTCAGGGAGGATATTGCCGACTACGATCTTGAAATCCTCACCAACGACTGGGATGAATATAATGCCAATAAATCCATTGTCAGGACTTCCGCCCTTTCCCCGGAGGAAATGGATGCATTTGTTGATGATGCCGGGCAGGAAAACCGGAAAATATGGGAAGACCTTAAAAAAAGATATGAAAACAAAACAGCAACTCCCTTTGAACAGATGCAGGTGGGCGGCCACTATCGCATGGAGATGATTTTTAAACTTCTGACCCAGGATTTCATTGAACAGCAGCCATTATTTTCCGGAGACAGCGATACCTGCCTGAAGGATCTTTGTGTAAAAATTTCTGCCATGGCAAATCTTGATGTGGATTTCACGGAATTCACCATAAAGGATCTTATAGAAAAAGGGTATATCCAGAAGGAAGATTCCAGTGGAAAAGTCCGATTTTTCTGGGCCCTTCATTAGAAGCTGCCAGGGAAAACCGACCCATGGATGGAGGTCAAATTTAGTAAGAACGGCTGAAATATTGGGCGATTATTTTGTAACAATCTTGAAATAGGTGTTGGCGGGTTTATCGAAGCGGACCTCGGATATGGCCAGAGGATCGCTGTTGGCAGCCAGATCCATTTCATAACCGATAACAAAGGTAACGAGGGTTCCTTTTTTTTCAACAACATTATCAATGAGTTTTGAATTGCCCTTGCAGATTTTTGCACCCAAACAGGAAATTCCATCCATTTCTGAAAGGCTGCCGGCACTGTTTTTATACTTCACCGAAAGCGTTATCCCAAAATTGGCCCATCCCTGGCTGGAATTTGTACCGCACATCCCATCCCAGAAAAAATAGATATCAAACACGACGTCATCCTTGGCAGTCAGGCATTCAATGGTATGCTGCCCTGTTTGAATTATATGGGCATTCTGGTCTCGTTCATATTGGACAGCCCCTGAAATCAGCATTTCAAATAAAATTCCATACGGGTATAGTTTGAACCGGCCTGAAAAGTTGTTATCCAGAATATACCCCTTGGATTCTTTTTTTTGGGGAGAAGGGCGGTATTCCCTGTGCAAGTCCAGATCAAAGGTTCGGTTTCTTATATGGGCAGAATGGTTGCTGATATCCAGCAGACTGGAGTGGTCCTGGCCGGAACTCCCATACATCTGCTTGATATCATTTTCAGACATTCCGATTAAAAAAGGATTTTCTTTTCTTGTTTTTGGCATAATACACACTAGTGTTTCAGGGTGAACGGCAATTATAAGTCTTCCCCTTTAAGCTTGGCAAAAAAAAAGTGAAATGTAAATCAGGGGAACCCTTACTTTTTTATTTTTTTGCATTTTATTGACAGGGGATAGTTGAAATACATTTAAGCTTGATTATTGCTGTCTAAAGCATAATATGTGGGAATACTATGATTTAACACAATGGGGCTTGAAACTGGAGTGGCATGGGACCGGACATAAAAAAAATTGAGGCCCTGGAAAAAAAAATGGCAGATCTGGGGATTAAAAAGGATGAGATTCGGGAAAAATTTATCAAATCATCGGGCAGGGGAGGGCAAAAGGTAAATAAAACCGCTTCTGCTGTATTTGTCAGCCATGAAAAAACAGGGCTGTGCGTAAAAGTGGGTACGCACAGATCCCAGCATTTAAACCGATTCCTTGCACTGCGAAGCCTTGTTGAAAAAATTGAAGCCAGAATGACCGGACGAAATGACAGGGAAACCCTTCAAACAGAGAAAATTAGAAAACAGAAACAGAGACGTAAAAAAAGAAGTCAGGTAAAGCTGAAGGACCCGGAGTCATCTCCAAGGGGTATGGATTAAAGCCCTGGCCGATCAGAGGTTAGCATTTTCATGCTAATTGACATACCCCCTTGGCGTCTGATCAAACTGAAGCCGGATTTGGTGGTTCTCAACAAAGGTTAAATCCATCTTTACGGGCGGGACATGGGTTGAAGCATCTTTAAGCTCGATCCCCCTCAATCGCTTGGCCCCGACGATTTGGGACTGCCAGCAGTTAGAATTCAGGCTGGAAACGGTGATCCCTTTTTTTCGAATCGCGTGAATAAACTTGTTGTTTGATAAATATATCCCCACATGGTTGATTCTTTTTCTTTTGGGGGCAGAGAAAAAAACAAGGTCCCCGGTCTGAAGGTTTTTTGAGGAAATTTTTTCAAGCTTGGGGGAAAAAAATTGCTGGGATGCCTGGTGGGGAAGGTCAGTTGAAAATGTCTCTGAATAGATCCGCTTTACAAAGCCAGAGCAATCCATTCCTTTGGTAGTATTGCCTCCATATCGATAGGGCACGCCCAGATATTTTTTTATTTCCGCCTGGAGGGTTTGGTCAAAAACCTGGGAGCGGTTTCTATGTTTTTTTTGAGGGGGTCTTTTTTTGTCGGACCGCTTATCCGCTAAATATTTATTGGATTTTTTATCCCCTGATTTCTTACCGGATTTTTTGCCACTTGATTTTTTTGGGGATCTCTTATCCGCTGATTTCTTTTTGGATCTCTTATTCGCTGATTTTTTCTGGAGCTTGTCAACGATTGATTGTTCTTCAGACAGGGTGGGCTTTTTTCCCCGGGGATGGGTTTCCCTGGCAAAAGCGGTCCCGTTGAGGCTCAGGAAAAGAATCAACCCGACCATCAGAGAAGTCACAAGTTTGATTTTCGGGTTTTGAAGAAGCCTTTGAACCGGGTTGGTATCGGACAAAACAGTTACTTGATTCACACAAATCCCCTGGTGACAGGTTAATCATATCCACACCCCTTAGACGTTAAACGCGCCAACTTATCCGATATACCCTGTATTTGTCAAAAAAAAAATAAGATGTCGGGGGGAATCCATCGTCTAAAATGCACCCAGCTGGCAGGGTTTAATTCGGAGGTTCAGTTTTTCACAGGCGGATCCCAGATCCAGCCGCTTTAGTTTAAGGGTATCTGCAATCTCCCAACATTGGCTGCAGGAAATTTTGCCGTCATTGTTTGCCTTGTCCAATGCTGTAAAAAGCGATTTTGATACTTCAATATCCGGATCGATTTTCTTTTTTTCAGGTGAATACCCAAAAAGTCCCAACTGACATTGGGAAATCCGGTATTCCATCAGATCGGTCTGAATTCCGATGTCCAAAGGTGAAACACCAAGGTCCCTGGCTGCCCTGTGGGCGGCGGCACAGGACAGAATGTTGTTTTCCGCAAGGGAAGTGATTTTAGTGGAAATGGTCTTGTCAATGGGTTTTCCCGGGTGCTTGCCTGCGTAATACCCTTTATCTTCGTGTGTCATGGTGTCTCCTGGTTTGACTCTTTTGTGGGGTTATTATATGAAACTCTTTATACCCTAAATAAATGGGGGGATAAAGGATATACTTTTATGATAGATGAAATTGCTTCCAATAGTTTTCAGATGATTTACATCGCATCCTGCGGAGAAGGGATTAATGCCTTTAACCTGGTTGAATCAACACTGGTCCAGTTTCCGGGCAGTCAGATTTCCGTTGTCAAGGTGGCGCATATCCGATCCGAAAGCCAGGTGGATGAACTCATTGACAAGGTAAAGGATATTGAAAGCCTGATTGTTCATACCCTTGTAAATTCAAATCTTCGAAAATACCTGACCCGGAAGGGGATTGACAATCACATTGTCACCATAGATCTCATGGGACCCATCCTGTCCAAGATCCAGGCGTTCTTAAACAAGGCCCCGCTCGAAAAGCCGGGACTTTACAGGGAAATTCAACACGTTAATCTTAAACAGGTATCAGCCATTGATTTTGCCCTTTCCCATGACGATGGATTAAATCCGGATACCCTGATGGGCTCTGAAATTGTCCTGCTGGGGTTGTCACGGGCCGGAAAAACCCCCTTGTCCATGTACATGGCTGTTATGGGCTGGAAAGTGGCCAATATACCCTATGTTCCCGGAGTTCCCATGCCAGAGACCCTGGATAGGGTGGACAGAAGGCGGGTTATCGCCTTGAATATCAATGTGGAGCAGCTTCTGGCCCATCGGAAGATGCGACAGGAAAGCCTGGGAACCACGGATATCTATTCCTATGTCTCAAGACAGGATATAGAAGATGAAATTCAAAATGCCCAGAAATACTATATCACCAGGGGATTTTCAATGATTAACGTGAGCAACAAGCCCATTGAGTCCAGTGCAGAGGAAATCGTAGAAATGATTACCAGGCGGTTTCTGGCAAATGCCCATTTGTAAAACCCAATTGATTTACTTGGTGTAGAGACTGGGTACCTTTGGGATGGATTTGAAGCGATGGTTCATGTTCATAAGGCTTTCGGAATTTCCAATGGCAAAATATCCACCGGGGACGACACTGCTATAAAGCTTGTTTGTCACCTGTTCACTGGTTGGCGGGTCAAAGTAGATCATGACATTTCGGCATAAAACCGCATCATAATGATCAAAGGCAGGTCTATCCGTGATTAAATTGAATTTCTGAAACGACACATGGTCCATTATTTCTTTTTTTACCTTGACATGCCCGGCAAATTTACCGCTGCCCCGTTGAAAAAAACGGTGCAAGAGCGGCTGGGGTAAATTTTTCAACTTATCCGCCCTGTATATTCCCCTGGCGGCAATGGTCAGGACTGAATGGGAAATATCTGTTGCCAGAATGGAAAATCTGATCCCCAGGGCTTTGAGCTGAACTGCCATGGTATAGGGTTCATCTCCGGTGGAGCAGGCAGCACACCAGATTTTGAATTCTTTTGTTTTTTGGGGGTGGCCATTGAATTGATTGACGATAAATTCTATGCTTTTGTTTTCCCTGAAAAAAAATGAATGGTTGGTCGTCATCGTATCAATGAATTCCACCACCTCCTTTTCATCGGTCTGCAAATAGGAGAGATAGTTGTTTAATGATTTTTTTGTTATGCGCATCCGTTTGGCAATTTTTGATTTCAGCAGTTCAAGTTTTCCTTCGTGGAGATTGATGCCGGATGCGACATAGACCATGGTTTTAAGGTCATTGAATTGTTTTTTAGAAAGATCTATGGAATTCATGGAAAAATGATATTATATAACACAAATAAAAGTAAACAAAAAAAACGAGGAAAGTACTATTAAACCAAGATCCCATTCCATTGAACGGCGGAAAAACAAAGATCTCTGGACCCGCCTATTCATTCTGGTCAGTTTTTGTGCCTGGGGAGTTCTTTTTGTTTCACTTCTGATCTTTCACAGAGCCCAGCCGGAATTTGAAACCCTGTTTGATAAATTTTATCGTCTTGAGCTCAGAACCGCCTGGGATATAAAATTTTTGCACTATCTTGTATATACACTTATTATAGGAGTGGGGGTCAGTTTTGCAGGACTTGGTCTAAGCCGCTTCCGGGCCAGGAGGAAAACAGATCATAAAAAGCATTTGATTTTCCTGGGTTTTTTGTATTTTCTCCTTTTTATTGTTGCCTGGATTCTCTTATAGTGGGTCAAGAATTGGGAGGGATTGCCGATAGCTTATTTGTGACGCTTTTTTAACAAAAACAGGAATGGCCCATGAAAAAAAATATACTCGTATATTGTTTAACCTTTTTGCTGGTCTCGTCCATCTGCCGAGCCCGGGATTTTATGGTTGAATTTGTCGAAGAGAACTATAGGGAAACCACAACTGCCTATTCACATGATCCGACGATTTACCACTCAATCCAGGTTAACTCCCCGGCCGGACCGAAACTGCTGATTCTCACCGGGAAAAATCCTGAATACCGAAGGTGGCTGCGGCAGTATATTGCCGCCAACAAAAATCTGATCACCCGGGTGCCGGATACTGACAACGACCGGTTCATATCGGCCAAGGCCTATGAAATTGATGTTGCTCACCTTCATCCTGTTAACGGACAAAAATGGCACCCCCAACTGCCTCTGTTTGAAGAGGCAACAGCCATAATCGGTGACCAGCATATCCTGATCATAGATGCCAACGACAAAAGAAGTCAATTAATCGCAAACGTGGTCGAAAAAATTGGATATTCGGCTATGGTTTCCACAGAGGGTACCCAGGCGCTTAACACCTTCAGGGTCCAGCCTGAAAAATTTAAAATGATTATCGCAAATCACGAACTGCCGGGAATGACAGCCGAAACCATTGTGGATCATATTTTAAAAATTGATCAAAGAATTCCCATCCTGGTTGAAACCGGTTATCAAAATACAGCAAGAAAAAACAAGTTTATAAATAAATTTTCAGGGGCCGGTTCCGTGGTGGTAAAATCCGTTGTACTCGAAGATCTTCACAATACCATTTTAAAACTGGTGAAAGGAAAGGTCTGATTCTATGAAGCGTTTTTATGGGCTGTTGCTTGGCGTGTTGATATGGATGCCTTCTTTGCTTCTGGCACAGGACAATGAATTTACACGATATGAGATGAGTTTTAAAAACTTTTTGACCTGTGAGCTTACCCGGACCGACGCGAGAAATCATTTTAAGGGCAAATCGTTTAAAATCACCATGATCGATTTGTTTGACATTCAAAGGGAATCGGGCATGGTGATTATCACCGGTGCTGTTCAGTGTTTTGTGGAGGACAGGTATCTAACCCTTTATGCTGCCCTGGGAGTTGAAACCATTATTGACAAGGAAACGGTCAGTTACTATACGGTCCGTTCAACTGATTTTTCCATCCTTGCCACTGAATTGATCCGATTCCCCTATAAAGAAAGATGCCCCTGGTCCCAATACTGGGTGGATACCGACTAACCGTTTTTTTAAAAAAGCCCCTGTCGCAATATAGAAGACAGGGGCTTTTTGATGTTTGAAAAAAAATTTAGTTAGACTGGGTATAAAATTGCTGCCTGGGCGGCTGCCAGCCGGGCTATGGGAATCCGGTAGGGGGAGCAGGAGACATAGGTCAGTCCGGCCCGATGGCAGAACACCACCGATGCCGGGTCACCGCCGTGCTCGCCGCAGATTCCCAATTTTATATTTGGCCTTGTTTTTCGGCCCCGCTCGACTGCAATCTCAATCAAACTGCCAACCGCTTCCTGGTCTAGGGTTTCAAAAGGGTCAGAGCTTAAAATGGCATTGTCAATATAATCGTTCATAAACGAACCGATATCATCCCTGGAAAAACCAAAGGTCATCTGGGTCAGGTCATTGGTGCCAAAGGAAAAAAATTGGGCATATTTTGCCATTTTATCGGCAACCAATGCAGCTCTGGGGATCTCGATCATGGTGCCGAACAGATACGGGACGGTTTTAACCGTATATTTGGCAAGGGTAAGGTCATGGCAGTCAGTGATAATCTTGTGGGTGAATGCCACTTCCTTTTCATTGCAGGTCACAGGGACCATGATCTCGGGCAGGGGATGTTTGCCTGCCTGGATCAGTTCGGCACAGGCTTCGAAGATGGCTGTCACCTGCATCCGTGTGATTTCCGGAAAGGTAATGCCCAGGCGAACCCCCCGGTGGCCGATCATGGGGTTGGATTCCTTGAGAAGCGCACTGCGTTTCAAGACTTCTTCAAGATCAATTCCAAGGGCATCTGCAATCTCCTGCTGATTTTCCTTGGATTGGGGCACAAATTCATGCAGGGGCGGATCCAAAAGCCGCAGGGTAACCGGCAGGTTGTCCATGACAGCCAAGGTCTTTGAGATTTCCTGTTTGACAAAGGGAAACAGCTCGTCCAGAGCCAGCTGACGCTCTTGTTTTGATTTGCTCAGGATCATTTTCCGTAGCAGGAAAAGCGGTTTGCCTGAATCAGAGCCATAAAACATATGCTCGGTCCTGAACAGACCGATCCCCTGTGCACCAAATGCCAATGCAATTTTGGCATCGTCCGGCGTATCCACATTGGTCCGCACCTGCATGGTTCTATAGGAATCGGCAATGGACATGAATTTCTGGAACTTGGGATTTTCCAGGGAATCTTTCATTTTCAGGCGGCCGTCGTACACCACGCCCTTGGTACCGTTTAAGGTTATGAAATCGCCTTCATGAAAAATCTTGGCACCGATCCGAAGTTCTTTTGCGCCGGCATTAATTTTCATGGCACCGGCACCGACAATGCAGCATTTACCCCAGCCCCTGGCCACAAGGGCCGCATGGCTTGTCATGCCGCCCCGGGCGGTTAAAATGGCCGAGGCAACCCGCATCCCTTCAATATCTTCCGGATTGGTTTCTTCCCGGACCAGGATCACCTTTTTATCGGTTTTGGCCCAGGCAACCGCGTCCTCAGAGGTAAACACAATCTGACCCCAGGCGCCTCCTGGCCCTGCCGGCAGTCCTTCTACCACACGCACGGCCGTCTTTTCTGCTGCCGGATCCACGATTGGATGGAGCATGTCATCCAGCACTTTTGGATCCAGACGGCAAACCATGGTCTTTTCATCGATCATACCCTGTTCATACATGTCCATGGCCATGTTCAAGGCAGCCGTGGCCGTCCGTTTTCCCACCCGGCACTGGAGCATGTACAAACGGCCTTCCTGGATGGTAAACTCAATGTCCTGCATATCTTTATAGTGGGACTCAAGGGTGTTTCGGATTTCAAACAACTGGGCATAGAGATCCGGCATGGCTTCTTCCAGGGAGGAAAGATGGCTGTTCTGGCGATTCTTTGTATCATTGTTCAAGGGGTTGGGGGTTCGGATACCGGCCACCACATCTTCTCCCTGGGCATTGATCAGCCATTCGCCGTAAAACTTGTTTTCTCCTGTGGCAGGGTCCCTTGAAAAGGCAACCCCTGTGGCAGAGGTCTGCCCCATATTGCCGAACACCATGCTCTGGACGTTAACGGCTGTTCCCCAATTGTCCGGGATGTGTTCGATTCGTCTGTAGGAAAGGGCCCGCCGTCCGTTCCAGCTTTTAAAAACAGCACCAATGGCACCCATGAGCTGTGCTTTCGGATCATCGGGAAATTCGATATCCAGGGTTTCATGGATCTTTTTTTTGAACCGGTCACACAATGCCTTCATATCTTCGGTGGAGATATCGGTGTCGTTTATATACCCCTTGTCATTTTTCAGATTGTTCATCATCATTTCAAGGTTAAGGCGAATGCCCATTCCATCAATGGGTTTTATCTGTTCCGACTTTTCCATGACCACATCGGAATACATCATGATCAGCCGTCTATAGGCATCATACACAAACCATTCATTTCCGGTTTTGGCAATCAGGCCGGGAATTGTCTTTGTGCAGAGCCCGACATTCAAAATGGTCTCCATCATTCCGGGCATGGAGCTTCTGGCACCGGAACGGCAGGATACCAGCAGGGGATTGTTCACATCTCCGAATTTCATTCCCATCTGGTCTTCAATGTTTGCCATGGCCAAAGTAACTTCGGTTTCAAGGGTGTCCGGAAACCGTTTGTTCAGATCAAAATAATGGTTGCAACACTCTGTGGAAATGGTAAAACCCGGGGGCACCGGAAGTCCAAGCTTTGACATTTCAGCAAGATTGGCGCCTTTCCCGCCCAAAAGATTCTTTTGTGTTGCATCCCCATCGGTTCTTTTGGGACCGAATTCATAAATATATTTGGTCATGTTTCCCTCGATTTTGATTTTTGCATTAGAAAATAATATACCCAACAACTATTAAGAACTTAAAAAATCAAGTCAAGAAAAATCTTGTGTTTAAAAATTGTGGTGGCAGTGATATGATTTCAATTTGAGAAGAAATGAAGTAAAATTTTACGATAGTTTTGTTGGATAATTGAATGCTAAATATTGAGTCCATTTATAAAGGGTTCGGAGATCAGATTTTATTGGAAGATACCGGCCTGCAAATTAACCAGGGCGAACGGGTGGGGCTCGTGGGCAGAAACGGCCATGGAAAAACCACTCTCCTGAACATGATTGCCGGAATTGATCACCCGGATGACGGCAAAATTTCCTGTCCGACAGGATACAGGATAGGGATATTGTCCCAAAAGATATCCTTTGAAAAAAATACAATTTTAGAAGAGGCCATGCAGGGACTTCTGGAGCATGAACGGGACCATTCCTGGAAAGCGGAAAAAATTCTGGCTGGTCTTGGCTTTTCCCAGCCAGACCTGAAAAAAGATCCCGTTCTCTTTTCAGGGGGGTATCAGGTTCGGCTGAACCTGGCAAAGGTTCTGGTTTCTGAGCCGGATCTATTGATTTTAGATGAGCCTACCAATTATCTGGATATCACCTCTATCCGGTGGATTTCCCAGTTTCTGGTCGCCTGGCCCAGGGAAGTTCTTCTGGTCACCCATGACAGAGGATTCATGGACAATGTGGTTACCCATATCGCCGGAATCCACCGCCAGAAAATAAAAAAAATCAAGGGAGATACCTTGAAATACTATCTCCAAGTGGCCCAGGATGAAGAGATCTATGAAAAAACCCGGCAAAATGAGGAAAAAAGGAAAAAAGAGATTGAACTCTTTGTCACCCGTTTCAGGGCAAAGGCAAGGCTTGCCAACATGGTTCAGTCCCGGCTCAAAACCCTTGAAAAAACCCAATCAAAGGAGAAACTGGCCCAGTTAAAAAATCTGACATTTTCCTTTAATTGTCTGCCCTTTGGCGGAAAACAGATGATGACAGCTGAAAACCTATCCTTTTCATGGGACCCGGACACCCCGTTGATAAAAGATTTTTCTTTGACCATTTATCCCAATGACCGCATTGCCATAATTGGGAAGAACGGCAAAGGGAAAACCACCCTGCTCAGACTGCTGACCCAGAATCTTGATCCAAAGGCCGGTACGGTTCTGGTAAATCCCGGTGTTTCAAAAGGGTATTTTGAACAGACCAATATTCAGTCCTTGAACGATAACTTTACCATAGAAGAGGAGCTTACCCATTCCCAGCCCGATTATGACCGCCAGGCTGCCAGAAATATCTGCGGGGCAATGATGTTTGAAAAGGATGCTGCCCTGAAAAAGATTTCCGTTCTTTCGGGCGGGGAAAAGTCACGGGTCATGTTGGGAAAATTGCTCATCAGCCCCTTAAATCTGGTGCTTCTGGACGAACCCACCAATCATCTGGACATCGAAGCCTGTGACGCATTTGTGGAGGCCCTTAACGCTTTTGGGGGGGCGGTCATTCTGGTCACC
>Ga0180007_10002305_pt1 | contig 23071 bp, 16 predicted proteins | sample MM_PC_MetaG_FD_121122 | JGI IMG/M metagenome (GOLD analysis project Ga0180007, IMG submission 121122) | Groundwater microbial communities from the Aspo Hard Rock Laboratory (HRL) deep subsurface site, Sweden - MM_PC_MetaG | ecosystem: Environmental > Aquatic > Deep subsurface > Groundwater... | reverse complement strand
ATCCCTTTTTTCAGATTTAAAATTTTTTCTTGATCAATATCAATACAGGTCACATGGCTTCCCATTTCGGAAAAGCAGGCCCCTGTTACAAGTCCCACATACCCTGTGCCAATGATGGTAAGCTTCATTGTTTGTTTATTCTCCCCTTATTTTCAATTTTAAGTTCAATAAGATAGACCAGGTACACGAGCAACAAAGCAACTCCGAAAATAACCAGTCCGGACATGTCATGGAGAAAACCATGGGCCGTATCGGGACCGATCCAGAACGCCATTGCAGCCGTAATTGTCAGCCGGATCACATTTACCACCACGGCAATGGGAATTGCGGACAAAAACAAAAGCCATTTTTTTAAATTTGTCAGGGGGGCAAGGAATGCAAACAAGCCGGTAAGGGCGATGAGGGATGTCAGGGAACGCAGGCCCGAACAGGCATCCACCACTTCCAGGGAGGTATTGGCAGATGCAAAATATTTCCTTCCCTGAAAACCGGGATTCCGATGAAATGGATCAGGTCCGAAGATAGCCTTGCGGCCATGAGCTGAAGGGGAAAAGCAACTTTATTCCATAGAATGGCGGGGATGGGAATCATGATGATAAGATAGACAATGGGTATCCACACTTTTTTAAAGACCCTGCCCCCCCAGCAATACAAAATGATCCCTGCCAGGGTGACGACCATTGAAAATCGCATTAAAAAAAATTCAGCCCCGGCATGCCCCGCCAGATGGAGGACCATACCCACAAGAAGAATGGCGGCACCCCAATGGGAAGGTTCGGGGTCAATCAGGGCAATCTCATTTTTTTTGTACCAAACCATATACAGGCTGATAAACGGAATCAAAAATCCATGGGAAAAATTGGGATCCGTTGACCAGTCGGATATCAAGGTGGCTATGGCATGGTGATACAGCAGATAAAAAGATGCCAGGATCAACAAAACCTGAATCAGTATATGGGGTTTAATTTTCAATGCCATTAACGGTTTCTCTTTTCAGGACGGAATATGGTCGTCAAGAATCGGCTTGATCTGCCTTGCAAATTCTTTGAGCAAATCAGCCGTGACCTGTTCATTTCCAATGATGGGTGAAATCAGTCTGACAAAGGCCCCATCCGTCCGCTGTTTTGTGATTGAATCAACAACCAGCCAAATTTTTTGCATATATTCAGAAGAAATAATTCTTCCCCTGGACTGGAACCAGTATAAAACAATTTGTTGCTCCACTCCTTTTTGCAGCAGCAGCCGGCTGACAAAAACCGGATTATTCTCAAAATAAATGGGCTCTTCCAAGGATTTAACAATATTCCACCCGGCTCCCGGCAGACAATTTTTGGGTGAATGGATCAAATCCCCTTCCTTCTGGCTCTGGTAAAACCCCACATATAAATTAATGGTATTTCCCTTTGGATTTTTGTAATTTGCCAGAATATAATCTTCAACCCCGAGGATATTATAGATCTCCTGGTCCAACGTTCCTTTGACCCCTTTCCAGGTATTGACTTCTTCGGGGAAAAGGGCAAAGGGTTTGTTGAGCACCCTTCTTTCGGACCGGCTGACAGCCAGGGTCAAAACCGAGGTTGTCACCAGAATGACAACAATTGTTATGGTTCTGAATAAGGACATGGTAATTTTATTTTTCCCGATTATAAATATAAGTGTCAAAGACATCCCTGGATTGTGCCATATCGGGCCTGATGGGTTTTTCCGGGTACAGGCTTACGGAAAAAAAGACACGGTTTTCCGTATAGTCATTTCTTCCCAGAGAATCGGTGTTATAATCGTCAAAGCTGTAATTGAGATTGAATTGAAGCCATTGAAGCACTTCCCATGAAATACCTGCTCCCAGTGACAGCATGTTGTCTTTCCGCGCCCCAAGGCGCTCATGGAATTCAATGAGTTGGTAGGACCCCGACAGGCTGGATGACACTTGTTTTAACAGCTGATACCTCAACAGGTAACCCCCTTTGTAATAGGTGCTGTACCCGAGGCTTGCGGCCGCTTCCCCTGAATCTGAATATCCGCTGGAGCCGGTGACGGTAAATGAGGCTTTTTTGCTCAAATCAAAGGTTTTATAGGCATTCAGATCGATAAAAGGATCAATGGAATCTCCGTTGGCATTGCTCCACTCATGGAACAGGGCTCCGATTCCCAGCATGATTCCTGAATCTTCGGTGATATCCCAGTCAAAACCAATGGAGGGATGGAAAATATGGTGATCATAGGTTTGGGTTTCTGAAAAGGAATGCCGATATTTAAGATATCCGTCAAAATTTTTTGAATAATTTCGAAGATACCGGACATCTCCAGAATAGGTTTTTATATCATTTAAATCATCGTCAAAATCTTTATTTCGAAAGGAAAAGTGGGTGTCCATTCCCGTTTTGGGTGAAAACCAATAGGAGATATAGGCGGCAGGCTCATAGAGGTTATATTCATCTGGATCCGGTTGGGTATAGGTGTCAAACTCATAGAGAAAGTTTAAATTTAAAAAATTTTTCTGGCCATAAAGCGTTGAAAGTTGTGCCCGGGCTTTATTCAGGGCGTGTTCTTTGTAAATGCCTGTTCGAAATTGTTCTTCAAAACGATTGGTATAATCGTAATCATAGGTAAGATGGGTGTTTTTGCGGACCTGGGTTTTTCCCTTGATGGCGGCCTCATTTTGCCAGGAATCGCCCTGATAATTATCAGAACGACCATCGTAATACACATGGGCGGTAATATTAGTATGCTGGGCGGGTTTAAACTCAGTGTCAAGGGAAACCTTGTGTTCAAGTCCGTCTCTGTTGTTTTGGTTTTTATAGTCTTTGTATACGGGCGAATAGTTTAAATAGACTTTCCGGTTTATATCCAGAAACCCCATGGAAAAACCAAGGGCATAGGAGGTAATCCGCTCTTCTTGTTTCTGGCTGTTGGTCTTAAAATAATTGTCCGAATATTCTTCACTGATGGTCAGGGTGGGAACAATCTGGAGAAGGGTTCTGGCAGATATCGGCAGTTGCGGTATACCCATTGTCAGCAAAACAGCCAGGCCCGTTATCCATACCCCGTGAAATTTTCTATTTTTTTTCAAACCCTTCTCCCAATACCAGTCGATCTTAAGTTTAGGGGACAATGATGATATCATCTGCCCTAAGGAGGATATCTTTGTTCAGTTGTCCTTTTACGATATCATCGTAATCGATCTTGATCATCATTTCCTTTTGGCCTGTCCTTCTGTACAGGATGATCTTATCTTTTGATGCCCATTCTGTAAACCCCTTTGCCAGGGCAAATGCCTGCACAACCGTCAGTTTTTTGATCAGGGGATACTCCCCCACTTCCTGCACCTCACCCAGAATATAATAGCGCTGGCTGACCGGATTCATAAGGGTCACCGTGACAGATGGGGCTTCCACAAATTCCGCTAACTTTTTCTCAATGATTATTTTCAACTCAACCGTTGTTTTTCCTTCGGCCGGAAGATCGTCCAGCAAAGGAAAGGTAATCTTCCCATCATTTCTCACGTGGACTTCTGTGAAAGACAGGTCCTCTTCCTTCCAGGTATTGATATTCAAAATATCTCCAACCCCGATGATATAGTCGTCGATTTTATCGGAATCAGCCGGACCCGCCGCATATACGGTCGAGCCAATCCAGAGAATACAGGCAACCCATACCGTTAAAATTCCGTGTTTTCCCTCTTTTTTATCAACCCCAAGCATAGCTCCGCCTTTTCGATTTTCCAGGGCATGTGAAAATCAATGTTAATAGTCCTTAATTTTTTATTCTTCAGCCGTTGGGGTGCGTTACCGTGCACCCCTGCCAAACAGAACCGTTTTTATGGTTCTGAGAATGACGATAAAATCCATGGCCAGGGACATGTTTTTGATATAGAAAAGCTCGTAATTGAGTTTTTCAACCGCATCCTCCACCGTGGCGCCATAATCATATAAAACCTGGGCCCACCCGGTAATTCCCGGTTTTACATTGAACCGCTGGGCATAAAAGGGTATTTTTGCTTCAAGTTCCTGTGTAAAAAATTTGCGTTCAGGCCGCGGCCCCACAAGGCTCATCCTGCCAGTGAGTACTTCCCATAATTGGGGCAGTTCGTCAATTCTGAATTTTCGGATGACCTTGCCCACCCGGGTTATTCTGGTATCGTTGTGTTGTGCCCATACAGGACCTGTCGACTGTTCAGCATTATCGACCATGGATCTGAATTTGCGCATCCTGTATTCTTTTTTATCCTGGCCCACCCGGTCCTGGATAAAAAACAAATCCCCCTTGGAATCCAGCTTAATCAAAACTGCGACCAGCACCAGCAAAGGAAATAAAAGAATCAGCAAGGCCAGTGACAATACGATATCTTCAATGCGCTTGAGCCCTGTCTTCAGCCTGGATTTTTTAAATCCTTCGGAAAAAATCAGCCAGGACGGATTGATTTGATTGACAAGGACCTTTCCGGTCAGCATTTCATAAAAAGAACTTCCTTCAAGAATTTCTATGCCGGCGGTCCTGCATTGGATCAGTTCTTCCGTGGGAAATTGACCCCGCATTTCCCCCAGGGCAACCACCACCTTTTTGATGCCGAGTCGGATGGCTGTATCACATAAATTTTGATGTGTTTTTTTTATGATAACAGCTTCCTTTCCTTCAATGGGATAGGTATCGGCTCCTAAATCCGGTATCAAAACACAGACGGTATAACCGCAATCGATGTTCTTGAAAATTTCATTATAGATGTCAAGGGCCAGGCTGCTGGACCCCAATATAATAATATTTTCATTGAAAATTCCCCTATTGAGAATCTGGATATATAAAAGTCTCCACCCGATGATAAAAACCACCAAAAACAAGAGGCTCAATGCATAAATTTTCTGGTCAATGATGACAAGGGGAAAAAGTATATACACAAAGGCCAGTGCGATGGAAGCCACTCCCAGGGCCTGGCAAAGCCTGATCCCCATTTCTGAAATTGAGGAAGCAATGCGAAAGTCATACAAATCGTTGTAATAGAGACAAATCTGACAAATCACCGTAATGAGTGCGATTCTCAACACCAGGAACAGATCAAAAAGATATGAATTGGAAAATGTCAGAATCACCGATGAAAGAAGGACAGAACCGAAGATGATCACCCCTTCTAAAAGAAAAAAGATGATATTTCTAATGGGAAAATATTGTTTTAATAGCCTTACCATATATGCCTGGGTTTTCAGGTCCTTCCATAGCCGTATTTTCTGTAACGATAGCTGGTCCCAGGGGTTTTTTGGGCAAAGTTTTTAATAACCCCGAGTATTTTATCTTTCCCATAGATATCAATAATATCCTGGACCTCTTTTTTCTTGGTTTTTCCCTGGCGGATAACAATGATAATCCCGTCAACCACCCTGGCGATTGCATTGGTTTCCGAAGTGATATAGGGAGGGGGGGTGTCGATTATCACATACCGGTCGCTATATCTGGATTTAACTTCGCTCAAAAGATGGCGCATCTGCTCGGACGACAGAAGTTCCGAAGGATTTTCCGGAATGGTTCCGCCGGGCAGAATGGTGAGCTTGTCAATAAAGGTTTTCTTCAACAGGCGTGACAGGGGGATGGCCGACGATAAATGGTCACTTAATCCTTTTGTTTCAGTAAGCCCGAACAAAGAATGAATGGAGGGCTTGCGAAGATCACAGTCCATCAGCAATACGTATTCGTCGATACTCTGGGCAATGCTCACCGCAAGATTCGAAGAGATAAAGGACTTTCCCTCGTCGGGTGAAGGGCTTGTGATCATTATGCTCCGGGGCGGGGTTCCCTTTTCGGGAAAAAGAATATTGTTTTTCAGAAGCCTGAATTGCTCGGATTCAATGGAATGGGGTCTTAGGGCCGAGACAATGGATGGATGGATTCGGTCGGGTATTTGGTCATAGGCCTCCTTTGGAACAATGGAGGCCTCCATTGCAAAAGACCGCTGAACAAAATCAAGGAACGGGTCCTCATTTTGGGAAATCTGATCTCCAGGAGGTTCCTGGGCTTCAATGCCACTAATCGGCTGCCGGGAAATCTTTGAAGAATCCCTGCCCTGCTTTGCTTTTTCCATGGCTTGAAAAATTTTACCCACCTATTTTTTCCACCCTTAAAAATTCATCTGCATTTTTATGAAATTCATGGTTCTGTCAAGCCCTTTTACATTCAATACCACAAAAAAAGACAATATCGTAAGGGCATACAGACTTACAAAGATAAATCCGATAATTTCTGCTCTTTGTTTTGTTTTGTCAATGGGAACCTGTAATTGGGGAATGCTGGCAAGTATGGTTAACCCCAGTTCGTCTTCAATCTGCTCATCCCGTCTTATGGAGGAATCAAAAAATTCAAGCAGAAAAATAATGCCGGCCCCCAGGCCGAAACCTGCGACAACTGAAAGCAGGAAAAAATTCTTAACATTTGGAGAAATCGGTTTTTCCGGGAGCCTGGCATGGTCCAGAATCCTGAATTGTTCCCCTTTTTGTTTTTTCTCCATATTCATAGACAATTCTGCTTCCAGCTTTCTGTCCATCAGGGAATTGAATACATCTCGGATGTTGCTATAATCGCGTTTCAGGGACTGCAGCTCAAGTTCGCGTTTGGGAGTATCCTCCACACGGGACTGGTATACGGCCATCTGCCCTTCAATTTCCTGGATATCCTGGTTGATTTTTCCCATGTCATGGTTGAGTTGTTTTTTGGAAAGTACCAATTGATTCATGGTTTCATCTGCTTTGGTTGCTGGGCGGCTTACGGTATTGGGGGAAGGTTTCCCAAGACGGGCTTTTTCCTCGGCGACGACCGCTTGTTTCAAATGTTCAATGGTTTTGCCAAGCTTTACCACATCCGGATGTTTCAGGGTATAACTGGATAGCAATCCATCATATTCTTTTTCGGCCAGAAATAATTTTTCCTCATTTTCACTGCCATTAAAGCCAATTTCAGTATCAAGGGAGGACGCTGATTTTCCATGGGAGTTAACTTGTGATTTTTTTGCCTGGACAATCTGGGTCTCCATCAGGGTTAAGGCATTTTTGGTTTCCCGAAGCAAGGCATGTTTATTTGCCAATTGTTCCTGCAACCTGTCCAGGGTCCTCAAATTGGTTTCAAGTTCATCGGGCAGCCCGCCCAGGTACTTGGTCCGATACACAGACAGCTTTTGTTCCCGTTCCTCAAGGCGACGTCTTGTCTTTTCAAGTTCAGCATCCAAAAATTCACTGGTACCGACTGCCTGGGCCTCCCGCACTTTCAGGTTTTCATCCATGAAAAAACTGGCCAGGGTGTTGGCAATCCGCATGACTTTCTGGGGATCATTTCCCTGAAAGACAATTGCAAACGCTTCGGCACCACTTCTGTCCCTTTCAATTTTTACCTGGACCTGTCGTCGCATACTGTTAACTTTATCTTCCATGTACATATTTTTGCTATTTTCATACAGCCCGAACTGATCGATTATTTTTTCAAGATTGCTCCGGCTGAGTATCTGTTGGGAAATTGTGTTAATGCGTTGATTGATGCTGGAGGTCACCACCGATCTCACGTATTCGGTTGGCACACTTTGCTGCTGAACCAGTATCAATGTGGATGCTTCGTAGGTTTTTGTGGCGATTAGGGTTGAAAACAATCCCAGGGTGAGGGAGATGCAAAGGGGAATAACAATGTACCATCTTCTTCTGAGAAGAACTTCAAAAATCTGATCAGGCTTAATCTGTGTCGGAGGTTGGAACGCGTCTGCCATAGTAAAATTCCTGCATACAATCGTGTTGATTTTTTTTTCGTCAATAAAGCCTGTTTGGGTGGCATTCTTCAACACTATTGTTTTTTTGTCAATATAAAATGCAATAAAATCCTTCAGCAACAAGGGGATACAAAGATTTTACACCACATTTTTTATGCAGGAATATACATCACGAGTGACATTTTTTGCAACAAATCTGTCAAAAAAAAGCCCAAACTTCAAAAAAAACAATGAAAATCAACTCACGGACCGCTTATTCTTTCCTTTTGAGGGCCCCCAGCCCAAGCAGGCCTATCCCGACCAGCAGCAGGGTGGTCGGTTCTGGCACCTGACTTCCCGGAGTATAGGAGTAGGATTCAGAGACCAAGAGGGCATCATTTCCACATTCCATTGTCCAAAAAAGGTTCAATGTTTTATTGCTGCCCTGGAACAGCTGATTCAACTCGCTGGAAAGGGTATCAAGATTAATGGCAGCTTCCAGCACATCGCCCGGAAAGCGGTCATTGTCATCAAAATAGGAGATAAGGGCGTCAAATTCCCCGGTGCCTGTTCCGCTTTTCTGGCTGGTTTTATAATTTTCAAGAAAAGCCGTGTAAGGCGTGTTTTGAAGATGATCTACCGGATTGCCCCAGTTTCCGGGATGGTCCATTTTAAAAAAAGTAAAAAAAACATTGCCACCGGATATCTGAAAGTCTATTCCCGCCTCATAGCTCCCGTCCCCATTAAAATCAAAGGCAAAATCACCCGGATCCACATAGGTATTGTTTTTTTTCTGTTTTACCCCGTATTCATCATAGCGGTATTTATTTTCTGTGCTGGCCCATCCGCCATCCAGATGAAAATCCGTCTGGATACCGAAATAAAGCATATTGTCATTGATATACATCCCCAGCTTTTCAACATCGTAATCCTGGCCATGGGAATTTCCATAACCCACTGCCTGGTGGCCACTCCATTCAGAGTCGGACATAATTCCATCAATCGTCTCCAGGGAGGGAGAAGCCAAAGCGATGGCCGTTAAAAAAAACAATATTCCAGCCGAGAGCATTGCCTGTATCACCTGCGTAATTTTCATGAAATAAACCCTTATTTTAAAAACGATATTGTTTAACTTTTTCTTTCATCTGTATGGTCCTGAAACATACCGTAAGTATCTCATATTTTACAAACCATTGCAAATATCCCCTGGCAATTCTCATACACAAACAAACTATCAAACAGCAATTTTTATACCAGGCATAAAAATATAGGGGATGTTCCAGTTCTTTCCTGTCGTTTAGTTGAGCATTTTCCGGGCATCACTGGCACCCCTGAAATTGGGATCCAGGGTCAGGGCTTTGTTGAAAAATTTTCTGGCCTTTTCATAGGATTTTGTCCTGTAAAGGGCCATGCCGTAGTGAAAATTTGCCAGGGGGTTGTCGGGTTGTTTTCCTAAGCTGTCCTCAATCTCGGACAAAGCAGAAAAATAATTGCCTTTCTGATAATATACCCACCCCATGGTATCCAGCACATTGGGGTCATGGGGTCGAATTTCCCTTGCCATCTTTGCAAGCGTCAAGGCCTCTTCTAATCCCTCTTTTTTTTCTGAAAGGAGAAAGGCCAGATTGTTTGCGGCAATGGGGTGCCTCGGGTTGATCAAAAGAACCTTGCGATAATATTTTTGAGCCATTTCAAGTCCATGGGCAGCGTCATAAATCTGTGCAATGGCGAAAAGTGCCGGAATGTATTGGGGATCGATTTTTTCAACAGCCTGATAGTACTCCAATGCCTTGTCTGTTGCCTTTTTTCTGCTCCAGAATCCGGCAAGGTTCATCTGGGGTCGGATGTACAAGGGACTGATGGCAATGGACTTGGAAAAATAGGAAATCCCTGTATCAATTTTTCCCATTTTAAGAAAAATTTCACCTTTTTTGTTGTAAAAATAGGCTGCGGCCCCTTCCCCGGCAAGAGCGCTAAGATGGTCGGTCAGCGCAATGGCTTCATCGTATTGTTCGGCTGCAAGGGTTAATCCGATGATTTCATCTGCCAGTCCCAGCTGTTGAGGGTTTTTTTCAAATGCCTTTTGGAAGTAGACCATGGCATCGGCTGGTTTTCCACTCTCTTTATACAAGAAACCCAGACGGATATAAGCAGGAAGATAATTTGGATTTTCTCTGATAATGGCCTGAAGAATTTTTTTTGCCTCATCCATATTTCCTTGGGCCATATTGATGCCCGCAACAAGGCCCATTATCTGGTGATCCGGCGTCTTTTGCTTCAGGAGAACCGCCACTTCTTGTTTTGCCTTGTCAGCTCTTTTTTCCAACAGATAGTGGCTTGCAAGGGCCATCCGGGCTTCAAAAAGTCCTGGGTCAATGGTAAGGGCGGCCAGCAGGTTCTCCTTGATTTGATTCTGTTCGAACTCCTGGGGCTTATCCAGCATCCCGGCCGCCGCCCGAAATAGTTTTTGCTCCGGCCGGTCCGAGGCTCCCCGCTCTTTTATGCAAAGTGCACGAAAATAAAATGCCTTGGCATAGATTTTATTCATTGCGATTACCTGATCAAAATGATCCAGGGCTTGTTTATATTCCTGCCGGGCCATTAACACCCTGCCCTTTTGAAATACCGCATCCACATAATTTTTGTCCTTTGCCAGTGCCCTGTCCACCGTTGATTCGGCCTTGTCAATTTGATTAAACTGCAGATAGACCTGGGATAAGCCGGTCAGAACCAGGGGAAGCTGTTGTGTCTGATTCAAGGCTGTCTCAAGGGTTTGGACTGCATCTGACATCTGGTTCATTTTTGTATAAAATCTTGCAAGGGCCATTAAGGGTAAAATTTCCCCGGGGCCAGATTCAACGGCTCGTACGTAATAGTCTTTGGCCAGATCATTTTTTTGCTGTTGCTCGTAAAACCCGGCCAGATCTCCATATTTTTCGGAGGTACTGCCCGGCTTCTGACTCACAGATATCAGCAGTTTTTCAATTGAATCCCATTTTTTTTCAAGGGCATACAGCCGGGCCAGGCCCAGATAGGCGACCCTGGAAGAAGGGTCGTATGAAATCGCCTGGCCATATGCGATTTTGGCAAGTTCAATTTGGTTTGTCGTTACATACAATTGTGCCAGGGAAATAAGGGTTTTAACGTTGGAAGGTTCAATGTTTTGGGCCTGTTTTAAGGTGGTTACGGCAGATTCAAGGTCTTTTTCCCGTATTTGTATGCCGGATAAAATATGATAGACATTCACGGATTCAGGAGAAATTGTCATGGCTTTTGAAATTTCTGACCTGGCTTCCATGAGCCTGTCTGTCTTGGAATAGATCTGTGCCAGCCTCAGATGCGGTTCAATACGAACCGGGTTTGCCAATGCCGACAGGTTATAATACCGGATGGCCGTATTGACCTTATTTAAGAGAACATAGGCTTCCGCAAGCTCAAACAAGGCCACATCATTTTGGGGATCATATTCCAGGGCATTTTTATATTCAATGACTGCTGTTTCCGGTTTTTTCCGGGCAATGAAATCTCTGGCGCTTTCAATATAATTTTTCGCCTCCTCCCTGCTGTTATCCCCACAGGCAAAAAGCACTCCCGTGGCCAGAAAACCTATAAGTATCCACTTTATTCCAGATCCGAGCATTGATATGCCATCCTTGAATTAAGAAAAATCCATTAAAATAGGAATTCTATAGAACTTGCCGTTAAAAATCAATAATTGACAAGATGCCAATATGGTTTTATTTTCCCTTGTTATGAATACACACCCTGTGAAATACTTAAATGACTATCGTCCTGCACCATTTGTTGTCGACCGTATTGATCTCAAATTTGACATATTTGAGGATCAGACCCTGGTAACCTCCTCCATGCAGATTCATAAAAACATGGCCGTGGCAGATAAACGCACCCCCCTGGTTTTTAACAAAGGGGCATACGAAATCACTTCGGTTGTTGCAGACGGCATGGTCCTGCTTCCCGGGGAGTATCAAGCCGACGACATAAGTTTTAAACTTTCCCAAACCCCGGAAGTCTTTACCCTGGAAATAACCTCAATTTTGAACCCTGCCCAAAACACAACACTTGAGGGATTATACAAATCAGGGAATATTGTTTGCACCCAATGCGAGGCCCAGGGATTCCGAAAAATCACACCCTATCCTGACAGGCCGGATATAATGGCTGTTTTTTCCTGTACCCTTATTGCCGATCGAAACCGGTATCCTGTGTTATTGTCCAATGGGAACCCGGTATCATCAGGTCAGCTCGGCGGGAGTCGTCACTATGTGCGGTGGGAAGACCCCTTTAAAAAACCGTGTTATCTGTTTGCCCTGGTGGCCGGAGATCTTGCTTTTGTCCATGACAGGTTTACAACCGCATCGGGCAGAACTGTGGACTTAAAAATTTATACGGAAAAAGAAAATATTCACAAATGCGGCCATGCCATGGCCTCATTGAAACAGGCCATGAAATGGGATGAACAAAGATTTGGCCTTGAATATGACCTTGATCTTTACCAGATTGTTGCCATCAACGACTTTAACGCCGGTGCCATGGAAAACAAGGGATTGAATATTTTTAATTCAAAATATGTACTTGCCAACCCTGAAACCGCAACCGATGATGATTTTTTAAATATCCAAGGGGTTATCGGCCACGAATATTTCCACAACTGGACCGGCAACCGGGTTACATTGAAAAACTGGTTTCAATTGAGTCTGAAAGAAGGACTGACCGTCTTCCGTGATCAGGAGTTTTCATCGGATCTCAACTCTCGGGCCGTGAAGCGCATTTCCTGTGTAAAAAATCTTCGGGCATCCCAGTTTCCGGAAGATTCCGGGCCCATGACCCATCCTGTAAGACCTGAATCCTATATTAAAATGGACAATTTTTACACCATGACGGTCTACGAAAAAGGCGGGGAACTGATCCGGATGATCCACCATCTCCTGGGCGAGTCGGGTTTCAGGAAAGGCATGACGTTGTATTTTAAAAAATTTGACGGAATGGCCGTCACAACCGAGGATTTTGTGTCGGTTATGGAAGAAGCCTCTTCCATTGATCTGACCCAGTTCAAAAGATGGTATTCTCAATCGGGGACCCCCCAGATAAATTTTAAAAGAGCCTATGACACGGATCTGAAAACCCTTACACTCACCTTTGAGCAGAGAACACCGCCGGACAGAAACCAAAAGGAAAAACTGCCCCTTCATATTCCGGTCCGCTTCGGGCTTCTGGATAACACCGGTCTGGACATAACTCCGGAAAACGCATCCCTGCTCCACCTGAAATCCGAAAAACAGACCTTTGTTTTCAAAGATATCGGCCCCAATGTCTTTCCGTCCGTATTCAGACAATTTTCTGCTCCCGTAAAGCTGACCACGGATTTTTCCGACACAGACCTTGCATTTCTCATGGCCCATGATTCCGATGAATTCAATCGATGGGACGCAGCCCAGACCCTTTTTATCAAAGAGATTCAGCAATTGGTCGCTTCCATTCAGGAAAAAAAAGCAACAACCATATCCGGGGTATTGGTCTCTGCTTTCAAAAAAGCCATGGGCAATCCTGATACGGACAGGGCCTTTCTTGCAAAGGTTTTGCAACTGCCCCAGGAAACTGAAATCAAAGATCACTATGAAACAATTGATGTAACGGCCATCCACCAGGCCAGGTTGTTTTTGAAACAAAGCCTGGCCCGACAGCTGAAACAAGAATTTTATGACATCATTGAACGCTGTTCCCTGTCCGATCCAATGAGTCTGGCCCCTTTGGCCTGTGCCGACCGAAGCCTCAAGAATCTGTCATTGTCCTATCTGGGAAGCCTCAAGGAAAAAGAGACCACGGCTCTGGTTTTCAGAAGCTTTGAAACCGCAAAAAACATGACCGATGAATTTGCGGCCTTTCGGATACTCAGCCAGATCGATCCCGGGACAAGACAAGATTCTGCCATGGCGTTTTATAAAAAATGGCACCAGGACAAGCTCGTCCTGGACAAATGGTTTGCGGTTCAGGCGGGCACCTGCCTTGTGGATACCCTGGATATTGTTGAAAAGCTGATGGGGCATCGGGATTTTTCACTGGCAAATCCCAATAAAGTCAGATCCCTGATTTATACATTTGCATTCAATAATCCCATTAATTTTCATAGGTCAGACGGAAAAGGGTATACCTTTATTTGTGATCAGGTTCTCAGACTTGACAAAATCAATCATCAAATTGCAGCAAGACTTTCATCTTGTTTCAATCAATGGAAAAAATACAATGGCGCAAGGCAGACATTGATGAAAAAAGCGCTTGAAGCCATCATGGCTGACCAAGCGCTGTCTAAAAATGTATTTGAAATTGTGTCACGGGCCCTGGAATAGGCTTTGCTTCCCGTTGGAGCCATCAGGCGTAATATGAAAGATACCAATCAACAAACTTCTGGACCCCCTGGGCCAGGGGGGTGGATGGCTTGAACCCGGTATCTTTTATCAGGTCATTCACATCGGCATAGGTGGCAGGAACGTCTCCGGGCTGCAGGGGCAGAAAATCGATCACGGCTTTTTTGCCAATGGCGGTTTCAATGGAACCAATAAAATCCATTAATGCAACGGGATGGTTGTTGCCGATATTATACAATTTATAGGGTGCACAGCTTGAAGACGGGTTGGGGGCAAGGGAAGACCAATCAGTATCCGGCTTGGGAATTTTCTTCATTACCCGGATGACCCCCTCGACGATATCGTCGATATAGGTGAAATCCCGTTTCATGTTCCCATGGTTAAAAACCTTGATGGGCTCATCCTTTAAAATTGCCCTGGTGAACAGAAAAAGGGCCATATCCGGTCGCCCCCAAGGCCCGTAAACCGTAAAAAACCGTAACCCTGTTGTGGGCAGGTTATACAGGTAACTATAGGTGTGGGCCATAAGCTCATTGGCTTTTTTTGAAGCGGCATAGAGACTGATGGGATGATCCACATTGTGACGCACCGAAAACGGCATAAGGGTATTCAGACCGTAAACAGAACTGCTGGACGCATACACCAGATGTTTCACCCTTGAATGGCGGCACCCTTCCAGAATATTTGCAAACCCGACAAGATTGGAATCCACATAGGATGACGGATTTTCAATGCTGTACCGGACACCTGCCTGGGCAGCCAGATTAACCACACAATCAAAAGAACCGGAATCAAACAGCGCTTTAATCTTGCTTCGGTCTGCCAAATCCATTTGTTGAAAATCAAACCCGGAATGGTGTTTTATCCTGGCCAGGCGGTCCTTTTTTAAACCAACATCATAATAATCGTTTAAATTATCAATACCGATAACCCTATGTCCTTCTTCAAGAAGGCGTGAGGTCAGTTTATACCCGATGAAACCTGCAACTCCGGTTACAAGAACATTCATATGAGATCCTTTGTAAATCAAATTGCCAATTGTCCGACACTTATGACTTGATTTTTACCATGAACCGGGTTCCAAGACAATGGAGAATCTTAAGGAATACGTCTTTAAAAAAATATTTTTAAATTTGCGAAACCCATAAGGAGGCTTGCGGGCGATGTGTGACCCGAGCCTGCCAATCAATAATTTTCTATACAAACGGATCACTGCTGGGGCGAAATTTTGAATTCAAGGTGGATACATACAAAGGAAAAGGCCTGACAAACAACCTGACTTAAGGAAGATCCGGGTATACCGGTGAACTGCTCCATCTGCTGATGCGCTCCCACCCATACCGGTCTTCCCATCCCCTTCTTCTGTCCTTTATGGTTATTCTGTCTTCAACACCTGGATAACCGGGGCCCATATCCAGAACACGCCGGTCAACCGGTGACCTGCGATCAATTAAATTTCTTTTTGTGTACGCATTTTCCATCTGTGTCATTGGATCTTGCTTGTGGTGTACGTTCTCTTTCATAATTTGGTATCCTTGCCTGATAGATGTTATTGATTTGGTCTTTGTGGAATTGGATGCCAGTATGTTACGAAATTCAGGAACAGATACGATAAAACCAATACAATTATATGAAATAAACCATAATTGTCAAAAGATTTTTTTATTCTCTTTTATGGAAAAATGAGTTTATCCAGGATCAGACCAAAAAACCGATGGACGTCTGAAAGGAAAACCCATCCCAAATGGGTACTACAGCCTCGGCAGACGCCTATTTTCCAGAGGTATCCTTTAAACCATGAAAATTCAGAAGATGGAGGGGATGCAGGCGCACATCCCCAGGCATCACCAAAACATCCGATCTCAAATAAATACCCGTGGGGATTGGCGAAGGTATGGCGGAAAGCGCCTTCCATTTGTATCTGAGAATCGGGTTGACAAATATAACCACGGCAGTTTGCGCAAAGAATCACCGGGTCGGAAAAGGGTTCGGCAAGACGATCCTCCCTGGACAAAACAGTTGATCCTTGTCTGCAGAAAAGGGACACTAAAGTTTCCTTGGATTCTCTTTGTCTATAAAATACAATGTGGCACCCACAGGCGCAAAAGATAAAAATAAAATATTCAGCCAGGGAATGAGAAATAAAAGTCCAAATCCCAAATGAAAGGGCAAATTCTGCTTTAAAAATTTAATGCGGTCTCCAAGCGGCAGCATGCGTCTGGCCGGAATCAAATCCGTGTTGTCCCAGGCCAGAAACATGCCGGCGGTAAGGGAGGACAATACGAGGATGAAGGGGCTTAAGGGCGTAAAAAGACCTGCGAGCATGATAAAAAGCGTAATGATAACCGGCAGGATGGCCCTGGGTATTTCCTGGCGAATCAAATAGAAAAAAAATTGGATCCAGGACCCCTGCTCAAAGGAAATTTCTTTCCCCAGGACAATCCTTTCGGTGATTCGCGACATATAATCCATGATAAACACACCAAAAAACAATTGGGCGATCAAATAGGAAATCAGCATGGAAATACAGGCAAGGAAAACGGACAAAAGCCAGGCAGCGACATTCCACACATAGACGAGCCAGCCGCCCTGGGGTGTCTTCCAAATCATGGACAGAATGTCACCATGCCAATAGAGAATCAGCCCGGACAGAAAAAGGGTTAAGAAAAAAACAACAAAAAAACGCAATAGCCCGAGCATTAACAATGAAGGGGTTTTCAGCGCCAGAGAAACCCCTTTGATATTGTATTTGATACCGGAAAAAAATTCCATTTATTTTACCACCTTCCATTGAAGTTCTTTGTGTAATACTTACTTTTTACTATATTAATCTATATATTTCAACTTTTGGAGTGTATTCATGGCAATATATTATGTTGACGGTGAGTTTGTTTCCGCTGACAAAGCGGTTATTTCAGTGGACGATCTGTCCATTTTACGCGGATACGGGGTGTGCGATATCATGCGTACCTATAATGGCCGTCCCTATTTTTTGGATGAACATATCCTGAGACTTGAAAATTCATCCAAGCAGGTCGGTTTGTCCCTCCCCTGGAGCAAAACCCGGATAAAACAAATAATTCTTCAAACCCTAGACCATAATCCAGATATTGATGAAGCCAATATCCGGATTGTTATAACAGGCGGGTCAAGCCCTGATTTTTTTACCCCCATGGGAAATTCAAGACTGATCGTCATGGTTACCCCCATCAAAAAACCACCTGAATCCTGGTATTTGAATGGGGTGAAAACCATTACAATTCATCAGGAACGGGAGGTGCCGGATGCAAAGGTTATTTCCTATGTTCAGGCTGCTCTGGCTTTAAAAAAGGCAAAAAAGCAAAATGCCGTGGAGGCGATCTATGTGAACAAAAAAAATCAGGCACTTGAAGGCACCACCAGCAACTTGTTCGTCTTTTTCACGGACACCCTGGTCACTCCGGACCAGGGTGTTTTAAAAGGAATTACCCGTAAAATTGTTTTGTCCCTGGGACATCGCTTTTTCAAGGTAGAAGAAAGAGCACTGGAACTGGAAGAATTGTTCAAGGCAGACGAGGTATTCATCACCGGAACCAATAAAGGGGTGATTCCGGTTGTTCAAATTGATGACTGCATTATCGGCCTTGGAAAACCCGGAAAAAACACACAGATCATGATCCAGGCCCTTGACCGCCATGCACGCGATTTTAAGGAAACCCATGCCTCCATATGAAACCGGCTATATCCCCGGACAAACCTGGGAATCCCCGGCCTCGGGTATGCAGTGAATCAGATAGGTGACCTTTTTGGAAAACTCCTTGTAAGAAGTATTGACCCGCTTCTGAATCACGTCATTGCCCAGGTTAAAAAGGGTTTTATAATAATCAAAAAAGGGAATCTGATCTTTTGTTCTGAGCCATTGGGCAACACTGTCCTTCATTGCAATATCCCGGATTATGACGGTGTCCTTTGACACCACGGCAGTGTCAAGAATTTCCAAAAGTGTATCAGTGACATGAATTTTGTCTGGAATACCGCAGCTTTCAAGCCTGGATGCCGTTTCCACTGGCTTGCCGATGGCAGTAACAATTTTGCGCTTCCGGCTCCCCAAAGGACCGATCAATGCAGTTCCATATTCCAGACCCGCCCTGAACCCTATACTGATACCATTATTTTTTATCAGAGTGGCCACCCGCCGCTCCCTGTCCATTGGGTGACGTCCCTGTTTTAACAGATGAATTTCATTAAAAACAGAAGCCAGCATACAGGTCATCAGCATGACCCGTTCGCAGAGGCCAGTATGGGCGGCTTGTTTTAAATCATCAAAAACGGAAACATTCTGGAAAAAGACCGCATCACCGATAAAATTATCCACACGACAGGCAAACCGGATGGCATTCTCTACCGCAATTTCATGGCACAAATTCAAAACCAGAAAAAAATCCCTTGGCGAAAAGCCTTGCCTGACCGCCGAAGAGCCGACCATGTCCATAAATGCATACACCCCGTTGGGTATGCTTTCGGGTGTCATGTTCAATTGTTCGACCGTCACTGCGCCCACCGCCCTGAGATAATTTTTCTGAGCAATAAGTTGTTCCTCTTTTTTTTTAAGGCGCTCGGATGCCTTTCGAAGCTCCCTTTCTTTTCGCCAGATGACCTGGACTGCCGGTTTTCCTTTTGCAACCCCCAAATAAGCCAAAGATGCTGATTCAATGGCAGAAATAAGGATGTCCAGTCTTTTTTTCAAATCAATTCCATGGGAAAAACAGCCATTGGTCCGGGATAACAACGCCAGGTCAATTGTATTAAAAACAATGGCGCCATAATCCGGAATATAGGCGGCAATGAAATTAGTTGACCTGAACTGCCCTACAATTTGTGAATTCACTTTAATATTTGAAATAAAATTAAACCCAGCGCCGTCATAGGTGTTGACAGAGAAAGGAGAAAAATCAGGATCGGGAGTCTTTTCATGGCAGTTTTTATTGGTAATTATCAGAATTTTTATCCCTTTTTCATAAAACTCCTTATGATTTCTGAGCACATAGGAAATCACCCCTTCCGTTTCAATCCGCTTCCCAAATTGATTGGTGCGATAGAGATGGACCGGTGAAATTTTTTTCATCCGGACAAAGGGGTTACCCAAAAATTTCAAAAAAAATCCACTCACCCCCTTGCCGTCAAACTTGTGCATTACCCCCCTGTCCCATTGGGCTGGTGGTAAAAAACCGGCCAGGGTATGATCTGTACCAAAGATAAGGCCTGCCTGTCTTGATGCCATTAATTTTAATGAAAATGAAAGCAAATAACCCAGTACATTTTTTTTCCTGAAAATTTGAACTTTAAATTTGCCGATGTCCGGTAAGGTTTGATTCATTTTTTGATCCGCCTTTGGAAAAAGGTGTTAAAAAATAATTCAGTCTTGGGTCATCCTGCTTTGACTTGTAAAAAAGATTTTGAAACAATGCGATTTCCTTTTGCCGGAAAGAAACCAATGATCCGATAAAAAACACATGGTAGATCCGGTATACATTTTCTGAAACAATCTGGACCAGTTTATCCTTGTTGGTCTCCATGCGCTGAATCCAGTCGTGCAGGGTTTTGATATAATGCACCCGAAAATTTTCTGCGTTTAGCAATTCAAAACCTGAACCGGCCGCCAAATCAATCAATTCCTGCTGGAACATCAGTTCGCCGCCCGGAAACATAAAGGTGTCCAGAAAAGAATTTTTACGGCCGCCTTTCCGACGGGTATTGGTGGTAATGGTATGCTGGAGGAAAAGGCCGTCTTCCTTAAGACAATTATAGACAACCTTATAAAACAATTCCATATTCATCCGGCCAACATGCTCTGACATTCCCACACAGGATATTTTATCAAATTTTTCTTGGCCAAGGTCCCGGTAATTTAAAATTTCTATCCGAACCTTTTCCCCAAGTTGTTCCTTTTGTATCCATTGATCTGCATAGTCTTTTTGTTCACAGCTTAAGGTAATTCCGGTTACCTTGACCTGGTAGTGTTTTGCCGCATAAACGGCAAAATTTCCCCAACCGCACCCGATATCCAGCAGGTGATCTTGTTTTTTCAACCGCAGTTTTCTGCAAATAATATCCATTTTTTCATTCTGGGCATCGGACATCTTGGTGTCCCTGCTTGCATAATAGCCGCAGGTATAGCCCATGGTCTTGCCTAAAAACAATCGATAGAAATCACTGGGAACATTGTAGTGGTATTCAATATTTTTTTTCTCCCGTTCCCTGGCCTTGACAAAATAGCTGGAAAACCGTGCCAGAAAGCTTTTGGGCTGATCCGTATTCAGCAATCGGTTCCAGACCATTTCATACAATTCCCGGATACTGCCGGATACGTCAAAATACCCTTTGACATATGCTTCGCCCAGGGAAAACGCATCCGGCGATATCAAGGCATTGAAAAATTTGGGATCACGGATCAGCAGTTTGTGCTGAATCTGGCCCGGAGCCGTTGCGTATATTTTTCCGTTTGAATCGACAATTTCAAGGGGAATCATCTCCTGGCGGAGCGTTTGGATGAATTTTTGAAGAAAGACTCCCTGGGTTCCGGGGATAAACTTTGACACCTTAGCAAGGCCGGATTTCATGATACCTCCTTTGCCGGTTAAGAGACTTTAGAAATGATACTTAGGAACTAAACTCAACATTCGGACTTCGGCTTTGCAGGAACGGGTCAGGCTTTTTTTATTGTGCTTTTTATCGATATTTCATTATCAGACTCCATAAAATGCAATAAGGAAAGCCTGACCCCATATAAAATCAGCCAACTCCGGAAGTTAAGAACTTAAATTACTTGCACCTATTATATAAAACCCTTTTAAAAAAGAAAGTAAAATATTGAAGAAAACCAATGGAAAGGTACCCAAAAAACCGATTGTATCTGGGCAAAAGAGTGATCCGTATTATCCAATGGCCTGTAAAATCTGTTTGGTTTCCAAAAGGGCCTTGGAAATATTATTTCTATTTTGTCCCAATTGAATCTGAAGGGTCTCCTTTTTAACATATTTGTAGTCGGCCATTTTATTTAATATGGCATCCACTGATGCCAAGGAAATTTTTAGATGCACCCTGGAAAATACAAGAACCAGGGAATTGGGGGTAATATCCAGGCGTTTTACCCCCGCTTTGATGGCCAATATCCTGAGCATTATTTTCAAGAGCATGTTTTCCGCTTCCTTGGGCAATTTGCCGTATCGGTCCTGCAATTCTTTTTTCATATCAGAGATATCGGAGATTTTAGTCAGTCGGGACAAGCGCCGGTACAAAGTGAGACGTTGCTCAACCGATTCGATATAATGATCCGGGAACCCGCAGGACATACTGGCATTGATTTCCGGGTCAAGGGGTTCGATGCAGTGTTCTCCTTTCAGATCATGGACTGCCTGGTCCAGCAGCTTTAAAAACATATCATAGCCCACGGCGGCAATATGCCCGGACTGGGAGGCCCCAAGAGCGGTTCCGGCCCCTCTGATCTGCAGATCCTTCATGGCGATCTGAAACCCTGATCCAAGATCCTTGTATTCCATTAAAGCGGACAATCGCTTTTGGGCATCCTTGGTCAGCTTTGATTCATCGGAAATAAACAGATAGGCATAGGCCTGATTGTCCCCCCTGCCGATGCGCCCCCTCAGTTGATAAATCTGGGAGAGTCCGAATCGTTCGGCCTTATTAATAATCATTGTATTGGCAGAGGGAATATCAAGCCCGGACTCAACAATGGTGGTGCAGACCAGCACATTAATCTTAAGACTGACGAACTGGAACATGACCTTTTCCAATTCGCTTTCAGACAGCCTGCCATGGGCAACCCCCACCCTGGCATGGGGAACCAGTTCCTGAATATGCTCGGCAATTTTAAAAATGCTGTTGATATTGTTGTGGACGAAAAAAACCTGCCCATCTCGCGCCAATTCCCGTTCAACAGCATCCTTTATTATCGTGTCTTCATATTTGGAAATATAGGATACAATCGGCTGACGATCTGCCGGCGGAGTGGTGATAACACTGATATCCCGCATGCCTGTCAGAGACAGGTGCAAGGTTCTGGGAATGGGCGTTGCGGTCAGGGCCAGCACATCCACGGTATTTCGCTTTTTTTTCAGAATTTCCTTGTGTTTGACACCGAAACGTTGCTCTTCATCTAAAACCAGTAACCCCAAAGACTTGAACTCCACATCCTTTTGCAACAGCCGATGGGTACCGATCACAATATCCACAAGACCTGTCTCCATGCGTTTTAAAATCTGTATCTGTTCTTTGCGGGTTCTAAATCTGGACAAACATTCAATCTGTACCGGATAGTTTTTAAACCGCTCCTTAAATGTCGCCAAATGCTGTTCAGCCAGAATGGTGGTCGGCACCACAAGTGCAACCTGTTTTCCATCATTTACCGCTTTAAAGGCGGCCCGGATGGCAACTTCCGTCTTCCCGTATCCCACATCCCCGCAGACAAGCCTGTCCATGGGAATCTTGGATTCCATATCCAGGTGAACATCATCAATGGCCTTGAGCTGGTCCCGGGTCTCTTCATAGGGAAACGAAGCCTCAAAATCATTATAATAATTATCCGGAAGGCTGAAGGCAAATCCATTGTTTACCTTGCGCGTGGCATACAGATCCAGAAGGTCTGCTGCCAGTTTTTCAACTTCCGCTCTGGCTTTGGCCTTGGATTTGATCCAGTTTTTGGATCCGATTTTATCAAGGATCGGGGTATATCCGTCCACACCAATGTATTTACCGATCATTTCAATTCGATCCACCGGCAGATACAGTTTATCATCATCCTGGTATACAATCAGAATAAAATCCTGGGAGATCCCCGAAATATTCAGGTTGCACAAGCCTTCATAACGCCCAACCCCGTGCTCCATGTGCACGACGATGTCTCCGTTTTTCAACTCTTCAGGTGCAATAAATTCTGTTTTCAAATCACGATGATGACTTTTTTGCCGGCGGATTCTTTTTT
>Ga0180007_10002304_pt1 | contig 23087 bp, 17 predicted proteins | sample MM_PC_MetaG_FD_121122 | JGI IMG/M metagenome (GOLD analysis project Ga0180007, IMG submission 121122) | Groundwater microbial communities from the Aspo Hard Rock Laboratory (HRL) deep subsurface site, Sweden - MM_PC_MetaG | ecosystem: Environmental > Aquatic > Deep subsurface > Groundwater... | reverse complement strand
CCCCTGCCCCTGGGCCCGCCCGGATTCCTGCGCCATCTACCCTGACCGCTTCATGGGCTGCCGCACCTACGGCCTGTGGACGCCCCAGGCCTATGAAAAGCGCGCTGCTCAGGCCGCCCAGGGCCAGCAGGCCGTGGCCCAGGCCTGGCAGGGCCTTGGGGTGGAGCTGCCCCCCGAGGTGCTGGCCCCGGCCCCGCCCTATTGCCGGCTGGTGAAACCAGTGAGCGGACCCGCCCCGGACGACGCGGCCATCGAGGCCTTGGAAGAGCGGGCCATTGAATTGAGCCGGGATCTTCCCGACGGCCTGGATCGGCTGCACGACTTCGGCGGGGACATATCCTTTGCCGTGGCTTCCCTGGCCCTGGGCCAGCCCCAGGCCCTGAGCCTCAAGGTGGCCGTCACCAAGGCCCTGTTGTCCGGAGATGAGGCCGAGGCCCATGAGCTGCTGGCCAAGGCCGGAACCGCGGCCAAGCGCTGGGCCCAGTCCTATTAGGCGTTTTCTTGGTATAATTAGTTCGTATTAATTAGTTGTTAATATGTTTTATTAATAATAGTTCTAGGTTTCTTGTTCCCGCTTTTCAGCCATCTTCGCCTGCTTTTTGCGGCACCATTGTTCGTAGCGCCCGGCCAACTCCCGGTAACGATCCACGCTAAAAGGAGGCCGCTTGATGGCCGCCAAGGTGCCGGGGCGCACCCTGCCTTCTTGGGCCACTTCCAGGCCCGCCTGGGTGATCAGGGCCAAATGCGGCTCCAGCACCGAGGGCTCCATCTGGATGGCCAGGGAGCCGGGCACGCACAGCTCGGCGATGCAGCGGCCGCCCAGGTTGATGGCCTGGGCGCGTATGGTGGCCACCAGGGGCTCGAAGGTCACCGGCTCGGGGAAGGAGCAGGTGGATATGAGCATCACCTTCTGGGGCATGGCCCAGGTCATGGGGTGGCGAGTCAGCCCGGCGGCGTCGCTGTAGAGAAACGGCTGCCTGGAGCAGATGGTGCGGTCCATGACCGCCTTGAGTTGGGCGCTCATGGTGTCGGTGTACACCGGGGCGGCCCAAACCAGCAGGTCGGCCTGCTTTAGCAGGGGCAACATCACGTCCATGTCGTCACGCTGGGCGCACTGGCCGGGGTTAAGGTGCATACAGCTCAGGCAGGCGGTGCAGGGAGCGATGTTCATGTCCGCCACGAACAGGCTGTCCACCGAGGCTCCGCCCAGGACCAGGCCCTCGGCCAGGGCCCGGCCCATCTTGGCGGTGACCCCCTTGGCCCCTCTGGCGCTGCCGTTGATAATCAGTGTGCGCATGCTCTCCTCCCTTTTCGGCCCAAATTATCACACCAGGCCCTTGGGGGAAGAAAAATGCGGCGTCATTTTTTTGACGTACGCAGCCACCACACGCTGAACACAGTCTGCAAGGCGCTGAGCCCCACGAAATACCAGGCCCAGAGCGGCCATCCCGCCAAGGTGCTCCCTACCCTGCCCCAGGCCCAGTAATCCTGGGCCGCCAGGAAAACACCCCCGAACAAGACCAAGGCCAGCCAGCCCCGCTTACTGAATTGGGGCAGGCTCAGGCCACCGGACAGGGCCTGCACCACCAGATAGGCGGCACAGGATACCGCCATCACCGGCACGGCCGGCAAAAACCCGTAGGCGGGTAGCATTTTGAAGTGATAGGCCACCACCAGCGCCTCCCCGGCCACGATGGAGGTCATGGCCGCCGCCGCCTTGGGGCGCTCCAGGTACAGGCCCAGGAACACGGTGGGGAACAAGGCGGCCAGACCAGTGAAGGCGGTGAGGCCCAGTTGAAGGATGGTGGTGTCGGAGATCAAGGCCACGGCCAGTCCGGCCACGGCTAAAAACACCACGAAGATGCGCCCCACCAGGCCGCTCTGGGCCTTGCGCCCCCATAGGTAGGGGAACAGGTCCCGGCTGAAAATGGAGCTCAAGGTGAGCAACTGCGAGTCCATGGTGGACATCAGGGCGGCCAGACCGGCGGCCAGCACCAGGGTGCCCATGAAGTCACCCGCCAGGTGGGTCATCATCAGGGGCACGATGGCGTCCGACTCCCGCCCGCCGAGGCCGGGGAAGGACAAGTGTCCCAACACCCCCAGGGCCACGGGCAGGGCGAACACCGCCGTGCAGATCAGGGGATACAGGGCCATGGTGCGCCCCAGGGAGCTTTGGCTGCGGGCGGAGTAAAAGCGCTGGAATAGCTGGGGAAACATGGGGTCACAGAAGAACCACAGGGTCATGAAGCTGAACCACACCGCCGGGCTGTACACCCCGTGGGGGCCGGGGCGGCTGAACAAGGCTGGCTCGGCCTGGCGCACCCGGTCAAAGGCCTCGGTCCAGCCGCCGTAGTGGGACACCACCAGGCCCAGAGCCATGGCCATGAGCACGAACATCAAAATGCCCTGGAACACGTCGGTCCAGGCTACGGCCTTTAGCCCGCCCCGCAGGGTGTAGGCCAGGATGATGACCGTGACCAGCGAGGCCCCGGCCCAGGCTGGCAGGCCGAATAGCTGACCCAGGACCTTGGCCCCGGCCAGAGGCTGCAAGGCCAGGTAGGGCACGGTGAACACCACCATTACCAGGGCGAAGAGCCCGGCCAGGGGGCGGCTGCCGTACACCTGCTCCACCAGCTCGGCCGGGGTCACCAGCTCGTGGGTGCGGCCCCATTGCCACACCTTCTTACCCACCAGCCAGAAGGTCAGGGCCATGAAGCCGGTGCCGAAGGCCATGATGGGAAAGAAGCTCAGGCCCTCGCGATAGCCCGCCCCCGAGGCCCCGAACACGGTGAAGGCGCTGAAGTTGGTGGCGGCCATGGTCCCCACCAGCACGAAGGGCCCCAGGGCCCGGCCCGCCAGGAAATAGTCCGTGGGCCCATCCCTTAGGCGGCTCTTGGCCAAAAAACCCAACGCCAGCACTGCCACGAAATAGACCGTCAGCACAATCACCTTGGTAAGCATCGTTGCGCTCGCTCCCGCCAAAAATAAAAAAACGGCCACCCCGGTGCAGACCGGGATGGCCGAAACCTAGAAACATAATCTGCGGTTATCTGTATAGCCGCCGCAGCGGGCCTTGGCAAGTATTTATTGACCCTGTTGGGTCCTTAGCCCGCTATATTGTTGACGACTTGGGGGCCCTATGGTAAAAATCGCTCAACGTTTTCCCCGGTAGCTCAGCTGGCAGAGCAGGTGGCTGTTAACCACCGGGCCGGCGGTTCGAATCCGTCCCGGGGAGCCAAAAATAACAAGGGCTTAGGCGATTACGCCTAAGCCCTTATTTTTTTAGGTAAGCATTGGGTAAGCACAGGGCACCATTTCACGTCCCTTGCACTCCCTGCGGTGTCCGTCCTATTCTGGTGACCTGACCACCAGTCAGGCCCCGGGACCTGCGGTGAGCCTCATGCAATCAAGGGGGGGTGAATGATAAGCCAAAAGTATCCTCTTCTCATCCCTGGGTTGGTTTCCACCATTTTATTGGTGGGGGCACTTCTGGTGCGATGGCCCTATGGTTATTACGTATTGATACGGTGGATCGTCACGGTTTCAGCGGTTTATGCAGCCCTTCGCGGCTACCAACTTGGGAAGAGGTGGGCCATCTGGACATTCATTGTGGTGGCTGTGCTATTCAACCCTTTGGCACCCATCCATTTGACGCGTACAGCTTGGTTGCCCTTTGATTTTTTAGTGGTGCTTTTGTTTATCGTTGCCATTTTTACAGTGCGAACCAAGTTAGACACTTCAGAAAAACGCCGACCTTGAACAATACCTGCCTAGCTTCTGTCAATAGGCACTCCAGATCGTCTACTGTCTGTGTGTGCTGGACTTGTACTTGATGTCAATCTGGTAGGTGGGCGGAGCCGGAATTGCTGCTGAAATCAGTAGCTGTGAGGCGTGCATTTGCTTTCTCGCAGTCCCAATAAAATGTATGAAGTAAATTTATTAAGTTCCCACTAAATATATAAGTTTGATAACTATGCAGGCTTTATACTCCTCGAACTTTTAAACAACATTTTTTATACTTTAAGCCGCTGCCACATGGGCATGGATCATTCCTTCCAACCTTTTTAGAAGTTTTAATGTTAGAGCTAATACGGCTAAAACTTTTGATAAGTTTGTCCATAGCCTCGGATTTTTTCCATTTATAAGCCAGCTTTGTAACAACATTAATCGAAAAGGTATCAGGATTTATACTAAAACCAAACCAGGTATTAGATTTAGAAATATATTTTCTTCGCTGACAATGATAGTCTAGTTTTTGAGCTGATATATTAGCAGGATGATAATTACAATGTATGGTTAGGCCGCTACTTCCATTGTCGAGACCTATTGTAAAATCATGAGGTTTCCTGTCGTACCGAGCGCGTTTAGATATTTTTTCGATGCCGTCATTAATTTGATTAATAGTGTCTTCATTCAACGTAAATATTATAAAGCCAAGGTCAATCGCAGCAGGCTCATCAAGCGCCTCAATTTGCGTTATTATCTTATCAATAATTGAGTTTTTAAATTTCGTTAAAATACCAGCAGGGATAGAGGGCGCAGGAAGCCCCTTTCGACGAGCTAACATCGAAAGATCTAAGTCTGCAGTTATACTATCATCTATATATAATTGATCAATATCTTCTTCTATCCAAAGGTTCTTTCTAAGATGATACGATAGTATGATTATTTCGTGGGTCGCAAATATTTTATCTGTATAAAGAACTCTTCTGTTTATGTAACTTAAAAACCGCAGGGGAGACGAAAGGAATTCTGTTATGACGTCTAAACAAAAAACATCTAAAATAAATGGAGGCAATATGGTGTCAGTTTTTTTGTGCTTTAAAAACTGCTGGGCTTGAAAGCTAAGTGATGGATAGTGGTCGGATAACAAACAAAAAATGTAAATTTCGCTAAATTTTCTTGGGATATTTATTGGGGTACCATTTGAATTGACAAGGCGGTAACTCACATCGGAAAGCAATTTTGCGCATTCAAAACCTTGATTATAGGAATCTTGAATGCTTTTTTTGAAGTCATCTTGGATGCATAGATCGTTACCCTTTTTTGACTCAATGGTGAGTCTTTTAGATTTCGCCTGTAAGATGATTGCCCTATCCGCATAAACTACAAATACGTCTATTTCGCTCGCAACTTGTTTTTTATTGTCAATAATATTTATATTGCGAAAAACACGATGTTTGCCAAATACGATCTCAAGCCTATCAGATGAAAAATTTTCGGCAAACTTTCCTCGATTATGCATTGCCTGATTTACATAGCACTTATCTGCGCTCATCCAATAGAATGGAGTCTCATACAAGGCTTCTGCAAGACTATAGTTTTGAAAAAGTAAATATTGATTGTCAGCGATACATATTAACGGGTAAGCGTTAGTAATGTTGAAATCACTCAAATTATTAAAATTTTCATTTTTATCTCCTGGAGGTGGCGAAAAGGCACTTAAAACCTTTCTAACAGTATCTAAATCTAATTCAGAGTGATGTGCTATTTCATCAGGAACTACTATATATGCAGGTAACATTGTCCAAGAATTTGAATTTTTACGTTTTAAGCCTTTAAGTGTTTCCATTATTTTTGTATTTTGGATTTCGCTAATGCAAGAAACAGTCTCGATCGCTTCTTCTATAGAGAATCCTTTGTTTGATTTCATCCAATCGTTGTCGTTTTCATATTTTTGTCTTGAGAAATCCCTGTACTGGAAATCATACGCAGATTCAGGGCCATAAAATATAGGTTCTCTTAAGAAGCGACCGCAGCGGAATGGATTAAAATCTATATTTTTAAGTAATGTTGCGTGGAGTTCTTCTATAAGCGGGGCATTCATGGCCTCATGCAATTCTCTTAAAAGACCATCTGTTCTGCTAATTAAATCTTGCATGACGTCAGGCGTTGGTACGGATAAACCGATTTCGCTTTTAAACATTAATCCAATTAATGTAGAAATTTCAGTTCGTAATAGCCTGTTAGATGAAAACATATTGATGTAACTATCGCTATCAATATGGTCTTTGTATCCAATTGTATTGTCTCGGAAACACAAATACGCCAGCACATGGGCATAACCATCAGACGCGCAAAGCTTCTTTAAAGCTCCGAAAACTAGATGTTCTTCGCGTGGCATATGGTTTCCGCTAAGCTATGAAATTAACGTTTCAAGGTTTTCATGTCTGGGGAGATACTATTATATATAGATACAACGTATCAACTAAATTATACTGCTTTTAGCAGCGTTTTAACTTTTGGTCTGCTAAAAATCACAGCTAGGCTATGGTCCGCCCCCGACAGCTATCAAAAAATCCACCGGCTCAGATTTCCCGAGGGGGCCCCTGCCAGAATTTAGACAGCAGGGGCGAGTAGCGCAGCGACAGCTACTGTTCTCAGTAGTTGTGAGGATGGGATCAGCGCGTCACCAGCCTCGACAGTGCATTCGCATGTCTTTACGTTGTAAAAACTTAATTCGTACCATTGCAAGCTCACCGCACCTTCATCACGGAATGGACCTTAGCAGCAGCTTATGGCTCACTGCTCTGTATGTTGAGGCAATCTGGAGTATTTTTATAATTTTATACTGTGGGATAAATTAATCAAACAGAAATGATATGTTGTTTTTGAAATTAATCCTTGTTATAAAAATATCGTCCAGCGCATGAACATTAAAATGCGCTGTGCCCATGTGGTGGAATTGGCATACACACCAGGTTACCAACCTGGCGAGATTTAGTTCTCATGCGGGTTCGAATCCCGCCATGGATTTTAATAGCCCACACCTGGTTAAAAGGGTGTGGGCTTTTTGGCTGTTACAACTAATCCTTTATTACGCTGTGGACTTTAGCAGCGGGCCAAGCCCCCCGCCTTAGCTGGAACACCTTCGCCATTAAACCGGTCAGCGATTGCCGCCTAGGACAGAGTAGGGCACCCATGCTTGTCACTTCGGCGCATAGCTCTGACACGGCGTAGGACGTGCTGATTCTCAGTAGTCTCGCCGTATGGCTTGCGGCCTTCGCAGCGGCCGGTCTTAGCCCGCTTCCGTTGACGAGCGGCCTTCAACTTCAGCACCAGCATCGACTTGTCGTACTCGGCCACCGCGCCAAATATTTGCCTGATGAGCTTGCGGGTGGGATCGTCCTTGCAGAGGTCAGGGCCTTCTGTCGTGCTGATGATTTGATAGCCTTTGGATTGGAAGTCCCTTACGATGGCTTCTTGCACCATAAGATCTCGGGTCACGCGGTCAAGCCGCTCGATGATTATGGTTCGGACCCCATGGCCGTTTTGTTCTAAAGACAGCAGGAGGTCTGCTAGGGGGGCGGTCCTCCAGGGTGCCGCCCACGCCTTCCTCGCGAAACACGTTAGCTAGGTCTATGTGGTGGGCTTGGGCAACACACGACGCTGTGCACCGTAAAATCCTTTTCGAGGCCCCGATAGGCCCCCATTTCATCGGCCACAACTTGAGTGTCGTGGTCCACCTGCTCTTTCACTTCCTGGGCTCGTAGCTAAATGATCTCATTGATCATTTCTCGCAATTCGGGGCCCAGCTCATGTTTCAATTGGAGGGGACCGCCGTCCTCTCCTGTGTGCTCAAGCCTTGTGATAAAATCGCCCTCCGATTTGCCTAGAAGCTCGGAGGCCCGAAGCCGGTCCTTCATGGATTGCTTTTCATCGCGCATGATCTTGCTCCAATAAGTTTGGCGCTCTTCCCGATTTGCAATTTTCTGGGTACGCTTTGGGTCCTGTTCGTGGCGGGCCTGCACAGCGTTTTGAATGTCAACATTTGTCAACAGCCTGTTCCCCGCCCGGCGAGGGTTCTTATAGCCCGCTGCCCGGGCCGCTTCGGTCGCATTCCCGGCGTAGAATTCGATGAAGTCTTGCTGCTTCAGGGTGAGCCTTTTTGACATGGGGCGCTGCCTCCCTAACTCGCTCCAGATACGACGCTGAGGTGCCTGGCGCTGCCACTGGCCTCTAGGCGCTCCAGCACCTTGTCCAGGCTGGGAATGTCCACCTCCAGCACGTCCTTGAACATGCCCAGGTGCTTGCCTAGGAGCTCCAGGGCCTTGAGCTTGTCGGATACTTTGACCTGGCCGCTCAGGACTCTTTCATCATCCAGGCTGATCAACGCAACGCTGGCCAGGTGGGCAACAACCTGATCCGAGGACACCCGGAGCTTTTCGGCCCTCTTGGCCATGGCCTCCTGGACGGCATCCCAGACATGGGGCTTGATGGAATTTCGCCTACTTTTTCCCACCCAAAGGTGAGCCTTTTTATGGGCCGTCGACTCGGCGTAGCCGGCCCGAATCGCAGCCTGAACGGCGTTGGTGTCCTGTAGGTACTCCAGGACGAAAAGCCGTTCTTGGTAACTGAGTTTTTTGGGGGTTGCCTTAGTCATTTCGAGACCTCCTTTGTATTGCCGCGCTTCTCTTCTCAAGCTCGGCCACGTATTTGAGCAATAAACTTTCCACCACCCGGGCGGCGTAATCCCGGCCGGGACAAAAGAACACCGGCAGCCGGTAGCGCACCGAGAAGGCCAGGATGCTTTGCACCACCGCCTTGGGCAGCATTCGGCTCCGGTAATCGCCTTTTGCCAGGCCTGCCAGGTCGCACTCCACCACCAGGGCGAAATAGTCCAGGCCCCGGCCCCGGGACAGTTCCCGCTCGAACCGTTCCCGCTGGCCGTTTTTCAGGCAGCCCACCAGGTCGCCCGGGCTCTTGCGCTCCACGGCCACGAACCTTTCCAGGCCCTTGATGGAGTAATCCCCGGTGGTCAGGGTTCCGGTCTCGGTGGGCAGGGAAAAAGCCAGGGGTGCCTGCTCACGGGTGTCTATGATCACCGTGGGCATTACGCCTCCCATCGAATTTTGGTATCCGGGCCAAAAACAGACTTCACCATCTCCACCAAGGGAACCACCTCGGCCGGTAGTGCCCGGCTGCCCGCACCGCTGTGATTGACGGCCTCTGACTTGAAACCCACCGGCCCGCCGTGGCGCTCCATGAGGGCCTTTACCGTGGCCCAGGCCAAAGGCTCAGCCTGAGGCAACTCGTAGCCTTGGTTCTCGAAGTGCCCCAACACAGCCACGAAAACCCGCTGGGTTTCGGGTGGCCAGGCGTGGACTTCCTCAACTTCGGAAGCCGACAACGGGCGGGCTTCATATTCACGCGGGGTTGCTGTGTTTTTTGGGGTAACTTGGGTAACTTGGGTAAACTTATTGATATAATTACTAAAATTTGGTTTCCCTTTTTGGTTTCCATTGGGTAACTTGGGTAACTCGGTTACCCTGGTTACCCTTTCGTTTTCAGGATGGGTAACCGGAAAAGCGCTTGTAATTTCAACAGGGTTACCCTGGTTACCCTGGTTACCCTCATTTTTATAGGTGTCCTGCTCTTTGGCGGCCCAGGCGGCGAAAAGGTCAATCACTGCTATCCTCCTGGCTAAGCACCTCCGAACCAAAATGATAGAATCGGGATGGTTTGCCGGTCGCAGGGGGCTTGTGAGTTGATTGGGGCTTGTTGTCCGAACCGGGAAGTAATAGCCCAAGCCGCACTAGGTCCTTGGATAGCAATCTGGCATCAAAACCGTTGCAGACTTCACGCCGAAAGACGTCCGGGAAAACAAAAAACTCCGTTCCCCCCAGGCTGTCCTCTCGCTTAAATCCAGCGCGGTTTAGAATGGGTCTCGCTTCGCTTGCCCCGCCCCACGGTTCAAAGCGACTCGCCCCGTGTGCCTGGAAAAAGGCCCTCACCTGGGCGGTGCCCTCTTTTGTCTCGGCGGCCCCTGTACCGCCCCGCTGCTCAAGCCAGGCACCGAAACAAGCGGCGGCGGCCCGTTCGGCTTCACCGCCTTGCCAAGGAAGAATGCCTGTGGCGGTGGCCAAAGTGCCGGCAGCTGCCACCAATGCGAAACGGTCAGCGACCCGCTTCACCTGGCCGTCTGCGTCTTGCGGGCAATGGCGCTCCATGAACTCCTGTCGTGCCGCCCGCAATATTTCCCCCAGGCCCTCCAGCTTGTCCGTGATCTGCCCCAGGAAAGCCCGTGCTGCCACGCCATAATGTTGGCCGGCGGCCAAGCGAAGATGGTCAGCCAGCGGTCCAGGACCAGCGAAGCCGTGCAACTCTTCCAAAATTCCCATGCCCGCACCGGCATCGGCGGGGATATCCACCAAGCGGACCTCTTGCCCGGCCCGGGCCCGCCTTCCACCCTCGTTCACCTTGTCCGCAAGGGATAATTCCCCGGTGCTCAGGAAGAGCACGCGCCATTGAGCCGGGGCCCGGCCTGAGCCGTCCCGGCGGGCCCGGCTCTTGCCCTGGCCGTTTGAAAGCATGTAGGCAACTTCGCCAGCTTCGCGGCCGTCAACCTGGCCCATTTCATCAAGGCAGAGCAGGGCGTCACAGTGAGCGGCCCCGACAGCCTCCAGTCCGTTAGAGGTGGCCCTCCAATTGCGGCAGTATCCGTTGATCCCGCCGCCACCCCAGACGCTCCCGGCCACATGCAGGGCGGTTGTCTTGCCAATTGAGGAGCCACCACGGAAATGGAAGCCGCCGCCCTCGGCCCCCACCAATTGCAATAGCGGAGCCGTAAAGGCGGCACACACGGCAAAGGCAAGTCTGGTGTTACCCACGCAGAGCCGGGCAATTTGTTCCTGCCACATCTCGAGCGTGCCCTTGACTAAAAACTGGTGATCCCGGGTAGTGCCCACCTGGAACAGCACGCGGTCCCCTTGGCTCGGACCATATGCCTGGTCGGGCAGCACGAACACCTGTTCATGCCAGCCCAGCCGATCAACACACCGGGCCCGCTCCGCCGGCCTGGCCGTGCTTATGTACTCGTGCAAGGCATTGCGGGCCGGGACGCCGGGGCTGATTTCCATACCCAGGTTCAGGAGCTCGGCGCGATAGGATGAGCCGTCACCGGCCAAAAGCTCCATGGGCATAGCCCACTCATTGACCAAGTTCTCTCGGGTGGTCACCGCGAGCAAGCGCCCCCAGCTCCGCCCTTCTGCGTCGCGGGTTTCGGCTAAAACGTCCAGTCGTGAACACACACGCAGCCAATCAATGACTACCTCGCCGGTTTGCTTGTTCTCCCGCTCAACCCGCTTGAATACTCCTGAGTCGTTGACCCTGAAGGGCCAGCTTGGCGGCGGGCCGGTTTGCGTTCCTGCCCGTGGGGCGGTGCCAGATGGCGGCCGGACATCCTTAAGCAGCCTGGAAAGCCGCTCTACATCGCAACCTTCAGGAGGCTGGTCAGCCAGGTCCCAACCCTTGGGAAAGTCATCGGGCACCTGCACAACACGGACAGAGACCACCCCGGCCTCCAGGGCAAGGCGGGCCACATCCTCGGCATAGGCCTTGCCGGGCGAGTCCGCATCGGGCCAGATGGTTACCGCCCGACCTTGCAAGGAGGCCCATTCGGACTTGCCGGCCGCCTTGCCGCCACCAGAAGAGGTGACCACCACCAGGCCAGGGAAAAGCTCCTGGGCCGCGTCCGCAGCCTTTTCGCCCTCCACCACCAGCACCGGTGCCCCGGGTTTCGCCGCCAAACGGTCAAGGCCGTATAGGGGTCGCGGGGCAGGGTGGGCCTTCCAGCGCCAAGCCGGTTCCTGGCCGGGATATTGCCAGCAGGTCAGGGGACGAATTTCTTTTGAGCCGTCAGGCAGGTCAAAGCGGCAAACCCAGAATAACAGGCGGCCTTCGCTGTCGAGGTATTTCCAGCCCCTACGCTCGGCCTCTTCTGGAATGTTGGCCGGCAGGGGCATCTTGCCCAAGCCTGCCGGGATGGGGGTCACGATCTCTGCCTGATCCACCTCGGCACGGCCTCGGAGCGGCCGAAGAGGGGCGGGGCCCTCATGCGAGTCAAGCCCTAGCCTCTGAGCCAGGTCCCGGGCCGCTTCGCCTTGGGTCGAACCGTGCAGGTAGGCATGCAAACTTATGAGGTCGCCCCCGCTGTCACCCGTGGCGAAGTCCGCCCACTTGCCATTTTCCAAGTTGACCTTGAAACTGTTGGGGGTGCGGTCAGGGCGGGTGGGGTTGCAGACCACGTACTCGCGGCCTTGTATTTTTCCCCCAGGCAGCCAAGCGGACAGCAAAGGGCCGGCTTCGGCGAGTGCGGCCCGGCCGACGTTGGCGAAGTCAAGCCCCGGCACTTTCGGACTCCAGCAAGAAAAGAACTGCGTCAAGCTGGCAACTCACCTCCGGGGTGTAGTCGGCCGCCCTGGCGGCCTCTAGGGCCCTACGCCTGGCCCTTAGACACCAGCGCCAACAAAACCCGGCCAGAAGGTCAAGGGGGGACCGCCAAAAAATGCTTCTGCGCATGGCCGGCCTACGCCGCGTCCCGGCCCTGGCCGGAATCCGAAGTGCTGCGTCGAGTCTGGGCCGCGCTCCAACTCAAAAGATCGTCCCGCGAATATAGGCAGCGCGCTCCATGTTTCCGGTGCCGAGGACCAACGCCTTCCCAGCGCCAGCGTTCAAGGGTGCGAGGACTGACACCCAAGAAGGCCGCCGCCGCCTTGGTATTCAAAAAAACCAGAGATTCGGGAGCTTCAAATTCCTTGGCATGCGTATTCAAGACTAATCCTCCTTGCGTTTGAATTCTCGGAGCCACTCAACGCAAGGAGCATGCCGGATTAAAAAATTTCCAATATTGCAGGCGGTTGGGGGAAATGGAGTTAATTTAGCCGATGTGGTCGACGCTTAGAATGGTGGTTTGTGGGGTTGAAAATGACATTTTCGGCCTGGCCAACGACGTTCACGCTGTCAGTTGGCTGCCTTTACTAGCGGCAGGGCAATTTATAATGACGCTTTTAGATGCGCCAATGATATTCGGAGTGCGGCTCCCGATAAGGGCCGCCGGGCATTGGGTCGTTTTTGTTATAGAACCACCCCAGGCCCTCTTTGGGTCCCGAGGCCCCGTCGGTCATGCTGTTGTACCATTTGGCGAAAAAAGGATAGAGATATAGCGGCTGTTTTTTGTCTCCAGAAAGACAACTATTAACAAACTGCTCGTCTTCTAAACTGGGCATGTCAAAGCCAAAATTACGCCTAAAACCATTTGGATAAAACCAGTTGGCATTCCTCTTTACTGTCTTCGCTCCATCCTTCACGCCAAGCTTGGAATAAAGTTTTACTATAGAGACCTCATACACACTAACCATCTTTTTGCAATCGGGGTAAAACTTAATATAATTTAGGGCGTTATAAACCTTGTCTTCCATCCAGTCTATATCTTTTCTATTGTCTTTCAGTTTACAGCTTTGCCGACTTTCCCATTCTCGCGCCATATCGTTGAACACAGATTTAAAATCATCCCCCTTTTTTATAATAGCCTTAAGCTCCCGCACATTGCCGGGCAAAGCATGCGAGTAGATCAAAAATTTTACACGAGGGTCTAATTTAATTTTCCATTTTTGGGAGAAATGTGAGGTTAGCGACACAACATCAACGGGGTGTTTAGATAGGGGATGGGTGATGATCCTGTCCTGCGCTATGCGGTTGTAAAGGTCCTCTCTGAATTCGCCCGCCTCTATTTGCTGTCCCAGATTTTTATTTGTCGCGGCCAAAATCCTGACGTCAACATTTTCAACGTGATCATCACCAACCGGGCGAATCTCACCACTGTCTAAGGTCCTCAGCAAGGCGACTTGCATGTGGCTGGGCATGTCCCCTATTTCATCTAAGAACACTGTTCCTTTATCGGCGGCCTTAAGTATTCCAACTCGTTTTTCAATTGCGCCGGTAAAGGCCCCTCTTTTGTGCCCGAAAAGCTCGGCCTCTAAGCGCCCTTCGGGGAATGCAGAACAGTTTATCGGCTGGTAAGTTTCCTTCGACCTTTTACTTGAGTCGTGAATAGCTTTTGCAATTAAATCTTTCCCTGTTCCCGAGGGCCCTATTATTAATACTGACGTGTCTCGCTGGGCTATTTTATGTATATCCTCTTTTAGCTCTCTCATATATGAGCTTTCACCAACTAGCTGAATGTCCTGCTGCTGTTCTGCTTTTTTAGCCATCAATACACCCTCGCCGGTGCCCGCGTTGAAAAGTGAGCGCGGCTACCGGGCGCGGGAGTCCCGGTTTTCGGCTGGCCAAGCCCAGCCGCGCTATGAAAACACCCCTGACTAAACTTCAGTTATTACACCATAGAATCAAATCTATAATAACGGCTGATATCATTAACCCTAGGAATGTGAACCAGAACAGGCCTTCAGCCAAGTTGCTCTCTAAAAAGGGCCTTTTCGCTGTTGACGATCTTTGACGGCTTTTGCAGTAGTAAGCCCATGCTCGTCGGACGGCAAGGTAGAAGCCCAGCGGTATGGCAATAAATATAAAGTCGTTAAGCACGCCCCCATAGAATCGCCACTCCCACACATTGAATCTGGCTGACGCTTGGGTAATGCCTATCACTCGGCTGATGAAGATTAGACAGGCGAAGCCCATTAGAACGTAGACCACCCTATCAACCCATTTCATGTCGGTTCCCCCACTTATAATTGCTGCCATATCTCAGGACATAATCTTAAGGCCTTCTCTGTTGCTCAAGAGAGTAAGGAGCAGCGTCCCATATTAGCTGACTCTGGGTCCCGCCGTCTTGACTCCACAATCCCCAAAGCGAATCGAGGCTTGTTGCCCTTCCTAACCGGAAGAAGGTGCCGAGACATTTGTTTTATTTGGCTACCTTCTGATGCCATACAATTGCCTTTACTGCCGATATGGTCAACGCTCGACAGCTACTTCCCCGCTCCCTTTTCGCGGTTTTTGCTCTTGGAGAGTGGCAATATCTTCTTTTCAGGCTCCCGGGCCATGGCCTCGGCAATTCTCTCTCCTATCCGATTTGCGGCCTGCTTGAGGGGGTCGGCCGCCAAGTGCGAATACCGCATGGTCGTCTGCGCCTGGGTGTGGCCCAGCAGCTTTCCTATGACCGGCAAACTCATACCAACACCAGCGCCCATGGAGGCGAATGAGTGTCTCAAATCGTGGAGTCGCACATCTTCCAGCCCTGCCCTCTCCCTTAGCCGCCGCCATGGGCGCTGGAGGTTGACCAGCGGCCTCATGGGCCGGGCGCCCGGACAGACAAATGGATTGCCGGCCTGGCGGGATGTGTTTTGGAGGAAGTCCAGGGCGAACTGCCCCAATGGGACAAATCGTTGACCGGTTTTGCTGTCTCGCAAGTTAAGGCACCCGTGCTCCCAATCAACATCGTCCCACCGTAGGTTTAAAATCTCTGACAAGCGGCAGCCGGTAAAAATCAACAAGCGCACAGCGGTGACCACGGAGGGCATCTCAGAGTTCTTCTGCTCAACCTCGGCCAGCACCTTTCCCAACCGGGCCCATCCGTCCTCCGACAAGTACCGCTGCCTCTTTTTCTCCTTGTACTTCTGAACATGCCTAGCGGGATTAGTGCCGTCCGGCCGTAGGCCCCATGCCTCGGCCAGATTGAACATCTTGCGCACCACCTCAAGGACTCGGTTGGCTTGGTACGGCTTTTTTCGCAGGCCGTGGTGGAGTTTCGCTATCTGCTCGCGGCTAACCTCATCGACGTTGTAGCGGCCTAAGGCGGGCAGGATGTAGTGGTCAACGAGGAAGCGATCTTTACGGATGCTCTCCGACTTTTTCTTGACCTCGCTATGCTCGGCCATGTACCGAGAAGCCAACTGTGCGACCGTAGGAGCGCCTCTGGCTGCACTACGCTCCTCGGCGGGGTCTCCACCCCGGTCAACTGCCGAAAGCTTCTCTCGTGCGGCTTTGCGGGCTTGATCGAGAGTCATGCGACCGTACTTCCCCAGGGTGACGCGTCGGCTTCGGCCCTGAGCGTTGCGGTACTGGACGCAAAACGACTTTACGCCAGTGGGCTTCACCCTCACCCCGAGACCCACCTGTTCGGTATCCCAAAAAACCAGGTCTGATCCTTCGGCCTTGGCGCTATCAAGCAGTCTCTTGGTTAACTTCACCCTTGGCATGGCATCCTCCCGGGTAAGCAGGGCCCCCAAATTGCCCGGGTAAGCATTGGGTAAGCACCGGGTAAGCAACTCACGGGTAGAATAGCGTAAGGCTAGGTACTATTACAAGCAGTAACCATGCTATTTAACGTATTGTGTCGTTTTTGTGCGTAACCAAGAGAAGCTTAATCTGGTGGCTGTTAACCACCGGGCCGGCGGTTCGAATCCGTCCCGGGGAGCCAAAAGATACAAGGGCCTAGGCTAGATAGCCTAGGCCCTTTCTCTTTGCGGCACGCGCTCTCTGAAGCGCCTGGATCAAAGGAAGGCCATGCCCGCGGCTAGCTTCGACCCCATTCGGCGATCAGGGAATAGTCTCTCGCCTTGAACGGCCTGCTGTATTGGTCTGCCAATTGTTTCATAAGCGGGTGGCGTGTGCACTGGCCCTTTTTATAGCAATCCTTGCAAGTGGTTTTGCCGCTGTTGCCAAGCTTGCCCACGCCGGCCGGCGAGCCCAGGCCGCCGGCCCTGAACACCGTTCCCAGGCCGTCCGGATCAAGCCATATGGCCAGGTGGCAATGCAAGGGCTCCACCTCCGCCCAGTCGCCCTCTTCAAGGGTGACCCGCCGCCAGACCTGGGCGCCGCGTTGGTTTATGAACTTGTACCAAATTTGCAGGCATCCCTTGAGCACCCCGTATATCTCCACCATGGGCATGCCGTGCACATGCACGTCCTGCCCGTCCTTGGGCGTGAAAAAGCTCCAAGTGAAGCCGAGCCCTTGCTTTTGGTAAGGCAGGTAGGGATCGACCACCCGGAGATTGAAGGCGCGGTCGCCTACCTCCAGGATTTTTTGCAGCTGCGGATCGCGCAAGACCCGGACGCCCGACCTGTTATGCGCCGCCCAGTGGCTGGCCAGGGCATTCATGGTGGGGGCCGGCCTTTGAGTAGAAAGGAGTTCGTACCAGGTTTCCCTTAAATGGTTGGCGATGGTTTTGACGTTGGGCTCCTTGGAGTTGGCGGCGATCTCCTCCAGGGTCCACCACTCGACCCCGCTGGGCAGGGCAGCCCACCCCTCGTCGGTGAGCGAAACGTCCACTGGATATAGGAACCAACTGTTCAAGGAATCCGCCCCTCCCGAGCCGCCCCCGTAGCCGCGGATCATGCTCAGTTCAGTCTCGGGAAAATAGCTGTCCTTGGGCAGGCCCAAGTCCCCGATCAAGGGGCGGCGCAGGGACTCGAAAAGATCCTCGCCGTCCCGCATCCTGGTGCAGGGGAAGGTCATGGAGCCGTTTTTTGACACCAACAAAAAGCGGGGTAGGCTCTCCCCCTCCGGTATCTCGCGCAGCAAGCAATACAACACGTGGACGGAGAGTGGGCTGGGTTTGGCGGTCACCATTTCCACCGCAGGCCTGGCTGGCGGGCCCGGCTTGGGGGCGGCGTGGGCCCCCTTCCTTGTTTTTGCCCTGGCCTCTTTCGCTGCGGGCTTGGCGGCCCCGCTCCTGGCGCTGGAAACCTCGGCCGCACCGGCTGCCTTCACGCCTTTTTTGGCCGCCGTTTTTCTTCCCGCCGCCGGGGCTGTCACCTTTGCCCGGGAAACGCCGGGCGCGCTTACGTTCTTCTTGGGCTTTTTCATGGTCCCCTCCTCTAACCGCAGTTGAGATCACTCCGGGTTAGGACGGAAACGATCCCAGCAGCATAAGCGCCATGTCGGCGCTTCATCCCTCACGGCTCACCGTTGTCGGCGCATTCGCGCCCTTACAACCGGTAAAACCGGGTTGCCCTCCCCGATGCGCAACACCAGGGCAGGAGACCTAAGCCACGCGTGGCGCACTCCACGGGAGGGTTTGCCGCCAATGCGATTTACGGGATTAAAAAGAAAACCATGCGGGATGATGCCCCGGCTAATCGAAAGACAGCGCTGTTTCGATTAGTTTGACGATCTTGGGCCATGCCCGTATGGGGATGGTCTGCGAAGCTACTTCATAAAAGAACAGATGAATCCAGGAGGCTATGCTCAGCTTCGACAGCCTGCATCAGTAGGTTTCCGACCCGCCTACCAATGCAAATGTCATATCCTAGTTGTGCCCACATCGACACAGCCTTGGAAAAGTCCTCCAGGTAACGGTCCTTCTTATGATTGAGTATGCCCACTGATGATAAGTTTGCGGTACAGGTATTTTTATAATATTTATCATTCTTCCCTCCGTCAAGTGGCAAGACCCGCCATTACCAAACCGCCACGCGGGGGGAGGCGCATCGGTGATCCGGCGCCTTTGGTTCCCTTACCGCCAAAACCCGCACCGCGTGGTCTGGCCAAGGCCATGAAATTGGATTAATGTGCTCCGAGAAAAGGGGGCATGGGCAGCGCCGAACCGGCCTGCCGGGGGGACACAAATACATGCGAGGCGCCATGGGAATCATTAAGAAAAGTTGGGCGCTCTGCCTGGTTTTGGCCTTTTTGCTGGCCTCACCGGCGACGGCTCAAACCGCCGTCCAAAGCGCCGCCCGGAAGGCCCCAACCAAGTCCCAAATCGTCTGGTGCGTGGAGGCCAAGGTCAAGCGCTTGTTTGACAGCCACACCTCCTATGAGTTCGCCAACCCCTACCCTCCCCATCAATCGCCCCTGAGCCGCCTGGAGTTCGGACTTAACTCCTGGTGGGGCGGCCTGGAGGTTAGCCGCTGGACGCCGCAATGGTCGGTGAGCCTGGAGGCCATGCGCAACCTCACCAGCGGGGTGGACGGCATCCTGGCCGACTCCGACTGGACCAACGAGCAAGACACCCGCATGCGCGACATCTACTCCGAGTCCAACCTGCGCCTCAAGCCCAGCTATGACGTGCGCACCTCCCTGGATGTCTCGATGGCGGCCTGGCTGGGGCTGCCCAAGGGCCTGGACCTGCGCCCGGTGGGCGGGGTGCGCTGGCAGCGCTTCGACCTGATGGCCTTCGACGGCACCCAATGGGAGCTTCAGCCGGGCGGCTCGGTGCACACCACTCCCCTGCCCGGCGACGTGATCCACTTCAAACAGACCTACTGGCATTACTTCTTCGGCCTCAGGGCACAGTGGCAACCCCTGCTCGGGCAGCATCCCGGCTTCACGGTGACCGGCCAGGTGGATTATGCCTACGTCACGGGCTTCAACCAAGACCATCACCTGTTGCGCGCGGGCAACCGCATCACCGAGGAAAGCACCACCGGCCATGCCTGGCACGCGGCCCTGGCCCTGGAAGCCCCCTTGGGGCACGAGTTCTTTTTCGGGCTGGAGGCCGAATACATGACCATCGTGACCACCGGCAGCCACCGCTTGGTCAATGAGGCCTACGGCATGAACTACACCTGGGACAACCTGGCCAAGGTCTGGTCCCAGCAATGCAGCGTCATGGCCACCTTGCGCTACGCCTTCTAACCGGCGGGCCGCCGGCCCCACCGGCAAACAACCATGCCCCTCCTCCAGCGCGGGCCGAGCCGCCCTGGCGTTCCCGTTCTGGCCCCAAACCCTGGGCGCCATCTCGTGGTGTTTGCTAAACCATATTGATTTATCGCCACTATTGTTCAATAGTGATAGATCGTTGAGAGGTGTTTGAAACTCGTCTGAGGTTGCTGCATGCCCCGCGTGTCGTTCATTCTAGCCTTGACGTCGGCGCTGCTGGTATTTCTCCTGTTCATCTGCAGCGCGGCCCCTGGGGCCGACCATCCGCCCACGGAGGTCGGTTTCTTGAAAGACACCACGGGCAGCATGGGCATAGTCCAAGCCACATCCGCCAACACCGCGCCCCTGTATCAAATCAAGCACACCAATCGCATGTCCTTGGGCTTTTGCCGCGATCCCCTGTGGGTGCGCATCCCCCTGGACCAAGCCCCGGCCCAGGGCAGGTGGGTGCTGGAAGTCGCCGCGCCCTGGATGGACCGGGTGGACCTGTACCTGCCCGACCCCCAAGGCGGTTGGCAAAGGCAATCCACCGGCCTGGAGCAGCCCCTGGCCAGCAACCGCCAGGGTGTGTTCGCCCTGAAGGCCCCGGCCGACTCTCCCCGCAGTGGTTATGCCTACTTGCGCCTGCAATCGGTGTTGTCGCTGAACGCCGGGCTGCGAATATGGTCCGAGGACGCCTTTGAGATAAACAACTCCACTGACACCTTCCTGTACGGTCTGCTCTACGGGGTGATGGGGGCCATGGTTTTGATAAACCTCCTGGTGCTCCTGACCACCCGCGACCGAGCCTACCTGATGTACGTCCTGTACCTGCTCAGCATCATGGCCCACCAATTCTGTCTGCAGGGCCAGATACTTTTCCTGCCCACCTGGGTGTGGCCCCTGGTGCCGTCCATCAGCCTGGTGGTGTCCGCCCTGGCGCTGTTTTTCGGCGCGGCGTTTTGCCGGGTGTTTCTCAACATCAAAAAGAATGCCCCCTTTGCCGACTACTTTTTGCGGGGATTCATGGCGGCCTCGCTGGTCCTGTTGGTCCTGGGTGTGGCCGGAGAAATCTGGTGGGGCACCTGGGTGGTGCACAGCCTGGCCCTGGTGGGCCCGCTGATCGGGATCTACGCCGGGTTCATGGCCTTGGCTCGGGGGTTCCGGCCCGCCCGCTTCTACCTGGTGGCCTGGATCGTACTTTTGTTCGGGGCCATGAGCTGGGGCGCCTGGAGCATGGGGGGTGATTTCCTGGTGCCCCTGCCCCGCTCGTTGATAACCATCGCCGCGGCCCTGGAGAGCGTGCTCTTGTCCCTGGCCCTGGCCGACCGCATCGGGGTCATCCAGCGCGAACGCAACGTGCTGGCCCAGCGCGAACGCCGCTACCGCCAGTTGAGCACCACCGACGAGCTTACCGGCCTGTTCAACTCGCGCTATTTCAGGAGCAAGCTGGCCAGTGAAATCGTGCACGCCCACGAACTGGGCCATCCCTTAGGCCTGGTGCTCTTGGACGTGGACGACTTCAAGCGCTACAACGACACCTACGGGCACACCGAAGGCGACAAGGTTTTGGAAACCCTGGGCAGGCTCCTGCGCTCGGCGGTGCGCCCGGCGGATTCTCCCTGCCGCTATGGCGGCGACGAGTTCGCCATTCTGCTGCCCGGAGCCGACGCCGAAGCCTCGCGCGAGGTGTGCCGGCGCATCAGCGAAGCCCTGGCCCGTTGCGTGTTCCTGCCCGGAAACGGAGCCCGCGAGGTGGTTACCGCCAGCCTGGGCGCCACCCAAATTAAACCGGGCGATGACGCATACTCTTTGCTCAAGAGGGCGGACCGGGCGCTTTACCAGGCCAAGGATATGGGCAAAAATCAAACCGTGGGGCTATCAGCCTAATGAGTTCCGCCATACAAACCAGGCTCCCGCTGGCCATTAAATCTCAATTTCATATTGATGCTATGCGGAACGAGGACTTGCTATAGTCCTATTAGATATGTTCCCTTCAACCGCAAGAAGGAGCTTGCCCATGATTGGAAAATGTCACCACTGTAAACTTTGGGGAGTGGTGCTGGTCCTGTCCGTTCTCCTGCTGGCCACTCCGGCCATGGCGGAGACCACCCTGGTTATGGGAACCGGATTGCCGGGGGGCAACTATTACAAGTTCGGCCAGTTGCTGGCCGATGCGGTCAACAAATACACCGCCCAAACCGGCATCCGCATAAAACCGCGGCCCACCGACGGCTCCATCAGCAACCTGAAAGGGCTACAGAACGGGGACTACCAGTTGGGCATCACCCAGGCGGATGCGGAATACATGGCCTGGAACGGTAAGGGCCACTGGGAAAAAAACGGCAAGTTCAAGGGCCTGCGCACCGTATATCAGCTTTACACCGAAGCGGTGACCTGCGTGGCCACCGTGGACTCGGGCATACGCACCTGCGCGGACTTTCGCGGAAAGCGGGTGGCCTTGGGCACCGAAGGTTCGGGCACCCATATCAATGCGTTGGAGGCCTTGTCCACCTGTTGGCTCAAGCCCTCGGACCTGGGCCAAGCCCTGTCCATCAACCCGCCCCAAGCCGCGCAACTTATGACCCAGGGCAAACTTGACGCCTTTTTCTACACCGTGGGACACCCCAACAACCAATTGCGCAAGTTTATCGCCAACTACGGCCGTGCTTTCATGGTGCCTTTCGCCCCAACCAAGGCGATGACCGACCAAGCGCCCTATTATCAAAAGTACTTCCTCTGGACCAGCGATTATCCTGGCCTGCGCAATCAAGGGATGAAGGTTGATACTTTTGGGATACCGAGCTTTTTGGTCACCACCGACAAAGTGCCGGACAAGGTCATTTATGAAATCGGCAGAATCTTTCTTAGCCAGTTGGAGTATTTCAAAAAAAATATGGCCCCCATGCGAGAGGTCGAGCTGCCTGAACGCAAAAGCAGCCGGGAATTGAACTGGGGGGTCAGCGCCCCGTTCCACGACGGGATGAAACGGCTCGCCAAGGAAAGAGGGATCAGGTAAAAGCCGGCGGGGCTTTTGATCCGCAAGGGGGCATAACGCTGCCCGTGGTCTAAATCCTTGCGGAATCCAAGGGAATGAATTTTCGCGCCGCCCGGGGCCAATCCGGTCACGGGCGGCGCTTTGTGCGCCCGGAGCCATGGCCGGAGTCTTACGCCCTTAAAATCTTTGGCAAGCCCGCGACAGGTTGGTTAGTGGCGCACCATCAGCGCCCGCACCGCCTCGTCCAGTCCGTCCAGGGTCAGGGGGAACATGGGGAAGACCTTGGCGATGGTGGAGATGGTGGGGTGCATCCAGGCCCGCTGGGGCATGGGGTTGAGCCACACGCAGTAGCGGAAATGGTCGGCGATGCGCTGCAGCCAATCCAGGCCGGCTATCTCGTTGTGGTAGTAGTAGTCAATGGCGCCGCCCACGCTAACCAGTTCCGAGGGCGACATGAAGGCGTCGCCCACGATGATCACCTTGTAGTCGGCCCCCAGGTTGCGGATCAGGTTCCCGGTGGGCTCGCTCTCCGAGGTGTAGATGTCGGTGTAGATGTCCTGGTAGATGCAGTTGTGGAAGTAGTAGGCCTTCAGGTCCCGGAAGTGGGTCATCTGGTGGGCGGCGGAAAACAGGCGGTCGGCCAGGCGGGCGTAGGGGTTCATGGAGCCGCCCGAGTCCATGAGCAGCAACACCCGCACCGTGTTCTTGCGCTCACGGGTGAAGACCAACTCGATCTCGCCCGCTTCCTTGCAGGTCTTGTCAATG